>MRWF01029298.1_pt1 | contig 16517 bp, 20 predicted proteins | sample 1013331 | NCBI WGS metagenome assembly MRWF01 (sample SAMN06117577, study PRJNA244670) | biofilm metagenome | biome: Water; feature: Cathode Biofilm; material: Biofilm; isolation source: microbial consortium enriched at the cathode of a solar microbial fuel cell | place: USA: District of Columbia ... | reverse complement strand
TCGCGGACGGCCCGGGTTTTGAGGTTGGCGACATCGGAACCTCCGCCGGGTTCGGTCACTGCCAGGGCGGCAATTTTTTCGCCCCGCAGCACCGGCGGCACGATCTGTTCACGGATGTCCTTTTTTGCCCATCTGGCGACTGGCGGCAGCCCGATATCCAGAGACCCCAGGCCAGCGACGAGACCGCCTGATGTGGAGCGCATAAGCTCTTCAGAAACGGCTACTTTCAGGAAAATGTCGCCCTCTCCGATGCCCCCCAATGCTTCCGGAAAGCCAATGCCCAACAAACCTGCATCCCCGGCTTTTTTGTAGAGATCCCGGGGAAATTCACCCGCTTCTTCCCAGTCGTCGATGTGCGGCAACACGTGGGTTTCGATGAACTTGCGGGCGGTCGCGCGGACCTGCTGATGGGTTTCGTTGAAGTATTCGGACACGGTCTGGCTCTCCCTGATCGGAATCAATGGGAAGCAGTGTCGCCTAAATATTATTACCAAGCAAGCGCTTGGTTGTTCGTTCATTCAGGCAATAAAAAAGCTGGCCCGAAAGGCCAGCTTCGACATCGAGGAGCGACAGAAGTCGGTCAGGCGCCTTCGCTGGAGATGCTTTTCACGCCGTCCTTTGTTCCCAGCAGCAGGAGATCAGCGCGGCGGCGGGCGAACAGGCCATTGGTGACCACGCCGACGATGTTGTTAAGCTTTTCTTCGACTCGGATCGGTTGGGAAATGTCCATGTTGTGGACGTCGATGATAATGTTGCCGTTGTCGGTCACTACCCCTTCCCGATAGACCGGATCACCGCCCAGTTTCACGATTTCCCGGCCAACATGGCTCCGGGCCATGGGAATGACTTCGACCGGAAGCGGGAATTTGCCCAATACGCCGACCATCTTGGAGTCATCGGCAATGCAGATGAAGGTCTTGGCAACCGCGGCCACGATTTTTTCCCGGGTCAGCGCGGCACCGCCGCCTTTGATCAGTTCCAGGCGGTCGTTGGTTTCGTCAGCGCCATCCACGTAGAACTCCAGTTCTCCGGCACTGTTAAGGTCGTAAACCGGGATGCCGTGGCTTTTCAGACGCTCGGCGGTGGCCTCCGAGCTGGCAACGGCGCCGTCAAACTCGGTCTTGAGTTCCGCGAGCATGTCGATGAAGAAATTGGCCGTGCTACCAGTGCCCACACCGATCACGCTCTCGCTATCAAGACGAGGAGCAATGTAATCAATGGCGGCTTTGGCGACGGCTTTTTTCAGTTCGTCCTGGTTCATCATTGGCTCCGGCTGTAAATCAGGTTGGCTTTGCCGGCATTATAGCGCTTAAGAGCCCTCTGCTTATAGACGGCTGCCGTGCAAACTTTCTACACTGTGGGTTTTTCTCAGCCAGTCATCACTCACACATCGACCAAAAGCCGGAACTGCTATGCCGCAACGCTACATCAAGAAGATTCTCGATGCGCGCGTCTATGACGTGGCCATCGAAACACCCCTGACTGAAGCCCGCAGTCTGTCCAAGCGCTTTGGCAACAATATTCTGCTCAAGCGTGAAGACCTTCAGCCGGTGTTTTCCTTCAAGATTCGTGGTGCCTATAACCGGATTGCGCAGCTTTCCGAGGAGCAGAAGGCCAAGGGTGTCATTTGTGCGTCGGCCGGAAATCATGCCCAGGGTGTGGCGCTGGCTGCCAAGAATCTCGGGATCAAGGCGGTAATTGTGATGCCGCAGACCACGCCGGAGATCAAGGTGCGTTCGGTACGGGATCACGGTGCCAAGGTGGTTCTCAAGGGCGATGCCTTCGACGAGGCGGCGGCCCACGCTCAGGAGTTGATCGCAAAGCACGGCTACACCTACATTCCTCCGTACGATGATCCCGATGTGATCGCCGGCCAGGGCACGGTGGCCATGGAAATCATGTGGCAGTTCAGCAAGCCGATCCACGCCATCTTCATCTGTGTGGGTGGCGGCGGGCTGATTGCCGGCATGGCCGCTTACATCAAGTATCTGCGCCCCGAGATCAAGGTGATTGGTGTCGAACCGGAGGACTCCAACTGCCTCCAGGCCGCCATGAAAGCGGGCAAACGCGTGGTGCTCGATGAAGTGGGCATCTTTGCTGATGGTGTGGCAGTCAAGCAGATTGGTAAGTACCCCTGGGAGATCTGCAAGGACCACGTGGACGAGGTGATCACCGTATCCACCGACGAAATCTGCGCGGCCATCAAGGATGTGTTCGAGGATACCCGCTCCATTGCCGAGCCGGCCGGTGCCCTGGGTGTGGCCGGCATCAAGAAATACATCGAGCGCGAGAAAGTCGAGGGCGAGAACCTGATTGCCACCCTGAGCGGTGCCAACATGAACTTCGACCGTCTGCGCTACATCTCCGAACGCACGGAAGTGGGCGAGAAACGCGAGGCCATCCTGGCGGTGACCATTCCGGAGAAACCGGGCGCCTTCAAGACCTTCATCAACGCCCTGCACAAGCGCAGCATCACCGAGTTCAATTACCGCTACGCGGATGCCACCAATGCCACGATTTTCGTTGGCATCCAGATTGCTGCGGGTGGTCACGGCCGCGAGGATCTGGTTCAGGATCTTCGGGAGAGCGGATACTCGGTGGTCGATTTAACCGACAGCGATCTGGCCAAGCAGCACATCCGTCACATGGTGGGCGGTCACGCGCCGACCATCACCAACGAAAAGGTGTTCCAGTTCGAGTTCCCGGAGCGTCCGGGGGCGTTGCTGAAGTTCCTGATGTCTCTTGGTACCCGCTGGAATATCTCCATGTTCCACTACCGCAACCACGGTGCAGCATACAGCCGTGTTCTGCTGGGCGCCCAGGTGGACGACGATGAGGTGCAGGATTTCGAGAAAATGCTGGATAAGGTCGGCTTTCGCTATGAAAACATGACGGATAATGAGGCCTATCAGTTGTTTCTCGGGCAAGGAAATGCACGATCGAGCTAACGTAGAGTAGGTCAGGGTCTGGTAGAGCTTTCCAAAACTGTGCGGAGCCATGGATGGCGGAGCCAAGCGTACAGGGAAGTATCTACAGCGTGTTTTGGAAAGCTCTACCAGACCGTGGCCGGTCGCCGCACACAAAGCTTACCGAATTTTAATCTGTCAAAAATTGTAAAAACAAAGATAGGTGTTAGTCTTTCTTCTGATTCTTGAAAGCAAGAATAGCTCACTGATTTACCAACAATTTCGAAACTGCATCTTGAGGAACTGAAGCCATGGGCGGCAAGCCTGACATCATCAAAGCCATTGTGCTGATTTTTGCCATCGGCCTTGTGATTACTGGTTTCACATCCATCCACGCCTCCGAAGATAAAGACGCACGAGCGGCCAATCTGGTTGGCTCCGTTCAAGTCATGAATCAGCCGCTGAACCGGTAACGTCGCTTATCGGTCACTACGCTGTGAAGGGGCACGTCCCAGGGCTCTATTGGCAGCTTCTTAACTTTCTGGAAATCGTGGGCCAGGCCAATCAGCTTCGGCGCCAGCCTTGGCCGTATCCGGCTGAAGGCAAATGTTCTGTCGTAAAAGCCTCCTCCCATCCCCAGTCTTCCGCCCTGTTCGTCAAACCCCACTAACGGAAACAGTACTGCATCCAGTGCCCAGGCCGGGCGCCGCAGGCCTTTGCTGAACCCTGGCTCGGGAATGCCAAACCGGTTGGCGGTGAGTTCCACGCCATCGTAGTAGGGGCTGAACACCAGCCTGCCTTCATGAATCGGATGGAGTACCGGCAGGTAGAAGCGGATGCCCTTGCGCCGGGCGATGTCCAGGTATACGTGGGGATCAATTTCGCCGTCGTTGGGCAGATAGATGGCAATGTGCCGGGCCCGGTGCAGGTCTGGATTCTTCAGCAGATTGAGGGCCAGGTGCTCGGCGGCCTGTTGCTGTTTTTCAGCGCTCAGGTCGCGACGATTCTGCCGCAGGCGTTTGCGAAGTTCACTGCGCGACAGGGTATCAGGGTGGGACTGGAACGGTTGAGGCTCGATAAACTGGCTCAAAATAAAGCTTCCCGGGCTGCCGTTATCGGATGTGGCCCTTGAACCCAAAGTTCAAGGTCGGTGGCCGCTGTGACATATTAGGCTTTCCCCTGTCGGGGACGTGCTCACAATGCCCTGAAGTAGCCACCTGGGTAGTGCGCATCGGCTCGAGGACGTATCCGACTATCCCGAACAGCCCAGGAAGTTGTTCTCATTATACGGGCAGTGTCGGGGCCGATTGCAACACCTGTCTGAGATTCTCCGGGGATTTAACGACCGGAGCCATCACCCAGCGCTCCGTCCAGTTTGTTGTCCATGGCTCGCAGCAAGGTGCTGGTGGCATCGGACATGGTGTCGCGCTCGAGCAGTTCGTGGGTTATGTTGAGAGCGGCCATTACAGCAATGCGCTCGGTACCAAAAACCTTGCCGCCGGCGCGGATTTCCCGCATTTTGCTGTCCAGATGCCGGGCGGCACGCAGCAGTGCCTCCTGTTCTTCCTCGGGGCAGGCGACCAGGTATTCCTTGTCGAGGATTTTCACCTCAACCGTGGTGGATTGCTGTGCCATCAGTGATGCTCCAGGGCCCTAAGGCGGCTGATCATGGCTTCGATCTTGTGCTTCGCGTGATCGTTCTTCTGCACCAGCTGGGCCCGTTCCCGGTTCCAGTCGTCCTGCAGTTCCCGCAATGTGGCGTTGTCCCGCTCAAGTTTCTGACAGCGTTCAATCAGCCTGTCCAGCTTGTCCGCTAATGCCTGTACTTCGGACTGTTCCATGACGTGCCCAGCAGTGGTTTTATGATATTAAGCTCAACTATAAGTGTGGACGCTAAGTCGGTCAATTTACAGGCTTGTCATTGCGTTCCCTGCGTGATGCCCATCACTGATCTGCTGCCTCGCCAAAGCCCAGCCGGCGGATCTGGCGCCATGTGTTGAAGGCGGGTATCAGCGCCACGGTGAAGGCGGCAACCGGAACCAGGGCCATTAAAGTCCATTCCTCGGGCGTTAATGGGCGAAGCTCAATCTGCAGGCCATAGTTGGCCAGTAACCATGGGCTCGCCAGTGCAAGGCCCGCCATGCCAAGGGCCAAAGCCATCACGCAGGCGGCAAGGGCAAGAACCACGCACTCGAGGATGTAAAGTGAGGCAATCAGCGCCGGAGAGGCACCGGTTGCCCGCAGCACCGCAATTTCATGGGCCCGCTGGGCCTGGAGGGTCAGAAGTACGGCAATCAGCCCGATCAGGCTGGTTACCACGACAAAACCGGTTATGCCCAGCAGTGCTCGCTCAAACTGGCCCATCAGCCGCCAGAGTTCACTGAGGGCGACTCCCGGAAGTATGGCCGAGAGCGGCTCGCCGGCAAACTGGTTGATTTCCCGCTGTATGCGGAAGGTCAGGATTTGCCGGTCGATACCAACGAACACGGCGGTAATGGCATCGGGTGTGAAATCTCGGCCCTTTGCCTGCTCCGGTGTGATTGTCCGTCCGGGGATGGCGACCCCGGATTCCCAGCCTACGTGCATGGCCTCCATGCCATCCAGGCTGATATACACGGCCTGGTCCACCGGCGTGCCAGTGGGCGCCAGTATGCCGGTGACGGTAAACGGCGTGTCTTCGTGGTTGGAGAAACTGGTGCGTCCACCGCCATGGGATAGCACGATCTGCTCGCCCACCTGATGCGCCAGCGAGCGGGCAACGCCGGCACCCAACACTACATCAAAGACGCCTTCAAACCACTGGCCTTCATCCAGTTCGAGGGGCAGGTCGCGGCCGTAGCGGAAGTGCTTGAAAAAGTTCTCATCTGTGGCGACCACACGATTACCCCGGTAGCTGTCTCCCAGGGAAATCGGAATCAGCCAGGCCAGGCGGTTATCCTGTTTCAGGCCCTGATAGGTCGACCAGCGAATGTTGTTGGTGGCATCGCCAATATGAAACACGGTGTACAACAGCAGGTTCAACTGGCCACTTCGGGCGCCGATGATCAGGTCTGTACCGCTGATGGTGCTGGTGAAGGACTGCTTGACCTCCGTGCGGAGGTATTGGATGCCCAGCAACAGGGAAACGCTCAGGGTCAGGGTCAGGCACACCAGGGCCAGTACTTTTTTCCGGTGCCAGAGGCTGGCCAGGGCGAGTGTCAGGGCCAGGCGTGCTTTCATGTCCGGTCACCCTGCAGTTCCAGCTGATTATCGAAATGGCGGGCCAGGGACTGGTCGTGACTGACGAACAGAACCGAGGTGTTGTGCCGGTGCGCAAGAGTTAGAAGCAGTTCCAGGAAACGGTCCCGGTTGTCGGCATCCAGTGCGGAAGTCGGCTCGTCCGCGAGAATCAGGCCGGGCGCGCCAATCAGCGCCCGGGCGGCTGCGATACGTTGCTGCTGGCCAATACTCAGCCTGGTGACTTTCCTCTGCCAGTGGTCCGCGGGGATGGACAGGGCGGCAAGCAATCTCTCAGCCTCGTCTTCGACGGTCGGTTCGGTGCGCTCTCTGCGCAGTTCAGAAAGTCCGCAGGGCAGGGTGACGTTGGCTCGTGTGCTCAGGTAGGGCACCAGATTGAACTGCTGGAAGATCACGCCCATGTGGTCGGCCCGGAACTGGTCGCGGGCGCCGGCACCGAGCCGGTGGATATCGGTTCCGAGTACGCGGACAGTGCCAGAGGCCGGCCGAAGCATGCCTGCCAACAGGCTGAGCAGCGTGCTTTTGCCACTGCCGCTCGGGCCGTGGAGGAAAAGGTGTTCGCCGCGTTTCAGTATGATGTCCGGAAAGCTGAGGCGGGGCTGGACAGGATCCCAGGAAAAGGCGAGCCCGCTGACTTCCATCGCAGTTTCTGTGCTTCGGGAACTGTTGCTGGCTGAGTCTGTCTTGCTGGTCATGTTGGTTGCCGTCGGCCCGGTGTATGATGGCGGTTTCCGGATAGTAATCTCAGGAGTCTTTGGTCCAATGATGTCTGCCCCGGCACGTTCGCGCTTTGCGCTGCCTTTTTTCATCGCGCTTACCCTGGTGTGTGTACTTCCATCAACAGGCCGGACTGAAACCCGGGAGATCGACTGGCTTGAACTGATGCCCGCCGAGGATCTGGCGCTGCTGGAGAATATGCCAGAGATTGAGCACGAGGGCGATGGCCCGCCGCTGTTGCCGGACGAGATCATGACCGGTCGGGTTGTGCCGGAGATGGGCGGTGTGGAAGGGCGCATCCCCGGCTTCGTGGTGCCCCTGAAGACGACCGAGGATATGCGCATCCTGGAGTTTTTCCTGGTGCCCTACTACGGCGCCTGTATTCATGTGCCGCCACCGCCTCCGAATCAGATCATTCACGTCAAGTACAAGGAAGGTTTCACGCTTGAGGCCCTGTATGATCCGGTCTGGATCGAGGGCAAACTGGTGATTGACCGTACCGAGAACGACATTGGCACCTCTTCGTACTCTATGGTGGCAACCGGGGTTGAGCCCTACGAGGAATAATTGGCGAGCCCCATTATCGGCCGTCTGGCCTGAAGCTGGTCTCTCCACGCTCCAGGCGGCCTGAACCCTGGCCTCCTGACCAGACCCACTCGACATTCAGGTGTTCAATCTCGGGAAAGCGCACTGTGAGCGGTGTAGAGAGTGCCTCGGAAGCATTCAGTCTGGCGCAGGTCAGGGTCTGGGTGACTTCGAAATCCGAGTGGGTGGAGCCGTTCTCGCCCGAGTGCTTGTCATCGTGGTCGTGGGCGTGACCATGATCGTGTCCGTGATCATCACTGCCGGCCTGATGGTGTACCACCGCACTCATGACTGTGCAGCCGGCCTCGGCGGTGTCCACCAGTGGCGTCTCTCCGAGCCAGGTGGTGGTCTGGTTGACCAGTGCCTTTTCCTCTTCCGTGCGAGCGCGGTGTTCGAATCCCAGCAGGTTGTAGGCCGGTGATGTGAAAATCAGGTCGATCTGGTTGCCATCAATGGCCAGTTGCAGTTCGGCATGACCGTGCTGGTGAGCGCCGGGGTTGTCGCTGGCGAACGTGGAGCCGGCAGTCAGAATGGTCGCGGCCAGGATGGCGTTGGTTACCTTTGAAGAAGTCATGGCAGTGTCTCGCAGGATCAATTGTTACGTTATAACATATTGTTCTCTGTCCGGATAAAAATCAACAGGCAGTGCCTTGGCATCGCCTGAATGCTAAAGTAGGCCTCTAATTCACCAACACAGGATCCGCCTGTTTCATGTCAGAAACCGACACTTCCGGTGCCGCCCGCGCTGCAGAATTCGAGCGCTGGGCCAACGTTTTTACTGCTCACAAGGCATTCAGCCACCCATCCGAGTTGCACGGCGCGCTCTGTGGTCGACTGGCGGCCGGATCCCGTATTGAAGAGCCGGAGTGGCTGGCAATGGTGTGTGAGCACATGGGGCTGGCTGAGGACGCGGCCGAGGAGTCTGACGATCTTGCTCCGTTCATGAACCGGGCCTATGAGCAGACCCTGGAGCTCTTGAAATCAGCCGACATGAGTTTCCATCCTTTACTACCGGATGACGACTACGCCATCGAGCAGCGGCTGGAGGCCCTGGTTTCCTGGGTGCGGGGATTTCTCGAGGGTATGGCATTGTCGGCCGGCGAGTCGCTTGGCCAGGCGCCCGACGAGATCCGGGAGCTGATCGAGGATATGGTGGCCATCAGTCAGCTATCCGAAGAGGAAGAAGCGGACGACGAGAGCGAGCAGCAGTTGCTGGAAATTACCGAATACATCCGGCTGGGGGCACTCGCCGTGTTTACCGAATTCAATGCCCCCGAACCGCCGAAGTCTGATTCGCCGACCCTGCACTGAGCCGGGTCCTGATTGCAGGAGAGACTATGAACTCCATGATTCCCGTGAAGGAGTTTGCCGAGCGCCGTCGCAAGCTGATGGAGCGTATGGCGCCAGACAGTATTGCGATAATCCCGGCCGCTCCGGAGCGTGTCCGTAATCGGGACGTGCTGCATCCGTTCCGCCAGGACAGCGATTTTCATTACCTGTCCGGTTTTGGTGAGCCGGAGGCCGTCCTGGCGCTGATTCCGGGCCGTGAACACGGGGAATCGGTACTGTTCTGCAAAGAGCGCAATCCGCAGAAGGAGCTCTGGGACGGTTTCCTGGTTGGCCCGGAAGGCGCCATCGAACGCTACGGCCTGGACGATGCGTTTCCGATTGCAGACATCGACGATATCCTGCCGGGCATGATCGAGGGTCGCAGCCGGGTGTATTATCCCCTCGGCAAGGATGATCATTTTGACGCCCGTGTCATGGACTGGGTGAAGATGATTCGCAGCAAGGTTCGCAGCGGCGCCCATCCGCCGGGCGAGTTCGTAGCCCTGGAGCACCTGCTTCATGATCTGCGGCTATACAAGAGCGCCAATGAGATCAAGATCATGGCCAAGGCCGGCCAGATCAGTGCCGAGGCCCATTGCCGGGCCATGAAACGGGCCCGCAAGGGCGGCTTCGAGTACAACCTCGAGGCCGAGCTTATCCACACCTTTATGGAGCATGGCGCACGGTCTACGGCCTATCCCTCCATCGTGGGCGGGGGCGCCAATGGCTGCATCCTGCATTACATCGAGAACAGTGCACCGCTGAAGGACGGCGATCTGGTGCTGATTGATGCCGGCTGTGAATACCAGTGCTACGCCTCCGACATAACGCGCACCTTCCCGGTCAGTGGAAAGTTCAGCAATGAACAGCGGGCCCTCTACGAGGTGGTGCTGGCGGCGCAGTATCGGGCCATCGAGGCGGTCTCGCCTGAAAATCACTGGAACCGGCCCCATGAGGCTGCGCTGGAAGTACTGACCCAGGGCCTGATTGATCTGGGGCTGTTGTCCGGCACCCTGGAAGATGCCATTGCCAACGAAACCTACAAGCCCTTTTTCATGCACCGAACCGGCCACTGGCTGGGGCTGGATGTACACGACGTCGGCGATTACAAGGTCGGTGACGCCTGGCGCCAGCTGGAACCCGGCATGGCCCTGACCGTCGAGCCAGGCCTCTACATTGCGCCAGATAACACCGACGTGGATGAGAAATGGCGCGGCATTGGCATACGCATCGAAGACGATGTGGTGGTGACCAAAGACGGCTGCCGGGTCCTGACCGAAGCGGTGCCGAAAACCATTGCCGAAATCGAAGCCCTGATGGCGGACTGACAGCCTGTGACCAAGCCTGATACCGATCTGATCATTGCCGGCGGTGGCCTCGCCGGAGCGACCCTGGCTCTGGCGCTGGCACGGATGGTGCCGTCACTGCGCGTGACCGTGGTCGAGGCCTTCCCGCTCTCGCCCGACGCCCTGCCGGAGAGTTACCAGCCGAGTTACGATGCCCGTTCAACCGCACTGGCGTGGGGCTCCCGGTTAATCTTTGAGGAGCTGGGGCTGTGGCAAAGGCTGGCCGAACATGCCACACCCATCGAACATATCCATGTTTCAGATCGGGGCCATTTCGGCGCCACACGGTTGCATGCTGCCGAGCATGGCCAGGCGGCGCTCGGGTACGTGGCTGACAATCGCTGGATGGGGCTGTGTCTGATGCGTGAGCTTCTGGATACCAACGTCCAGTGGCGGGCGCCGGCAGAAGTAACGGACATGACGCCCATTCCCGGCGGCGTCCGTGTTCAGCTCTCAGAAGAAGGTGAAGAGACCGCGGAACTGAAGGCCCGTTGCCTCGTCGTTGCAGATGGCGGTCGTTCCGGTCTGCGGGAAAGGCTCGGGTTCCGGCCGGATCGTCACAGCTACGGCCAGAACGCACTGATCGCAAATGTCTCTACCAGTGACAGCCACGGATTCACTGCCTTTGAACGATTTACCGATGCCGGTCCCATGGCTCTCTTGCCCCATGGATCACCGACCAGAGCCGGACATCAATCGGCACTGGTCTGGACGCTATCCGATGAGGTTCTGCAGCAGGTTCTGGCGCTGCCCGACGACGAGAAATGCCGTTGGCTTCAGGACCGGTTTGGCTGGCGTCTGGGCCGGTTTACCCGCATCGGCGCCTGTCACCATTACCCGCTGACCCTGACGACGGTGGACGAGCCGGTACGCCCTGGGGTTGCCCTGGTGGGCAATGCGGCCCATGCCCTGCATCCGGTCGCCGGGCAGGGCTTCAATCTCGCGCTGAGAGGGCTCATGACGCTGGTCGAACAGTTTCGCCTGGCTGAAGAGCAGGGCAGGTCGATTGGCGATCTCGAGGTCCTGAAGGGCTACCAGGCACTGCATCGGGAAGACTGGCAACAGACGGTGCGCTTCTCCGATTCGCTTGTGCGTTTGTTCGGGCATTCCATGCTGCCGGTTGCGGCGGCCCGCGATGCCGGCCTGGTGGGTCTTGATCTGTTGCCTGGGGCAAAACGCTGGTTTGCCCGCAAGGCCATGGGCCTGGGCGGCCGCCGGGCCGTGATTGAGCGGCCGGGTAAGCTGAAGCGGGAGGCGCCGGCTGATGAGTGAGGCGCAAACGTTCGATATTCTTGTGGCTGGCGGTGGCATGATCGGTTCCGCCCTGGCTCTCGGGCTGTCACGACAGGGTTGGCATGTGGGGCTGGTGGAAGGTTCCGGCCATGAGTCTCTGGTTGAGGCGCCGGACTCCGCCACCACCGTTGCCGATTTTGAACCACGGGTCAGTGCCATTTCGGTGGCGAGCCAGCAATTGCTGGAGCAACTCGGAGTCTGGTCCGAGGTGACCGCCGGTCGGCACTGTCCTTACCAGACCATGACGGTCTGGGATGGCGACGGCACGGGGCGAATACAGTTTGAGGCAGCCGAGCTGCAGGCGAGAGCCCTCGGAACGATTGTCGAGAACCGCAGCATCGTCCGATCACTGTTCAGGGCTTTGGAACAAAGTCCGGTCGAACTGATTGATGGCGCGAGGATTACTGGCTGTAAACAGTTGTCTGGAACTTATACGGTTGAGCTGGAGGATGGTCGATCTTTGTCGGCGGGGCTATTGGTCGGTTGTGACGGTGCCAATTCCCGTCTGCGCCACTGGGTTGGCCTGCCAACGCGTGAGTGGGACTACGACCAGCAGGCAATCGTATGCACGGTGAAGACCAGCCAGAGCCACCGTTTCACCGCGTGGCAGCGATTTTCGACGACCGGGCCGCTGGCGTTTTTGCCCTTGCTGCCAGAGTCCGGAGATGAGCATTACTGTTCCATTGTCTGGTCCCAGGATACCGGGGAAGCGCGGCGTCTGATGGCTTTGGACGACACCGACTTTGCCGCTGAACTTGAGCGTGCGATTGAGCGCGAGCTGGGATCGGTGGAGTCCATTTCCGGCCGCTTCGCCTTTCCGCTTCGACAGCGCCACGCGAAGGACTACATTGCCCCCGGTTTTGCCCTCGTCGGCGATGCGGCCCATACCATCCATCCGCTGGCGGGACAGGGTGCCAACCTTGGCTACGGAGATGTACGGGCTCTGCTCGATGAGCTTTCGCGAGCCAAAAAGGCGGGCCTGAGTCCAGCCAATGAGCTGGTTCTGGCGCGCTATCAGCGCCGCCGGAAAGGCGAGAATCTCGCCATGATGGCCGCCATGGAGGGCTTCAAGCAGCTGTTCGGCCGTGAGGAGCTGCCGGTCCGCTGGCTGCGAAATACCGGCCTGCGCTGGCTCAACCAGATGGGGCCGGTGAAAAATCGTATAGCTGCCGAGGCCATGGGGCTTAACGGCTGAATAAAAAAGGAATTGTCCAATGGCAGGAAGCAGCCTTCTGGTTCTGATCGATGACATCGCCACCGTTCTGGACGATGTTGCCCTGATGACAAAAGCCGCCACCAAGAAAACCGCAGGTGTTCTGGGGGATGATCTGGCGCTCAACGCCCAGCAGGTGACCGGTGTAAAGCCTGCCCGGGAACTGCCAGTGGTCCTCGCGGTTGCCCGCGGCTCCATGATCAACAAGGCCATCCTGGTGCCGGCGGCCCTTGCGATCAGTTTTTTCATGCCCTGGCTGGTAACGCCTCTGCTGATGCTCGGCGGTGCGTTCCTGTGTTTTGAGGGCTTCGAGAAGCTGGTGCACAAGTTTTTGCACCGGGAGCAGGACCAGAAGCGCAAAGGCGAGCTGCGTGAAGCCCTGAAGAGCCCGGACGTCGACTTGCGGGCGATCGAGAAAGACAAGATCAAGGGCGCCATCCGCACCGACTTCATTCTGTCTGCCGAGATCATTGCCATTACCCTTGGAACGGTAACGACCCAGACCATCGGCATGCAGTTCATGGTGCTGGCGGTGGTCGCCATCCTCATCACGGTCTGTGTTTACGGTCTGGTGGCGGGGATCGTGAAACTGGACGACGGCGGTCTCTACCTCAGCCAGCAAGAGAACCCGGTGCTCCAGCAGTTGGGTTCAGGCATTCTCTGGCTGGCCCCCTATCTGATGAAGACACTCTCCATTCTGGGCACTCTGGCAATGTTTCTGGTGGGCGGTGGCATTCTTACCCACGGACTGACGCCGGTATACGACGCTATTCATCACTTTGCCGAGGGGTTCAGTGGTGTGGCTGGTGTGCTCGTGCCAACGGTGGCCAATGGCCTGTTCGGTGTGCTGGCAGGTGCGCTACTGGTGGCCATTATCACGCCACTGACGCGATGGTGGCAGGCGAGGAACGCCTGAGAAGGCCGGGGCTCTAGAGGCAGGCGTCGAACAGCCGACTCACCAGTACCGGTACCGCGGTTTCGACCCGCAGAATACGGGGGCCGAGATGCACGCTCTGGCAGCCGGCTTCTTCCAGTTTGCCCACTTCGTAAGCCGTGAAGCCACCCTCCGGGCCAATGCAGAGCACGGTCGGCTGGTTGAGGTGCACAGGGCAGGGGGTGCTTGTGCCGGGATGCGCTACCAGGGCTCGTTTATCCGCCAATAGCGCCGGCAACTCATCTTCCACGAAGGGTTTGAACAGCTTGCGGATATGCACCTGTGGCATCAGGGTATCTTTTGCCTGTTCCAGCCCCAGCGTGAGGTTCTCCCGAAGCTGTTCGTCTGAGAGCCATGGCGTCTGCCAGAAGCTTTTCTCGACCTTATAGCTGTTGATCAGCCAGAGATCCTTCACACCGAGGGCAGCGCAGGTTTGCAGGATACGGCGGAACATCTTGGGCCTGGGCATGGCGAGTATCAGGGTGAGCGGTAGAGGCGGCGGCGGAGCCTGATCCAGCGTCACCCGCAGCTCCGCCTCGGTATCGGTAAGCCGGATCACTTCGCCGGTTCCCAACTGGCCATCCGCGCGGCCGACGGGCACGGTGTCGCCAGCAACCACTTTGATCACGGACTGCAGGTGCGCCAGGCGTCGACCGCGCAGAACGGCACGGTCAGTTGCCACGAAATCCTCGTCAAACAGTAACGCCAGATTCATTCGCCGGCGGGCTCATCGCTTTCCGGGTCTGCGACTTCCCGTTTTGCCAGCCGCCCGAACAGGATACCGACCTCGAACAGGATCCACATGGGAACCGCGAGAAGGGTCTGGGAAATAATATCCGGCGGCGTCAGCAGCATGCCGATGATGAAACAGCCCACCACCACGTAGGGGCGCTTGGCTGCAAGATCGGCGGGCGTGGTGGCGCCGGTGAGAATCAACAGCACCGTGGCGATCGGAATTTCGAAGGCCACACCGAAGGCGAAGAACATCTTGAGTACAAAATTGAGGTAGCTGGTGATGTCCGGAAGTTCGACGATGCCTTCGGGGCCTATCGCAGTAAAGAAGCCGAACACCAGCGGGAAAACCACGTAATAGGCAAACGCCGCGCCCGCGTAAAACAGGATGACCGAGGTAAACAGCAGCGGAAAGGCCAGGCGTTTTTCGTGGGCGTAGAGGCCCGGCGCAATAAAGCTCCAGAGCTGGTAGAGAATGATCGGAATGGCAGCGAACACAGCCAGAACCAGGGCCAGCTTCAGCGGTGCGAAGAAGGGCGACGTAACATCCGTTGCGATCATGGTCTGGCCAACGGGCAACAGGGAACGGATGGGCTCCGACAGCCACAGGTAAAGTTCGTTGGCAAACGGATAAATGGCAGCGAAGCAGACCAGCACCGCAAGAACCATTTTCAGAAGGCGATTACGCAGTTCGAGCAGGTGCTCGATCAGTGGCATTTCCTGCTGCTCCGGAGGCAGCTGGTTGCCGTCGGGTTTTGCATTCATGAACGATTATCCGGCGGACTTTGCGGGGTTTCGCGTTTGGGTTGTTCGTTTCCGTCAGAGCCGGAATCTGGCGTCTGCGAGGAGCTACCAGCATCGGGCTGATCCTGCGCTGGAGCCTCAGAGGCCTTTGGCTGGCCGGATACCCGCCGTGTCGCAGGTGCAGGCCTTGGCTTCTGGGTCTCGTTCTCGGGCAGGATCATGTGCTCGTATTTCCTGGCTTCGTCCAGGGCGCCACGCACGGTTTTCTGAACGTCGTCGAGGCCAACATCTCCTGCCTTGCGAAGCTCGTCGCGGAGTTCGCCGGCTTTTAGCTCCCGGTCCAGTTCCGAGGTGAACTGGCCAACCATGCGCCGTGCACCACCCACCCAGCGGCCAGCCGCACGGGCGGCCGCAGGCAGGCGCTCGGGGCCGAGTACCAATAGCGCTATGACGCCGCAGATCAGCAGCTCAAGAAAGCCGATATCGAACATTCAGCCTGGTCTCAGCTGTGGGACTTGTCCCGGGGCTTGTCTTCGGCCGCCGCTTGTTGCTGTGGCTGCTCCCCTTCCTTGCCTTCCAGGGATTCCTGGTTCTCGGCCTTGGAGTCCTCATCGCTCATGGACTTCTTGAAGCCGCGAATGGCACCACCGAGGTCGCTGCCGATGTTGCGAAGCTTCTTGGTTCCGAACAACAGAATGACAATGCCGAGTACGATAAGTAATTGCCAGATGCTGATACCCATTACGGGGTCCTCATTTTAATGTTTCTGTTCAATGACATTGTACGTTACCAGAACCGTTACGCGGAAACCCCTTTAGAGGTATTACCGCTCACTTGTTCCTCGACGCTTTTTCTTCCAGGCCTGACAGATCGAACCGGCTGGCCAGTTCGTCCAGGATGTCCTTCGGGCCAAGGCCCAGTCTCGACAGCATGACCATGCTGTGGAACCAGAGGTCGGCGGTTTCATAAACCACGTCCCGGGTTTCCCCGGAATGCTCTGCGTCCTTGGCTGCCAGCAGGGTTTCCGTGCACTCTTCCCCCACTTTTTCCAGGATCTTGTTCAGGCCCTTGGCGTGGAGGCTGGCTACATAGGAGGTTTCCGGGTCTGCCTCTTTCCTGGCCTCCAGAACCCTCGCCAGGTTTTCCAATACATCGCTCACAGTCCGTGCTCCTCAGTTGCTGCCGTAAATAGTGCCGGGGTCCTTGATCACCGGGTCAACGCTGACCCACTGACCGTCTTTCAAAGTCCGGTAGAAGCAGCTGCGTCTGCCAGTATGGCAGGCGATGCCGCCTTTTTGTTCTACTTTCAGCAGGATGACGTCCTCGTCGCAGTCCAGTCGAATGTCCCGGATGACCTGTTGGTGCCCCGAGGTTTCCCCTTTGCGCCAGAGCTTGCCCCGGGAGCGCGACCAGTATACGGCGTGGCCTTCTTCGGCGGTCAGCCTGAGCGACTCGCGGTTCATCCAGGCCATCATCAGGAT
>MRWF01020464.1_pt1 | contig 16601 bp, 16 predicted proteins | sample 1013331 | NCBI WGS metagenome assembly MRWF01 (sample SAMN06117577, study PRJNA244670) | biofilm metagenome | biome: Water; feature: Cathode Biofilm; material: Biofilm; isolation source: microbial consortium enriched at the cathode of a solar microbial fuel cell | place: USA: District of Columbia ... | reverse complement strand
GGCCGATACTCCACATTGGGCAGTTTCAACTGGCCCAGTGCCCGCTCCACTTCTCGCCGCGCCACACCGTAGCCCAGCGGCTCCGCTAACTGTCTCACAAAGTCACTGGAGGACGTGGCCAGCAATTCACGGCGTTGCGGACGGGACAGTGCGCCCAGTGAGCAGGCTTGGGCTGCGCTGTTCTCCTCACTGGTGCTGGTGCTGAGGATGGAAATCAGCGCAAACACGGTAATGTTGGCAGTCAGGCTTACGAACGTGAAGATATGCCAGTTGCTGTAGTCCGGTATCAGTGGCGCATCCAGCCAGGCCAGCAGATTGGCCGTGTGCGAGAATGGCAGCACGAGCGTCACCACCCAGATGGCCAGCCCGACAACAAGGCCGGCGATCAGGCCGCGGCGATTGCCCTCGGGCCAGTAAATCACGCCCAGGGCGCCGGGCAGCAGTTGCAAAGTGCCGGAGAGGGAAATGGCGCCGAGAATGGACAGGTCGAGGTTTTTGCCGACAACTTCATGAAACAGCAGCGCCAGGAAAATGATCACGGCGATGAGCAGGCGCTTGATCCATTGCAGCCACCGGTAGATATCGCCCTGGTCTTTCGGGGTTTTCAGGGGCAACACCACGTGGTTCAGCGCCATGCCCGCCAGTGCCAGGGTGCTGACGATCATCAGGCCGCTGGCCGCTGACAGGCCGGCAATGTACATCAGCAGTGTCAGTGCCGGGCTTTCCATGGCCTGGGCTGCCCCGATGGCAAAGAATCCGGGCCCTGTGGTCACCGCCAGCTCCTGGCCTCCCCAGAGAATCAGGGGCACCGGCAGGCCGAGCAGCAACAGGTAGAGTGGCAGGCCCCAGCTGGCTTTTGCCAGGGCCTTGGGCGAGGGGTTTTCGCTGAAGGTCATGTGGTACATGTGTGGCAGTACCAGAGCAGCGGCAAAGGACATCAGCATCAGTGCCCGCCAACTGCCGTCGTCAATGCTCAGGGTCATGGTTGTGGCCGGCGACGTCCGGTTGTCCAGCCAGCTTTCCAGTCCGCTCATGCCGTCAAAGACCCCGAAGAGAATGACGCCTCCGAGCACCAGCAATGCCACAAGTTTCACCAGCGAATCAAAAGCAATGGCCAGCACCAGCCCCTGATGGTTTTCCGAGTTCTGGTCGCGCCTTGCCCCGAATAGCATGGCGAAAAGCACCACGATCAAGCTGAACATCACGCTGATTACCGCAGGCGATGTGTCCGGCGCAAGAATGCTGGCAGAGGTGGCGACGGCCTGTATCTGCATGCTCAGCAAGGCCAGAATGGCCCCGCCGGAGCAGAGGGTGACCAGGGTGCCAGCCCACTGGCTTCGGTAGCGGTAGGCAAACAGATCGGCGAGGGACGTGAGCTGATAGGCGCGTCCGATCCTCATGACCGGGTTCAGAAGCACGGGCGCCAGCAGGAAAGCGCCGCTGATGCCGAGATAGTAAGCCAGAAAGCCGTAGCCGGATTCGGCGGCCATACCAACCGCGCCGTAGACCGCCCATATGCCGGCATAGACGCCCAGGCTGAGCACGTAAACCAGGGGGTGGCGAACCCAGCGCCGGGGAACCATGCCTTTTTCGGTAAACCAGGCGATGCCGAACAGCAGAATCAGATACAGGAGGCTGGCGAGCAGCAGGCCGGAGGGACTAAAACTCATTGGGGTCCCGCCGCCATTCAAGCCAGAAACCGATGGCGATCAGCCCGGCCCAGATAAGGTAGGGGCTATACCAGACGTTTCCCGGCGAAGTCCACCAGTCAAGGATGTTGGGAGAAAAGATATAGATGGCCAGTACCAACAGGAAGACCAGACGGTAGATATACATCAGGCATGCTATCCGCGCTGAGGTGTGAGAAGGGCTTTATACCATGTCCCTCACCGGGATGTCAGGTGGATGGCGCCCCGTCGCCAGTTACTCCGGCCCCACTCCAGCAGCGAATCCAGCGAACCGCTGGCAAGGTTGGCAGGCGGGTTCTGACCAAGGGCAACGAGCGCCATGAACAGGTTGTCGACTGGCTTGTCATCATCGAGCGCTGGCGCATGGGTCTGCTTGCTCAGCTTCTGACCCTGCGCGTTGAGTATGACCGGGATGTGAAGCCAGCGTGGAGGAAGAGCACCCAGGGCACGATAAATCTGTTGCTGCTGCGCCGTCATGTTCAGCAGATCCGAACCACGCACCACGTCCGTGATGCCCTGATCAATGTCATCGACCACCACCGCCAGTTGATAGGCGTAGAACCCCTCCTTGCGGAGAATGACCGGATCGTCAAGCTCTGCTTGCACCGTCTGGTGCTGGGGTCCCAGCAGCTGGTCCTGCCAGTGGCAGTCTTCGTCTTCGAGGGCAAAGCGGATTGCGAATGGCCGGTCACCGTCAATTTCTGTGCGAGTGCGGCACTGGTTCGGGTGGCGCCCCTCATTGGCCTGCAATTCCTTGCGCGAGCACCGGCAGCGATACGCGTAGCCGCTTTCAAGCAGCCGGTTAACGGCGTGCTGATAGGCGTCGTGACGTCTGGATTGAAAGCGTACCGGCTCGTCGGGAAACAGCCCGTGGGCGTCAAGGCTGGCAATGATCTGGCCGGTCGCCTCCGGCGGCTCTCTCAGAGGATCCAGGTCTTCAATGCGGATAAACCACTGGCCGCCCTGGCTGCGGGCTTCCAGAAAGCTGGCAAGTGCGGTAACGAGGGAGCCAAAGTGCAGCGGGCCTGTCGGAGAGGGCGCAAACCTGCCCCGGTATTGAGGGTTGTTCATGGCGGTCAGTCAGCCGGCGGGGCTGGGAAAAGCCCCAGCCGGCAGCTGTTGCGTAGTAGACTCAGATGCCGGTCTGGCGTTCGCGAATCTCGGCCAGTGTCTTGCAGTCGATGCACAGGGTGGCTGTTGGTCGAGCTTCCAGACGGCGGATACCGATTTCCACGCCACACTGATCGCAGAAGCCATAGTCGTCTTTGTCGATGCGGTCGATGGTCTGGTCAATCTTCTTGATCAGCTTCCGCTCTCGGTCGCGGGTACGCAGCTCCAGGCTGAATTCTTCCTCCTGGGTTGCGCGATCGCTGGGATCCGCGTAATTTGCGGCGTCTTCCTGCATGTGGTGCATGGTGCGGTCGACTTCTTCCATCAGCTCCTGCTTCCATTGCAGCAGCAGATCTTTGAAGTGCTGGAGCATATCCGCACTCATGTACTCTTCACCCTTCTTCATTTCATAGGGGGTGAAGTTGGTAAAACGTTCGCGTGGTTGTTCTGCAGTAGTTGCCATTGAACCCGGCCTCTTGTTTGTACTTCACAAGAACGGTTTGCTTCCCTCCGCGTGAGCCCCCGTGGCTGCGCGGTTGTACCCTGGATGAAGCATTCGTCCTGAAACGGGAATTTGCGGAAAATAGCAGATTAGTCACGGGGGTGCCAGCCTTGTGACATCGACTTTTGTACGGAGATCACATGAAGTTTCCAGAACCGCTGGTTGAAGGCCGGCTTATCCGCCGCTACAAACGCTTTCTGGCAGACGTGCGTCTGCCGGATGGTTCAGAAATTACGGCCCATTGTCCGAACACCGGCTCCATGCTTGGCTGTCAGCCGGAGGATGCCCGAGTCTGGCTTAGCCATAGCGATAATCCCAAGCGCAAACTCCAGTACACCTGGGAGTTGGTGGAAACCTCGCCCGGGCAACTGGCCTGCGTGAACACCGCCCGGCCGAACAGCCAGGCCCGGGCGGCCGTGCAGGCCGGCACCGTGGTGGAGCTGGCCGGCTATTCCGAGTGCCGCGCCGAGGTTAAGTATGGTTCGGAGAAGAGCCGGATCGACCTGCTGCTTTCCGGCCATGACACCGCGGCCGATGCCTGGGTGGAGGTCAAGAATGTCACGCTGGCGGAAGATGCTCAGGGTTTTTTCCCCGATGCGGTGACCGAGCGCGGCCAGAAGCATCTGCGGGAGCTGATTGCCCAGGTTGAGCAGGGCGATCGCGCGGTGCTGTTTTTCGTGGTGAATCACACCGGCATTCAAACCGTTCGCCCGGCGGACCATATTGATCGAAAATACGGTGAATTACTGCGGGAGGCCTGCGATGCTGGCGTGGAAGTGATCGCCTATCGTGCCGATCTGAGCGAGAGCGACGGCACGCCAACAGGTGTGTTGACCCTGACCGAATCGGTGCCCGTTATTCTGGAAGTCTGACCTCAATCTGGCCGTCCCGCTCCCGCAGGTCCAGCTGGGTGAGCGCATCGCCCTGGCAGGGCCCGGCAATGCATTCGCCGTCTGAGGGCTTGAACAGGGCGCCGTGGGTGGAACACTGGATAAACAGGTTGTCGGAATCCATGAACCGGCCGGGCATCCAGTTCAGTTCAACGCCCAGATGCGGGCAGATGTTCAGGTAGGCGCGGGGCGTGCCACCGTCCAGAAACAGGAACCCGGTCAGCGGCATGCCTGCCGGCTCCCGGGCCTTCTCCCGGAGCCGGAATTCCACGAATTGGCCCGGTGTCAGCTTGGAGGCCGGACAGACGGGCTGCCAGGTATGCGGGACGCTGCTCATTTCGGCAAGATCGTGTATCGCATGCGGGTCCCGTGATTCAGGGACATGACGATCTCATCGGCGTCCAGGCGATGCGGAAAATAGCAGCCGGAAATCTTGGCGCTGGCAATACTGGAGCCTTCCATTCTGGATTTCGAGAAGTCGACACCTCGCAGGTCGGCGCCCCGGAAGTAGGCGTGGCGGAAATCCAGCCCCTTGGCATCCATTCCCCTGAGATCCAGACCCCGGAAATCGCCATGGGCGAAACTGGGTAACTCTGCAAGCTTTGCCTTTTCAGCATTGAACGCCTGCATGTCTTCGCTACGAAGAATATCGTAGAGCGGGTGACTGATCTGATGTACTTCGTGTTCGCTTTTATCGTCCATATCGAACCTCGCGCTCGCCAGTGGGAGCCAGTTGTTGTTCTTAGTCGGCCTTGCCGCCGGGGATACCCAGATGTTGGCGGATCCGGTCGGCCACCGCCTCTGCCACATGCTCCTGGTCAGTGTGCAGGTGGATGGTGTGGCTCTTCTCCTCCGCGGTTAACGGTTCAAACCAGGTTTGCTGGGCGTCCAGCAATTCCTCGGTTGCCTCGGAGGCATCGCCCTTGCGATTGCGGATCCACTCCCGGCGCAGATCTTCCGGCGCCTCGCAATGGATCAGGGCAAAGGGCACACCCTGATCTTCGGCTATCGATGCCAGCAGGGCCCGCTCTTTCTGTTTCAGGCTGGCGGCGTCCACAATCACCGGGAAACCGGCTGCCAGAACGTGACTGGCAAGCTCCGCCAGCCGCTGATAGGTTTTCTCTGTCGCTTCCTCGGTGTACAGATTGCCACCGGTCGGTGAGCGGGAGCTGTCGAGTGGGGCCAGTCCGTGCAGGCGCTTGCGCTCGACATCGGAGCGCAGGCGTATCAGCCCCAGTTCATTGGCCATGGCGGCGCTGACGCAGGTCTTGCCGCTGGCGGACAGCCCGGTGGTTGCCAGCAGATAGTGATTCGGAATAGTGCCGTAATCCTCGGCCAGCTGGGCGTAGGCTCGATAGCGCTGCATCAAGTCGGCTTTTTCAGCATCGGTGAGCCCCGGGTTCCCCATGGTAAACAGGGCGATCTTGGCGCGCACCATAGCCCGGTATGCCTTATAAAGCGGCAACAAGGGCAGGGCTTCGAAGTCGTCGCGGTATTCCAGATACGTATTGAGCACCTGGTTGGCAAGGGCGCTTTCCCCACGGGACTCCAGATCCATCAACAGGAACGCGAGATCGTTGATCACGTCGATCCAGCGGAACGGTTCGTTGAACTCAATGCAGTCGAAAACCGTTACCGCGTCCTTGAAGCGGGTGATATTGGCGAGATGGAGGTCGCCATGGCATTCCCGCACCATGCCGCTGTCGCGACGACGGGCAATCAGCTCCCGGTGGCGCTCGAAGGTGGATTCGGTCCAGGCCTGGAGGTTGTCCAGCTGCATGAGCAGATCCGAATCGTCAATCATCGGCCGGATCTGGTCGAAATTTTCCTGCATGGCGGCGAACACGGCTTCCGGAGTGCCAAGCGGCTTGTCGTCCGGCACAGGCGGTAGCTGCTCATGGAAGGCCGCGACCTGACGGGCCAGGTCCGTGAGTGGTTCTGGCGTCAGCTTTCCCTGTTCCTGCAGGCGATCGAAGAGATGCTCCTGGCCGAACTGACGCATCTTGATGGCGTATTCGAAGGCTTCTCCCTCCCCACCGAGGATGGGGTTGTCGGGCGTGCCGGTGATGGGTACCACCTCCAGATACAGTTTGTCGGCCAGTCGCCGATTGAGCCTGAGCTCCTCCTCGCAGAAATGCTTTCGGCGATCGAGGGTGGAGAAGTTCAGGAAGCCGAAATCCATGGGCTTCTTGATCTTGTAGGCGTAGTCACCGGTCAGGATCACCTGTGAGATGTGAGTTTCGATAACCTGGAAACCATCGACAGGATGGTCGTACAGGTCTGGATTCTGCATGGCCAGAATCAGATTGCCTGGGGATGTCTCACTCACCGTGCTCTCCTCGCGTTCCCTGAACCCATTGATTTTTCTTGCTCTATCATAACGGGCAGATTACAGAAATAACACACGGATGGCCTGCCTTCCTCACCGCTCCCTTCGTTATAATCGCGGCATGAAAAAATCCAAAGCATCTTCCAGCCCCAGGCGAAAGCCCTCCAGACGTTCCTCCAACAATGGTCGCCGGCCGTGGTTCTGGCGTTTTATGTTCCGGTTATGTGCCATCGGTCTCGTTTTGCTGGCTGGCTGGATGGTTTACCTCGATGCCGTGGTGACCTCCCGTTTCGAGGGCCGGCGTTTCGAGGTTCCGTCCCGGGTTTACGCGCGCCCTCTGGAGCTTTTCGATGGCGCCAGCGTCAGTGCCGGTGCCCTGGAGAGGGAACTGAGCCTCTCCGGTTTCCGTAAGGGTGACGGCAGGAAATCCGGCAGTTACCAGCGCACGGGCAATCGCTTTGTGATCAGTACCCGGGGCTTTTCCTTCCCGGACGGCGATGAACCCAGGCGCAGGATCTCACTGATCATATCTGGCGATCGGGTTCAGGGCTTTTCGGTGATTGAAGGCGATAATGCCCCGATTGTGCGGCTTGAGCCGGCGCAGATTGGCGGCATCTACCCGGCGCACAAGGAGGACCGGGTGCTGGTTCAGCTGGATGAAGTGCCGGCCCTGTTGCCCACCACTCTGATGGCGGTGGAGGATCGTAATTTCTACGACCATTTCGGCATCGCGCCACTTTCTATTGGCCGGGCCATGCTTGCCAACATCCAGGCCGGGCGCATCGTTCAGGGTGGCAGCACGCTGACCCAACAATTGGTGAAAAACTTCTTCCTGACTCGAGAGCAGACGCTGGTGAGAAAGGCCAACGAAGCCCTGATGTCGGTGCTCCTGGAGTTGCACTATGAAAAAGACGATATCCTCGAAACCTATCTGAACGAGGTCTACCTCGGACAAGCCGGTACGCGCAGCATTCATGGTTTCGGTCTTGCCAGCCAGTTCTATTTTGGCGAATCCCTCAAGGATCTGGATGTGCACCAGATCGCGTTGCTGGTGGGCATGGTCAAAGGCCCCAGTTACTACAATCCGCGCCGCCACCCGGAGCGCGCAACCGAGCGGCGGAATCTGGTGATTTCTGAAATGGAACAGGCCGGCCTCATTGAGCCGGGGCGCGCGTCCAGGGCGCGTGGATTGCCGCTGGGCGTCAGTGAGCGCCCGTCGTATTCGGAAAATCGGTACCCGGCCTATATCGATCTGGTCCGGCGACACCTTGCCCGCGATTACAAGGAGGAGGATCTGCGCAGTGAAGGTTTGCGGATTTTCACGACCCTGAACCCGGCGATCCAGTACGCGGCAGAGTATGCGGTAACCGATACCCTTCCGAGGCTGGGCGGTGGGCAGAATGCCGAGGCGCTGGAAGCCACCCTGGTAGTCACTGCGAAGGATTCCGGGGAAGTGCTGGCACTTGTGGGTGGCCGGGACCCGCAATTTGCTGGATTCAACCGGGCACTGGATGCCAACCGTCCCATCGGGTCGTTGATCAAGCCGTTTATCTATCTGTCGGCGTTGCAGGAGCCGGAGAGGTATACCCTGACCACACCGGTGCTGGATAAGAGCTTTACCCTGGAATTCGACGATGGCAAACGCTGGCAGCCCAAGAACTACGATGGCGAGGAGCGGGGCGAAGTACCCCTGCACAAGGCCCTGTCCCACTCTTACAACCTGCCTGCCGTGCGTGTCGGGCTGGATATCGGAGTGGATCGGGTGCAGGAGACGCTGACAGCGTTCGGAGTCGATACCCCGATTTCCCGTTATCCTTCGATGCTTCTGGGCTCGGTTTCCATGAGCCCGGTGACCGTGGCGCAGATCTATCAGGGGCTGGCGACATCCGGCTTCAATACGCCGCTGCGCACGATCCGTGAAGTCACGGACGCCGGCGGTGAGGCGCTATCCCGTTACAGTCTTGAAGTTGAGCAAGTGGCCGATCCCGCCGCCGTGCACCTGGTGCAATACGCCATGCAGGAAACCATGCAGGAGGGGACAGGACGCTCTGCCTATTACACTGTGCCTGAAGAGCTCAGTCTTGCCGGCAAGACCGGCACCACCGATGATGGTCGGGACTCCTGGTTTGCCGGGTTCAGTGGCGACCTGCTTGCGGTGGCCTGGGTTGGGCGGGATGATAACGGGCCAACTTCACTGACCGGGGCCAGTGGCGCTCTGCCGGTGTGGTCGAGGTTTATGGCGCAGGTTCCCCAGCACGGCTTCTCGCCGGTGGTACCCGACGGAGTCAGTTATCACTGGGTGAATTCGGAGCGGCAGGCACTCACAGACGAATACTGCGACAATGCCCGTCTGCTGCCCTACATTGCTGGCAGTGAACCCACGCAGACAATTTCATGCTCCGGAACTCTGGAACGTCGAATCCGGGGTTGGTTTGAAGGACTGTTTCAATGATTGACCGACTTTCGTTAAGGACTGCCCTGATCGCCACGCTGCTGTCCGTGGCTGGTTGTGCTTCCGGGCCAGGAGGTGGAATCTACGTGCCGATCGGCAGTGAGCCGGCCAAGGCGCCCGAACCACCCAGAACCAGTACTGATAGCGAAGAAAGCGAAGCCCCCGTGTGGCGCAAGAGCGAACAGCCAGAGGCGGCTCCGGAAACGGCGGCTCCGGAAACCCGGGAACCGGCCCGGTCCAGCTCCCCTAGCTATCGGGAAACCGGGGATGGGCTCTCACCGGCGGCGCTCAGCCTGGTACGTGAGGCCGATCAGCTGTTGGCCCAAGGTAACGTCTCTGGCGCTATCGCACGCCTCGAACGCGCACAGCGGATCGCCCCCCGATCTGCCGAGGTGTATTTCAAATTGTCCGAGGCCTATGTGGCGGGCAATCAGTTGGGCTCAGCGGAGCAGTTCACCTTGAAGGGGTTGTCCCTGGCGGGAAGTGATATTCGGCTGCAGAGAGCCGGCTGGCTGTTGCTGGCGGATATTCGCCGGGCTCGAGGTAATGTGGCAGGTGCGGATCAGGCCGAGGAAAGGGCCGCCGCACTCTAACTGTTTCTTGCCTGGCAGTCGGTCCCTGTTGTTCAGCGACCGACTGCCAGGACAGGTGCTTATTCGACGAGAGGAATCAGCTCGGCTTCGGTTGTCTGGTTGGCAACAACCTCAAGGCTCTGTGTTCCCTCGAAGTCAAGGTTGTCATCCTCCTCGTTGTTGTCCTCCTGGCAGCTGTAACTGATGGTGTAGTTACCCTCTGGCAGGAATGCTGCCGTATAGCTGTAGAGGCTAGATTCATCATCGAGCTCAACCGGCACGATCATTAGAGGGTTGCCTTCCTCATTGTTGACGTTCAGGTCTGAGGTTTCGGCATTCTCACCAGAGAAGACGTAAACAGCACCGGTGTACTGACAATCAGCCAGATTCTCATCCGCCATACGGGTGGACGTTATCTGGGCAACATCGACCTGGCCACTGATAGAGCCAACCTCAAGGTTGTTGACCAGTCTCAGGGACGGTTTCAGCATATAGTCGGCCAGGGCCTTACCCTGAGGGTCGACGATGGACTTGCGCACGTCAAAGTCGATGGTGAAGTTGGTGGTTGTGTCTGCGGCCACCAGGAATTCACCCTTAAGCTTGAGGCCACTTTGCTCGCCAGACGGAACTGCCAGTGAGTACTCGCTGTCGCCTGTAGATTCGCGCTTCACAAACGAATTATCCGTGTCGACAATCAGTCGAAGCTCGGTGTAGGTGCCGGCAGGTACTTCTTCATCTGTAATCAGAGGTTCGCTCAGGCCACCCTGAAGATCCAGCAGATTCACCTGTTCGAAGCCTTCAAGGGGAAATTCCACCCATTGTCCTTCCTCGGGTTTTAAACGAATTTCCGTGAAAGCAATGGTGACATTGCTCAGGTCCATGGCCGGAGCGTCGGTAATACCAAAGGACACTGTTCCGGTGCCCGAGGACGCTGAACTGTCGCTACCACTGCCACCACAGGCCGCCATGCCCGCAGCAAGAGTTGAAATGGCAATAAGTTGAACCGAACGTTTCATATAAACCTCCAAGGTTTATTTGCTGGACTCATAGCGAAGCAACATCGCTACCTGACTCCACCCTCACGCTGCGGTAGAGGGCAGAGTTCCGGAAATTTTGTTAACGTTCCCTAATGTCCGGGCAACCGGTGAATCGTCAGATCGGGAACGCGGCCAATGCATCAGCCCGGCGACTTGAGATAGACTGCGCCGCTGGCATGAACCCACGCAGGTAAACAACGGCTTTGGCAATTTTTCCTTTCAAGCCCTCGAAGTCCCGGCGTTTTGACGCTCTGGTGCGGCCTCATCTGGATGCGATGTACCGGTTTGCTTACCGTCTGGCGGGTCAGCAACAGGATGCTGAGGATCTGGTTCAGGATGTGGTGGTCAAGCTATTCCCAAAGCTTGATGAGCTGGAAAGCGTTGACCAGCTAAGGCCCTGGCTGAATCGGGTGCTCTACAGGCAGTTTATTGATCAGGTGCGGCGTAAGAACCGACAGAGTGACCGCCCGTTGACGGAGCTGGTCGGCAGTGAAAGCCAGGCCGATTGGCTGGACAGCCTCGAATCCGACAGTGTTGGCCCGGATCTGCAACTGGAGCAGTCGCGCCTTGGACCGGCGTTGGATCGGGTCATGATGACTCTGACGCCCGATCAGCGAACTCTTTTGTTGCTTCATGATGTGGACGGCTGGCGCCAGGAAGACATCGCGGAGGTGCTGGACATCCCGTTGGGAACCGTGAAATCGCGATTGCACAGGTGTCGGGCCGCCCTGCGAAAGAAATTGCAGCGGGAGCTGGAACCAACCGAGCCGGCCGGACGTGTGGGGGAGTGAGGTGAAGACAATGTCCTGCAATGAAATCCGGGTGGATCTACCCGCCTACATCAACAATGAGCTTTCCGCCCCCGCCCGTGACCGGGTGCAGGAGCACGTTGCTGCCTGCACGTCGTGCAGAGAGAGGCTTGCCTCGGAGCGGTCTCTGAACCGGGCGTTGCAGGAGCAATTCAGAGTCCCTGGGCCTTCCCCTGATTTTCACAGCCGTGTTTTGTCCTCTGCCCGAGGCGAAGCCAAACCGGAGTCCGGATGGAGTCACGGGGCACTGGGTGGCGCCATTGCGGCGGCTCTTGCCCTGGGTATCGGCCTGGGCTTTCTGTTCCAGCCCGATGATGTGACTGACAGCGCCCAGCCTGTTGTCGTGTCCTCGGCGTCCTCGGAGAGTGCCGCTGAAGAGTCGGCAAACGGGATTGCCGAACCTGTTGAGAAAACCGTGCGCCTTGCCTTCCGTTCGGGTGAGGCTCTGGAAAACGTTACGCTTACCCTTGAGCTGCCACCGAATGTGGAACTGGCTTCCTGGCCAGGGCATCGGGAGCTTAGCTGGCAGGTGAGCCTGAATGCCGGGGAGAACGTTTTGTCGCTGCCCCTGAAGCTCCTCTTTCCCGGTGCCGGTGAGTTGGTGGCCCGACTGGACACCGGAGATCGCCAGAAAACCTTTCGGGCCCCGATTCCCGAATATCCACAACGCTCGGTCGAGGATCCCGAATCATGACAGGTTGCAGGTTCGTATTGAGTGCCAGGCTGGTCGGATTGCTGATGTTGGGGTTTTGGGTCCCGGCGACAACACTGGCTAATGATGATCTGGATGTTACCATGCGCATGGTGACTGACGACGCAGAACTCACCGATTCGGTCGTGCGGGAAATCGAGTTGCCCCGCGCTGTCGAAAAACCCGAGAATCCGGGTGAGTCTGGCTCTCGCGGGCTGGATGCGGCGAGTGAAGCCCGAGAAAGGGGGCGCGAGTTTGGTGAGTCCATGTCCGAAAAAGCCAGGCAATCCCGGGAGCTGATCAAGGGTAAGCCTGAGTTACCGGAGCGGCCGGAACGCCCAGAGCTGCCGGATGCACCAGGGCTGGATCGCTGAAACCGGATACATAACCGGACCTGCCCCGCGTGGATTAATCCGGAGAAACCTGTTTGCTGGTATTTTGGCGCGCCCTGTCCCTGATCCTGTTGTTAATGCCCACGATGATTCTTCAGGCGGCTGAAACGAAAGCCGGCATGGAGGATTTCCGTGCCGGCGTTGAAGCCTTTGAAGCAGGAGACCTGAACGCCGCGAAACAGCGCTTCCAGAGAGCCGTTGATGCTGGCCTGAGATCTCCCTCGCTTTTCTATAACCTCGGTGTTGTCTGCTATCAGCTGGGCGATTATGGCGCCGCTGAATCTGCCTTCCGTTCCTTGCTCGACGGCTCCAATGGCGCCCTGGCGCGTTATAACCTCGGTCTGGTCGCGCTTGCCACGGAGGAGTCTGCCGAAGCCCGTCGCTGGTTCGAGCAGGCCTCGGCCGAGAGCGCTCCGGATAAAATCCGGGCACTGGCCCGAGCGCAACTGAATAAACTGGATGGTGGATCGCCCCGGTTGGCCCGCCAGCCCTCCATTCGCGGCTATCTGGGTATCTCTGGCGGTTACGATTCCAATATTGCTGGCCTGCCCGAGGATACGGCGTCGAGTGAAGGTGGGGTGTTCCTCGAAGCGCTGGCTGCCGGAACCTACGAGCGGCCAGTCGGTACCCGCTCACGGCTTGCCCTCGATGCTGCCGCCTATTCCCGGGAACATCCGTCCGATGACGAGTACGACACTCAGGTGTTGCAGGGACGACTGGCCTGGTCTGAGACCCTCGCTGCAGGTGAACGCGGCGCTCTGGTGTCGTTGGTGAAGTCCTGGTTTGGCAGCGAATCCCTTGAAACCCGATACGGCATCGAGGGGTTTTATCGTTGGCGTGAGTGTTCGCTACCCGTAGCCCCGGATCAGTGCGGAATCGCCCTGGCGGCGGCTACCGTGAATGGTGGTTCAGGCTTCGAGGCCTATGACGGACAGTGGTATCGGGCACGCGTTCATGCGCGGAAGTACCTGGGACCCTGGCGATTGGACGGCGACTACTCACTGGAAATCAATGACCGGCGGGATCTGCAAACAACCAGTGAGTTTATCAGTGTCTCACCTACCCACCACACACTGGAGTTTGCCGGTCGCTACCGCTGGCGGCCAGATATCGTATTCGGAACAACGGGCTCTGTTCGCCACAGTCGATACCGGGACGCCCATCAGTTGGTGTCCGGGGAAGGCGAGAGCGGTCGCAGAACAGATAACCGCCTCGAGATCGGGTTGCTGGTGGAGAAGTCCCTGGACAGCCGTTGGCTGGCCCGGGGGGAGTGGCTGGTTCGGGATAACAGAAGCAGTCTGTCGCAGTATGACTATCAGCGCCAGACGCTGATGTTCACCCTGGAAGGGGCCTTCTAGCTCTGCATGGCAAGGCCAGAAGGCCGGCTACCCGTTACAGTCCTGCGTTTCTCAGTCGGTTGGCGTGTTGCTTGAAAACCGCTTTTGGATCAGTTTCGAAGAGGCTATGCAGGCCCAACGCCTGATTCACTTCATCCAGATGGTTCATGAAGTAATTATCCCGGATAACCTTGCCAAACCGGCTGCTGCAGCGGCCTACTAGACCGTCGTTCTGGCTGAAGCCGAAGGCGAGGCTGGTGGTTCCCAACAACGCGTCGGACGGATCCAGTACGTTGGTCAGAACACCGGTGCCACCCCAGGAGTAGAAGCGGACACCATTTGCCGAGTAGGCGCCTTCACCGCAAGCGGTGGTTGGAATCCCGGCAGGGGCAAAGTTGTTGAATTCGGCGCTGCCCTGAGTGGTGAGGGATTCCAGGCTTGACCGCAGGTCCTGGTTATAACCGCCACCGGACAGCAGATCGATAAGCCCGCCCAATGCATTCCCCAGACTGGCCGCCAGGCTTTCGGCAGGGGATCCGTAGATAAGGTCGGCGACCGGCGAGCCTTTATGGGGCGAGCCGACGGACGTCACTGAGGCGACCAGATCCGGCCGCACCCTGGCGATGTAACGGGCCGTGGGGCCCCCGTGGCTGTGGCCAATCAGATTGACCTTGCCGTGCACCGCGGCGATCGCCTGTACCTGCGGCAGAAGCGCTTCACCGCGAGCAATGGTGCTGTCCAGGGCGGGCACCTGAGTGGTGTAGACATCGGCGCCGTATTTGCGGAGATCCTCGGCGACGCCGTACCAGTAGTCCACGCCGGCAATCGAATCAAAGCCGAACATGCCATGCACCAGCACAACCGGGTAGCGAGTGTCCGTATAGTTTGAAGGGGTAGAGTCCCACCACCAGGCGGCGGAGGGGGCCGACCAGGCCACAGTCAGGGCCAGGGCCATTGCTTGGATCCAGAGTTTCATTGTCGTTCCTACAGTTTGATGTTGTGTTTGTTATTCAAACTGCGGCTCAACCTAACGGGTTGCTCCAGAGACTTCCTGCTCGTACTGCATCTACCTGTAGGCAGACCGAGTGCTTCCGTGCGCTGACTTGATTTTTGTGTTTGTTAGATTGGTGCCGTCAGAGCATCTCGGTAGAGATTAGATCAACATTTGATCAGGCTGGATGGTAAGTCAACGGCACAAGAGGCCAGGCAGGGGTGTTCGCCGTGGAAATGTGATGCTCATCACATCGGTGGCCCCGCAGGACATGTTCTGCGGGGCAGCGATGGGGACAGCGGAAGTATCAGAGCGTGGCCATGACCTTTTTGGCCGCCGCTACCGTATCGGCGATGTCCTGTTCGGACAGTGCCGCTGTCGTAAAGCCAGCCTCAAAGGCGGATGGTGCCAGGTATACGCCTTCTTTAAGCATGCCCTGGAAGAACTTCTTGAAGCGTTCGACATCACAGCCCATCACCTGGTCAAAGCGGGTAACAGAGCTTTCCTCGGTAAAGAAGAATCCGAACATGGCCCCGGCACTCTGGACCGTCAGCGGGATGCCAGTGGCGTCAGCGGCTTCTTTCAGGCCGTCGCGAACGGCATTGGTTTTCTCGGTCAGCCGGTCGTGGAAACCGGGCTCGGAAATTGCGTTCAGTGTCGTCAGGCCGGCGCACATGGCCAGGGGGTTACCGCTCAGGGTGCCTGCCTGGTAAACCGGTCCCAATGGTGAGATGTGTTCCATGATTTCCCGTTTGCCGCCAAAGGCGCCGACCGGAAGTCCGCCACCAATCACCTTGCCCAGTGCGGTGAGGTCCGGGGTTACGCCATACAGCCCCTGCGCGCCGCCGAGGGAAACCCGGAACCCGGTCATTACTTCGTCAAAGATCAGCACGGTGCCGTGCTCGTCGCACACTTCCCGCAACCCCTCTAGGAAGCCGGGGACCGGTGGAATGCAGTTCATATTGCCAGCGACCGGCTCTACGATAATCGCGGCGATCTGGTCGCCCATCTCCCTGAAGCATTCGCGAACGCTGTCGATGTCGTTGTAGGTCAGCGTGATGGTGTGCTCAGCCAGGCTGGCAGGGATGCCCGGGGAATTCGGCACGCCCAGGGTGAGGGCGCCGGAGCCCGCTTTGACCAACAGTGAATCCACGTGGCCGTGGTAGCAGCCCTCGAACTTCACGATCTTGTCGCGACCGGTGTAGCCCCTCGCCAGGCGGACAGTGCTCATGGTGGCCTCGGTACCTGAATTCACCATGCGGACCAGTTCGATGGATGGCATCAGTTCGCACACCTTCTTGGCCATCTCGGTTTCGAGGGCGGTCGGCGCACCATAGCCAACGCCCAGATCAACCTGCGCATGCAGGGCGTCTTTGATGCGTTGGTCACCGTGGCCAAGAATCATGGGGCCCCAGGAACCGATGTAATCGATGTAGCGCTGATCGTCTTCGTCGTAAAGATAGGCGCCCTGGGCGTGCTTGAAGAAAATCGGCGTGCCGCCAACGCCTCGAAAGGCCCGGACCGGAGAATTCACGCCACCGGGGATGTATTTCTGGGCCTGCTCGAACAGGGTTTCGGAGTGCGTCATGGATCTGGGCTCCTGTTATTCCGGAAGTGAAAAAAGTGGATGATGGCTTGCGAACAGGCGCTCGAACGCTTTGGCTCGCATCTCAATGTCATGTGTGTCGCCGCCAAAAAGGCCGCCTACCACGGCGAGCATGTCGGCCCCGGCACGGATAAGAGGTTCGCCGTTGTCTGTGGTTACCCCGCCGATGGCGGTGATCGGGAGGCCGAAACGCTT
>MRWF01027785.1_pt1 | contig 16827 bp, 10 predicted proteins | sample 1013331 | NCBI WGS metagenome assembly MRWF01 (sample SAMN06117577, study PRJNA244670) | biofilm metagenome | biome: Water; feature: Cathode Biofilm; material: Biofilm; isolation source: microbial consortium enriched at the cathode of a solar microbial fuel cell | place: USA: District of Columbia ... | reverse complement strand
CCGTATCTGCTGATGGCTGCGGTGCTGGCGGGTATTCACTACGGCATCTCCAACAGGATAGAGCCACCACCGGTCACCGTGGGTAATGCCCATGAACAGCACGAAGCCTCATTGGTGAATAACTTGCGGGATGCCTTGCGGGAGCTGGGGCAATCGAAAGTGATGGCCGATTATCTCGGCAGCCAGTTTCTGGATGTGTTCGTCGCCTGCAAGGAGCATGAACTGAACGAATTCGAGATGACCATCTCCGATCTCGAATATCTCTGGTACCTGCACACGGTCTGATCAATTCCGGGATAAAAAAACGGCGCCTTGAGGGCGCCGTTTTTCATTTGCCGGACTGCGCCGAACTGTTCCGAACTACTCCAGCACCAGCCAGGTGGCCTTCAGTTCCGTGTACTTGTCGAAGGCGTGCACAGATTTGTCGCGCCCGTTGCCGGACTGCTTGAAGCCACCGAAGGGTGCGGTCATATCGCCGCCGTCATAGTGGTTAATCCACACGCTGCCGGCCCGCAGGGCCTTGGCTACCTTATGGGCGGTATTGATATTGGAGGTCCACACGGCTGCGGCCAGGCCGTAGATGGAATCGTTGGCAATGGCGACGGCTTCGTCTGCGGTATTGAACCCGATGACAGAAAGCACCGGCCCGAAGATTTCCTCCGAGGCAATGCGCATCTGGTTATTCACCCCGTCAAACACCGTGGGCTGAACAAACAGGCCACCCGTGTTTTCCAGAATCCGCTGCCCACCTTCCACCAGGCGTGCGCCCTCAGACTGCCCGATGCCGATGTAGTCGATGATCCGATCAAGCTGGGCCTGATCCACGATCGCGCCACAGGTAGTCGCCGGGTCCAGCGGATGGCCGGGGCGCCAGGTTTTCAGGGCCTCGCATATCAGCCTTACAAACTCGGCACGAATGCTGTTCTCGACCAGCAGGCGACTGCCGGCAGTGCACACTTCGCCCTGATTGAAGGCTATGGCACTGGCCGCCTCGGCAGCGGCCTTTTTCAGGTCTGGCGCATCGGCAAAGACAATGTTGGGGCTCTTGCCACCGGCCTCCAGCCATACCCGTTTCATGTTGGATTGGCCGGCGTAGATCATCAGTTGCTTGGCCACATTCGTGGACCCGGTAAACACCAGGCAGTCCACGTCCATGTGCAGCGCCAGGGCCTTGCCCACGGTGTGACCATAGCCTGGAAGCACATTGAAAACGCCGGCGGGAACGCCCGCTTCCCCGGCCAGGGCGGCCAGGCGAATGGCGCTCAGGGGCGATTTCTCGGAGGGTTTCAGTATGACGGAATTACCAGTAGCCAGGGCCGGGGCAATTTTCCAGGCCGCCATAATCATCGGAAAGTTCCAGGGCACGATGGCCGCCACCACACCCATCGGCTCACGGGAGATCATGCCGATCTGGTTGTGAGGCGTGGGGGCAAGTTCACCGTAGACCTTGTCGATGGCCTCGGCGGTCCAGCGGATTGCCCGGGCGGTGGCCGGTACATCCACATTCCTGGCGTGGTTGATGGGTTTGCCCATGTCCAGGGTTTCCAGCAGGGCAAGCTCGTCGCCGTAAGCTTCGATAAGCTCAGCGAACCGGAGCAGCACCGCCTTGCGTTTTGACGGTGCCAGCTGGCTCCAGATGCCCGCCTCAAAGGCGGCCCTTGCAGCCCTAACGGCCTGGTCGGCATCGCTCTGATCGCAACTGGCAATAGAGGCCAGCTCGCGCCCGTCAATCGGGCTGACCGAGGTAAACGTCTCGCCGTTGGCCGCCCATTGATAGGCGCCGTTCAGATAGGAGCGGCCCTCCAGAGTGAGGTTTGTGGCCAGGGCCTGCCATTCGGCCTGGCTGGTCGGTGTGGAAGAGCTGACGGGTTGATTCATGGACGCCTCGCAGGCTGTAGAGTTGAGCAATCATAGCAGCACTTTTATCCCCAGGCGCCGCCCGCGATATAGGTATAAGAACGTGTCTTTCCGAACGCGCGGCGCTGGCATAGACTTCCTGCGGCGCGCATCGTTGCAGCCTGATCCTGAACGTCTCTATCACCTTTTCTGGCGTCACATAATGATCGAGTATCCCCCGGTTCCCTCGTATTACGCAGCTTCCGCCAACTCGGCCCCTGTGCGCCCGGCGCTGCGAGGGTCTTGCGAGGCCGATGTTTGCGTCGTCGGTGCCGGCTACACCGGCCTTTCGACAGCGTTGTTCCTGGCGGAAGCTGGCTTCAGGGTGGTGGTTCTGGAGGCAGCGACGGTCGGCTGGGGTGCTTCGGGGCGCAATGGCGGCCAGATCGTTAACAGCTTCAGCCGGGATCTGGACAGCATCGAACGACAGACCTCTCAAGACCACCTGAAACTGCTGTCCGAGATGGCCTTTGAGGGCAGCCAGATCATTCGCCAGCGGGTGAAGAGTTACGGCATTCGGTGCGACCTGAAAGAAGGCGGTATTTTCGCAGCGCTCAATCCAAAGCAGCTCAGGCACCTGGAGTCTCAGCAAGCGCTGTGGCGCCGGTTCGGTTACGACCAACTGGAACTGTTGGATAGGAGTGCCATCCGTTCCCGGGTTGGCACGGAACGGTATGTCGGCGGCGCCATTGATCACACCGGCGGCCACATTCATCCGCTCAATCTGGCTCTCGGCGAAGCCGCGGCCCTCGAGTCGCGTGGCGGCGTGATTCACGAGCACTCCACGGTAGCGAGCATCGCCCCCGGTAAAACCGTAACCGTTAAAACCGACATGGGCGAGGTGAGGGCGCAAACGGTTGTCCTGGCGGGCAACGCCTATCTTGGCGGCCTGGTGCCGGAGCTTGGGGCCAAATCCATGCCCTGCGGCTCGCAGATTATTGCTACCGAACCGTTGGACGAGGCCGTTGCCAGGCAGTTGCTGCCGAACGACAACTGCGTCGAAGACTGCAACTACCTCCTGGACTACTTCCGGCTGTCGGGTGACAACCGCCTGATCTACGGCGGTGGCGTGGTCTACGGCGCCCGCGACCCGGCTAACATCGAACGGCTGATTCGCCCGAATATGCTGAAAACCTTCCCGCAACTGGCGAATGTGAAGATCGATTACGCCTGGACCGGCAATTTCCTGCTGACCCTGTCGCGCCTGCCACAGCTCGGGCGCTTGCACGAGAACGTGTTCTACTCCCAGGGTTGCTCCGGCCATGGGGTTACCTTCACACACGTGGCAGGCAAGGCATTGGCACTGGCAATCCAGGATCAGGCGGAACGGTTTGATGCGTTCGCCAGCCTGCCGCATTACCCGTTCCCGGGTGGCCGCGCCTTCCGGGTGCCGTTGACGGCGATGGGAGCCTGGTACTATGCGCTGCGGGACAGGTTGGGCGTTTGAGTCACCGGAAAACTGTGAAACGGTACCCGTTTCATCAACGTTTAAATTTGTAATCAGTCGGCCCGCTATTCGCTCCCGGCCCACAGCCGGGATTTAAGCGAATTGTGAAAAGCGGACCTAAAACAATGACCTATGCTCGGGAGTCCGGGCTCCATGCTGTAACCTTCCATCACAACGTGTATCCCTCCGTAAACGCCAATTTTCTGACGTAATCCGGCCGAAAAATCCGGAACTGGGCCGCATATAACCGAAAACTGCCGCTGTAAGATTCGCTCAAATTCGTCAAATAATTGGTGCGAAACAATGTCATATTGCGGCAAAAAACTAACGAAGCAAGGACTGCTGATTTTACCTGCGGTTGTTATGCTTTCGGGCTGCGGTCTGGACATTTCAGGTGACGAAGACACCGCCACACAGCCCTCGGTCACTGCCGAGCCGACGGTCCAGATTGCCGGCGCAGCGGTCAAGGGCGTCATCCAGCAGGGGCTGGTTGTTGCCAACCGCCTGATTGCGGACAAGGACGGCATTTACGCGCCTCAACGCCAGGCAGCGAAACCGGTGTTGACGGCAGACGATGGCAGTTACGAGTGGCAGCTCCGCGGCAAGGCCGAGGGCTGGGCGCTGGTTGAGCTCACCGCTGATGGTGGTACCCGCATGATCTGCGACGTTGTTCCCCAGTGCGATCAGGCTGGCGGCGCGGCTGTGGCGTTTGGACAGAGCATGCCCCTTGATAGCAATTTCAGCTTACGTGGTGCTGGCGACCTGCGCATGGAAACCGTAAACCTCACGCCACTGACCCACTTGGCTGTAACTCTGGCGGAGCGCAGTGGTGACGGTCTTTCACCGGTTGCCATTTCCAATGCCTACACCACAGTCGAAACCTGGTTCGGCCTTCCGGCTGGCGCCCTGCGTCTGACACCGCCGGATCTCACCAATCTGGATGAGATGACCGGCGTATCCGCTGACGCCATTCAGGTGGCGATTGCCAACGCGGCGTTCCTGGCACTGGTCAACGATAACGCCCAATGGGATTCGATTTCTGATGTGTTGGCTGATGTCAGCTCGCAGGTGAGTGCCAACGGCCAGATCAGCGTTATGGGCGATGGAACCAACGTGGCACTGGCGGATCTGGTTAGCGCCGCCGCATTGCAATCTTCCGAGCTTCAGAATGCAGTGGATTCAAGCGTCATTAGCCAGAGATTGGCCGTTGTTGAACACCGCAATGTACAGCGCTTCAAAACCATTGCCGATGTTAACGAAGAAAGCAATGCCGACGTTGCCGATTCCGGTGATACCACCGACGGAACCACTGGCGGCGATGAAACCGCTGGAACTGATTCCGGCAGCACCACTGACACCTCAACCGACACCAACACCGATACCTCGACCGATACCTCAACAGGTTCAACCGACGAGCAGGTTGCCGGTACAACTGAGCCCGATACAACCACCGACGAAACCGTAGCGGACACAGGAACAGACACTGAAACCAGCGAGCCCGTCACCGAGACGACGCCTGAGGAAACCGCTCCTGCAAACACAGCACTGCTGAGCTGGACCGCGCCGTTGACCCGCGAAAATGGCGACAGCCTGGCCATGGGTGAAATTGCAGGCTTCGAGGTGGTCTACGGTACCAGCGCTGAAAACCTCGACCAGAGCCTGGCCATTGGTGACGCCTCCGTCGACGAGCTGCTGGTTGATGAGCTGACTGAAGGCACCTGGTACTTTGCTATCCGTACCCTGGACACCGATGGTAATCGCAGCCGGCTGTCTGAAGTGGTCTATAAACAGATCTGATTTGGCGGTTAAAGGCAGCGACCCCCACTGGGGGCTTCGCTGCCAGCCTGCTACTATGTGCTGGTCCATTGCTCCATACCAGGTACATCATGGCCGGTTCAGACTACTCTCGCACTCTCCTTGAAGTGATCCCTGACGCCAGAGACGGCCTTACCCGCACTGAAAGAATCATTCTTTACGTCCTGCATGAAACTCAGAAAGAGCTGAAGGGCCGCAATGTCCCGACCGCCATGCTGTATGGCAGGGTGCTGGAATATGTGGACATGAGCGAGGCGGATCTTCATCTCTATCTGGACCGCCTGGGCGTGAAGGGAGACGGCAGATAGGGTTGGCCGTGGGTAATTAATCCGGTTTGATATGCCGGCTGCATTCGCCAGTCAGCGCAGCAGCCGGCACTATCGCCAGCGATTATTTTGCGGTAATAGTCTGCATCACCAGCTTGCCATCTTTCTTGATCGGGCCGTCTTCCTTGGCGCCCAGGGTGTATTCAAAAATACCCGTTTTCATCCCGCCGTCTTCGCTGTGAACCATCAGCATCAGCATGTCACCGGATTGCACTTCCTCGGTCAGGATGGCGGCGACGTCCATGTTCATGCCTTTGCGCAACGGCGCGTGGGCGACAACAGGGCCCGGCTTCATGGATTCGTCGGTGCGGTGAACCACCAGCCACCCATTCTGTTCGGCAACCACCTTTCTGGCGGATACAACGCCGTTGGCAACAGACTGATCGTTGGTCCAGACACCGGCCTTGTGTTCAGCGGCCAATGCAGAACCGGTTGCGAAAGCGCCGGAAACCAGGGCGGCGAGAAGTGCGGATGTTCTTGCGTGCTTGTTCATTGCGTTCTCCTGAGTGTCAGTGTTTCCCGCCCGCTGGGTTGTTTTTGGGCGGGTTAACTGCAGCTACGGGAGCCGGTGCGCAAAGTTTCAGGCACGGAAGATTTTTTGCACCTGCCTATTAATTGTTTCCGTCGGTGGGGTAGAGGTAACCGTGAATCGCCGGTCCCGTGGGCTGTCCGGTGGGTGAGCCCCCTTCTGGCTCGACGCTGATGCCGAACGTGGCCTCCTTGAGCAGGGCAGGGTCGTAATTGCGCAATGCCCCCTCATCCAGCGCGAAATCGTTACCCAGAACGCCCACGGAGCGAGGGTTTGGGCCCAGCTCGTCGGCCTTGATCCACAACTGATAGGATTTTCCGGGTCTTGGCTCGGCAGTTACCGGCCTGATATTGAGCCGTTGCTCCTTCAGGTCCACCGTCAGCAGGAAGGCCGGCTGCTCATCGTTGTTCTGGAAAACCGCAACAAACGACTGGGCTTGGGGCTCGGGCTGCGGCTGGAACGCCAGAATGGCCACGAGAACCAGGGCGGCCGCCGAGGCAATCGCCGTGCTCCAGCGCCAGCGGTTCAGCTGGCTGCGCAGAGCAACCACGTTGGACGTTTCGGCAGCCTCTCGAGGCGTCGATTCCACCCGGTCCAGAGCCTTCTCGATTTTTGCGAACAACGCCGGTGAGGGCTGAACGGGCTCGGTTTCCTCGGCCAGCTTACCCAGGCGCTCTTCCCATTGAAGAATCAGCGCATCTACCTCCGGGTCCTCATTGCGCCGGCTTTCAAGATAGGCCCGCTCCGAGGCTGGCAATGTGCCCAGAACGAACTCTGCAACCAGCATGTCCAGGTCGTCGCGTTCAGTCATGATTCGAGGCACCTTTTGAGCTGTTTCAGGGCGCGGTGAAGCCAGGTCTTTACCGTGTTGACCGGCTGTTCAAACTGGCTTGCCAGGTCCTCCCGGGACCATCCGTTAAGGTAGGCCAGGCGCACCATGTCCTGTCGGTCTTTTTCCAGTTGGTCGATGCAGTGATTCAGTTGATTTGCCGCCCGCTGGTCTTCCAGCTGTTCCTGCGCCGATGTCTGCCGGCCTGGCATCTCATCCAGCTCGTCGCTGTTCGTGGTGCGTCCGGCGGGGTGTTTGCGCAGCTCATCAATGGCACTATTGCGGGCAATCGATACCAGCCAGGTGATTGGCGAGGATTTGCCGTCCTGAAACTGCTCGGCTTTTTGCCAGATCTTGAGATAACTGTCCTGGATAACATCGTCTGCCCACCCTCTGTCTCTGAGGATACGCAACACGGTGCCCAGAAGTTTCGGGGCAGTTGCCTGGTAGAGGAGGGCGAAAGCCTGGCGGTCTTTCTGAGCCACGCGGTGAATCAGCTCAGCAATACGCTCCGGGGTGTCTGGGGGCGCCTGAAAACTCTGCGCATCATTGGCATTGTCTGGGAGCTGATCGGGGTCAGGCTTCATGGGGCCTCAGGCTCTAATGTCTGATCAGCAGGTTACTGCTTGGACTGCTAATGCTCAACATGAAATTACGCTGGCGGTGTTGCCCTGCATGTCAGTTTGGGCCGCAGTCAGCCCGAATACTGCTGCTTGCGCCACCGCACCGGTGGCATGCCCGTCCAACGCCGGAATGCCCTGTAAAACGTGCTGACCTCGGCAAACCCCAGCGCTTCGGCGATTTCAGGTAGGGAGGCGCTGGAATCGGCGACCGCCTGTAGGGCTTTTTCACGGCGTACGTCGTCAACCAGCCCATCAAAGGTCTGGCCCTGTTCCCGGAGCCGCCGGGCCAGGCTGCGTTCGCTGATGCCCAGGGCTTCGGCTGCGTCTGCCCGGCGGCTCCGGGAACAGGGCCAGACCTTTGATGGGCTGGTTGACGACGTACGCCGTGAAAAAGCCCTACAGGCGGTCGCCGATTCCAGCGCCTCCCTACCTGAAATCGCCGAAGCGCTGGGGTTTGCCGAGGTCAGCACGTTTTACAGGGCATTCCGGCGCTGGACCGGCATGCCACCGGTGCGGTGGCGCAAGCAGCGGTATTCGGGCTGACTGGGGCCCAAACTGACATGCAGGGTAACACCGCCAGCGTAATTTCATGTTGAGCATTAGCAGTCCAAGCAGTAACCTGCTGATCAGACATTAGAGCCTGAGGCCCCATGAAGCCTGACCCCGATCAGCTCCCAGACAATGCCAATGATGCACAGAGTTTTCAGGCGCCCCCAGACACCCCGGAGCGTATTGCTGAGCTGATTCACCGCGTGGCTCAGAAAGACCGCCAGGCTTTCGCCCTCCTCTACCAGGCAACTGCCCCGAAACTTCTGGGCACCGTGTTGCGTATCCTCAGAGACAAAGGGTGGGCAGACGATGTTATCCAGGACAGTTATCTCAAAATCTGGCAAAAAGCCGAGCAGTTTCAGGACGGCAAATCCTCGCCGATTACCTGGCTGGTGTCGATTGCCCGTAACGGTGCCATTGATGAGCTGCGCAAACACCCCGCCGGACGCACCACGAACAGCGACGAGCTGGATGAGATGCCAGGGTGGCAGACATCAGCTCAGGAACAGCTGGAAGACCAGCGGGCGGCAACTCAACTGAATCACTGCATCGATCAACTGGAAAAAGACCGACAGGACATGGTGCGCCTGGCCTACCTTAACGGATGGTCCCGGGAGGACCTGGCAAGCCAGTTTGAACAGCCGGTCAACACGGTAAAGACCTGGCTTCACCGCGCCCTGAAACAGCTCAAAAGGTGCCTCGAATCATGACTGAACGCGACGACCTGGACATGCTGGTTGCAGAGTTCGTTCTGGGCACATTGCCAGCCTCGGAGCGGGCCTATCTTGAAAGCCGGCGCAATGAGGACCCGGAGGTAAATGCGCTGATTCTGCAATGGGAAGAGCGCCTGGGTAAGCTGGCCGAGGAAACCGAGCCCGTTCAGCCCTCACCGGCGCTGTTCGCAAAAATCGAGAAGGCTCTGGACCGGGTGGAATCGACGCCTCGAGAGGCTGCCGAAACGTCCAACGTGGTTGCGCTGCGCAGCCAGCTGAACCGCTGGCGCTGGAGCACAGCGATTGCCTCGGCGGCCGCCCTGGTTCTCGTGGCCATTCTGGCGTTCCAGCCGCAGCCCGAGCCTCAAGCCCAGTCGTTTGTTGCGGTTTTCCAGAACAACGATGAGCAGCCGGCCTTCCTGCTGACGGTGGACCTGAAGGAGCAACGGCTCAACATCCGGCCGGTAACTGCCGAGCCAAGACCCGGAAAATCCTATCAGTTGTGGATCAAGGCCGACGAGCTGGGTCCAAACCCCCGCTCCGTGGGCGTTCTGGGCAACGATTTCGCGCTGGATGAAGGGGCGTTGAGCAATTACGACCCTGCCCTGCTCAAGGAGGCCACGTTCGGCATCAGCGTCGAGCCCGAAGGCGGCTCACCCACCGGACAGCCCACGGGACCGGCGATTCACGGTTACCTCTACCCCACCGACGGAAACAATTAATAGGCAGGTGCCAAAAAAAATCTTCCGTGCCTGAAACTTTGCGCATCGGCTCACGTAGCTGCAGTTAACCCGCCCAAAAACAACCCGACGGGCGGGAAACACTGACACTCAGGAGAACGCAATGATCAAGCACGCAAAAACTTCCGCACTTCTGGCCGCCCTCGTTTCCGGCGCTTTCGCAACCGGTTCAGCGTTAGCCGCTGAACACAAGGCCGGTGTCTGGACCAACGATCAGTCTGTTGCCAACGGCGTTGTATCCGCCAAAAAGGTGGTTGCCGAACAGAATGGGTGGCTGGTGGTTCACCGCACCGACGAATCCATGAAGCCGGGCCCTGTTGTCGCCCACGCGCCGTTGCGCAAAGGTATGAACATGGACGTCGCCGCCATCCTGACCGAGGAAGTGCAATCCGGTGACATGCTGATGCTGATGGTTCACAGCGAAGACGGCGGGATGAAAACGGGTATTTTTGAATACACCCTGGGCGCCAAGGAAGACGGCCCGATCAAAAAGGACGGCAAGCTGGTGATGTCGACTATTACCGCGAAATAATCGCCCACGGTCTGGCTGCCTGCACATCTGGCGCATGCAGCCAGCGCTACTCTGATTGGCGCTTGCTCGCGTACATGGCCGCGTCGGCCTTGCTGAACAACAGCCGGGCGGTTTCACCATCCTCCGGATACACGGCCGAACCGATACTGCAGCAAACGCGAACCGTTTTGCCAGCGATGGCAACCGGCAAGCTCAAAATTTCGCGAATCTTGGCTATGGCATTCTCAACTGACTCACGCCCATGAACATCGGTGAGCAGAATAGTAAACTCATCACCGCCCATCCGTGCGACGGTATCTGTCCCACGGGTGCAGTCCCTGAGCCTCTGGGCCATCTCGATCAACAGTTCATCGCCGGCTTCATGACCCAGCGTATCGTTAATCTGCTTGAAGTCATTCACATCGAGGTACAGCAGCGCCAGCCGCCCCTCGTTCCGGCTGGCTGATCGCAGCGCGGTTTCCAGGCGATCGTAGAACAGGGAACGATTGGTTAACCCGGTGAGCCCGTCGTGGTGCGCCAGGAATCGGAGGTTTTCTTCCGAACGCTTGCGCTCTACAACCGTCGCAACCTGGGTTGCCACGAACTCCAGAAGCGACTTGTCGGCCTCATCAAAAGACACGGCCGCCGTACCACGCTCAATAACCAGGACGCCCATGGTGGACTCGTGAAAAACCAGAGGCACCCCCAGCCAGTTGGCAACCTCAGAGCCGGTTTTAGGGTGCACCCCCAATCCCGGATGCGCCGGATCCCGCACTGCCATAGACAATTTTCGGGTGTGGATGACGTCTTCAAGAGCCGATCCCGGGGCCACCTGCCAGTCGATCCAACCGCTCTTCGTGCGCCAGTCGGGCAAGCTGAGCCGACCGGAGTGCGACTGATTGAAGCCGAGGTAGAGGTCGGACTCGGGGAAAAGCTCACCGATAATTGAATGAACACCATCGCACAAATCGCGGAGCGTCTCTGCCTCGTGAGCTGCTTCGGAGATCTGGTAGAGCGCGTTGCGGGTCTGGTCGCCCCGTCGCAATGCGGTGACATCCCGGGCCACCGCAATCCGGAGACGGTCTTCCTCAGACCAGCGAGCCGACCAGAGGATATGCACGGCATGACCATCCCTGTGCAGGTAGCGATTCTCGAAATCCGTGTGGGTGTGCCCACTCATGACCCTGCGGGCAGCAGCCAGCGTGCGCTCCTGGTCTTCCGGGTGAATGTAGTTCAGCAGTGGCGTTCCGATCATTTCCGAAGGCGAGTAACCGAGCAACCGCTGGCACGCTTCGCTGACGAAAACGATCTGGCTAGACTCGTCCACCACGAAGATCGTGTCGAGTATGAGATTGACCAGCTTGGGATAGAGAGGACTGAAATCGATGGTCACATCCCGTCTCCCTTTACGCCCAGGCGGTCCAGATAGAGATGAAGATCCGCCTCGCTCATGTCCACATATTCCAGCACCCTGCCATACAGCATGGCGGTCGGGACATTGCGGCCCTTCAGCTCTTTCTGAGTTTCATGCAGGACGTAAAGAATGATTCTTTCAGTGCGGGTAAGGCCGTCTCTGGCGTCAGGGATCACTTCAAGGAGAGTGCGGGAGTAGTCTGAACCGGCCATGATGTACCTGGTATGGAGCAATGGACCAGCACATAGTAGCAGGCTGGCAGCGAAGCCCCCAGAGGGGGTCGCTGCCTTTTACCGCCAAATCAGATCTGCTTGTAGACCACTTCAGACAACCGGCTGCGATTACCATCGGTGTCCAGGGTACGGATAGCGAAGTACCAGGTGCCTTCAGTCAGCTCATCAACCAGCAGTTCGTCGACGGAGGCGTCACCAATGGCAAGGCTCTGGTCGAGGTTTTCAGCGCTGGTGCCATAGACCACCTCGAAGCCTGCGATTTCGCCCATGGCCAGGCTGTCGCCATTTTCGCGGGTCAGCGGCGCGGTCCAGCTCAGCAGTGCTGTGTTTGCAGGAGCGGTTCCCTCAGGCGTCGTCTCGGTGACGGGCTCGCTGGTTTCAGTCTCTGTTCCTGTGTCCGCTACGGTTTCGTCGGTGGTTGTATCGGGCTCAGTTGTACCGGCAACCTGCTCGTCGGTTGAACCTGTTGAGGTATCGGTCGAGGTATCGGTGCTGGTATCGGTTGAGGCGTCAGTGGTGCTGCCGGAATCAGTTCCAGCGGTTTCATCGCCGCCAGTGGTTCCGTCGGTGGTATCACCGGAATCGGCGACGTCGGTATTACTTTCTTCGTTAACATCGGCAATGGTTTTGAAGCGCTGTACATTGCGGTATTCGACCACCACCAGCTTCTGGCTAATGACGCTTGAATTCACCACGTTCTGCAGTTCAGAAGACTGCAAGGCCGCCGCGCTGACAAGATCTGCCAGTGCCACGTTGGTACCATCGCCCATAACGCTGATCTGGCCGGTGGCACTGACCTGTGAAGTAACGTCATCCAGGACAGCTGAAATCGAATCCCACTGGGCGTTGTCATTGACCAGCGCCAGGAATGACGCATTGGCAATCGCCACCTGAATGGCATCGGCGGTTACGCCGGTCATTCCGTCCAGATTGGTCAGGTCGGGGGGAGTCAGGCGCAACGCACCGGCCGGAAGGGCGAACCAGTTTTCAACGGTGGTGTAAGCGCTGGAAATCGCTGTCGGTGAGAGACCTTCTGAACTGCGCTCAGCCAGTTTTACAGCCAGGTGGGTGAGCGGCGTAAGGTTTACCGTTTCGTTCCGCAAATCGCCAGCACCCAACAGACTGAAGTTGCTATCCAGCGGCATTACCTGCCCAAACGGCACTGGCTCGGCACCGGCCTGATCGCATTGGGGCAGAACGTCACAGACCATGCGAGTGCCGCCGTCCGCAGAAAGCTCAACCAGCGCCCAGCCTTCGGCCTTACCGCGAAGCTGCCAGGTATAGCTGCCATCGTCTGCGGTTAATACCGGTTTGGCTGCCTGACGCTGCGGGGCGTAGTAGCCGTCTTTGTCGGCAATAAGCCGATTTGCAACCACCAGGCCTTGTTGAATGATTCCTTTAACGGCCGCGCCGGCGATCTGGACTGTGGGCTCAGGCGTCGCGGGAGCAGCCTGCGCCGCCGTGGTGCTCTCTTCACTCGTAATGTCCAGACCGCAGCCCGAAAGCAAAACGACCGCAGGTAACATCAGCAGTCCTTGCTTCGTTAATTTCTTGCCGCAATTTGACATTGATTCACACCATTTATTTGACGAATTTGAGCGAATATTACAGCGGCAGTTTTCGGTTATATGCGGCGCAGTTCCGGATTTTTCGGCGGGATTACGTCAGAAAATTGGCGTTTACGGAGGGATACACGTTGTGATGGAAGGTTACAGCATGGAGCCCGGACTTCCGAACATAAGGCATTGTTTTAGATCCGCTTTTCACAATTCGCTTAAATCCCGGCTGTGGACCGGGAGCGAATAGCGGGCCGACTGATTACAAATTTAAACGTTGATGAAATGGGTACCGTTTCACAGTTTTCCGGGGACTCAAACGCCCAACCTGTCCCGCAGCGCATAGTACCAGGCTCCCATCGCCGTCAACGGCACCCGGAAGGCGCGCCCACCCGGGAACGGGTAATGCGGCAGGCTGGCGAACGCATCAAACCGTTCCGCCTGGTCCTGGATTGCCAGTCCCAATGCCTTGCCTGCCACATGTGTGAAGGTAACCCCATGGCCGGAGCAACCCTGGGAGTAAAACACATTCTCGTGCAAGCGCCCGAGCTGTGGCAGGCGCGACAGGGTCAGCAGGAAATTGCCGGTCCAGGCGTAATCGATCTTCACATTCGCCAGTTGCGGGAAGGTTTTCAGCATATTCGGGCGAATCAGCCGTTCGATGTTAGCCGGGTCGCGGGCGCCGTAGACCACGCCACCGCCGTAGATCAGGCGGTTGTCACCCGACAGCCGGAAGTAGTCCAGGAGGTAGTTGCAGTCTTCGACGCAGTTGTCGTTCGGCAGCAATTGCCTGGCAACGGCCTCCTCCAACGGCTCGGTAGCAATAATCTGCGAGCCGCAGGGCATGGATTTGGCCCCCAGCTCCGGCACCAGGCCGCCAAGATAGGCGTTGCCCGCCAGGACAACCGTTTGCGCTCTCACCTCGCCCATGTCGGTTCTAACGGTTACGGTTTTACCGGGGGCGATGCTCGTTACTGTGGAGTGCTCGTGAATCACGCCGCCACGCGACTCGAGGGCCGCGGCTTCGCCGAGAGCCAGATTGAGCGGATGAATATGGCCGCCGGTGTGATCAATGGCGCCGCCGACATACCGTTCCGTGCCAACCCGGGAACGGATGGCATTCCTATCCAACAGTTCCAGTTGGTCATAACCGAACCGGCGCCAAAGCGCTTGCTGAGACTCCAGGTGCCTGAGCTGCTTTGGATTGAGCGCTGCGAAAATACCGCCTTCTTTCAGGTCGCACCGAATGCCGTAACTCTTCACCCGCTGGCGAATGATCTGGCTGCCCTCAAAGGCCATCTCGGACAGCAGTTTCAGGTGGTCTTGAGAGGTCTGTCGTTCGATACTGTCCAGATCCCGGCTGAAGCTGTTAACGATCTGGCCGCCATTGCGCCCCGAAGCACCCCAGCCGACCGTCGCTGCCTCCAGAACCACCACCCGGAAACCGGCTTCCGCCAGGAACAGTGCTGTCGAAAGGCCGGTGTAACCGGCACCGACGACGCAAACATCGGCCTCGCAAGACCCTCGCAGCGCCGGGCGCACAGGGGCCGAATTGGCGGAAGCTGCGTAATACGAGGGAACCGGGGGATACTCGATCATTATGTGACGCCAGAAAAGGTGATAGAGACGTTCAGGATCAGGCTGCAACGATGCGCGCCGCAGGAAGTCTATGCCAGCGCCGCGCGTTCGGAAAGACACGTTCTTATACCTATATCGCGGGCGGCGCCTGGGGATAAAAGTGCTGCTATGATTGCTCAACTCTACAGCCTGCGAGGCGCCCATGAATCAACCCGTCAGCTCTTCCACACCGACCAGCCAGGCCGAATGGCAGGCCCTGGCCACAAACCTCACTCTGGAGGGCCGCGCCTATCTGAACGGCACCTATCAATGGGCGGCCAACGGCGAGGCGTTTACCTCGGTCAGCCCGATTGACGGGCGCGAACTGGCCTCTATTGCCAGTTGCGATCAGAGCGATGCCGACCAGGCCGTTATGGCTGCAAGGGCCGCCTTTGAGGCAGGCATCTGGAGCCAGCTGGCACCGGCAAAACGCAAGGCGGTGCTGCTCCGGTTCGCTGAGCTTATCGAAGCCCACGGCGACGAGCTTGCCCTGCTGGAAACCCTGGACATGGGCAAACCCATCAACCACGCCAGCAACGTGGATGTGCCGGCCACCGCCCGGGCAATCCGCTGGACCGCAGAGGCCATCGACAAGGTCTACGGCGAACTTGCCCCCACGCCTCACAACCAGATCGGCATGATTTCCCGTGAGCCGATGGGTGTGGTGGCGGCCATCGTGCCCTGGAACTTTCCGATGATTATGGCGGCCTGGAAAATTGCCCCGGCCCTGGCTACTGGTAATTCCGTCATACTGAAACCCTCCGAGAAATCGCCCCTGAGCGCCATTCGCCTGGCCGCCCTGGCCGGGGAAGCGGGCGTTCCCGCCGGCGTTTTCAATGTGCTTCCAGGCTATGGTCACACCGTGGGCAAGGCCCTGGCGCTGCACATGGACGTGGACTGCCTGGTGTTTACCGGGTCCACGAATGTGGCCAAGCAACTGATGATCTACGCCGGCCAATCCAACATGAAACGGGTATGGCTGGAGGCCGGTGGCAAGAGCCCCAACATTGTCTTCGCCGATGCGCCAGACCTGAAAAAGGCCGCTGCCGAGGCGGCCAGTGCCATTGCCTTCAATCAGGGCGAAGTGTGCACTGCCGGCAGTCGCCTGCTGGTCGAGAACAGCATTCGTGCCGAGTTTGTAAGGCTGATATGCGAGGCCCTGAAAACCTGGCGTCCCGGCCATCCGCTGGACCCGGCGACTACCTGTGGCGCGATCGTGGATCAGGCCCAGCTTGATCGGATCATAGACTACATCGGCATCGGGCAATCTGAGGGCGCACGCCTGGTGGAAGGTGGGCAGCGGATTCTGGAAAACACGGGCGGCCTGTTTGTTCAGCCCACGGTGTTTGACGGGGTGAATAACCAGATGCGCATTGCCTCGGAGGAAATCTTCGGGCCGGTGCTTTCTGTCATCGGGTTCGATACCGCAGACGAAGCCGTTGCCATTGCCAACGATTCTATCTACGGCCTGGCTGCGGCGGTGTGGACCTCCAATATCAATACCGCCCATAAGGTAGCCAAGGCCCTGCGAGCCGGCAGCGTGTGGATTAACCACTATGACGGCGGCGATATGACCGCACCCTTCGGTGGCTTCAAGCAGTCCGGCAACGGGCGCGACAAATCTGTGCACGCCTTCGACAAGTACACGGAACTGAAGGCCACCTGGCTGGTGCTGGAGTAGTTCGGAATAGTCCGTCGCAGTCCGGCAAATGAAAAACGGCGCCCTCAAGGCGCCGTTTTTTATCCCGGAATTGATCAGACCGTGTGCAGGTACCAGAGATATTCGAGATCGGAGATGGTCATCTCGAATTCGTTCAGTTCATGCTCCTTGCAGGCGACGAACACATCCAGAAACTGGCTGCCGAGATAATCGGCCATCACTTTCGATTGCCCCAGCTCCCGCAAGGCATCCCGCAGGTTATTCACCAGTGAGGCTTCGTGCTGTTCATGGGCATTACCCACGGTGACCGGTGGTGGCTCTATCCTGTTGGAGATGCCGTAGTGAATACCCGCCAGCACCGCAGCCATC
>MRWF01009909.1_pt1 | contig 16960 bp, 10 predicted proteins | sample 1013331 | NCBI WGS metagenome assembly MRWF01 (sample SAMN06117577, study PRJNA244670) | biofilm metagenome | biome: Water; feature: Cathode Biofilm; material: Biofilm; isolation source: microbial consortium enriched at the cathode of a solar microbial fuel cell | place: USA: District of Columbia ... | reverse complement strand
ATCACCAACCCGGCGGCGGCGACGCTCAGGCCGGAGACCAGCCAGGAGATCATGGCCATGCCGCTGAGAGAGGCGCGCGAGGTCTTCGAGCGCGAATATCTGCTGGCCCAGATCGAACGCTTCGGCGGCAACGTCACCAAGACCGCCGCCTTTGTCGGCATGGAGCGTTCGGCCCTGCACCGCAAGCTGAAGCTGCTGGGTGTGGGCGGGGAACGCGGCGCCCGCTGAGCCGGCATTGAAGGGCTGTTCCGCACCCGCGGGAAACAGGCTAACGTCCGCGCCATGAAAGTGATCGTCTGCGGCGCGGGTCAGGTCGGCTCCAACATTGCCCGCCATCTGGCGGAAGAACAGAACGACGTGACCATCATCGACCAGTCACCCGAACTGATCCGCCGGATCAGCGAGGCCTACGACGTGCGCGGCCTGGTGGGTTTCGCCTCCCACCCCGACATGCTCGACCGCGCCGGCGCGGTCGAGCATGTCGGGGTGGGAGGCGAAACCCACCAGGCCGCGCACGTCGTAGGCCTCGCTGATCCGGCGGATCAGTTCGGGTGACTGGTCGATGATGGTCACGTCGTTCTGTTCTTCCGCCAGATGGCGGGCAATGTTGGAGCCGACCTGACCCGCGCCGCAGACGATCACTTTCATGGCGCGGACGTTAGCCTGTTTCCCGCGGGTGCGGAACAGCCCTTCAATGCCGGCTCAGCGGGCGCCGCGTTCCCCGCCCACACCCAGCAGCTTCAGCTTGCGGTGCAGGGCCGAACGCTCCATGCCGACAAAGGCGGCGGTCTTGGTGACGTTGCCGCCGAAGCGTTCGATCTGGGCCAGCAGATATTCGCGCTCGAAGACCTCGCGCGCCTCTCTCAGCGGCATGGCCATGATCTCCTGGCTGGTCTCCGGCCTGAGCGTCGCCGCCGCCGGGTTGGTGATCTCGACCGGCAGCATCTCGACGGTGATCGGCGCGCGCGCCTCGCCCGGCGCCATGATGAGCAGCTGTTCGACGACATTGCGGAGCTGGCGCGCATTGCCCGGCCAGTCATAGGCCTGCAGCGCCGCCATCGCCGCCTCGTCGATAGTGCGCGGCGTCAGCCCGGCGCTGTCGGCGCTGCGCTGTACGAAATAGCGCGCCATGGCCGGAATATCCTCCCGCATCAGGCGCAGCGGCGGGGTCTGGATCGGCACCACGTTGAGGCGATGGAACAGGTCGCGGCGGAAGCGGCCGTCATCGGCTTCCCCCTGCAGGTCCCGGCTGCTGGACGACAGGACCCGCACGTCAACGCGCACCGGCCGGCCACCGCCGACCCGCTCGAAGGTCTGATCCAGCAGAACGCGCAGAATCTTGTTCTGCGTCTGCTCCGGCATGTCGGAAACCTCGTCCAGGAACAGCGTGCCGCCGTGGGCCTGTTCCAGCAGGCCGATCTTGCGCGAACGCACCTGGCCGCCGGCCGGGGCCTCTTCGCCGAACAGCTCCAGTTCCATGCGCTCGGGTTCGATCATGGCCGCGTTGACGACCACGAATGGCCCGCCGGCGCGCTTCGACAGGGCGTGGATCTGGCGCGCCACCACTTCCTTGCCGGAGCCCGAAGGCCCGCTGATCATCACCCGGCTGTTGGTCGGCGCCACCTTCTCGATGGCCGCCCGCAGGGCGCTCAGCGGCTGGGAGGCGCCGATAAGCGCCGCGTCGCCGCCGGCGCGGACCCGCAGCTCCGCGTTCTCCCGCCGGAGCCGCGCGGCCTCCAGCGCCCGTTCGGCGATGAGCACGAGGCGGTCGGTCTGGAACGGCTTCTCGATGAAATCATAGGCGCCGCGCTGGATGGCGGCGACCGCGGTCTCGATGTTGCCGTGCCCGCTGATCATCACGATCGGAACGTCGGGCGCGCGTTCCTGCATCATGTCGAGCAGTTCCAGCCCGTCGAGGCGGCTTCCCTGCAGCCACACATCCAGAACGATCAGCGCCGGAGCGCGGTCGCCGACCTCCTCCAGCGCCTCGTCGGCGGTGCCGGCGACCCGGGTCTCGTATCCCTCATCCGACAGGATGCCGGCGACCAGCATCCGGATATCGGCTTCGTCGTCGACGATCAGGACGTCAAGGGCCATTGCTTTCCTAACCGCTGTCTCCGTCGGCACGGAGCCGTTCCTCACCCTGGTCGGCCAGCGGGAAGACAAGTGTCACCGCGGCGCCAGGGCCGGTTGCCCGATCGCCCAGATGTAGGGAGCCGGAATGATCTTCCATGATCTTCCGCACGATCGCGAGGCCCAGACCCGTGCCCTTATCTCTCGTGGTCATGTAAGGCTCCGTCAAGCGGTCCCGCTCCGAAACCGGCAACCCGATGCCGTTATCCGTGACTGTGATCACCACACCGTCACTGTTGCAGGAAAGCTTCACTTCCACGACGCCCAATTCGTCGCACGTCTCGCGCGCCTCGATCGCCTGCACGGCATTGAGCAGCACATTCGTCAGCACCTGGGCGACCTGGCGGCGGTCGCAGGGCAGCGGCGGCAGGCCGCTCTCCAGGTCCATGCGGAACTCGATCGACGGGTTCGCGACCTCGACGGCGAAGACGGCCTGCCGCACCAGGTCGGCGACCGGTTCCGGCCGCATCACCGGCGCAGGCATGCGGGCGAAGGCTGAAAATTCGTCGATCATGCGGCCGATGTCGCCGACCTGACGCACGATGGTGTCGGTGCACTGCAAGAAGATTTCGCGATCGGTTTCGATCTGCTTCAGATACTTGCGCTTCAGCCGCTCGGCCGAAAGCTGGATCGGCGTCAGCGGATTGCGGATCTCGTGGGCGATGCGCCGCGCGACGTCGGCCCAGACGGCCATGCGCTGGGCGGCGACCAGATCGGTGATGTCATCGAAGGTGACGACATAGCCCAGAACCTCCCGCTCACGGCGCTCCGCACCGACGCGGACGAAGAAGGTCTTGGCGTTGCCGTCCCGGATGATGGTGATCTCCCCCTCTGCCAGACGGTGCGGGCGCTCGCGCGCAGCCGCGAGCAGATCCGCCATCTCGGGCACCGCCGATTCCAGCGGATGCCCCACCAGATCGTCCTGCTTCAGCGACAGCAGCCGCAGGGCGGACCGGTTGGGCAGGTCGACGACGCCGTTGTGATCGGTGCCGATCACACCCGCGGTGACGCCGGACAGCACCGTCTCCATGAACCGCCGGCGTTCGTCGAGCGTCCGGTTGGCCTGCACCAGGGCCGCCTGCTGGCTCTCGAGCTGCCGCGCCATCCGGTTGAAGGTTCGGCCCAGCATGTTGATCTCGTCGTCCTCGTCGGAAGTGACAACGCGGGCCTGCATGTCCCCCTCGCGCAGTTTCTCGGCCGCGCCGACGATGTCGCCCAGCCGGGTGGAGAGGCGGGTCGAGAAGTTCAGCGCCAGCCATACGGCGGCCAGCATCAGCAGCACGGTGACGACGCCGAACAGGAGCACGAACGTCAGCTCGAAACTGAACCGCTGCGCGGCCAGCCGCTCGTAGTCGGTGGCCGCCTGCTGCGCCCGTTCCACCTGTTCGGCAACGCGCGGCTCCACGAAGCGGGCGACATAGAGATAGGCGCGATAGGTGCCCAGAAAGCCGGTAAGCTGAACCAGCGCGCCGGCCTTGTCGTTGGCCGTCAGGTCGATATTCCCGCCCACCGGCTCGTCCGCGGGCAGCGCGACGACCGCGCCATCGTCAGCGGCCTCGATGGCCGAGATCGGGATCTGCTCCGCGAGGCTGTCGGAGGCCAGGCTGGTCTGCGCCAGGACCTGGCCCGAGCGGTCGAAGACGATGGCCTCGCTGAGGCCGCGGGCGCCGGCCTGTGTGATCAGCAGACGGGTCAGCAGGGCGGTGTCGTCCTGCACTTCGGGGGCCACACGGTTCAGATCCTGCGCCATCGCCAGGACATCGGCGCGGATCGTGGCGCGGTGTTCCTGAATCAGCGACCGGGCGACGGCGACCGATTCCGAAACCGCCTTCTGGGCGCGGTCGCTGAACCAGCCCTCGATCCTGAGGTCGAAGAACAGCGTGGAAAAGCCGGCGACCAGCAGCGCGGGGATCACGGCGGCGGCGGCGAACAGGGCGCCGAGACGCATGTGCAGCCCCGCGCCGGCGCGGCCGTCGCGGTGGGCGATCCAGATACGGGCGACCCGTCCCACGATCGCGACGACCAGCAGCAACAGCACGACGATGTCGAAGACGACCACCCCGGCCGGGATATCGCGGAGGCTGGAAGGCGGCTCCGGCGAGCCGAACAGGGCGGCATAGGTCGCCGCACCAGCGAGCAAGGCCAGGGCGGCCAGCGTGAACACGCCCGCGCGGCCCGGTCTGAGTCCCAGCACCCACGCGCGCAACCGGCCCAGGCGGCGCGTATCCACCTTTTCGGCAGCCTCGGTCATCTCGCCCGCACAGCCCGTTTCATGGCCCGGACTATAACCCCTTCGCGGCCCCGACGCGCGACCGTCGAATTGCGGCCGCCGGCGATGCCGCACGCTTGATCTGTCGCGCGCCGGGGGCGATGCTGTCGGCCATGAACATACAGTCCTCCAATACCTCGGCCCCGGCCGCGTCCGGCCATATGCAGAGGCCCGGCGCGATCGGCAATCTGGCCGACGACGTCCGCGGCGCCAACTTCTTCGAAATCGACGCCTCGCTCCGGTCGCTGCTGACCCTCTACTGCGCGGAAGAGCTGCGCAACCACATGTGGCCGCACTGGCGGGAACTCGGCGAGCTGGCGGGCGGGAGGCTGGACGAACTGGCCGACATCGCCGACAAGCATCCGCCCGTGCTGCATCCGCGCGACCGCTTCGGCCGCGACCAGGAGTGGATCGAGCATCATCCCGCCTACCGGGAGATGGAGGAGATCGCGCTCGGCCGTTTCGGTCTGCACGCCATGAGCCACATGCCCGGCGTGCTCGGCTGGCCCGACAAGGTGCCGCCGATCGCCAAGTACGCCTTTACCTACCTGTTCGTACAGGCGGAATTCGGCCTGATGTGTCCGATCAGCCTGTCGGACACCGGCCTCTACATGATGCGCCGCTATGGCGACGACTTCATTCAGGAGACCTACGTCAAGCGCATGCTTACCCAGGATCTGTCGACGCTGATCAAGGCGTCCCAGTTCATGACCGAGAAGCCGGGCGGCTCCGACGTCGGCCAGGTCGAGACTGTGGCGCGCCGGGAGGATGGCGGCTGGCGGCTCTACGGCGAGAAATGGTTCTGCTCCAACCCCCATGCCGACGTGGCCCTGCTGCTGGCGCGGCCCGAGGGCCGGGAAGCGGGCACCAAGGGCCTGGGTCTGTTCCTGATGCCTAAGATCCGGCCCAACGGCGAACGCAACAGCTATCGGATCGTGCGCCTAAAGGACAAGCTGGGCACCAGTTCGATGGCCTCCGGCGAGATACTGATCGAGGGCGCCGAGGCGTTCGCGCTGGGCGACGTCAACAGCGGCCTGAAGCAGATGATGGAGCAGGTCAACCTGTCCCGCCTGTCGCACGGCGTGCGCGCCGCGGCGATGATGCGGCGCTGCTGGAACGAAGCTCTGGCGGCGGCGCGCAGCCGCATCGCCTTCGGCCGGGCCGTCGCCGACATGCCGCTGGCGCAGCGCCAGCTGATGAAGCTCCTGTTGCCGACGGAGCAGGCGCTCAGCATGTACGCCTATACCGCCGAGGCTATGGGTGCGGCGCAGGCCGACGATGCGGAGGCCGCCACGCGGCTGCGTATCCTCACCGGCCTGTTCAAGTTCCGCGCCTGCCGCGACAATCCGACGGTCGCCACCGGCTCCATGGAGATCCGCGGCGGCAATGGCTACATCGAGGACTTCGTCAATGCGCGGCTGATCCGCGACGCCCAGATCGGCCTGCTGTGGGAAGGCACCAGCAACATCAACGGCCTGGACGTGCTCAACCGCGCCGTTGCGAAGGTCGGTGCACACCGGAGGCTGGCCGACGACCTGGCCGCGCGGCTCAACGCCTCCAACGCCCTGCCGCCCTCGCTTCGCGAGCAGGCCGGGGATTGCCTGGAGCGCGCCACGGCGATGGCCGAGGAAGTCGCGCGCCGCGGCGACGAAACCCAGGCGCGCAAGGTAGCGAGCGCACTCTATCACGCCACCACGGCGGCGCTGATGGCCTGGGAGGGCGCGACGCTGGGCGGGCGCGGCGACGATGCCCGCCGCATGCTGCTGTCGCGGCTGGTGATCGAGAAGCGGCTGCTGCCCGAGGATCCGCTGGCGCCGGAGAGTGGCGACTTCGGACAGGCCGCCGCCGCGGCCCTGCTCGACGACGCGCCGGTGACGCTGGACCGTGCGGTCGAGTTGCTGGCACTGCCCTGAGAACGACATGAAAGGGTCCCCCGGGAGATCGTATCTGCTGGACGCGGACCGCAATCCGATCATCCGGTTCCAGCGCCAGTTGGTGGAACGCCACGGCGTGCTGCGAAGCGCCGTCCTGACCACGGCCGGCTTCACCATTGCCTCCGTTGTCGTCAGCCTGATCTGTTACGAGATTCTCGGGATCGACTATCTGGGCCACCCGATCGCGATCGTGATGCCGATCGTGCTGCCGGTCGTGACCGGGTTTCCGACGACCTTCATCATCCACCTTCTGGTCGGCGTCACGCTGGAGCGCGAAAAGCTGGCCCAGGCGCAGCAGCAGGAACTGGCGGAACTGGCCTGGGAGGCGGCCGAGCAGCGCAGCGCCGCCGAGGCGGCCAGCCGCTCCAAGTCGGCGATGCTGGCGAACATGACCCATGAACTGCGCACGCCGCTGAACGCCATCATCGGCTTCTCGGACGTGCTCAAGGCGGAGGGGGTCGACGGCCTGGACGGCGAACGGCTGCGCCAGTACGCTCTGGACATCAACCTGAGCGGGCGGCACCTGCTGGAACTGGTCAACGACCTGCTGGAACTGGCGCGGCTGGAGCGCGGCAACCGCGACTTCTATCCCGAAGCGATCGACCTGGGAGAGAAGATCGCCGAGGTCTGCCGCATCATGCGCGAGCAGGCAGCCTCGGCCGGGGTTGCGTTGTCGGCCGAACCGGGCGGCGCGCCGGTCATTGCGCTGACCGACGACCAGACCCTGCGCCAGATGCTGCTCAACCTGATCTCCAACGCCCTGAAGTTCACGCCCTCGGGCGGCGAGGTCCGCCTGTTTCCGGAAATGCGCGCAGGCCACCCGTGCGTCAGCGTGCGCGACACCGGCATAGGCATCGCCGAGGATGACCGCGAACGGATCTTCGATCCCTTCAGCCAGGTCGACAACGACTTCACCCGGCGGAAGACCGGGAGCGGCCTGGGGCTGGCGCTGGTCAAGACCATGATCGAGCAGCAGGGCGGGCGGATCGAGCTCGAAAGCGCGCCGGGACAGGGTTCGACCTTCCGGCTGGTCTTCCCCGAGGCCGTCGAGCAGGCCGGTTCCCAGGCTGCGGATTGACCGGCGCCAACACCGCGACAGAAATCACCTTCCCGCCGGCGGGGGCACGTGTCTATTCTCGTCGCCCCTGCCTCAAGACGAAATCCCAGTTCCGCAAGGTCCGAACATGAGCGACGAACGCAACAAGAGCCTCAATCAGGAGGCGCTGCTGTTTCACACCACCGGCCGCCCCGGCAAGATCGAGGTGGTGGCCACCAAGCCGGTGGCGACGCAGCGCGACCTGTCCCTGGCTTACAGCCCCGGCGTCGCCGAGCCCTGCCGCGTGATTCACGCCAATCCCGACATGGCCTACGACTACACCGCCAAGGGCAATCTGGTCGCCGTGATCTCCAACGGCACCGCGGTGCTGGGCCTCGGCGACCTGGGCCCGCTGGGCGCCAAGCCGGTGATGGAAGGCAAGGCGGTGCTGTTCAAGCGCTTCGCCGACGTCGACGGCATCGATGTGGAACTCGATTCCACCGACGTCGACGAGATCATCAACACCATCCGCGTCATCGCGCCGACCTATGGCGGCATCAATCTGGAGGACATCAAGGCGCCGGAGTGCTTCATCATCGAGCAGCGCCTGCGCGAGATCCTGGACATCCCGGTCTTCCACGACGATCAGCACGGCACGGCGATCATCGCCGCCGCGGGCCTGATCAACGCCTGTGAACTGACCGGCCGCCAGCTTTCCGACTGCAAGATGGTGGTGAACGGCGCCGGCGCCGCCTCGATCGCCTGCATCGAACTGGTGAAGGCCATGGGCATCGGCCATGACAATGTCATCATGTGCGACAGCAAGGGCGTCATCTACAAGGGCCGCGAAGACGGCATGAACCAGTGGAAGTCGGCTCACGCCGCCGATACCGACGCCCGGACCCTGGAAGACGCGATGGAAGGCGCCGACGTCTTCTTCGGCCTGTCCGTCGCCGGCGCGGTGACCAAGAAGATGGTCGCTTCCATGGCCGCCAAGCCGATCATCTTCGCCATGGCCAACCCGGATCCCGAGATCACGCCCGAGGATATCCAGGAAATCCGCGATGACGCGATCATCGCCACCGGCCGGTCCGACTATCCGAACCAGGTGAACAACGTCCTGGGCTTTCCCTACATCTTCCGCGGCGCGCTGGATGTCCGCGCCCGGACCATCAACGAGCAGATGAAGATCGCCGCATCCGAGGCGCTGGCCGATCTCGCGCGGGAGGATGTGCCCGACGAGGTCGCCCGCGCCTATCGCGGCACCCAGCTACAGTTCGGTCCCGAGTACATCATCCCCACGCCCTTCGACCCGCGCCTGATCAGCGCCATCCCCCCGGCGGTGGCCGAGGCGGCGATGGCGAGCGGCGTGGCCCGCACCCCGATCGTGGACATGGAGCAGTACACCCACGAACTGAAGGCGCGCCTGGATCCGACGACGGGCATCCTGCAGATGATCCTCAACCAGGTGCGCGCGGCGCCCAAGCGGGTGGTCTTCGCCGAGGGCGAGGAGGAGAAGGTGATCCGCGCCGCGCTGGCCTTCAAGCAGGAGGGCTATGGCGAACCGATCCTGATCGGCTACCCGGAGCGCGTAAAGGCGAGCCTGAAGACCATGGGCCACGATCCGGAGGAGCTGACCATCGTCAGCGCCCGCGACTACGACCGCCGCGACATCTACTACGACTATCTCTACAAGCGCTGGCAGCGCCGCGGCCTGCTCTACCGCGACTGCCAGCGGATGGTGAACACCGACCGCAACATCTTCGGCGCCTGCATGGTCGCCCATGGCGACGCCGACGCCATGGTGACCGGCGTCACGCGGCGCTTCTCGGTGGCCTATGACGACGTCCGCCGCGTGATCGATCCCAAGCCGAGGGCGCGCGTCTTCGGTCTGTCGATCATGCTGGCGCGCGGGCGTACGGTCTTCATCGCCGACACCTCGGTCCATGAACTGCCGAGCTCCGTGGAACTGGCCGACATCGCCAGCCAGGCGGCCGATTTCGCCCGCCGGCTGGGGCACGAACCGCGAGTGGCGATGATCGCCTTCTCGACATTCGGCAACGCGCCGCACCAGGCTTCCGAAAGGATCAACGAGGCGGTGTCGCTGCTGGAGACCCGCGACCTCGATTTCGAGTTCGACGGCGAGATGTCGGTCGACGTGGCGCTCAATCCGGAACTGATGGAGCTCTACCCGTTCTGCCGCCTGTCGGGGCCTGCCAACGTCCTGATCATGCCGGGCCTGCAATCCGCCAACATCGCCTGGAAGCTGCTGCAGTCGCTGGGCGACGCCACCACTGTCGGGCCGCTGCTGATCGGTCTTTCCCAGCCCGTCCAGGTGGTCCCGATCGGTTCGACCGTGTCCGATCTTGTCTCGATCGCTGCACTGGCGGCCTATGACGCGGAGCAGGCGAACCGCTCTCCGCTCTGATCCGGCGGCGCGCGGGCGTGGCGGTATCTGCTTAAGGCTACGTTTACCGAAGTGGACCTAGGCTGGACATGACATGTCTCAGCCAGGCTCAGAGAAGTACGTCAGCAACGGTGCCGAGTGGCCTTCGCCACCTTCGGGCGGCGTGCTTCACCTGGCTTCCCTGCTGCTGCTGGCCTGTTCCGTCGCCGCCGTGACCACGGTTCTCGTGCTGGTCCTCGGCGGCGCGGCGGCCCGCCAGATGGTGATCTTCCTGGCGGTCGCCGCCGGGGGAATGGCCGGCTTCGTCGGCAATCTGATCGTCACAGAGGTCCGTCGACGACAGTTCGCCGGCCGCATCTTCGCCGAACTCCGGCAGCTCTGCGACGGCGTCGCGGTCTACGGTCCCTCGGGGCAGGCCCTCGCCCCGGCCGGCGGCGCGCTGGCCGATCTGCCGGGCGTCGAACACCGGACATGGCTGGCCGGCAATCTCGCCGCCGCGCCGTTCGTGCTGGAGAGCGAGAAGCCCTCGACCGAACCGGATGCGCCCGCGCGTTTCGCGGCTGGCGGGACGGCGCGCGTCGTTCTGAAGGGTCCCGGCGGACTGGTCCTGCGATTGGCCCAGACACGCACCGCACTGGGACCGACGCTGCTTCTGGCGCACGACATCAGCGCCGACCGCGCACGCGAGAAGGCCGTGCAGGAGAGCGAGCGCAAGTTCTCGGAACTCGCCGACGTCGCTTCCGACTGGATATGGGAAACGGATCACGAGCACCGCTTCACCTTCGTCTCCGACCGCTTCGAGAAGCTGACCCGCCTGCCCGTTGGCAAGCTGGTGGAGCGCCGCCTGATCGAGATCGCCGACGTCCGCGCGGCGCCGGTGGACATCCGCGCCCTGCTCAAGCACATGCAGGAGCAGGATTCCTTCTCCGACATCATCATTCCGCTGCGGCTCGCCGGGCCCCATGGTCAGCTCTGGATACGCTTCGCGGGACGTCCCAACATCGATGACGAAGGCCGCTTTCTGGGCTTCCAGGGCGTCGCCGCGGACGTCACCAAGGAATACCACGCCGAAGCAACCGCCGAGGAAGCGCGGCGGACGCTGCGCGACGCCATCGAGAGCGCGTCGGAAGGCCTGGCGATCTACAGCGCAAATGGCGACTTCGTCATGTGCAACCGCAAGCTGGCCAACGACTTCGCGGCGGCCGGGCACCTTCTGCGTTCGGGCGGCACGCTGACCGGCCTGATCACCGAACTGCTGCGCACGCGCCAGCTCAGGGTGCCGGAAATGTCGCCGAAGACCGCGACCGCCTCGGTGATGGCGGAGATCGACAGCGCCCACATGCGCCGCGAGTTCCTGTCGTCGAACAACCGCTGGTTCCGCATCAGCGCCAACCGCAGCGCCGATGACGGGACGGTTCTGGTTTTCACCGACATTTCCGAGGACAAGGCGCACGAGGCCGAACTGGCGGCGAAGATCGATCAGCTCGAGACGGTTCAGACGGAACTGCTGCAGCAGAAGGAGACGCTCTCCAACCTGGCGGAGAACCTTTCCGCGGCCCGCAACGAGGCGGAGGCGGCCAACCGCGCCAAATCCGAGTTCCTCGCCGCGATGAGCCATGAACTGCGCACGCCGCTGAACGCCGTCATCGGCTTCTCCGAGGTGATGCAGTCCGAAAGCTTCGGCCCCCTGGGCAGCGTCCGCTACCGCGAATACGCCGGCGACATCCTGGAATCCGGCCGCCACCTGCTGACGCTGATCAACAATATCCTGGATCTCTCCAAGGCGGAGGCGGGCCGGCTGGAGCTCTACCCCCAGGCGGTCATGGTCCGCGACATCATCGACGCCAGCGTCAGGATCGCCTGCCCGCGCAGCATGAAGACCGAACTGGCGGTGCTGATCAATCCGGACGCCACCGAGATCATCGCCGACGCCCAGAAGCTGAAACAGATACTGATCAACCTGATCTCCAACGCCGCCAAGTTCACGCCCGACGATGGTTCGATCCGGATCAGCGCCGTCCGCCGCGGCGGCCTGACCGAGATTTCGGTGGCCGACACCGGCATCGGCATGAAGCCCGAAGACATCCCCGGGGCGCTGACCGCCTTCCGCCAGATCGACAGCTCCCTGGGCCGGAAATACGAAGGCACCGGACTCGGTCTGCCGCTGGCGCGCCGCTTCGCGGAACTGCATGGCGGCAGCCTGGAGATCGACAGCACCCTCGGCGAAGGCACCACGGTCGTCGTCCGCATCCCCGATCACGTCGCCCGCGCCGCGGTCGCCTGACGCCGCGTCGGCCCCCTGCGTCAACGGACGGGGCGGCATGTGCCAAAGCGTGCTGACACCTCCCCACGCGGCCCCTAGGATGCCCCAAAAGAAGAATATGCGATCCAAGGGGAGGACTGCGCCATGAGCATCACGCCGATTTCCGCCGATTCTCACATCACCGAGCCGCCGGACTGCTATTCCGCGCGCATCGACAAGGCCTGGCGGGACAAGGCGCCGCATATCGTCAAGGATCCGAAGTTCGGCGAGGTCTTCGTCATTCCCGGCTTCGACAAGCCGATCCCGATGGGGCTCGTGGCCGCCGCGGGGCGGGATCCGAAGGATCTCAACTTCAACACCCAGAACTACGGCGACCTGCATCCGGGTGGGTACGATCCCAAGGCGCGGCTGGCCGACCAGGACCGCGACGGGGTCTACGGCGAGATCATCTACCCTTCGGTCGGCATGATGCTCTGCAATCACCCCGACTTCGACTACAAGAAGGCCTGCTTCGACGCCTACAACATCTGGCTGCAGGAGTATTGCGACTTCGCCCCCGGCCGGCTGTTCGGCATGCCGCAGATCGCGATGCGCACCGTGGACGAAGGCATCGCCGACCTGAGGGACCTGAAGGGGCGCGGCTTCCGCGGCATCATGATGCCGGGCGAGCCGGCGGTCGCCGATTATGACGACCCCATCTACGACCCGTTCTACGAGGCCGCGGTCGACCTGAAGATGCCGCTGTCGTTCCACATCCTGACGTCGAGCAACGCCGCCGCCGGCCGCACGCGGGGGCCACGGATCAACTCATTCCAGTCGATCATCCGCGGCAACCAGGACATTCTGGGCACCTTCATCTTCGGCGGCGTCTTCGACCGGCATCCGGACCTGAAGATCGTCTGCGTCGAAGCCGATGCCGGCTGGGCGCCCCACTGGATGTACCGCGCCGACCACGCCTACAAGCGCCACCGCTACTGGATGAAGTGCGACGAGCTGCAGCGCCTGCCGTCCGAGTATTTCCTGGAGCACATCTACCTGACGTTCCAGGACGACTGGTCGGCCTTCCAGATGAAGGATCTGCTGAACGTCGACCGCCTGATGTGGGCCAACGACTTCCCCCATTCGGACGCCACCTGGCCCTGGTCGCAGGAGATACTGGCGGAGCAGACCGTCAATCTGTCCGATCACGAAAAGCAACGCATCCTGCGCGACAACGTGCGGGAACTCTACGACCTGCCGATCCAGTAGGAGGCGGAAGATGCTCGATCTCAAGATCACCAACGGAACCATCGTCGACGGCACCGGCGCCAAGGGCTGGAAGGGCGATATCGGCGTCAAGGACGGCCGGATCGTCGCCATGGGCAAGGTCGACGGCGACGCCGAGCGCACCATCGACGCGAAGGGCCATGTCGTCGCGCCGGGCTTCGTCGACATCCACACCCACTACGACGCGCAGGTGGTCTGGGACCGGATGCTGTCGATCTCGCCCTGGCACGGCGTCACCACGGCCGTGATGGGCAATTGCGGCTTCGCCGTTGCGCCGACGCGGCGCGAGCACCGCGACCTGATCATGCGCACGCTGGAGAACGTCGAGGGCATGAGCGTGGCCGCGCTGACAAGCGGTCTGGGCGACTGGGGCTTCGAGAGCTTTCCGGAGTATCTTGATGCGCTGGAGAAGCTGGGCACGGCCATCAACATCAGCGTCTTCTGCGGCCACACGCCGCTCCGGCTCTACGTCATGGGCGAGGAAGCGACGGAACGCGAAGCCAACGCCGACGAACTGGCCGAAATGAAGCGCCTCGTCGAGGAGGCGTTGGACGCCGGCGCCATCGGCTTCGCCACTTCCAAGGCCGTGACCCATACGGGCTATGCCGGCCGGCCGGTGCCGAGCCGCCTCGCCTCCATGCATGAGATCGAGACCCTGGCCGGCGTGCTGGGCGAAAAGGACAAGGGCATTCTGCAGGCCACCATCGGCCGTGAGCTGTTCATCCCGGAATTCGAGCGGATTGCGCGCCAGACGGGCCGCCCCGTGACCTGGACCGCCATGCTGGCGGGTACGCAACTCGCCGACGGCACGGCGGAAGAGCATCTCGAGCGCACCCGGGAGCTGAAGAAACAGGGCCTCGACATCGTGCCCCAGGTCACGCCGCGGGCCCTGATGTTCGAGATCCAGATGAAGGCGCCCTTCATCTTCGAGCCTGTCTCGGTCTTCAAGCCGGTGCGCGGCGCCAGCTTCGACGAGAAGAAGCGCCTCTACGCCGATGCCGACTTCCGCGACGCGTTCCGCCACAAGCTGTCGGGCAATATCCGTCCCGGCTTCCAGCGCAGCTTCGACATGACCATCATCGCCGACGTCCCGGGCCATCCCGAGCTGGCGGAGATGACCCTGGCGGATGCCGCCGCCCAGGCCGGCAAGCATCCGACCGATTTCATGCTCGACATCTCGCTGGCGACCGACCTGGAGGCGCGCTTCCGCATGCCGGTGGCGAACCATTTCGAGGACGAGGTCGAGCCGCTGCTGAAGGACGGCAACACGGTGATCGGCCTCTCCGACGCCGGGGCGCACGCCAGCCAGCTCTGCGACGCCTGCCTGCCGACGCACCTGCTCGGCCGCTGGGTGCGGGAGAAGAAGGTCTTCTCCATCGAGGAAGCCGTGCGCATGCTGACCAGCCGCCCGGCCGAGGTCTTCGGCATCACCGACCGGGGCACACTGGCCGAAGGCCGGCCCGCGGACATCGTGATCTTCGATCCCGAGACCGTGGGCTGCGGACCCGTCCAGCGTGTCTGGGATTTCCCGGCCGGCGCCGACCGGCTGATCTCGGAGGCCGACGGCATCGACGCCGTGATTGTCAACGGCACCCTAATCCGGCAGGACAATGCCGACGCCGTGGACCCGAACGGTCCCCTTCCTGGAAACCTGCTGCGTGGTGGACATGCCTGACACGACGAACCCCGACAACAAGCCGGCGCCGAAGGACTGGACGCCGGAACTCGACGAACTCCATCTCCGCGAGGAGATGACCGGCGGCATGGGCGGTCCCGACAAGGTGGCCCGCCAGCACGCCGGCGGCCGGCTGACGGTCCGGGAGCGCATCGGGAAACTGCTCGACCCCGGCAGCTTCCGGGAGATCGGCCGCCTGACGGGCGTCGGCCAGTACGACGAGAACGGCCGTCTGGTGCATCTGCTGCCCAACAACTCGGTCATGGGCCGCGGCCAGGTGAACGGCCGTCCCGTCGTGATCTCGGGCGACGACTTCACCGTGCGCGGTGGTTCGGCCGACGCGACCAACAAGTCGAAGGCGCTCTATCCGGAAGAGATGGCGCGCGACCTGCGCATCCCGATCATCCGCCTGATCGAGGGTTCGGGCGGCGGCGGCTCGGTGAAAACCATCGAGACCAAGGGCCACGCCAACCTGCCCGGCGGCCAGGGCCAGTCCTTCGGCTCCGAGCAGCTCATGATCAACATGGGCGAGATCCCGACCGTCGGCCTGGGTCTCGGCTCGGTCGCGGGGCTGGGCGCCGCTCGGCTGGCCGCGACCCATTTCTCGGTCATGGTCAAGGAGCAGTCGGCCATGTTCGTCGCCGGTCCCCCGGTGGTGAAGGGTATCGGCGAGGACCTGACCAAGCAGGAGCTCGGCGGCTGGCAGATCCAGCTCCCGGCGGGCGGCGTCGACAACGCGGCCGACGACGAGGAGGACGCCTTCGAGCAGGCCCGGCAGTTCCTGTCCTACATGCCGAACTCCATTGACGAGCTGCCACCCAGGACCGAATGCGCCGATCCGGTCGACCGCCGCGAGGAGAAGCTGTTCTCCCTCGTGCCGCGCGACATCCGCAAGGTCTACAAGATGCGGAAGATCATCGAGCTGGTGGCGGATCAGAACAGCTTCTTCGAGATCGCGCCGCTGTTCGGCCGCTCCGTGATCGCCGGACTGGCCCGTTTCGACGGCTGGCCGGTCGTCCTGCTGGCTTCCGACCCGTTCCATTACGGCGGCGTCTGGACCTCCGACGCCTGCCAGAAGGTCATACGCATGGTGGACCTGGCGGAGACCTTCCACCTGCCGGTGGTCTATCTCTGCGATTGTCCCGGTTTCCAGGTCGGCCTGGAGGCCGAGCGCAACGCCACCATCCGCCTCGGCGTCCGCGCCATGGCGGCCATCGAACAGACGACCACGCCCTGGTGCTCGGTGATCGTCCGCAGCGCCTTCGGCGTCGCCGGCGGTGCGCATGCGCCCTCCAGCCGCTTCCACTACCGCTTCGCCTGGCTGTCGGCCCGGTGGGGTTCGCTGCCGCTGTCCGGCGGCATCGAGGCGGCCTACCGCGCCGAGCTGGACGCGGCCGAGGACGAGGACGCCAAGCTGGCCGAGATCAACGAACGGCTGGAAAAGCTGCGCAGCCCCTTCCGGACCGCGGAGACCTTCGCCATCGAGGAAATGGTCGATCCCCGCGAGACGCGGCCGCTGCTCTGCGAGTTCACCAACATGGTCGCGCCGACCCTCCGGCCGGGCCGGGCTAGGATGTGGATGCGACCGTGAGGACGGTCGGCTGATGCCCTCGGACCTGATCCGAGGGCCTGTGGGCGTGGCGTTTCCGGTTCACGGATCCTCGGGTCGAGCCCGAGGAATCCGGTGCCGCTTCACCGCCTACCGCGTCAGCGCCGTCTCGCCCGCGATGACGGTCTGGCCGCGGCGGACCGCGATTTCGACGCCGGGCTCCAGATAGACCTTCACCTGACCCAACGGGCCCATCGCGCCCAGGCTGTCGCCGGCGGCGCCCACGCGACCGGTGCGCAGGCGCGTCAGCATGGACCACTGCGCCGGCGCCAGCAGCAACCCGACATCCGCCTGCCCCTCGTTGGAGATGATGCAGCCGAACTCGCCCGCGCGGCGGACTGACCCGTCCGCCGCGCGGGCGAGTTCGG
>MRWF01007562.1_pt1 | contig 17005 bp, 18 predicted proteins | sample 1013331 | NCBI WGS metagenome assembly MRWF01 (sample SAMN06117577, study PRJNA244670) | biofilm metagenome | biome: Water; feature: Cathode Biofilm; material: Biofilm; isolation source: microbial consortium enriched at the cathode of a solar microbial fuel cell | place: USA: District of Columbia ... | reverse complement strand
TTTGGTGGGTCGTGAAGGATTCGAACCTTCGACCAATTGGTTAAAAGCCAACTGCTCTACCAACTGAGCTAACGACCCAAACGAGGCGCATATAGTAATGATTTTTGGCCGTTGATCAACCCCTTTTTCTCAGGTTTCTCAACATTTTTGCCGCGCCAGACAATCAGCCGTTCTGGGACTCGAGAAACTTCCGTGCGAGGTCAGCAGCACTGCTGGACGGGTAATCATCAATCACAGTTTGCATGCTGCGCCGAGCCTGTTCCTTTTCGCCCAGGCGATCATGAGTTACGCCCAGCTTATAGACCGCATCCGGAGCCTTGCGATGGTCGGCAAAACGGGTAGCGACAATCGTGAACGCCTGTTTTGCCTGTTCGAGCTGCGGCGTGACCAGATAGACCTCGCCGAGCCAGTAATAGGCGTTGACCGTCAGATCACCTTCCGGATATTCATCGATAAATTCGTATATCCGACTAATGGCCTCATCGTATTTTTTCTGATTACGAATCAGGTCCTGGATCTGCTCGTAGGCCTTTCGTTCTTCCGCATCGGGCTGGCGGTATTCCCTGGCCTCCCGGGCCTGGCCTGAGGCAGCAGAGCCACCACCTTCGCTGGCTTCGGGAGCCGGCTGTGATGCGACCTTTTCCGAGAGATCCAGAATACGCTGATCCAGATCGATATAACGGTCGCGCCCTTGCTGCTGCAGGCGGTTAATCAGGTGCCGCTGCTCCTCCACTTCGCCCTGGAGCCGTCTGACTTCACCCTGAAGCTGCTGGATCATGTAGAACAGTTCCGACGTCGCCTGACTGCTGTTGGCGTTACGCTGACTGTCCTGGGCTGATTGCGCCAGGGCCACTCCCGCCTGCCCAAGGGCAAGCGGAAGCACCACTGTCGCCATGAGGATTTTTCTCATGGTCGTTCCTGTGTGATTACTCAAATACGAGTTCTACACGACGATTCTGGGCCCAGGCGCTCTCGCTGGAACCCATCACGGCCGGCTTCTCTTCGCCATAGCTTACGGTCTCGAGCTGGCCACGTGAAGCACCGTTTACAATCAGGAAACGCTGAACGGCGTTAGCACGACGCTCGCCAAGGGCCAGGTTATATTCCTTGGTACCGCGCTCGTCGGCGTGACCCTCAATGCGGACGTTCTGACCCGGGTTGTTGGCGAGGAAACGGGCATGTGCCACCAGGACATCGCGGGCTTCCTGCTTGATTTCAGCCGTATCGAAATCAAAGTAGAAGGTGGTGATTTCACGCAGGGCCTGTTGTTCGGCCTGCTTGCGAGCTTCCATACGCTCTTCTTCGGTCATGGCTGAAGAAGAAACACCGCCCTGGTCGTCACCTCCGTAAACAGTGGATCCACCTTCCTGGTCTACAGCAGCCACATCGGAACCATACTCGCCGCCTTCTTCGGAGGTACCACCGGTAGAGCTACAGCCCGCTACCAGACCGACGGACAACAATAGTGCGAACGCTTTTGATTGAGCTGAAAAATTCATGTTTTCTTCCTTTCAGTTGAGTGACGTTATTGCTTGAACAATGGCCAACACCGGAAACCTCCGGGAGTCAGCGAACCAAAGGTCCCCAGGCGGGCTCACGGACATCGCCTTCGGATGCCGGCAAGCTGTACGCTGCTCCACCATCCGCGGAAATAACCGTGAGCACGTTGCTGCCATTCTGCCGGGTAGCGTAGATCAGCATCCGGCCATTGGGCGCAACACTGGGAGACTCATCAGACTCGGTGCGGGTTAGGATCGTTTCCTCCCCGGTTTTCAGTTCGGTACGGGCAATGTGAAATGCCCGATCGCGCTGGTGAACGTAATACACATAGTTACCGTCATTGTCGGGCCTTGGCCGAGCGTTGTAACGGCTGCCGAAGGTGATACGACGAGGCTCCGCACCCGGTGTATCCATGTGGTAAATCTGCGGACCTCCGGACCGGTCCGACGTAAAGAAAATGCCCTTGCCAGTGGCGTCATAGCTCGGCTCGGTATCAATAGACCAGTGGTTCGTAAGCTTGGTCAACTGCCGGGTATCCAGGTTCATCCGGTAGATCTCGGCATTTCCGTCTTTCGAGAGGGTCATCAACAACGATCGGCCATCGTCGGACCAGGCCGGCGCCGAGTTGAGCCCCGGAAAGTCGGCCACTTTGGTGCGATTGCCGGTTGCAAGCTCATGAACAAAAATCACCGGTTTCCCTGTTTCGAACGACACATAGGCCAGCTTTTCCCCGTCTGGCGACCATGCCGGTGACAGGATGGGTTCCTGGCTTTCAAGACGGATTCTGGCGCGCTTGCCGTCCACGTCACTGACCTGCAGTCGGTAACGGGGTTTGCCGTTGGCGGTATCAAGCGTGATATAGGCAAGCTTTGTTGAGAAGGCACCCGGCACGCCTGTGATGGCCTCATATACCTTGTCGCTGATGTGGTGAGCGAGCGAGCGCATATTGGAGGCAGGTGCCGCCGCAGTTTCACCGAGAATCCGTTCCTCGCGGTTTACATCGAACAACTCATACCGGGCCTGAACACGGTCACCACTTCGGCTGAGGCCCCCCACAAGGACATAGCGCTGGCCCAGCAGGCGCCAGTCCCGGAAATACACTTCCTCCCGCCTGGATGGCAGGCTCAGCATCTTCTCGGGAGGCAGAGTCCGGAATTCGCCCGTCATGGTCAGATCCGCCTGAACAATGCTGCTGACCTTGTCGCCAGCGGGCATCTGTCCAGACTCGGCGAAAGGCACCACTGCAACAGGAATGGCCGAATCCGCGCCTTCAGTAATCCGGATCAACAGCTCAGCCCGGGCTGCCGAAACCGCGAAAAAGATCAGCACCGTGGCGGCAAGAAGCGTTCTGAACGGTTTGTGCCAAATCCGATGTGTCATGGTGTTATCCGCATCCTTATCTCAACCGGCGTGGGTTGAATTCAATCGTAAACTGTCGGAAATACCGTTCAAAGGTATCCCGATCATTGGGTATCGGGTAACGACTCAGGGAACGCACCGCCCCCAGAGCGGAGTTATCGAACGCTGTATTCCCGCTGCTACTGACCAGCCGCACCCCGGCAAGCTCACCCGTCGGTAACAGCGTAATCTGGAGCCGCGCGGTCATCTCTTCAGTAGCCGAACTGGGCGGATACCACGCCTGGCTCAAGCGCTCACGGATCAGAGCCTGGTACTTCTCACTCTCCGACAGCATCTGGGCTTCCCGCGCTTTCGCAGCGGCCGCCTCTCTCTGGCGACGGGCTTCCTCTTCCCGGGCCCTCTGAGCCGCCTCCGCCTGGGCTTCAAGCTGCTGTTCCCGGAGCTTGCGCTCTGCCTCGAGGCGCTTGCGCTCAGCTTCCTGGCGAGCCAGTTCCTCCTGGCGCTTTCGTTCGGCCTCTTCCCGCTTCCGCTGCTCTTCCTGCCGCCGCTTCTCTTCTTCGGCTTTTCGTTCTGCCTCTTCCTGACGGCGTTTTTCTTCCTCAGCTTTCTGCCTGGCCCGCTCCTTGGCTTCCGCTTCCGCCTTTTGACGGGCAGCCTCCGCTTCACGGGCTTTCCGGGCTTCGCGTTCTTTCGCCTCTGCTTCCTGTCGCTCCTGCTCTTTCTGCTGCTGGAGCCGTTTTTGTTCTTCCTGTCGCTTCTGCTCTGCAATGCGACGGGCTTCTTCTTCCTGCCTCTGTCGTTCAGCTTCTTCCTTGCGACGCTGCTCTTCGGCCCGGCGTTCTTCGTCCCGCTTTTGCTGATCGACCGGCTCTACCACCGGGCTCGGTTCCGGCTCCTGCTGGGTAATCAGCCGGGCCGATATGCTCCTGGGTGGCGGCTCATGATCGGTGCTGGTCCAAGACCAACCCGCAAGCGCAATGCCCAGAATCAACAGGTGCAACGTGACCGAGAGCGCCACCGGTGATTTCCATGGTGGCACGCCTGTTGTGGTTACTTCGCGCTGGTGATCTCTCACAACACTCCTGCCCGCAACACTATCAATTGTCGTCCCGCGGTGATTCGGTGATCAGGCCGATACTGCTCGCCCCGGCACCCTGCAACTCGGCCATCAACCGAACAACTGTGCCGTAAGTAACATTCTCATCGCCGCGAACCAGAATCTCACTGGAGGCCCGTTGCGAGAGGATCTTGGAAACCTGGGCACGCAGGTCAGACAGCGTCATAGGGTCACTGCCCTCGTCTCCGATCTCGACGTAGTACGCTCCGTTTGCATCAACCGAAACAATGATGGACTCAACATCCTTGTCAGACTGAATAGGATCGGAAGTGGTCTGGGGCAGATCAACCTTCACCCCTTGCGTCAGCATCGGGGCGGTGACCATGAAGATGATCAGCAGCACCAGCATTACGTCAATGTACGGAACCACGTTGATCTCCGACATTGGCTTGCGCCGGTTTTCCGGCATCATTCCCATGCCTTTCATAGAACTGTGCTCCCGGGCTGATTCCTGCCTCTAATTACCAACCACATCATGCGGCGCCCTTGTCGCTCTGATGGACGCGGCGATGGAGGATGCTGGAAAACTCATCCGCAAAGGTTTCGTAGTTCTTCAACAGGGCATCGGACATGGCGGAAAAACGGTTATAGGCAATAACCGCCGGTATTGCGGCGAACAGACCCATGGCGGTTGCGATGAGGGCCTCGGAGATGCCGGGCGCCACCGTCGCCAGTGTCGCCTGCTGAACCTGTGCCAGCCCCCGGAACGAGTTCATGATGCCCCAGACGGTACCAAACAGACCCACATAAGGGCTGGTGGAGCCGACCGTCGCCAGAAAAGGCAGGCTGGCCTCCAGCCGCTCGTGCTCCCGGGAAAAGGCGACCCGCATTGCGCGCTGTGTACCTTCCATGACCGCATCGGCATCCCGGCTTTGCTGGCGCAACCGGGAAAACTCCTTGAAACCGGCCCGGAACAGGGATTCCATGCCGGAAAACGGTGTTGGATCGGCATTCACCTCCCGGTACAACTGCCCCAGATCCATGCCTGACCAGAAACGCTCCTCGAACGCCAATTGCGCCCTCTTGGCCTTCCGGAACACCTGCAGGCGCTGGAAAATCAAGGCCCAGGACATGATTGACGCCAGGGCCAGCAAAAGCATGACCAGCTGAACCAAGACACCGGCATTGGCAATGAGGTACCAGACTGAAAGTTCTGAATCCACTTCTTACTCCTGGCTCGTTCTGTTTATCGTTTCGGTGGGCTGGACATTCCTGGCCAGCAATTCCTGCATATTCGTCGGTAACCGGCGGGGACGACCGGAATCAAGCGCTACGCAGGCTACCCGCACATCACTGTCACTCAGCAACTTCCGGTCTTCGGCCCGCATCACACGCTGACGGAAATCCATCCAGACTCTACCAAAAGCCACCGGTTCCGCAGTAACCAGCAGTTCGTCATCAAGCTTGGCCGGTACCGCATAATGAATGGTCAGCCGCTGCACTACATAACTGATATTGTCCGCCAGCCCCGCCCTGAGGCCAACGCCGCAACTGCGCACCCATTCGGTTCGGGCCCGCTCCATGTAATGGAGATATTTGGCATGAAATACGATGCCACCAGCGTCGGTGTCCTCGATATAGACCCGAATCGGCAGTTCGAACCTTCCCTCTGGCGCCTGTTCAACCAAAAAGATCGTCCTCCCTGCCCGACTTCGGCGGAATCACGCCGAAATGCTGATAGGCGTTGGAGGTCACCATCCGCCCTCTGGGAGTCCGGACCATATAACCCTGCTGGATCAGGAAGGGCTCAAGCACATCCTCAATGGTGCCGCGCTCTTCACTGATCGCGGCAGCAAGGCTCTCGACCCCAACAGGGCCACCGTCGAATTTCTCGATCATGGCCAGTAGCAGGCGCCGATCCATGTGATCGAAACCCTGGTTATCCACTTTCAGCATATTCAATGCCTGATCGGCGATGTCAGAAGTGATACGACCGTCTGAGCGGACTTCCGCAAAATCGCGGACACGGCGCAACAGGCGATTGGCGATACGCGGGGTACCCCGGGACCGGCGGGCAATTTCGAACGCGCCTGCCTCATCGACGGCTACCGAAGACAATCTCGCGGAGCGCAGAATGATGCTGGTAAGATCTTCGGTGTTATAGAACTCCAGCCGCTGCACGATGCCGAAGCGGTCACGCAGCGGCGAAGTCAGCAAGCCTGCCCGGGTGGTCGCCCCGACGAGGGTGAATGGCGGCAGGTCCAGCTTGATGGAGCGGGCGGCCGGGCCCTCACCGATCATGATGTCGAGCTGGTAATCTTCCATCGCCGGATACAGCACTTCTTCCACTGCCGCGCTGAGACGGTGGATCTCGTCAATGAAGAGAACGTCACCTTCTTCGAGATTAGTCAGCATGGCGGCCAGGTCGCCGGCTTTTTCAAGCACAGGACCAGACGTTGTCTTGATGGATACGCCCATCTCATTGGCGATGATATTGGCAAGGGTTGTTTTGCCCAGACCGGGCGGGCCAAAGATCAGAACGTGGTCCAGCGCTTCCTGACGACCCCGGGCCGCGGATATGAAAATATCCATCTGCTCACGGACCGTGGGCTGGCCAACATATTCGGCCAGCAGTGTCGGGCGAATGGCCCTGTCCTGTACTTCCTCATATTCACCGGCCCGGGCCGAGATCAACCGGTCGGATTCGATCATGGCATCACCCATAGTGTGGGAATCAACATCGTGCCTCACGTTTGCCCGCTATTCCAGCGCAGCCCCAATTGTACAAAGGGGTTAGCAGGTGTCACGTTACGCTCTCTACAGGTTCGCGACAGGTTCTGACGATCAGGCCGGAATCATGTTTCGCAGGGCCAGACGGATGAGCGTTTCACTACTCATTCCCTCCTCGGCCACTTTGCTGATGGCCTTGGCAGCCTCCTGGGGCTTGTAACCCAGAGCGATCAGTGCGGCTTCCGCCTCTTCAGTGGCCACCGGCCCGCCAGCGGGGCCTTGCCCGCCCGGCTGCCCCACGCCTGTCGCCTCGGGCGACGTTGGCACAAATTGCCCTTCAAGTTGCCCTATCCGGTCCGCCATTTCAATAAGAAGCCGTTCTGCTGTCTTCTTGCCAACGCCGGGGAGCTTGACCAGTGAGGCGGAGTCACGATCCTCAACGCAGCGAATGAACTGCTGTGCGTCCAATCCGGAAAGAATGCCAACGGCCAGCTTAGGGCCAACCCCATTGACCTTGATCAGCAGGCGGAAGAGGTCCCGGTCCAGGCTGGAAGCAAAGCCGTAGAGGCTCTGGGCGTCTTCTCGGACGGCAAAATGGGTGTGCAGGGTGACTTCATCGCCGGTCTCCGGCAGATGAAAGAAGGTGGTATAGGGGATGTCGACTTCATAGCCCAGGCCCGCGCACTCAACCAGCGCCTGGCCCGGAGCCTTTTCAACCAGAATACCTCGGATACGACCAATCAAGCTGAATCTCCTGTCGCTCCTGGGAGCGGTTTATTGTTGTCGCACGCGACCGCTTCGGACTTTTCCCGCGCCACTGGCCACCCGCAGAATACTCTGGCTCATGTGGGCGTGGCACATGGCAATGGCGAGCGCATCGGCCGCATCCGCCTGGGGTTTGCGTGAAAGCGAAAGCAACACCTGAACCATGTGCTGAACCTGAGATTTGTCAGCGCCGCCCTTGCCGACCACCGCCTGCTTTACCTGCCTCGCCGAGTATTCATGAACCGCCAAGCCACTGTTGGCGGCACTGACGATGGCCGCGCCGCGGGCCTGACCCAGCTTCAGAGCCGAGTCAGGATTGCGGGCCATGAACACCTGCTCGATGGCAAATTCTTCCGGCCGATACTCTCCGATCAGGGTGGCAAGGCTCTGGAATATGGTCTGGAGGCGTTCAGCCATGGGCTTCTCGCCCACCCGGATACAACCACTGTCGATGTACTCGATGTGTCGACCATCTGCCCGAATGACGCCGTAACCGGTAATTCGTGACCCCGGATCAACGCCCAGAATTATCGCCACATCAATGCTCCTGACTGGTCAAAGCGATTCCATGATGTCGCCGGAGATATCCGCGTTATGGTAGACATTCTGAACATCGTCCAGATCTTCGAGCATATCAATGAGCTTGAGGATGGTTTCCGCGCCGTCCCGATCCAGCTCAACCCGCGTGGATGGAACCATGGTTACTTCAGCATTGTCCGGCACCAGTCCCGCATTGACCAGAGATTCCTTGACGTCCAGAAACTGCTCGGGTGTGGTTACGATTTCCCAGGAACCGTCGTCCTCGGCCGCAAGGTCTTCGGCACCGGCGCTGAGTACGGCTTCCACCAGCCTGTCCTCTTCCCACTCCGGACCGTAGCTGATAATTCCCTGCTTGCTGAACAGGTAGGCAACCGATCCGTCGGTACCGAGATTGCCACCCATCTTGTTGAACGCGTGGCGGATTTCAGCCACAGACCGGTTTTTGTTGTCGGTCATGACTTCCACGAATATCGCCACACCACCGGGGCCATAGCCTTCGTAGGTCAGCTCTTCGTAGTTGTCATCATCGCCACCACCGGCGCCACGTTCAACCGCGCGCTCGATGGTGTCTTTTTTCATATTGGCGGTTAGCGCCTTGTCGATGACGGCGCGCAGGCGGGGATTATCATCGGGATTCCCCCCGCCCTGGCGCGCGGCCACGGTCAGCTCACGAATGATTTTGGTGAAGATCTTGCCCCGCTTGGCATCTTGTGCCGCCTTGCGGTGCTTGATGTTGGCCCACTTACTGTGACCCGCCATACAGCTCCTCCCTTAAATCACTGACTTACTCGTTGCCCTCACCGGCTTCCGCCTTGTTGCCTTCAACCGGCTTTGACGGCTTGCGCAGACGGATATGCAACTCACGCAGCTGCTTCTCATCCACTTCGCCCGGCGCCTGGGTCATCAGACAGGTGGCACTCTGGGTTTTCGGGAATGCGATAACGTCACGGATGGACGAAGCCCCGGTCATCAGCATGACCAGGCGATCCAGGCCGAACGCCAGACCACCATGGGGCGGGCAACCAAACTTCAGGGCATCCAGCAGGAAGCCGAACTTGGCGCGGGCTTCCTCTTCACCGATACCCAGAATACGGAACACCGCTTCCTGCATTTTCTCATCGTGAATACGGATAGAACCGCCGCCCAATTCAGTGCCGTTCAACACCATATCGTAGGCGCGGGACAATGCGTTGGCGGGGTCTGCGGCCAGATCTTCCGGACTACAGGACGGCGCGGTGAACGGATGGTGAATTGCGGTCAGGCCGCCGTCCGGAGTTTCCTCGAACATCGGGAAATCGACAACCCAGAGCGGCGCCCACTCGGAAGTCAGCATGTCGAGATCGTGACCGATCTTGATCCGCAGTGCGCCGAGGGCTTCATTGACCACGTTGGTCTTGTCCGCGCCGAAGAACACGATGTCGCCGTCTTCGGCACCCACACGCTCCATGATGGCCAGAGCAACATCATCACCCAGGAACTTGATGATCGGGGACTGCAGACCTTCAACGCCTTTGGACAGGTCATTGACCTTGATATAGGCAAGACCTTTGGCACCGTAGATACCAACAAACTTGGTGTAGTCGTCAATCTGCTTGCGCGTCAGCTCGCCGCCTTTCGGCACACGCAGAGCCGCCACACGACCTTTCGGATCCTTGGCAGGACCTGCGAAGACCTTGAAGTCCACGCCTTCAACCAGATCATTTACATCCAGCAGCTCCAGCGGGATACGCAGATCCGGCTTGTCGCTGCCGTAACGTTGCATTGCCTCGGCATACGGCATTTGCGGGAAAGACGGCAGTTCAACCTCCAGCACGTCCTTGAACAGCGCCCGGATCATGTCCTCGTTCAGCTTCATCAGGGTCTCTTCATCAATGAAAGAGGCCTCGATGTCTACCTGGGTGAACTCCGGCTGACGATCTGCACGCAGGTCTTCATCCCGGAAACACTTGGCGATCTGGTAGTAGCGGTCAACACCAGACACCATCAGCAGCTGCTTGAACAGCTGGGGAGACTGGGGAAGCGCGAAGAAGGAGCCTTCGTGGGTACGGCTCGGCACCAGATAATCCCGCGCGCCTTCCGGCGTGGCACGGGTCAGGATAGGAGTTTCGACATCCATGAAGCCGTTGCTGTCGAGGTAGTTACGGATATAACTGGTCACCCGGGAACGGAAACGCAGGCGGTTGATCATCTCCGGACGACGCAGGTCCACAAACCGGTAGCGCAGACGCACGTCCTCGCCAACGTCGACATGCTCATCCAGCGGGAACGGCGGCGTTGCCGCAGCGTTCAGGATAGTCAGCTCCTTACCCAGAAGCTCAACCTGCCCGGTCGGCATGTTGTTGTTCTCGGTTCCGGCAGGACGACGACGCACCCGGCCGGTGACCTTGATCACGAACTCGCTACGGACTTTTTCCGCAAGCGCAAAGCTCTCAGGGGTATCAGGATCCACAACAACCTGAGACATACCATCCCGATCCCGCAGATCCAGGAAGATAACCCCACCGTGGTCACGACGGCGGTGTACCCATCCGCAAAGTGTGACTTCCTGATCGATGTGGGATTCGTTGATCCCACCGCAATAATGACTGCGCATACCGGTTCCCGTTACGTTTAATGTGTTCAAATATGGTGCGTGTTCTGGATCGCTTGAAAAATGGTGCGACCATAGCGGAAAAGCCGCCCATTATAAACACAATGGCGGTGAAAATCAGGCGTGCGAGCACGCAAATCAAGCGGTCGGATGACTGCAGGTTGGCAGCCGGCTAGAATGCTTCTTTTTTACCAGCAGATGGAGTCTGAACTTGGCCACCAGAGCGGAGCAAAAACAGAAAACCCGGCGGGCACTGATGGATGCGGCGCTCTCGCAATTGAGTGCGGACCGGGGCTTTGGCAGTCTGAGTTTACGGGAAGTTGCCCGGGAGGCGGGAATCGCCCCCACGTCTTTCTACCGGCACTTTGCCGAGCTTGATGAACTGGGCCTGGCTCTGGTGGACGAAGGCGGCGTTGCCCTGAGACAACTAATGCGTCAGGCCCGCAAGCGGATTGCCCGTGATGGTGGCAGCGCCATTTCCACTTCTGTAGAAACCTTCATGGAGTACTTGGGCAACAATGCCAACCTGTTCCGGCTGATGCTTCGGGAAAGGACCGGGGTTTCCAAGCCTTTTCGGACAGCCGTAAAGGCCGAGATTGACCACTTTGTGACCGAACTGGCCGATGACCTGCGGCGGATCGCCGACGAGCAGAACAAGCCCCTCTCAGAAGCCAGGCTGGTGGCTGAGGCCATGGTAACGCTGGTCTTCAACCAGGGGGCAGAAGCGCTGGATGCAACCGCTTCCGAACGTGATGAGCTGAAGGCCAAGCTGAAAACCGAGCTCAGAATGATCCTGGTCGGCTCCCAGACTCTGGCGAAACGCAACTGACCTCACTTTCGAACTAAACACCGGCCTCAAGCTCAGCAAGAACCGGGGCCAGTCTTGAGCGAACCTGCTCCAGTTCCTCATCGGAATAAGCAACCGGCGCCTGCTTGCCCCACACCGGGCCCGGCCATGCCGGGTCGCCTTCGAACCGCACGATATGATGAAGATGAAGCTGGGGCACCATGTTGCCAAGGGCTGCGAGGTTCATCTTGTCGCCGCCGAAGACATCCATCATGGCTTCGCTGAGCGCGGAGGACTCGCGTACCAGCTGGTGCTGCTGGTCCGCCGACAACTGGTAGATCTCACGGATGCCGGCGACCGCCGGCACCAACAGCACCCAAGGCCAGGTGCTGTCATTCATCAGTCGGATTTCACAAAGCGAGGTGCTTCCAAGGCCAATTGTGTCGGCCTTCAGTCGCTCGTGTAACCGGAAAACTGCCGGTTCGCTCATACTCATCCTCCGATTATCTGGGTTTACTCGGAGTGGAACTGGGTGCGGCCACGGCCAATGGCGTAGTAAATGAGGCCGTAGCGATCCAGCATTTCCGGCTCGTAGAGATTGCGGCCATCAAAGACCACAGGTTCACGAATGGTCGCAGCAATGGATTCGAAGTCTGGCGACCGGAACTCTTTCCACTCGGTGCAGATAGCGAGAACATCTGCCCCTTTAAGCGCCTGCTCTTTCGTGCCGCACAGGGTCAGGCCTTCCTGATCACCGTAGATTCGCTGGGTTTCCTCCATGGCCTCCGGGTCGAAAGCCTGCACTCTGGCGCCGGCTTTCCAGAGATCTTCCATTAATGTGCGGGAAGAAGCTTCGCGCATATCGTCGGTGTTAGGTTTGAACGCCAGCCCCCAAAGCGCAACGACCTTGCCATTGAGATCACCACCAAAATAGTGGCTGATCTTGTCGAACAACACGTGTTTCTGGGCGTAGTTAACCGATTCAACCGCATTCAGCAAGCGTGCTTCGTAACCGCAGTCGCTGGCAGTTCGGGCCAGGGCCTGAACGTCTTTGGGGAAGCAGGAACCGCCGTAACCGCAGCCAGGGTAGATGAAGTGATAACCAATACGCGGGTCGGAACCAATGCCCCGGCGCACAGCTTCGATATCAGCGCCCAGTCGCTCTGCCAGGTTGGCGATTTCGTTCATAAAGCTGATCTTGGTGGCCAGCATGGAGTTGGCCGCGTACTTGGTGAGCTCGGCAGACCGCAGGTCCATAAATATCATGCGGTCATGATTCCGGTTGAACGGGTAGTAGACCTCCCGCAGCAGTTCCGCAGCCCGCTCGCTGTCGGTACCGACAACAATGCGGTCAGGCTTCATGAAATCGTTGATGGCCGCCCCTTCCTTGAGAAACTCGGGGTTGGACACCACGTCGAAATCCAGTTCCAGGCCACGACGGTCGAGCTGGGCACGAACCGCAGTCCGGACCTTGTCGCCGGTGCCGACCGGCACCGTGGACTTGTCGACGACTACCTTGTAGTCCTCCATGTATTCGCCGATGGAACGGGCTACAGCGGTGACATACTGGAGGTCGGCAGAACCGTCTTCGTCCGGGGGCGTACCCACGGCAATAAACTGGAGTGTGCCGTGACGAACGGCCTCTTCGGTATCGGTTGTGAAGGACAGGCGGCCTGCCTCAACGGTGTGCTTTACGATATTGTCGAGACCCGGCTCATAGATGGGAATCTGGCCATTCTTGAGCTTTTCAATTTTGCCCTGGTCCACGTCCATACAGAGGACGTCGTGGCCAACATCCGCCAGGCAAGCACCAGTAACCAGGCCAACATAACCGGTTCCAAAAATCGTTATTTTCATCCGTTAAATCCCGATACAAATACAGAAAAGTTATGGGGTGTCTTCAGCTTTTTTCTTCTGCCAGGTCGCTTCCCAGGCCAGAGCTGTGCCGACAATGGTATCCAGATTGTCGTAGTCCGGCTGCCAGCCCAGGGTCTGGCGGATAAGTGTGTTGTCCGCCATCAATGCTGCCGGGTCGCCGGCGCGGCGGCCGGTTTCCGTGACCGGAAAATCAACGCCGGATTGCGCCTTGACCACATCAATCACTTCCCGGACCGTGAAGCCGCGACCATAACCGCAGTTCATGACCTTCGAATGACCACCTTCTGCCATGTAGTCCAGCGCCATTACGTGGGCCTTGGCCAGGTCCTCAACGTGGATGTAGTCGCGAATGCAGGTGCCGTCCCGGGTATCGTAATCGGTGCCGAAGACACTCATGCCTTCCCGCTGTCCTGTGACGCACTCGCAGGCCACCTTGATCAGATGCGTGGCTTCAGGTGTGGCCTGCCCTAGCAGCCCTTCCGGGTTCGCGCCTGCCACATTGAAGTAACGGAGAATCACATAATTGAGGCTGGAGGCTGCGGCCAGATCCATGATCATCCGCTCGCTCATCATCTTGGACGCACCGTAGGGGTTGATCGGGGCCAGCGGCAGACCCTCGGTGAGCACCGTCTGCTCGGGCATACCATAGACGGCCGCGGTGGAGGAAAACACCATGTAGGGCACTTCGTGCTTTTCGACCGCTTTCAGGAGGTTCAGGGTATTGCGGGTATTGTTGCTGTAGTACTTCAGGGGGTTGGCGACAGACTCCGGCACCACAATATTGGCCGCGAAATGCAGAACCGCCTCAAATCGGTGACGGGAGAACAGATCTTCGATTGCCGCTTCGTCGGCCAGATCCCCGACCACCAGTTCGCCGGCGGTGACCGCCCAGCGGTAGCCAGTGGAGAGGTTATCGAAAACAACGATATCGTGACCGGCCTGGCCCAGTTGACGGACCACGTGACTGCCAATATATCCGGCTCCGCCGGTAACGAGGACTTTCATAGGCGAAAACTACTCCTTCCCTGAATTCTGTTTGCGCAGACGCCGGATCTCTGCCCGTCGCCGACTGAAAAACTCACTGATCACCTGGCTGCACTGATCTGACAAGACGCCGCCAACGGCGGTCACGTCCCAGTTCAGATGGGGCTCTTCGAGTGTCCGGCGTGCAGACTCTATTGCACCGGCCTTGGGCTCACGTGCCCCATAGACAAGCCGACTGATTCTGCCGTGGACGATAGCACCCACGCACATGGTACAGGGCTCCAGAGTAACGTAAAGCGTGGCATCCGGCAGCCGATAATTGCCCACCCGGGCGGCGGCATCGCGCAGCGCCCTGATTTCGGCATGGGCCGTGGGATCGCAACCGGAAATCGGCGCGTTAAAACCCGCGCCGATTTCCTTGCCATCCAGAACCACCACGGCACCGACAGGCACTTCCCCCTTTGCTGCAGCCTCACCAGCCAGCTGGAGCGCGCGATTCATCCAGCGCTCGTCTTCCGGCGTCGCCTCAGACATCGGACCGGCTCACCCGTCGATTATTCCCACTCGATGGTTGCGGGCGGCTTGGACGAAACATCGTAGGTCACCCGGGATACACCGGTGATCTCATTGATGATCCGGTTGGAAACGGTCTCAAGGAGATCGTAAGGCAGATGCGCCCAGCGGGCGGTCATGAAATCGATGGTTTCAACAGCACGAAGAGCCACCACGTATTCGTAGCGGCGGGCGTCACCTACCACGCCAACCGACTTGACCGGCAGGAATACTGCAAAGGCCTGACTGGTCTTGTGGTAGAAATCCGCACGGTGAAGCTCTTCCAGGAAAATGGCGTCCGCGCGGCGCAGAATATCGGCATATTCCTTTTTCACTTCACCGAGAATACGCACGCCCAGACCCGGCCCCGGGAACGGGTGGCGGTACACCATGTCGTAGGGCAAACCAAGCTCAAGGCCGATCCGGCGCACCTCATCCTTGAACAGCTCCCGCAGCGGCTCCACCAGCTTCATTTTCATGGTTTCCGGCAGGCCGCCCACATTGTGGTGGGACTTGATAACGTGCGCCTTGCCGGTCTTGGACGCAGCAGACTCGATCACGTCCGGATAGATCGTGCCCTGTGCCAGCCAGTTCACGTCCTTGATATTGGCCGCTTCATCGTCGAACACGTCGATAAAGGTATTGCCTATGATCTTACGTTTCTGCTCTGGATCATTGACCCCTTTGAGCTTCGACAGGAACAGGTCCTCGGCATCAACCCGAATCACTTTTACGCCCATGTTGCTGGCGAACATGTCCATCACCTGGTCGCCTTCATGAAGGCGCAGGAGACCGTTGTCCACAAACACACAAGTGAGCTGATCACCGATTGCCCGGTGCAGCAGTGCTGCCGTCACCGAGGAATCGACGCCACCCGACAAGCCCAGCAACACCTTGTCGCTGCCGACTTGCTCGCGAATTTGCTGAACCGCATCATCGACGATCTTGGCCGGCGTCCAGAGGGCTTCGCATTTGCAGATAGTCAGGATGAAATGCTCGAGAATCCGCTTACCCTGCAGGGTGTGGGTTACTTCGGGGTGGAACTGGACGCCGTACAGGTTCCGGCTGAGATCCTGCATCGCGGAAATTGGCGCGCTCTCGGTGGAGGCCAGCAGCTCGAAGCCTTCAGGCATCGCCACCACCTTGTCACCGTGGCTCATCCACACGTCCAGCAGCGACTCACCAGCCGGCGTCAGATGATCGGTAATATCCGCCAGTAGTGGACCCTTGGCGCGAACCTTCACCTGTGCATAACCGAACTCGCGTTTCTCGGAACTGGCAACGCGGCCTCCAAGCTGCTCCGCCATAGTCTGCATGCCGTAGCAGATGCCGAGAATCGGGATACCGCGGTCAAACAGCCCTTCCGGCGCCCGGGGACCGCCCAGCTGAGTTACCGACTCCGGACCGCCTGCAAGAATAATCCCCTTCGGATTGAACTCATTAAGCTCGTCATCGGTGATATCGAACGCTTTGATCTCACAGTAAACGCCGATCTCGCGAACACGGCGGGCAATCAGCTGGGTGTACTGGGAACCGAAATCGAGAATCAGGATGCGGTGGTCGTGGATGTTCTGGGCCATGGAGTCCTCGGGGCTGAATAAACAACGCGGCCCTCTGGGGGCCGCGTCTGGTAGGGCAATGGTTAACCGATACGGTAGTTGGGCGATTCTTTGGTGATGGTCACATCGTGCACATGGCTCTCACGCATACCCGCGTTGGTGATGCGCACGAATTCAGGCTTGGTGCGCATTTCTTCCATGGTGGCGCTACCGGTGTAGCCCATGGCAGCCCGCAGGCCACCAACCAGCTGGTGAACGATGTTACGCATCGGACCTTTGCAGGCAACGCGGCCTTCGATGCCTTCAGGAACCAGTTTCTCGATACCCTTACTGGCGTCCTGGAAGTAACGATCGCTGGAGCCCTGCCCCATGGCGCCGATGGAACCCATGCCGCGATAGGCCTTGTAACTGCGGCCCTGGAACAGCTCCACTTCGCCAGGTGCCTCATCGGTACCTGCCAAAAGGCTACCGATCATGACGCTATGGGCGCCTGCGGCGATGGCTTTGGCAATATCACCGGAGAAACGGATACCGCCATCAGCGATAACCGGGACTCCGTGCTCTTTCAGCGCTGCTGCCACGTTGGAGACCGCAGAAATCTGGGGCACGCCAATACCCGCCACAATACGGGTGGTGCAGATGGAACCGGGGCCAATGCCTACCTTTACTGCATCCGCGCCGGCTTCCGCCAGGGCGAGCGCCGC
>MRWF01010690.1_pt1 | contig 17015 bp, 14 predicted proteins | sample 1013331 | NCBI WGS metagenome assembly MRWF01 (sample SAMN06117577, study PRJNA244670) | biofilm metagenome | biome: Water; feature: Cathode Biofilm; material: Biofilm; isolation source: microbial consortium enriched at the cathode of a solar microbial fuel cell | place: USA: District of Columbia ... | reverse complement strand
ACTTCCAGGTGTTGGGCGCAAGTGAGCATCCCGCTGTATACGGAATCCCATTCAGCGCCGGTTTCCAGAAGCTTGCGATAATGCAAATAAGCCACATCAAACTGCCCCTGCAGTCGCTTGGAATGGGCAACGCCACAGAAAGCGGCGGCAGATTGCCGGTCACACTCCAGGGCCTGCAGGAAATACTGCTCCGCAAGCGCCGGTCGCTCGGTTTTAAGTGCCCAGTAACCCAGGTTGCAATACTGCTGAACCTGGCCCGGCTGATGGTCCAGGCTGGCGTTGAACAGGGTGTGTGCCTTCTCAAGCTGCCCGTCGTCCATCTCCACACGGCCAAGCAATCCCAGCCCACCGGCATTCTGCGGCTCCAGAGCCAGCGCCTCGTTCAGATAGCCCCGGCATTCCTGCCGGGCCTTTAGCCGCCGGATATGGCTGAGGCCGTTGCTGTTGGACTCCCCATAGGCAAGGTTGGCCTGCAGAAGCAGGCGGGCAACCTGGGCCTTTTGGGATTGGGATACCTGGACTTGATGCTTGGCTTGCATGGGACACCTCGTGTTCCTTGCCGCATCGTCTAAGCGGCAAAGATCTGCAGTTTTAGTGGTTTTGCAGTATGTGAGGAGTCTCTAGCGAATCGCGTGCCAACTGTCCCATGGTTGGTTTTGGGCAGGCTATTAAATAAGGCTGAAGAGAGAGGAGCAACCTCGAAAAGGCCCAGAGATTACCCCGTCGGTATTATTCTGGATCATTGATCGACTGGTAAATCCAGGGATCGTTATCCATTTTGTATTCTTTATGCGTTACATTGTGGAAGTGTTTTGGAAGTTGTTCGAAGCAGTTAAGAAAGCTTGTTTTCCATTGTTTGAGGAATTCGGTAACCTCGCGTGAATTCTCCATGGCTAATGTATGAGCAAAGCCCACATACAGGAAATGTCTGACTGCCCCACGAATCATGTAGTAGAAGCTGGGGTCTTGTTTGACAAGCTCTTGCTCCATGTACCTGCTTATTTCGGATGTCACGCGAGTAATATCTTTTTTACCTTCAAGCTTTTTCGACTTTATTAGGCCAGATATTGTGGAATGAAGTCGCTTGAGGCTGTCTTCTGTTGCTTTTAGTTGAGACTCTATTCGGTCTGTCGCCACTGGCTTTGCATTTTCGGAGAAGAGCGTAGCGAGGATGCGATCACGATTCTTTTCTGACCCGAACTCTTCTGCCATTTCAAGAAACGCTGGGCTATCTAACCACTTAGCACCTTCAATATCAGCCCCGTCTGCACAGTTGAAGAAATTAACAGTACTCGCCCTGGCGTTGGTAAGGCTTATCAGGGATTCGACGCTCCGTTTTGCTGTGAAATAGGTCGGAGTCGTTTGAACACTATTGCCGTGAACCCCTTTCACGGCGAAGGTCTTGGTGTTCGAAAACGCTTTTGTAGCGCCTTCAGAGAGCTCTGCATGCAGGGATTCGTCTTCGCTCTTCATGTAAATAGACTGTTTCGCATGGTGCTTTTTGTTATCTGCAAAACCAAAGTCAGTGCCGAAGAGGAATATATTGCTAAGTCCCATTTGCGAGCAAACAGCAAGAGCAGCATTCGTACATGTAGGGGTACCATGTGAAATAGTTGTCTCTGGCGAGCCGAACAGGCCGCTAATTGGGCTCTCTTTCTTGAAGTATAACCGCTGATCGCCAAAAAGATCCCAGACAAGCGGACAGACTTGAGAGGCTGCGATAATGCGGACTTTTTTCAGTTTTGCTCGATCGTACGAGGAGAGAACTCGGTAGTTGAGATAATCTGACTCCAACTCAACGTGAAAATCCGGATAGATATCGTTCTCGAGGAGTACTCTTAGCCCTGTGCCTGCGCTGACTATGAGAACCCTGTTCCTCACGGACTTGATGTCGTCAATCCGGTTATCGAGAGATGGTCCGCTCCCGATAATCAATACGGGGACGTCCGATTCGAGGCTTCCCCTCTCAGGTATTGTTCGAATACCGCTGTAAAACGCATGCAAGGCATTGTTGATCTGGCGCACTTCATCATCGTAGTGGCCCCAGACCGTTAATGAAGCAACTGCCTCACGATTGAGACGACGGGCGACCTGCTCCATTACGGGGTCGCCTCTTTCGTTAAGGAAGAAGTTCATGATCGGGAAAATGGGGGAAAAATGCAGTAGATTCTCAAGCAGTGCACCCCAGATCCCTTCTTCAGTGTGTTTCGCACCAATAAGAAACCGAAGCGACTGTCCTGATTTCTGAAAAGCGTTATAGATTTTTTCCCAGTCTGTGGTCAGAAGGCTCGCTGCAAAAATTTCTACATCGGGCTCCAGAACGATCGCATTCTCAACACGGCCTGATTCGACAAGTTGTTCAATTTGATAGCCCAAACCAACTCCCTGAAAGACAACAAGGGGATAGAAGTTCGGAATTGGATAGCCGGTAAAGCTCTCTCGAGTGACCGGGGACGATTTGGTCAGATTGTCTACAGCCATGTGCGCAAATCTTGGATGGTAATAGTCGCCAGGCCATGGAGGGGGCAGCGATGGCATTTTCTTGCCCGGTGTAAAGGTGTTTTCGAATAACTCAACACCCTGCTTGGCGCGGGCCCGCGCTTGACCATTGTAGAGAGATTTACCATCCACCCGAAGGTCAACCTCGTCTTCTGCAGTGCTAATGACCACCTCGGCTCTGGTCATTTGATAATTCTTGTAGAAATTGTAAATGGCTGGGTAGGTTCTGCTGAAAAACTCAAGATTTCTGGTTCTCCGGTGGGCAAAAGCGAGTGCAGGATTCTGATTCTGGTTTTTTGCGTTCACGTTTTTCTCCGAATTCTTGAGTGCGGCTCTGGCCCTACCATAGTCAGCAAATGACTGATAACCGGAATGTTAGCATATAGACAAGACATGCCCGCCCCCTTGCAGGGTCGGGCATGTCTTGTGTTCAGTCTGGTAAGCCACTCAGGTATTAACCCTGGAGAAGCTGCAACACCTGCTGGGGGCGGGCATTTGCTTGAGAAAGCACTGACAGTCCAGCCTGTTGAAGCACCTGTGTGCGCGCCAGTTCGGCTGTTTCTGCCGCAAAGTCTGCATCTCTGATGCGGCTGTTGGCGGCTGCCAGGTTCTCTGAGGTTGTGCTCAAATTGGAGATAGTTGACTCGAAACGGTTTTGAACCGCACCCAGCTCGCTTCGAATACCGTTGATTGTAGTGAGGGCTGAATCTACCCGCTTAATGGCATCATTCGCACCGTCAACCGTCTTAATATTCACTTCCTCGAGGCTGCCTGTCACGGCAATCGTCTCGCCGCCGGCCAAGAATCCAGCGTTCTCTGGTGCTGTTCCACCAATTGTTATGGCTTCGAGGGCTTCAATAGAGATTTGTCCAAGCTGGGTTGCACCGCTTCCCACTGCACCTGTGGTTCCAAAGCCTTGCGCGCCAATAGCCGGGGAGCCACCTGTCGAAGTGCTAAGAGTCTGACTTGTGATGGTAAAGTTCTCGCCATCAGCCTGGGTGAATACAAGACCAGCTGTTCCAGTGGTGGCCGTCAAACCGTCAATGCCCGCCTCATTTACTGCAGCGGCGAATTCTGCTGCGGTAATGGTGTCAGTATTGTCGTCCGTAGTGATCGAGACGGTCGTTGAAACAGTACCGACACTGATATCAGCAGACAAGGTTCTAGTCGTACCAGCGCCGCCAGTAGCGGCAGTTACTTCACCGAAAGCAATTTCATTTACGTTTGTGGCGGTAACCGTTGGGAGACCTGGGATGTTGGCTGAATCAATAGCCTCAGCTTTGGCTCTCGCAGATGAGTCTGTGCCAGTGCCAGGGATAGGGAATGCTTCGCTGTCGCCTACAGCAATGGTTAGATCACCTTCTGCCAGCGGAGCGTTGCCAACCTGTCGAGAACCAGACACGGCCAATGAGCCGATCTGGTCGGCTCGGGAGCCTTTCGATAGATTAACGTCGATAGTATCGCCCGCATTGGCGCCAACCTGAAACTGCTGCTCACCGAACGATCCATCCAGCACTTTCAATCCGTTAAACGTCGTTTGGTCAGCGATCCTGGCAATTTCCTCAATCCGCTGTTGTACTTCCTGATCAAGGGCGAGCCTGTCAGACGCGCTGTTGGTGGCGTTAGCCGACTGAACAGCCAGGTCACGAATTCTCTGAAGGTTGTTTATGACTTCGCTCAGAGCTCCCTCTGTAGTTTGTGCCAAAGATATTCCGTCACTGGCGTTTCTCTGGGCCACATTCAAGCCAGAAATTTGAGATTGAAAGCGAGTGGAGATGGCCAGGCCAGCCGCATCATCCTTCGCAGAATTAATCCGAAGACCAGAAGATAGTCTCTCAAACGCTACATTGGCATCGCGCTGGGATTCGTTCAGATTCCGCTGTGCGTTAAGTGAGGCAATATTTGTATTGATGACTTGGGGCATTGCTTTTCTCCCTTTCCAGAGATACCGATCACCCACTTCTCCGATGAACTAGAGGTTGTGAGCAAGCCGGAATAGATTCGTTTTCCGCTTTTTCTGAGCATATGCTGGTTTCGTGCCAAGTTTCCGAAAAACTCTCAGGGTTATGAAAAATAAGGTTAAAATAGGCGAAAATATGGGGCGGCAGGTTCGGGGAGAAATTTTTTATCGGAGTTGATTGGCAGGATTTTGCCGCTTTTACATTCTTTTACAAAAAAAGGATTTTTTTCGTTAAAGGACGGGAGAGAGGGGCCGTTAAGCGGTGTAACAGGGAGGCGCTTCCAAACCACAAACCTATTGGGCGCCAAACCTTTTCCACAAAGTAACGACGGTTGTCGAAAGGAGAAGCACTATGGCTCTCGGTATTAACACTAATGTGGCGTCACTTAGCGCACAAAACCAACTTCAGAAGTCTCAGGATCTGAGCAATCAGGCCCTGGAGCGTCTCTCTTCTGGTCTCCGGATTAATTCTGCGAAGGATGATGCGGCTGGCCTGGCCATCTCCACTCGCTTCCAGTCTCAGATTCGTGGTCTGGACGTTGCTCAGCGCAACGCGAACGACGGCATCTCTCTCGCTCAAACGGCTGAAGGTGCTCTGGACGAAATCACCAATAACCTTCAGCGGATTCGTGATCTTGCAGTTCAGTCCGCTAACGCAACTAACAGTGCTTCAGATCGGGCAGCACTGGATCAGGAAGTTCAGCAGCGTCTGGCAGAAGTTGAGCGGATTTCGACTCAAACCGCATTCAACGGCCTTAAAGTTCTTGATGGTACTTTTGGGGAGCAGAACTTCCAGGTTGGCGCAGACGCTGGCCAAACAATTGGTGTTGATCTGTCTCAAGGTACTCGTCGGGATCAGATTGGCTCTTTGGCTTCTCTGACAGGCACCGATGTAACTGGCGCATTGTCAGCTGGCGATCTTGAAATTCAGGTTGGTACAGGCCCCTCTGTTGCGATTGGCGCTTCGGATAGCGATTCTGCAGCATCGATTGCGGAAGCAATTAATGATGCGAACGTTGCTGGTTTGACCTCGGTTTCAGCCACAAACGTAAATGAAATTGCTTTCGGTGAAGTAACTGCCGCTACTGGTGGCGCTGGTACGACTAGAACCTTGTCTGCTGATATCAGTGTCGGTACTGTTTCAACGACCGTTTCGATCACTGCGGACGACAATACTGACACCATTACCGCAGCAGAATTCGCCGCTGCAGTAAATGAGGCGGGCATTGACGGTTTGACGGCCACCACTGGAACAGCTGGTCTTGTATTCACCCAGGCTGATGGCGAGAACTTTACCATCACAAGTCAGACTCTTAGCACTTCGACAGGTGGCTCTCCGGCTATTGGCTCGCAAGGCTTTGGAACCACAGGTGCAGTAGGAAGCGGTGCAACCCAGCGTGGACAAGTCACTATTGAAGCTCTGGAAGATATCACCCTCAGTGGAGACACTGAAACCGTAGCAGGTTTCACTAATGACCAGACTCAGGCCGCGACTGGTTCCATCGATACCATTAGCGTTTCCGATGTCGACGGTGCCAATGATGCGATCAAGCGTATCGACTCTGCTCTGCAGACCGTGAACGGGCTGCGCAGCGAGTTGGGTGCGGTTCAGAACCGGTTTGATTCCACCATTGCGAACCTGGCAACCACTTCCGAAAACCTGAGTGCAGCGAACAGCCGAATCCTGGATGCAGACTTTGCCGCTGAAACCGCGAAACTGTCCAAGTCCCAGGTTCTGCAGCAGGCCGGTATCTCGGTACTGGCGCAGGCGAACGCCCGTCCGCAGCAGGTTCTGTCCCTCCTGCAGTAATTGGGGCATAGCGGCAATAGCCGGAACCCTCGGGTTCCGGCTCAGCGCCGTTTTAGGATAGCGAGGTAAGCTATGAATGACGTTAACCTGAACAGCCCGGATCTGAAGCTGGTTCGTACCAGTGACCAAGCGCCGGCTCGGGCAATTTCGTCATCTCAGGCCGAAGGCAGGAATGACTCCGACCTTGCCTCTTCAACAGCGGGACGCGCTGCACCCACATCTTCAGTTCCTGAAACGCAGGATGTTTCCAGAACGGAACAGCTTCAAAAGCAGAATGAGGCCCAGCGGGAAGAGCTTGATGATGCGGTGTCGCAGTTGAACAGTTATGTTCAGAGTGTCCAGCGGGATCTGCAATTTGAAGTGAATAACGAACTGGGGCAGACGGTTGTTCGTGTAGTAGACCAGCAAACCCAGGAAGTCATTCGCCAGATTCCGGATGAAGTGGCAATGAGGTTGGCAGAAAACTTGCAGCAGGATGAGCCGCTGACGTTGTTTAATATCAAAGTGTGAGCGGTTGCCGCCTATACAGTGATTTAAGCATCGGTATTTCAGCACCGCCGCACCCGACTGGGTCCGGCGGTGCTCTGCGTTATGAGCTAGGCTTGTTTTTACAAGCTGTTACAAATCGGTGAAAGAAAAAGGCAAAGTTTTGCCGCATTTTGCCGATAACTTGAACAGTGAGCAGGTTGGCCCCCTTGAGGAGGCATGGTTATGGCAAGTATTTCATCTCTCGGTGTGGGTTCGGGTGTCCTGACGTCGGATCTGGTCGATCAGTTGGTTCAGGCGGAGCGCGCGCCGACCGAAAATCGGTTGACCCAAAAGACTGAACAAACCCAGGCACTTATTTCCGCTTACGGTACACTCAGAAGTGCCGTAACCGAGTTGCGCTTGCCCATGCGTCAGCTTAGCGCACCGGACAATCTAAAAGCTTTCTCTGCGAGCTCGTCGAACGACAACATTGGTGTTTCAGTCGACAGTACTAAGGCTAGCCGCGGTACCTATAGCGTAGAGGTGACCAGCTTGGCTGGGGCACAGGCGCTGGCTTCAAGAGATGTATTCGCGGATCGCGACGCTACCAGCGTTGGCCAGGGCACCCTGACACTCAAAGTAGGGGGCAAGACGACCAACCTTACCATCGACAACAGCAATGACACCTTGCAAGGCTTGGCCAACGCTATAAATGACGCCGACGCCGGTGTGTCTGCAGGGGTTATCGATACCGGGAATGGCTTTCAACTGGTTTTATCCGCAGATGAGACAGGCACTGCCAATGCTGTCAGCATTTCAGTATCGGGTGATACTGGCGGCACGGACACAGATAATCAGGGGCTCTCCCGGTTTGCATTTAATTCTGCTATGGACGCCGAATCCGGGTTGAAGGAGACCATTGCGGCCACTGATGCGGTTATGCAAATCAATGGCGTTGAGGTGACCCGCTCCACTAACAGCTTTGAGAATGTTATTGACGGATTGACCTTCGAAATCTCGGAGGTTGGGACATCGACTATCAAGGTTGAGCAGGACTTTGGTGCTGTAGCGGACAGGGTCCAAGGGTTTGTAGACAAGTTCAACGCGCTCCAAGCTACCATCGATAATTTGGCAGGTTTTAATGCTGAAGCCGGCGTGGGCAGTTTATTAACGGGCGATAGCACGGTTCGCGGCATTCAAAACCAGTTGCGCCAGATTCTGACCAGAGTGGTCCCGGGTCTCGAAGGTAGCAGCGTTCGCAGCCTGGCGGATGTGGGCGTTACCACCGACTTTGAGACCGGTGGCCTGCAGTTTGACCGAGCAAAGTTTGAAGAACAGCTAAAAAGCAATCCGGATGATGTTACTGCGCTGTTCGCTGAGCAAGGGAGGGCTACCGATAGTCAGGTTGAATTTGTTCGTAGTGGTTTGAATACCGAGCCTGGGACATATGGTGTCAATATTACTCAGGCTGCGACACGGGGTAATCTCGTCGCAGGGACGGCTTTGTCTGCCGGTATTACAATTGACGGTACGAACGACGCTCTGACATTTCAGGTGAACGGCGAGACCTCGGTTAGTATCACGCTATCCCAACAGACATATGCTACGGCGCAGGATCTGGTGGATGAGATTCAGTCCCAGCTCAACAGTAACAATGCGCTAAATGCTGCCGGTGCGTCGGTAAAAGCGGAGCTTGACGGTAGTGGGCGGCTGAGTTTTACATCTGCGAAATATGGTAGCGACTCTGCTGTAACTCTAACCTCAGCAGACGATGCTGCGGCTTTTGGGCTTGATTCGACCACTGCAACGGAGGGGCTAGATGTTGCTGGAAGCATTGGAGGTCGGACGGCAGAAGGCGATGGCCAGGTGCTTTTCCTCGGTAGTGGCAACGGTGGAGCGTCGGGTCTACAGGTAAGGGTGCTTGGGGACGAGACTGGCAGTCGCGGCTCAATAACCTTTGTTGAGGGTGTGGCTGAGCGTACGGTGGATCTGGTCACACGATTCGTTGGCGCTGAAGGTGCGATCGAGTCGAGAACAGAAAGCTTGAATCGGGATTTGGAGCAAATCCAAGAGAGTCAGGCAAGACTCGAGGAGCGTATAGCTTCATTTCGTGAGCGCCTGGTAAGTCAATTTACGGCGGCAGATTCGCTTATTTCGCAACTGAACAGCACACAGGATTTCGTCAGTCAGCAACTCGCTGCATTGGCGCCCCAGAACAACCGGCAGAATAATTGATCGGCTATTGGCGGTCGAAGTTACAAGAGGTTAACACTATGAACGGATTGCAAGCTTACCAGCGCGTAAACACCCAGACCAGCATTACTGATGCTGATCCACATAAGCTGATCCAGCTGCTATACAATGGTGCCATTGAGCGCCTGAATATGGCGAAGGCCCGCATGCAGGCAAAAGACTACGAAGGTAAGGGAAAACTTATTACCAAGGCGATCGAAATCATTGGCGGCCTTCGAAGCTTTCTCGACTTTGAAAAAGGCGGCGAACTTGCTTTGCGTCTCGAGAGCCTTTACGACTACATGGAGCGCACGTTGTTCCAGGCTAACGCAAAAAATGACGTAGCCAAGCTCGATGAGGTGGTCGACCTGCTCCGAGCCATCAAAGAAGGCTGGGACGGCATTCGTGAGGAAGCAGTCGGCAGCCAACAGCAGGCTGTCTAAAGCGAATACCTGATTGCCGCGCTTTCCCCTCTTATTGGGCTGGGTTATACCCCGGCCCAATAGCCATTCCCCCCGCTCTCCCGTACAATACTGCCCTTATTTTCAACACATCCATTCTGTTCAGTCTGGAGCAAGGGCATGTCTGATATTAAAAAGGTGGTGCTGGCCTATTCCGGTGGCCTGGATACTTCCGTCATCGTTCGGTGGTTGCAAGATACCTATAACTGTGAGGTGGTAACGTTTACCGCCGACATCGGCCAGGGCGAGGAAGTTGAGCCGGCGCGGGCGAAAGCCGAGGCGTTGGGCGTTAAGGAAATCTACATCGAGGATCTGCGCGAGGAGTTTGTGCGCGATTACGTGTTCCCGATGTTCCGCGCGAACACCATCTACGAGGGTGAGTACTTGTTGGGTACGTCCATTGCCCGTCCTCTGATTGCCAAGCGTTTGATCGATATCGCCAATGAAACCGGCGCCGATGCCATTTCCCACGGTGCAACCGGCAAGGGCAACGATCAGGTTCGTTTCGAGCTGGGTGCTTACGCGCTGAAGCCTGGGGTAAAGGTGATTGCACCCTGGCGTGAGTGGGACCTGAATTCCCGCGAGAAGCTGCTGAAGTACTGCGAAGAACGCAACATCCCGGTGGAAATGAAGAAGGGCAAGAGCCCGTACTCCATGGATGCCAACCTGCTGCACATCTCGTACGAAGGCATCAATCTGGAAGATCCCTGGGCGGAAGCCGAGGAAGATATGTGGCGCTGGAGTGTGTCTCCGGAAGCCGCGCCGGATGAGCCGACCTACGTTGAGCTGACCTACAAGAAGGGCGATATTGTTGCCATCGATGGTCAGGACATGAAGCCCCATGTGGTTCTGGAAACCCTGAACAAGCTGGCGGGTGCCAACGGCATTGGCCGTCTGGATATCGTCGAGAACCGCTATGTAGGCATGAAGTCCCGCGGCTGTTACGAAACCCCGGGCGGTACCATCATGCTGCGTGCCCACCGTGCCATTGAGTCCATTACTCTGGATCGCGAAGTGGCGCACCTGAAAGACAGCATCATGCCGCGCTACGCCGAGGTGATCTACAACGGTTACTGGTGGTCACCGGAGCGTGAGGCTCTGCAGGCGCTGATTGATCAGACTCAGCATTATGTGAACGGCACGGTTCGTCTGAAGCTCTACAAGGGCAATGTGGACGTGGTTGGCCGTAAATCTGAGGATTCGCTGTTCGATGAGAAGATTGCCACCTTTGAGGAAGATCAGGGTGCGTACGATCAGAAGGATGCAGAAGGCTTCATCAAGCTGAATGCGCTGCGTCTGCGGATTGCCGCTGGCAAAGGCCGCAAGCTTTAAGTCTGTTCTACGGACGCCCGGAACTCTCCGGGCGTTTTCCCCGTTACCGCCTTGAACTTCCTGTGAAACGACGTGGTTTCACTGTATCCCAGCCTCAGTGCAATATCCGGAATGGCCAGCTCGCTGTTTCGTAGATAGTCCTCGGCCATCTTTTGCCGCACTTCATCTAATAGTTTTTGGTACGACACGCCTTCCTGGCCGAGCTTTCTCTGTAGAGTCCGGCTGGTCATGCCCAGGTCTTCAGCCACCATGTCTTGCCGGGTAATGCCGTGCATCAGCTGTTGCTGAATGCTGTGGCGGACCTTCGAAGTCAGGTCGCTGTCGGTATCCAGGGAGGCCAACTGGCTCAGGGCATGGGCCTCCAGGGTTTTGCGCAGGAGGGGGTCTGGTTGTCTCAGTCGGGTTTCCAGCAAGGTTTTCTTGAGGGTGATGCTGTCTTCATCTGCTGAGAACGTGACCATGCAGTGCCAGCGTTCCTGATAGGCCTTTTCAAATTCTGAACCCGGCGAGGCCCGGCGGAGTTTTACCGAGCTGGGTGACGCCTCCTGATTGTCCGCAAGCCAGCGGGCGTAGTTCACCCAAGAGGCAAACACGTTATCCACCAGTTGCGGCCGAACGACAGGATCGGTGTAGTTACAGTTCCAGGTCAGTTTGATGTCGTCGCCTTTCATGGCAAGGCTGGTGGTGCCCATGTCTCCAACGAGTTTTTCGAACGGCGCAATGCGTGCCACGGCTTCGCCCAGGGTGGCGCAGCTCATGGTGATGTAGCCAAGCACGCTGTAGGAGCCGGGTTGAACGAAGTCGCCGGTTTCCAGGCCCAGGATCGGGTTGCCGGTTTGTTCGCACAATAAACGGATAAAGTGCTGGAACTGCTCGCCGTTAATGCGGCCGTCGTCGGTGTCCAGGATGTTCTGGTCCAGTTCGGCCTGGTCGAAAAGGCGATTGATATCCACGCCGGCGGATTCGGCAGCACGAACGTATTGGCGCAGGGCGGCGACAGAGGCGGTTCCGAGGGTTTTCATGGTTACAGCACTATTTTTGGAGTCGTTATAGCCGGAGTATAACGGAACTGGTGCGGAAACGTCTGGAGCAGAAAATAAAAAGGCCAGCTAAAAAGCTGGCCCAAAAAACAAGGAAAGAACGAAAGTGCCTGAAAAATTCGTTAATCCGGTGGATTCGATTCCCCATATGGCGGCGGAGGTACTACTCGGCCCCTCCACCATGGGGGATACTGCTTAAATCCACAATTGCAGAATAAGTCGTCCGGCCTTTCCTGTCTGTTTGTGAAGTGTGTATCAGTGTTACCGAGTGTGTCGCCGCTTCAGGCGGTCGCTCCGATCTCTGGCGCAGTCTCGGTAAACCGACGGGTATCATAGGCATCCACCAGCCCCTGCACCGCGGCCCGTTCCATATCCTGGATCGAGGGTGTGTCGTTCTGGGCGTCGGCTTTGCACAACACCATGCCGGCTTCCACGGAAATATAGCCGGCCGTTGTTTTCAGGGCCTTGTGGTTGATGCCGTCGAACACGCGCCGGAACGCTGTGGTGGTGCAGTGATCGCTGTTCGGGAAGTAGGCAATGATGGCGAACTGGTTGTCGCCAACGCGGCACAGGGCATCAATGGGGCGAATCAGGGTGCTCAGTCGGCGGGCAATGCCGATGGCCAGTTCGCTCATCACCGTGGGCGGGTGTTTGCGCTTCAGTTCCTGCCAGTTGCGAATGCCGCACAGTACATAGGCAGAACTGCCGCCTCGGGATTCAGCGTGGCGCAGCATCTTGGTCAGCCGCTCGCGACCGTATTTGGTGTTGCAGAGACCGGTTTCCAGATCAATGATGTTTGTGGATTCCAGCTCACGATTGTTCTCGATCAGCAGGGAGTTGGCCCGGAGCAGGGTGTTCTGGCGGTCGGCCATTCGGTCTGCGGCAAAGATGCGGGGGATCAGTTGCTTGGTCATGTCGGACTTGTAGATGAAGTCGTCCACGCCCCGGTCGAAGGCTTCTGAAAGAGCCTCGACGCTTTCCCGTGCCGTGAGCAGGATCACGTAAGTGTAGTGATTGTTCTGCTCGTCCTGTTGTCGCACCTGGTCCGTCAGCTCAAGGCCATCCATCTCGGGCATCAGCCAGTCGGCAATCAGAACGCTTACCGGCCGCTGTTCGATTAACTGCAGGGCTTCCGGTGCGTTATTCACGATGCGTACGTCGCGATATCCGGCATTTCGCAGCGTGCGGCCAACCACCATACTGCTGAATTTCGCGTCGTCTACTACCAGGATGGGAAGGTCCAGATTTGGCATTGTTATCTACTTTTAGCAGTCCGTTGTCAGGTGCGAGAGATGCCGGGGGTTGGTATCATCCCCAGCAAATTGAAGAAGTATACCTTCTTACCCTGTTGGAGAATAACGACCATGCCTTCTTTTGACATTGTTTCAGAAATCGATATGCACGAAGTCACCAATGCGGTCGACCAGGCCAAGCGCGAACTGGCCAACCGCTGGGACTTCAAGAACGTTGAAGCCGACATTGAGCTGGACGATAAGGGCATTACCATCAGTGCCGAGCAGGAGTTCCAGCTGGAGCAGTTGTTGGACATGCTGCGGATGGCCTTTGCCAAACGTAATATCGATGCCCGCGCGCTGGCTGAGGACGGCGACAGCAAGTCCGGCAAGCTGGTCAAGCAGCACCTGTTGTTGAAGCAGGGCATTGAAACCGATATGGCCAAGAAGATCGTGAAGATGATCAAGGACCAGAAGATGAAGGTCCAGGCCAGTATCCAGGGCGACAAGGTGAGGGTGACCGGCAAGAAGCGGGATGATCTTCAGGAAGCGATCGCCATGCTGCGCGAAGCTGAGCTGGATATCCCGCTGCAGTTCAATAATTTCCGCGACTGATCCGGAGGCTTCACCATCTTAACCGGCACCCGCCTGACCCTGATCCGGGACACGCTTCATACCTATACCCGTTGGCAGGTGATTGCCCTGCTATTCCTGGGCTTTTCGGCGGGGCTGCCGTTCCTGCTGGTGTTTTCCACGCTGAATGCCCGTCTCGCGGATGTCGGGGTGGAAACCGCCACCATCGGGTTCTTCAGCTGGCTTGGTATTACCTATTCCATCAAAGTGTTCTGGGCGCCGGTGGTGGACCGTCTGAAACTGCCGCTGCTGGACCGGCTGCTGGGCAAGCGGCGAAGCTGGATTATCTTTGCGCAGGCGGGTATTGCCACTGGGCTGTACCTGATGGCTCACGTGGATGCCACGGCAGCGCCTGAAATGATGGCTCTGTGTGGCCTGCTGGTGGCGTTTTCCTCCGCCACCCAGGACGTGGCCATTGATGCTTATCGTATCGAGATTGCCGAGGAACGGTTGCAGGCCGCCCTGGCTGCAACCTATATCTTTGGCTATCGGCTGGCGCTTCTGGTGGCCGGCGCCGGTGCTCTTTACCTGGCGGAATTCTGGTCCTGGCAGGTGTCCTATGAAGTCATGGCGGCCCTGGTGGGAGTCGGCGCGCTCACGGTGCTCATTGTTCGCGAGCCCAGCGTGAACCACTTTGCCGCCGCCCAGGACATTGCCCACAAGATCGAGCAGGAGGCCGCCAAGCTCACCCATCTGAATCCCCGCCTGGCGAGGCTGGTTGGCTGGTTTTACGCCGCCGTGGCCGGCCCGTTCCTGGATTTCTTTCGCCGTTACAAAGAGCTGGCTCTGGTTATCCTGCTCATGGTGGCCGTTTACCGGATCTCCGACATCGCCATGGGCGTTATGGCCAATCCCTTCTACCTGGACTTCATGGGCTTCAGCAAAACCCAGGTGGCGGATGTCACCAAAATCTTTGGCTTCTTCATGACCATCGCCGGTTCGCTGGTTGGTGGGGTTATGGTGGTTCGCTACGGGGTTCGCCGGATTCTTCTGCTTGGCGCAATCATGACCGCCGCCACCAATCTTCTGTTTGTCGTTCTGGCCCAGTACCCGCCCAACATCATTACCCTGGCCGCCGTGGTGAGCGCCGATAACCTCAGTGGCGGCATTGCCAATGTTGCCCTGATTGCCTGGCTCTCCAGCATGACCAGTGCCTCGTTTACGGCTACGCAGTACGCACTGTTCAGTTCCTTGATGACTCTGCCTGGCAAGTTTCTCGGTGGGTTCTCCGGCATTGTCGTGGCGGGCTTTGGTTACGCCGAATTCTTCCTGGTGGCCGGCATAATGGGCGTGCCTGCCATTCTGTTGGCCATTTTCATGATCCGAAATGGCCATCGACTGGATGCGTTGGCGCCGCGCAATGAATCGAAGCCCGATGCCGAAGCAGAGAGCCCTTGATGTCCGAACCGACCAAAGACCAGAAAATCTGGCAAGTCGTACTGGCTGTCCCAGAGGGAAAGGTGGTCAGTTACGGCCAGGTTGCAGAGATGGCAGGGTTGGGCCGGCAGGCGAGGTACATCGGAAAAGCCTTGGGCAAGTTGCCGGAAGGACATGTCGTGCCCTGGTATCGGGTGATTCGCAGTAACGGCCAGATTGCCTTTCCCGTGGGGTCCGAGAAATTTGAGGAGCAGGTCAGTCGGCTTGAAGCTGAAGGTGTCGAAGTTACCGACGGGCGGGTTTCGATGTCTCGGTTTCGATGGTAGTGAGGCGCTCTGGGCGCCCCACTCAATGGTAGCTCGACCCGTTAGAGCCGCAGAGCCCCATCCACTTCAATCATCCGCCCTGACACATAGTCGTTCTCAAAAATGAACGCCGCAGCCGAAGCAATCTCTTCGGGCTTGCCCATGCGCTTGAGCGGAATGCCGGCCGTCATCTTTTCCAGGGCTTCCGGTTTCATGGAGGCGGTCATTTCGGTCTCGATGAAGCCCGGGGCGATACCGGCGCAGCGGATGCCGTAGCGGGCGAGTTCCTTGGCCCAGACCGGAACCAGGGCAGAGACACCGGCCTTGGCAGCGGAGTAGTTGCTCTGGCCCATGTTGCCGGCGCGAGAGATGGAAGCGATGTTGATGATCGCACCCTGATCGCCGTTCTTGATCATCTGGGTCGCTGCCTCGCGGCCGCAGAGAAATACGCCGGTAAGGTTTACGTCGATAACCGCCTGCCACTGGGACAGCTCCATGCGGCGCTCAACTTCGCCATCCTTCACTTTGACCATAAGCCCGTCCCGGAGGATACCGGCATTGTTAACCAGGCCGTTGAGGTGGCCGAAGTCTTTTACGATGGCCTCGAAGGTTTTTTCTACCTCTTCCTCTTTTGCAACGTTGCAGACGTAGCTTCTGGCCTCGGCGCCCGCGGCCACGCAGGCGGTGACGGCTTCGTCCAGCTTCTCCGGCATCAGGTCGATCAGCGCAATTTTTGCACCTTTGGCCGCAAGGTATTCGCCCATGGCGCGGCCAAGGCCCTGGCCGCCGCCAGTGATTGCAATCACGGAATCTTGAAGTTTCATGTTTTGCCCTAACTACTGTTATCAAGTGGTTTTACAGTTGCTGTGCGTCTTTTCACCGGTAAGGCTGGTGCCTAGAGCCATAAATGTGGCTTCTTGTTAGATACGGAAGGACTGCGAGTATACCAGACCTTCTGAAATTCCTGCTCAGACCCTGAGGTCCCGATGTCCGTGTTTCTTTTTCTATTCATAATCATGCCGATTGCCGAGATGGCGGTGTTGATCCAGGTGGGTGGCATGATTGGTGTGCTCAATACCGTCGGGTTGGTGTTGTTGACCGCCGTGATCGGCGCCTGGCTCCTTCGCCAGCAGGGGTTGGCAACGCTTTTGAAGGCCAATCAGCGACTGAACAGTGGCGAATTGCCGGCCAAGGAGGTTGCCGAGGGGCTGATCCTTGCGATTGGTGGTGCGCTATTACTAACACCTGGCTTTATAACCGACACGGTCGGGTTTCTGTGCCTGATCCCCGGTACCCGCCACTGGCTCGCAGCACAAGCGCTCAAGCGCATGGTCGTTGCTGGGCAAAGCCGTGGCAGCAGCTTCTATTTTCGCGCCGGTGGTGGGTCCAATCCGTTCGGGCAGGATCCGTTTGGTGGCCAGGAGAACCCGTTCGGCCGGCAGCGGCCTTTTGATCGGGACAGCAATGGCGACATCATCGAAGGCGAGTATCAGGATGAAACGGAATCCGATCGGGACCGGATCGAAAAAAAGTGAAAAAATTTTCTCTCCGGGGTGTTGAAAACACCTACCAGCTACCCCAAATAGAAACCACAAGTTCGCTGCGGGCTGATTTCCACTGAAAACAGTTGGTTATCCAGCCGGGCAATTTGTCGGACCAGGCGTTG
>MRWF01011389.1_pt1 | contig 17202 bp, 15 predicted proteins | sample 1013331 | NCBI WGS metagenome assembly MRWF01 (sample SAMN06117577, study PRJNA244670) | biofilm metagenome | biome: Water; feature: Cathode Biofilm; material: Biofilm; isolation source: microbial consortium enriched at the cathode of a solar microbial fuel cell | place: USA: District of Columbia ... | reverse complement strand
GAGATGCCTTCAAAGATCACATAGTCGTCGTAACGGGGCTTGATCGGGCTGGGCTTGAACACCGGATTCTTGATGCCGTACTTCTTCACGCCGTCCTTGATCAGGTTTACCCGCAGGTGAATCCAGCCGGCCATTTCGATGGCGCCACAGAACGTGATTTCACCGTCGCCCTGGCTGAAGTGAAGGTCGCCTACGGAGAGGCCGGCCCCGTCCACGTACACCGGGAAATACACCTTGGAGCCACGGGAACACGGTGGCAACTGTGACATCAAGGATCTGTCCCGTGGCTCCAAGGTGTATTTCCCGGTGTACGTGGACGGTGCCGGCCTCTCCGTAGGCGACCTTCACTTCAGCCAGGGCGACGGTGAAATCACCTTCTGTGGCGCCATCGAAATGGCCGGCTGGATTCACCTGCGGGTAAACCTGATCAAGGACGGCGTGAAGAAGTACGGCATCAAGAACCCGGTGTTCAAGCCCAGCCCGATCAAGCCCCGTTACGACGACTATGTGATCTTTGAAGGCATCTCCGTAGACGAAGACGGCGGCCAGCATTACCTGGACGTGCACGTGGCTTATCGTCAGGCGTGTCTGAACGCCATCGAATACATGACCAAGTTCGGTTACACCAAGGCCCAAGCCTACGCGATTCTGGGCTGTGCGCCGGTGGAAGGCCACATCAGCGGCGTGGTGGATATCCCGAACGCCTGCGCCACGCTCTGGTTGCCGACGGGCATCTTCGACTTCGACATTAACCCGTCCGCTGAGGGTCCGCAGAAGAAAGTCAGCGGGGGCATGGACGTACCGCTGTCGAAAGATAAGGAGTAATCGCCATGCCCGTGTATGACTACAAGTGCCGTGAACATGGCCTCTTTCACACACTGGCCACCATGGAGGATGCGGCCAAGCCGGCGCAATGCCCCACCTGCAAGGCCATGTCGCCGCGGGTGATCGTGTTGCCATCCCACATTGCCGCCATGGACCCGGCCAAAAGGGCTGCCGAGGACCGGAACGAGCGGTCCCGGCATGAGCCGGTGTTTTCCACCGCAGACCGAAGGGCGAATGATAAGGAGCACAGTCGCGCCTGCGGCTGTGGCTCTCCGAAACCCGGAAAGTCCATGCTGTTCTACACCGCTGACGGGAAGAAGATGTTTCCCTCCATGCGGCCCTGGATGATCAGCCACTGATTGGCTGAGTTGAAACTGTCACGTGTTTGGCCCCCTCTCCGGGGCCTTTTTTATTGCTTCAGGTTGTCCCTTCCGAATATCGTGTATATAGTGTTTCTATCCTTGGTCAAATACCAGATGTAGTGATCAGTGCGTAACCAACTCGGTCAACGTGTGATCATCTCAGCCATTCTGGTATCGGGAATCCGGTGAGACTCCGGAACTGACGCGCAGCGGTATTGGGGAACAAGCGTGGCATCGAGACACTGGTGAAAGCCGGGAAGTCGCCACACGAGGCCGAATCGAACGATTCACGCCCCTGAGTCCGAAGACCTGCCAGGGATGAAGGAGCCTTACGGCTCCCAACTGCACCTTCGCGACCCAGGGTGAGCAGACCGGTTATGCCCAGCCATTCCCATGGCGAGGTGTGCCCCTGCGTACGCGATGGTGAAAGGAACTCAACGCGTATTCAGGAGAACACTGCATGTCTGCCTCAGCCCTGGCCGAACCCCGGCCAACCTCGCACACGGACACCGAATCCCTTCAGGTCATCAAGCGCAACGGCACGCTTGTGGGCTTCGACCCCTCGAAGATCAGCATCGCCGTAACCAAAGCCTTCCTCGCAGTTGAGGGCGACACCGCCGCCGGCTCCGCGCGTATCAATGATGCGGTACACCGGGTGACCGACCAGGTTATCCAGGCGATTGGCCGTCGCCTGAAGGCCGGTGGCAAGGTGCATATCGAAGACATCCAGGATCAGGTGGAACTGGCCCTGATGCGGGCCGAAGAACAGAAGGTGGCCCGCGCCTACGTCCTGTACCGGGAAGAGCATGCCCGCGAGCGCGCCCGCCATGCGCCGGTTGAGGCGCACCCCCATCTGACGGTGAAAAAGACCAGTGGCGAGATTGCTCCGCTGGATCTGGGCCTGATGAAACTGCAGGTGGAAAAGGCCGCCACAGGGCTGGAGGGCATCGACGGTGATTCCCTGGTGGACGATGCCCTGACCAACCTCTACGACGGCATCGCCGAGGAAGACGTGCTGTCGGCCCTGATCATGGCGGCCCGCAGCCGGATTGAGCGGGAGCCGGACTACAGCGCGGTCACTGCACGCCTGCTCCTGGAGCAACTTCGCCTGGAGAATGCCGCTGCCCTTGGCCTGCCTATTAGTCTGCCACTGGCTGAGATTTATCCACAGGCCCTGAGCGCCTTTGTCGAGGCGGGAATCCGGTACGAATTGCTGGATGACGCTCTGGCCGCCTTTGATCTGGAGCGCCTGGGTGCCGCCCTTCAGCCGGAGCGGGATCTGCAGTTCGGCTTCCTGGGTCTGCAAACCCTGTACGACCGTTACTTCCTGCACTGGAACAAGGCCCGCCTGGAATTGCCTCAGGTATTTTTCATGCGCGTTGCCATGGGCCTGGCCCTGCGCGAAGACGACCCGAATGCCCGGGCCATCGAGTTCTACAACCTCTTGTCGTCGTTTGACTACATGGCGTCCACACCCACGCTGTTCAACAGCGGTACCCGCCATTCTCAGCTGTCGTCCTGTTACCTGACGACGGTGGGCGACGATCTTGAAGACATCTACGGTGCCATCCGCGATAACGCCATGCTGTCGAAATGGGCGGGCGGTCTGGGTAACGACTGGACGCCAGTCCGTGCGCTGGGCTCCCACATCAAAGGAACCAACGGCCAGAGCCAGGGCGTGGTGCCCTTCCTGAAAGTAGTCAACGACACCGCCGTGGCGGTTAACCAGGGCGGCAAGCGTAAAGGCGCAGTGTGTGCCTACCTGGAAAGCTGGCACCTGGACATCGAGGAGTTCCTGGAGCTGCGCAAGAATACCGGCGACGAGCGCCGCCGAACCCACGACATGAATACGGCCAACTGGGTGCCCGATCTGCTGATCGAGCGCATGCGCGAAGACCGTGACTGGACCCTGTTCTCTCCCAGCGATGCGCCGGATCTGCACGACCTGTACGGCAACGCCTTCCGTGAACGCTACGAGCATTACGAAGCCCTGGCAGAGCAGGGCAAAATCAAGCTGTTCAAGAAAATCCCGGCCAAGCAGCTCTGGCGCAAGATGCTCACCGTGCTGTTTGAAACCGGCCACCCCTGGATCACCTTCAAGGACCCGTGCAACCTGCGTTCTCCCCAGCAGCACCGGGGCGTGGTGCACAGCTCTAACCTGTGCACGGAAATCACCCTGAACACCAGTGCCGACGAGATCGCCGTATGCAACCTCGGTTCCGTGAACCTGGCGGCCCATATTGCCAACGGCGAGCTGGACGTGCAGCGCCTGGAACAGACGGTAAACACCGCCGTGCGCATGCTCGATAACGTTATAGACATCAACTACTACGCCGTGCCCCAGGCCCGCAACTCCAACTTCAAGCATCGCCCGGTCGGTCTTGGCCTCATGGGTTTCCAGGATGCGCTCTATCAACTGGGCCTGCCGTATTCCAGCCCGGAAGCGGTTGAGTTTGCCGACGTTGCCATGGAGCAACTCAGCTACTTCGCCATCCGCGCCTCAGCTTCGCTGGCGGGTGAGCGAGGCGCCTATGAGAGCTACGAAGGTTCCCTCTGGCAGCAGGGCATCCTGCCGATCGACTCCATCAACCTGCTCAAGGAAAACCGCAGGGAAGGGGATCTGTCCGTAAATACCAACACCCGGCTGAACTGGTCTCCCGTACGCGAACTGATCGCAAAAAACGGCATGCGCAACAGCAACGTGATGGCCATTGCCCCGACGGCGACGATTTCCAACATCGTGGGTGTGTCCCAGTCCATCGAGCCGGCGTACCAGAACCTGTTCGTGAAATCGAACCTCTCCGGCGAGTTCACGGTGGTGAATCCCTCTCTGGTCCGAGACCTCAAGGCCGAAGGACTGTGGGACAACGTGATGGTGAACGACCTCAAATACTTCGACGGCAGCGTTCAGCAGATCGACCGCATCCCGAATGAACTGAAAGCGCGATACGCCACCGCCTTTGAGATCGACGCAAGGTGGCTGGTGGAAGCCGCGGCCCGGCGCCAGAAATGGCTCGATCAGGCCCAGAGCCTGAACCTGTACATGGCCGAGCCCAGCGGCAAAAAGCTGGATGCCCTGTACCAGCTGGCCTGGGAACGTGGGCTGAAAACCACCTATTACCTGCGCTCCCTGGGTGCCACCGGTGCTGAAAAAACCGCTCCGGTTGCCGCGCCCCAGCCCCAGGTGTGCAGCATCGACGATCCGGACTGCGAAGCCTGTCAGTAACTTCTCACTTAACGATTTCGAGGCAAAACCATGCTTGATTGGGACGACGAACCAAAAACTGAATCCAGGGCGGCGCATCCCGGCGCCCCGGCACCGGTGAACGTGGACGACAAACGCGTCATCAACGGCGAAACCGACATCAACCAGCTGGCACCGTTCAAGTACCCCTGGGCCTGGGAGTACTTCATGAACGCCAACAAAAACCACTGGACCCCCCTGGACGTGAACATGGCCCAGGACGTTCACGACTACCACCACCGGCTGACCGCGCCGGAAAAACATGTGTACGAGAACGTGTTGGCCTACCTCACCACTTCCGACATCCTCGCCATGCGCAACATCGGCCTGGCGGTGATGGAAAAGATGAGCGCGCCCGAGCTGCAGATCTACCAGGCCCGGCAGGTATACGAGGAGGCTATGCACACCTGGGCCTACCAGCACTGCATCGAAACCCTCAACCTGGACCAGAGCGAGATCTACAACCGCTACCGCGTGGTGGCCGCCATCAACGGCAAGATCCAGATCGCAAACCGCCGGCTGGATGCGGCCATGCGGCCGGACATGAACCTGCGCAACAAGGACGACCTGCAGGAATTCATCATGTCTTACCTGTTCTTCGCGGCGGTGTTCGAAGGCACCTGGTTCTACAACGGCTTCAGCCCCATCTTCGCCCTGCAGCGCCGGGGCCTGATGCGTGGTACTGGTGAACAGCTGCAGTACATCCTGCGGGACGAGGCCATGCACTTCTCATTCGGCCTGAAAGTGGTCAACCAGATCGTGGAAGAGGAGAACATCACCTTCGACCCGAAGGCCGTGCGTGAGATGTGGGACGAATCCGAAGCCGCCGAGAGGGCCTATGCGGATTACATCCTGCGGGACCCGATTCTCGGTTATTCGGCCGAGTACCACAGCGAACAGTTCCGCTTTGTGGCCAATCGCCGTGCCCGCACCGTCGGCCTCGAAGAGCCGTTCCCGGGAGCAAAGAACGTCTCGCTCTGGCTAGACGAGCAGGCCACCATGCGCAAGGAAAAGAACTTCTTTGAAACGCGGGTGATTGAATACCAGACTGGGGCTCAGCTGGAGTGGTAAACCCGCCTGAACGGCCGGAGTTATACGAACACGTTTGCATAGCTCCGGGATTCCCGGTGCGAAATGAAGGTAACTATCTGCTACGGTTGAACAAGTCGCGATGGCAGTGCGGAGATATACGCCCTGATTTGGAAGCGGGGCCGCTCGCGGGTGGGCGTATAACTCCGGCGGTAGCCGTGGTGGTTGGTGCTCAAACGATTGGTTTATCTAATAAAATCGTGTTGTCTTGGGCATTTTTTATTGGAGTTTTACGAACGGGTGATATACAAACCCGTTCGTGTAATTAGCTGTTAGCACTAGAGGAGAAACAATGAAGTCTGGATTTACACACGGAATTGATTCACTGAAGAGGATCAATGGAAACTCACCGCACGACAAGCAAATTGCTCAGACAGCGGTGCAAGAGATGGAGCAGTTCATCCATGATCAGACATTGATTCTGGATGAGTATTTAGATTTGAAACGGGTTCTGACTGCTGACTCAGCAGCGGAAATCAGAAGTCGAATGATTTCGTTGCGCCATGTCATGAATGGTTTGGATGCTCTTGGTAGCTTCCACCAGTCAGGCCAACTGAACGAGATATTCGATATTCCGCGCTACAAGGCGGAAGAAGCCATAAAAAATGCTGAGGCTAAAGCGGAGCAATTAATCGCTATTGCGGAGTGCTAACAAATCACAGCACCGGACGCCACTCGCGTGGCGCCGGTGTGCTCAGCGTTATGCTTTTGCTGATCAAAAATAGATTTGAGATTGCTTAAAAATGAAAGAATTGTTTGAGGATTTTAGAGATGGGAGTGTTACCCAAAAGCTGAATATCCTAGCCAACCTATCAACCATCTTAGGTGTGTCAGTGGCGACTTTTGTCGCGGGGCCCTTCTTAAGCAGGTTTGCTGAGATAGATTTCATAGTTACCGACTTTATTATAGCTATAATTTTTTACTTTGTTTATCTGTTGCTTTCTCTAAGTCTTTTGTATTCGATGTTCACAGGAATACATAAAATGTACGTCGAAAAAAATTATGGCGAGGTCCTCTCTAACTCTGTTCTGGCGTTGTTTTTAATCTGGTTTGTCGTTTTTGCATTTCCTTATGCAAAATACTATACGGGAAACCTTTTCCAAAATAGCTACTTGCTTCCATTGCCAGCTCAAGATGCAGTTAAAGAATTGAATGATTTTTCGATCTATGTTGGCGAAGATTTTGTAACTATAAAAGGTTCTTTAGTCTTTGACGATGGCGTAGATCCGGAAAATTATGTGGTTGTGGCTTACCACAAAGCCAGCTCAGGTATATACCATGCTGTAATGCTGGCGGACCGCGAGCATGCTTTCGAGCTCGGTAGAAATGGGAAATTTACAATGCCTACGAATGCTGGGTACCGTGACTTCTCTGACGTTTTCCTTATCGTCTACAGAAACTCTGATTGGTCCATTTTCGATGCTATAGGAATATCTGGGCCAGGGTTTCCGAATGGTTTGACACAGATACCCAACAAAGATGTCGACGAGCTAGGCGCATTCATTTATCGACCGCAGGCATAACCAGTGAATCAAGCGGACCGTTTTGCGCTGGCGCTCCACACTGCCGCTTATTCCAGGCCTTATGCATCAAGGAGGAAGCTGTGAAAGAGACCGGAAAGATCAATTATGTTGAGATTCCCGCCAAGGATCTTGAAGCCACGAAAAGGTTCTTTGGTGAGGCATTTGGGTGGACGTTTGTAGACTATGGACCAGAGTATGTAGCGATCGAGAACGCGGGACTGGATGGTGGATTCTTCAAGTCAGACAATGTGGCCACAACTGCTACTGGAAGTGTATTGGTCGTCCTTTTCAGCACTGACTTGGAAGTAACTCTCGAGAAAGTAGAGTCGTCTGGCGGAAAAATCGTCAAGGATATTTTCCCGTTCCCGGGTGGTCGCCGTTTTCATTTCAGTGATCCAAATGGCAATGAATATGCCGTCTGGTCAGAGCCACATGCATAACCATCGCAGGCCCGGCGACGCCTTTCCCATTGCGGCTTCGCCTCCATTCCAGAGCCGCATGTGTTGCGGGCGTTAGAGCTCAGAGAGGAAATCTGTTTGGTTCAATCGAAAACTGTCTATGAATTGGAAGTCAGTGACGATTACTTGCAGCCTGTTTTGGCTCCGCCAGTCTCGTTTTCCGATAGCTGATACGGCGCGGGGAGAATCAGTGCGCTATTGATCGCTGAATTTGTGCTCGGATTGTGTGAAATAAGCCGGAGAAAACTGTAAAACCTTATTCATGGTCAATGGTTGATGGAGTTCGGGTGGTGAGCGTCAGGTGTCGAGGGATCGTTTTGCTGTGTTTGTTGCAGCTCGCGGGGTGTTCAATCACTCAAAGTGGAAAAGGCTTTGATCTTGTAGACGACAATAAATACGAGGAAGCTCTGCCATATTTTGAAACGGCAGCAAACGAGGACGGTAGTAAGTCCTCTGCGGTCATGGCCAGCTTTCTTTATTTGTCCGATTACCAGATCCCGCGCGATATCGAGAAAGCAAAGGAGTACTACCAGCTATCGCAAAGCCTGGAGCACGGTCGTTGGGATCAGTACCTCGATTACTTTATGCCGTTGGCAAACGCCAAAATTCTGCTCTACGACGATGATCCCGGCAATGATGAAGAAGGAACGGATATTTTAAGGGGAGATCGTTACTCCGAGTATTCGCCTGCTCTTGGTTTACTGGCCAAATCTTACGCTTTCGGAAAAGGTGTCGATAAGAATATTGGCATATCCAAGGCGCTGTTCGAACGATCAGTCGAATACGATAACGAAGTATATTCGGCGCATCATTATTCCTGGTTTTTGGCGGTCCACCCTGATGCGGAGTTTCGTGATGGTGCTCGAGCGCTGGAACTGATTCAGGAAGTCATGGAGGACGAGGAGGAATCAAGGCAGGCAACAACACTGGATACGTTGGCGGCCGTTCTCGCAGAAAATGGTCGGTTTGATGAAGCTGTCGAAACTCAGAAGAGGGCGATAGACAGGTTGATTGAGGATAGTAAGGATTATCCCAAGTTCCTGGTCTGGAAAAGTTGGCTGGAGTGTCGCCTGAAAACGTACGAGAAAGACCTTCCCTGGCACTATGAATCGAATCAAACGCCCTTTGTTGGTTCTGCCGGCAGTCAGCCTTGTGTGTGGAAAGAAAGCGCATAAAAGGGGATTTGCCGGCCAGCCTCCGGCAGTACCAACCAGGAGTGACTGACAGCCTTCCCCCGTTCAGCAAGACGCGCAACCTTCTCCATGCCCTTTCTCACATCAGGCTGCGCGTACGGCTACCCTCGTTCCATTGAACGCCGCATTGCCCGTCAGCACGTCAATGCGCCCGGAATCAGTAACGTCGTTCATGCTCACACCGGGTTGTCCCTCGGCGATCGACATGGCGGTGTCCGGCCGGTTATGGCCCCAGCCCTGGGGCATGCTGATCACACCCTCGAACATATCGTCGTCGATTTCCACCGGCAGGTTGATGCTCCCGGAAGCCGAAGTAACCGTGGCCATTTGTCCGTCTTCAAGCCCGATTTTGTGGGCATCTGACGCGTTCATCTGTAACGTGCACGGGTTCTTGCCTTTTACCAGCCGGTGGGAGTTCTGGGTCCAGGTGTTGTGGCTGCGGGGCAGGCGGCGGCTGATCAGCGTGAACGGATAGTCGCTGTTCTCATCTGCCTGCAACAGGCCCGAGGCATCCAGGCGTTTCAGATCCTTCAGGTATAGCTCGGGGGCAATGCGGATCTTGCCGTCCTCGGTCTGGATGCGCTGCGCCAGGCAGGGCTGCAGTGGTCCCAGATCCACACCATGAGGGTTGGCTTTCAGGGTCTCCAGACTCATGCCCTCTTTTCCGTAGGCGCCGTGTTTCAGGCCCAGATCCAGCATGGCCTCCGGCGTTACGCCATCGTCTTCCAGGCCCGTTAACTGCAGGGCCAGATCCCGCAGAATCTCCCAGTCGTGTTTCTGGTTCGGCGCTTTCTCGAACATCGGTTCCGAGAACTTGGCGGTATTGCGAACGGCGAAAGAGTTGAAGAACACATCGAAGTGCGGCACTTCCAGCCCGGTTGTGGCCGGCAGGATGATGTCCGCGTGGCGGGTGGTTTCGTTCAGGTAGATATCCACCGACACCATGAAATCCAGGGCATCAAAGGCGTCTTCCAGGCGGGTTCCGCCGGGTGCCGAAAGCACCGGATTGCCGGCGATGGTGATCATCGCGCGGATCTGGCCCTCGCCCGGGGTCAGGATCTCATCAGCCAGGGTAGCGACCGGGAATTCGTTGTTGAAGTAGGGCAGTTTTCGCACCCGGGACTCGTAACGGCCATAGGAACTCGGCTTGCCCTTTTTGTCCCTGACAAGATCAAAGGCCGGCTGGGGAAACATGGCGCCACCGCGGCTATCGAAGTTGCCGGTGAGAATGTTCAATACATTGTTGAGCCACTGGCAGAGGCCGCCGAACGACTGCGTCGAGGCGCCCATGCGGCTGTAGCAAACGGCACTTTTGGCGGCCGCCATCTCTCGGACCAGCTCGCGGATGGCCTCTGCGGTCATACCACAGGCTGCCGCCACGGTTTCCGGGCTATAGGGTTTTACGGCCTCGGCCAGTTGCTCCAGCCCGTCGATCCGGTCTTCCAGATGACCAAGGGTAACCAATTGTTCCTCAAACAGGGTGTGAACCATGGCCAGCATGAACAGGGCATCGGTTTCCGGGCGGATAAACAGGTGCTGGTCGGCCTTTCTCGCAGTCTCGGTGCGCCGTGGATCAACCACCACCACCTTGCCGCCACGTTGCTGGATGGCCTTCAGGCGTTTGCCGACGCCGGGGGCGGTCATCAGGCTGCCGTTGGAAACAATCGGATTGGCACCAATGATCAGCATGAAATCCGTATGGTCGATGTCCGGCACCGGAATCAGCATGCCGGCACCGAGCATGTAATTGGACGCCACGTGATGTGGTAACTGGTCGGCCGAGGCGGAGCTGTAGCGGTTGTTGGTGCCCAGCGCCTTGAAGAACCGCGGCAGCATAATGGCGTTGCCGAAGTTATGGGCGTTTGGATTACCCAGATACACCCCGACCGCATCCTGCCCGTGTTCCTGCTGGATGCCGCGAAACCGCGAGGCGATTTCCTCGAAGGCCGCTTCCCAGCTGATCTCCTGCCAGCCGTCCGCGGTGCGCTTCATGGGTGCTTTCAGGCGGTCCTTGTCATTGTAGAAATCCTGCAGTGCAACGGCTTTCGGGCAGATATGACCGTGGCTGAACGGGTCGTTGCTGTCACCCTTGATGGACAGGATCTCGCTACCCCGATGCTGGATTTCGAGGCCACACATGGCTTCACAGATGTTACAGGTGCGGTAATGGGTCTGGGTGTCGGTCATGGCAAACACTCGGTCCGGATATTGTCGTTATTGGTTCTGGCAGTGTGGCACAAGCCGGCGGAAAATCAGACGGTCATAATTCACATAAAACCGGTCAATCCCGCCAAATAATGTTTCTCCCGGTGCCTGAAAGACAGGCCGGAATTTCATCGTACAATAGCCCCATGGCTAAAACCTTTTACCGTCGGGGCCCGGACCATCGAGCCGGAGCGCCGGTCACATTCCTTGATGTCCGTCGTCGTTTCCAGTTCCGTACCATCGAGATTGGCCGCTGGGTCACCGAGCCGGAAAAACAGCGCAGTGCGTCGCTGTTCTACGATGCCCTGTGCGACCTGATGACCATTCTTGGCGGCACCGAGTCTCTGGTTTCCCTGCGTGGCACCCTGGCTCTTCAATATGGCATTGGCGGGCGGCCCGGTGTGTCGGCCCACTACACGCCGGCCACGCGCAGCTTCTCACTGGCCAAAAATGCCGGGCCCGGCAGCATCGCCCACGAGTGGTTTCACGCCTTCGATCATTACATCGGCGAGAAACTTTTCGGCGAGGCCCAGAGAGGCCAGTTTGCTTCGAAGCTCTGGCTTGGCCGTGACGACGCTGTTCGGCATCCGCTGAACGATCGACTGCAGGCCTGCTTCAAGGCGATTCTTCTGGACGAAAAAGGCGCAGAGCCCAGCGAGCTCTTCCGGTGCTCGGTGAAGGCGGACAAAGCGGCAGGAATTCAGTATTTCAGCTTGCCTGAAGAGCTTTGCGCCCGGGCGTTTGAAGCGTTTGTGCAGGATGCAAACGTGAAGAACGCCTTTCTGGTGAGCGGAACCCGGGAATCTGAAGAGGCAAAGCTGGGTCTGTACCCGGTGGGCGCGGAACGCGATCGCGTCAATAACGCTTTTTACGATTATTATACCGCTCTTGGCCGGGCGCTCCGGTCAACAGAGGAGTAATGGCTTATGACAGCGCTTGAGCTGAAAGTACCGCCGGTGGTTCTAGTCTCTATTGTGGCGGTTGGAATGTGGGCTCTGTCCCGCATTGCACCTGACTTGGCAATCGCCATTCCAGCAGCAGGCTGGTTGGCGTCTGGCGTTGCACTGACGGGCATGGCGATCGCGGTTCTTGGTGTCTTGGCGTTCAGAAAGGTGGGCACAACGGTAGATCCCAGAGTTCCCGGGCAGTCGGAAAGTCTCGTGGTTTCTGGTGTCTATCGGTACAGCAGAAACCCGATGTACCTCGGATTCCTGCTGGTGCTTTGCGCTTGGGGCCTCTGGCTTGGCAACCTGCCGGGCCTGCTTTTCCTGCCGGCGTTTGTCCTCTACATGAACCGCTTCCAGATTGTGCCGGAGGAAAGGTTCATGCGGGACAAATTCGGTCCCACCTATGCGACCTACTGTGCCGAGGTTCGCCGCTGGATATGAGCAGCAATTCAGCGGCAGTGCGCGTGAGCAACTCAACTAACGGAGCTGTTCCAGGCTAGAAGCGTTCCTTTCGACCTTCATCCAGGCCTGTAGCTCGTGCAGAGGCTTAGGCTCACAGATCCAGTAGCCCTGGAGCATTTCCACACCCAAGGAGTCCAGAAGGCGGGCAGACTTTTCGGTTTCGATGCCTTCGGCCACAGCTGATAGTTGCTTATCCTTCCGGCCGTTTCGACAGGGCCACGTTAGCATGGCCCTGACATTGCCTCTTTTTTACGCGGGTTTGAATTCCTCGTCTGGCTTCTGTAAGCTTTTTGTTAATTGAACGTTCAATTAACAAAAAGCAGGGCTGAATGGTGCTGCTTTCAACACCGGAATCGAGACGAGTAACCGAAGCCGCCATGCCAAAAGTTGGGGTCAAAGACACACGCAAGCAGCAGCTGATTGAAGCCACCATGCATTCGATTGCCGAGCTCGGAATGCAGAACACCACCATTGTGAGCATCAGCAAACGGGCGGGCATGTCCTCCGGGATTATCAGCCACTATTTCGGCGGCAAGCAGGGTCTGATTGAGGCGGCCCTGCGTTATCTACTCGATCAACTGGGTAAGGAACTCCGGGAGCGTATGGCCGAGACCGACCGCTCACCGGAACAGAGGCTCAATTGCATTATCGAGTCGAACTTCTCCGAGTTTCAGCGCTCTGCGCTGGCGGCCAAGACCTGGCTGAGCTTCTGGGCCCGGTCGATGCATGAGCCGGGGCTCAAGCGGCTGCAGCAGATCAACAACGCCCGGCTGTACAGCAACCTGCGATATTCCTTCGCACAGGTGCTTGAACCGGCTGCGGCGACCGAGGCCGCCCGGCAAACCGCGGCAATGATCGATGGGTTCTGGTTGCGCAGTGCCCTGAGCCTGGACCCGGCAGAGAGCTTTGAAGCCGGTGAGCGGCTCTGCAAGAAATTTGTCCACGAGACACTGGCCCAGGCAACCGCCTGAGCCGAGATTGATTCGAACGGCCCACAAGGCCTGAAGACACCGAACCGAGGTTAATTACCGACTATGTCTGCATCTCTTCCTGTTGTTCAGAATTTCGTCCATGGCCGTTTCCTGGCCAACAGCACCGGCGAAACCTTCCCCGTGGTGAACCCGGCCACGGGTCAGGTTATCTACGAAGTGGAAGTGGCGGATGAATCCGTGCAGCAGGCCGCCATTGAAAGTGCCCGCGCCGGTTTTGCCGAGTGGTCTGCCATGACTGCCATCCAGCGCAGCCGGATTTTGCTTCGGGCGGTTGCGCTTCTGAGAGAGCGTAATGATGAATTGGCTGCCGCAGAGGTGCGCGATACTGGCAAGCCCTGGCAGGAAGCAGAAGCCGTGGATGTGGTCACCGGTGCCGATGCGGTTGAGTTCTTTGCCGGCCTGGCACCCTCCATAGAAGGTAACCAACAGGACCTGGGCGGTGATTTTTACTACACCCGCCGGGAGCCCCTGGGCATCTGCGCCGGCATTGGCGCCTGGAACTACCCGATCCAGATCGCCTGCTGGAAATCCGCGCCGGCCCTGGCCTGCGGTAACGCCATGATCTTCAAGCCATCCGAGGAAACCCCCATGGGTGCGGTGAAGCTGGCGGAAATCTTTACCGAAGCGGGCGTGCCGGCGGGCGTGTTCAACGTGGTGCAGGGCGCCGCCGAAGTTGGCCAGTGGCTGACCCACCACCCGGAGATTGCCAAGGTCTCCTTCACGGGAGAAGTGGCCACCGGCAAGAAGGTGATGGCAGCGGCATCCTCCACCCTGAAGGACGTCACCATGGAGCTGGGCGGGAAGTCACCGCTGATCATCTTTGACGATGCGGATCTCGAGAACGCCATTTCCGCCGCCATGGTCGGCAACTTCTACACCCAAGGTGAGATCTGCACCAACGGCACCCGGGTGTTTGTTCATGAAGATCTGTACCCGCGCTTTATCGAACGTCTGCTGGAACGCACCCGCAACAATATCAAGCCTGGCGACCCGATGAATCCGGACACCAATTTCGGCGCGCTCATCTCCGCAAAACACCGGGATCTGGTGCTCGATTACATCGCCAAAGGCCTGTCCGAAGGCGCGACTCTCAGCCACGGTGGTCGGGCCTTTGAGCCGGAGGATTCCAAAGGCGGCTATTTTGTGGAACCCACCATTTTCACCGACTGCACCGATGATATGACCATCGTAAAGGAAGAGATTTTCGGGCCGGTGATGTCGGTCCTTACTTTCCGCGATGAGGACGAGGTGATTGCCCGCGCAAATAACACGGATACCGGTCTGGCCGCTGGCGTGTTCACCAACGATATCCGTCGGGCCCACCGGGTGATTCACCAGATCCAGGCCGGCATCTGCTGGATCAACAGCTACGGCGCCTCCCCGGCGGAAATGCCGGTCGGCGGCTACAAACTCTCCGGCATCGGCCGCGAGAACGGGCGCGAAACCATTGCGCACTACACCCAGATCAAATCGGTGTATGTGGGCATGGAAGATTTGGACGCACCCTTTTAATCCCAAGGGTCTGTTGCCGCCTCGTCTTCACCTCTGTTGCGCCTAATAAAGCGCCAATTTAGGCGCGAGGAGCGAAGTTTGGTTGTTCCAAATGAGTAACGAGCAACGACGAGTGGCGCTTTATTAGGCGCAACCCTAAGGGCTGCGGCCATTTTTATGCCCAGCGTCGTTATCAGTCGCTTATTTGGAACAACCAAACTGCGCTCCTTCTGCCTAGCTGGCCATAAAAATGGCCACAGCAGAGGAGAAGACGAGGCGGCAACAGACCCTGGGCCACACAGGAGAACGCGTATGACAGAAAATCGATACGACTACATCATTGTGGGTGCGGGTTCCGCCGGTTGTGTATTGGCCAACCGCCTGACCGAGGACGCGCGCCACCGGGTGCTGCTGCTGGAAACCGGCGGCAGCGACAAGAGCATCTTCATCCAGATGCCCACCGCCCTGTCCATTCCCATGAACACCAAGAAATACGCCTGGCAGTTCGAGACCGAGCCGGAGCCCTTCCTGGATAACCGTCGTATGCACTGCCCACGGGGCAAGGTGCTGGGCGGTTCTTCCTCCATCAACGGCATGGTGTATGTCCGTGGCCACGCCCGGGATTTTGACGAATGGGATTCCGAGGGCGCTACCGGCTGGCATTACCGCAACGTCCTGCCCTATTTCAGGAAGGCCGAGACCTGGGCCTTTGGCGGCAATGACTACCGGGGCGATAAGGGCCCGCTCGGTGTGAATAACGGCAATAACATGCAGAATCCGCTCTACAAGGCCTTTATCAGGGCGGGTTCCGATGCCGGTTACTTTGAGACCGATGATTACAACGGTACCCAGCAGGAAGGCTTCGGCGCCATGCACATGACCGTGAAGAACGGTCGTCGCTGGTCCACTGCGAACGCCTATCTGCGCCCGGCCATGGAGCGCGATAACCTGACTGTGGTCACCCATGCCCTGGTGCACAAGGTGTTGCTCGATGGCAAAACTGCCACCGGTGTCCGTTACGAGCAGGGCGGAAAGGTGCACGAGGCGAAAGCCGCCGAGGAAGTCATCCTGTCAGCCGGCTCTATCGGTTCACCCCAACTGCTCCAGCTGTCTGGTATTGGCAAGCGTGAGGTACTGGAGCAGGCCGGTATTGAGGTGAAGCACGAGTTACCCGGCGTTGGTGAGAACCTGCAGGACCACCTGGAGTTCTACTTCCAGTACCGGTGCAAACAGCCGGTGTCGCTCAACGGCAAGCTGGACTGGTGGAACAAGCTGAAGATCGGTGTTCGCTGGATTCTCCGCAAGGACGGTCTGGGCGCCACCAATCACTTCGAGTCCTGTGGCTTCATCCGGTCCAAGGCCGGCGTCGAGTGGCCCGACCTGCAATATCACTTTTTGCCGGCAGCCATGCGCTACGACGGTAAAGAAGCCTTCAACGGAGACGGATTCCAGCTGCACATTGGTCACAACAAGCCGAAGAGTCGGGGCTTTGTGCATGTGCAATCGGCCGACCCGAAACAGGCACCGACCATCCGCTTCAATTATCTGCAGCACGAGGCAGACCGGGAGGGCTTCCGGGACTGTGTGCGCCTGACCAGGGAAATCATCAACCAGCCGGCCATGGACGAGTACCGCGGAGCGGAGATCCAGCCCGGTGCCGAGGTCCAGACCGACGAGGAAATTGATGCGTTTGTTCGCCAGGCGGTCGAGAGCGCCTACCACCCGTCCTGCTCTTGCAAGATGGGCACCGACGAGCTGGCGGTGGTAGACCCGGAGACGCGGGTTCACGGTATCCGGAATCTCAGGGTGGTGGATTCGTCCATCTTCCCGACCATACCCAATGGCAACCTGAATTCGCCCACCATCATGGTGGCCGAGCGGGCAGCCGATCTGATCCGGGGCAGGGAGCCCCTGCAACCTTCTGACGCGCCTGTGGTGATGGACGACCAGTGGCAGACACGTCAGCGACCGGGACAGGCAAAGCGCGCGCTCGCATAGCGCGTCGTCACCCCACCCGGGCGTGCAACGCGCCCGGGGTTTTGCAAGCCCTCAGGATTTCCCTATCAGCGCGACGGTGTTCTGCCGTTTTCGGGCGCCCGATAGGCAAGTCCTGGGTTTGTGTCCGATTCGAAAGAAGCAGCGCTTACAAAGTAGAGGAGGAACACCCATGCTGTTCATTGCAAAGAAACAAAGTAACCGGAGGACCTTATGACACTCTGGTTATCTGCAGGTCTGATCTTCACCTTCGCCGCCATTGTGCTGATTCTGTACAAATGGTGGGACATCCAGTGCATCGGCGTGACGCCCGTCCGCACCTTCACCTTTATCGCCATCCTGTTCACCTCAGGTCTGGATGTGGGGCTGATCATGTTCCCGTTGACCGAGTTCGGTGGCTATGGCGATCTGTCTGC
>MRWF01023965.1_pt1 | contig 17422 bp, 15 predicted proteins | sample 1013331 | NCBI WGS metagenome assembly MRWF01 (sample SAMN06117577, study PRJNA244670) | biofilm metagenome | biome: Water; feature: Cathode Biofilm; material: Biofilm; isolation source: microbial consortium enriched at the cathode of a solar microbial fuel cell | place: USA: District of Columbia ... | reverse complement strand
GCCAAACACATCAACGATTTCTGGGAGCCGCGCATGCGGCGCCAGTTCTTCGAGATCGTCGACGCCGGCGGCGAGGGGCTGAGCCCGCTGGTCGCCGAGGCGGCCGGCAAGGTCAGGCGGCCGGCGCACGAAACAGCCTGAGAGCGACCGCCGGCAGCGGTCATCGTTGGTTGGCCCCGCTCTACCGCCTGACCAGCGCAACGTTGCGCGCCAGCCTGTCGGACACGTCGCGATTGATCGCCGGCGCGGCCGTCTGCAGGCTCGACATCAGATAGAGTTGCCCCGACGCCGCCTCGAAAGCGAGGTAGTCGGCATAGAATTCATACGTCTCGCCCGCCTTGCAGGCGGTGAACGCGGTCAGGACGGCCGGATCGTCCCTGGCGGGTTTCTTGCCGGAGGCGAACGAGCCGCTGCATTTGCGCGAATCCGTGGCGATCATGTCGGCCAGGACCGCATCGGTGGAAGCGCCGGCCTCAAAGACATGCAACGCGCCGCGCGTATCGGGCGAGGTCCAGCCGACGGCCGCCCGACGCAGGAACTCCGGCGCCTCCGCGCCGAGATCGCTTTGGTCGGTCAGCTTGTGGTCGGCGAATTCGTTCGAGCTGAACAGCGCGATCACGAAACGGGTCGCGTCGAGAATGTCCTTGGGTGACTCGGCATAGGCCGGACCGGACGCGGCGGCGGGCGTTCGCGGCGGCGCGGCGGGTTTGGCCGGCGGACTGGCCGCCGCCGCCTTTGCCGGCGGGGCGGCCGGTGTTTTGGGCACACCCGAACCCGGCATGCGCGGCGCGGCGTCGGCCGGGGTTTCGGTTTGTGCCGGTGCCGCGACGACGGGCGCCGGCAGGGGTGGTGTCTTGGCGACCGGCGCCGGTGCAGGGGCCTTCGCGGCCGGTGCGGGCGCGGGTGCCCTGGCAACCGGTGCGGTATAATCGAGATAGCGCCCGACGCATTTAAGCGTCCGCGCCAGGGCGCGCGAGGTGCCGTGCAGGGCGAAGGTATAAAGCTGGCCGCCGGCCTCGACCTTCAAAAGCCTGCCACGCCGAAACTGGTTGAACAAATAATCCTTGGCAATGAGTTCGGCCAGCAGGAAATCGGACGAGATCACCTTGGCCGTCGCCGACACGGCCTGGTGCTTGTCGACCTGGTAGCGGATGGCGAGGTTCTCGCCGGGCTGCATGGTCCAGTCGGCATGCGACATGCCCATGCGCCAGAGATAGTCCTTGTCGATGGCGAAATGCAGCCGGATACCGGATTTGTAGGCCACCGAGATCGCGCAATGGCTGAAGCCGCCATCGGCATCGTAGGCGCCGCCTTCCCAATTGCCCGATTTGAAGGCGCTGCCGCGGATCTCGCCGGCCAGGACCGGCGTGGCCGCCAGAAGCCCGATCGCGCATGCGATGGCCAACAATTTCGCCATGGCGAGCCTCCCACCCGAAGCGCCGTTCTTGCCACGCGCCCCGGCCGCAGGCCGGGACGTGGCCATCATAGGCCGGAGAGGCGCCGGCGCCAAATCTGCGTCCCATATCGGATCCTGCCTTGTTAGTTACAAACGCAACAGTTACGTTTGCAACAATATTGACGGAGGACCTGCCGATGAAGATCGAAAAAATCCACCACGTCGCCTATCGCTGCAAGGACGCCAAGCAGACGGTCGACTGGTATGTGAACAATCTCAATATGGATTTCGTGCTGGCGATCGCCGAGGATCACGTTCCCTCGACCCACGAGCCCGATCCCTACATGCATGTGTTCCTGGATGCCGGCAACGGCAATGTGCTCGCCTTTTTCGAACTGCCCACCAAGCCGGAGATGGGGCGCGACGAGAACACGCCGCCCTGGGTCCAGCACATCGCCTTCAAGGTCGCCGACCGCGACACGCTGCTGGCCTTCAAGGAGCGGCTCGAGGCCAACGGCATCGACGTGCTCGGCGTCACCGATCACTCGATCTTCCACTCGATCTATTTCTTCGACCCGAACGGCCACCGGGTCGAACTCGCCTGTCCGGATCCGGAGGAAGAGGCGCTGATGAAACGCCTCGACGCGGTCAAATGGGACATGCTGGAGGAATGGTCGCGCACCAAGCGGGCGCCGCGCCATGCCGAATGGCTGCACGAACGGGAACTGGCCGAGATCGCCGATTGAGACGGCGCGGCCGGGGTGCCACCCTCGAACCCTTGTGAGGAGGCAACCCGGCCGACACGCCTTTCGCCGGCGGCCGGGCCTTGGGAATAGCGCACGAAGCGGGCGCGGTCATTGACGTGCCCAATCCCGGCCGGGCCTATCGCCCCTCACCCGCGCAGATGACGCCATATGGTTTTCCCGTCGGCTTCGAAGTCTTTTGCCGCCGGGCCCGACACGCACTCGCCCTGCCCGACATAAAGCGCGCCCGACGGCTTGAGCGCCGCTGAAAAGCGCACCCAGAGCTCGGCCTGCCTGGCGGCGTCGACATAGATGGCGACGTTGCGGCAAAAAATCACGTCGAAACGCTTTTTCATCGGCCATCGGGCAAACAGGTTGAGTTCGCGGAACGCGATCAGGTCGCGCAGGCGCTCGTCCGCCTGCCAGCGCGGCTCGCCGGCGCCGGCACGCTCGGAAAACCATTTCGTCCGCAAATCCGCCGGAACGTCGGCAAGCGCTGCCTCGGAATAGATGGCGGCCCGTCCCTGCTGGATCATCTGGGGGTCGATGTCGGTCGCCAGAAGCCGCACATCGTGGCGGGCCGCGTCGGGCATCACCGACAGCAAGACCAACGCGATCGTGTAAGGTTCCTCACCGCCCGCGCATCCGGCCGACCAGATCCGGACGGGTTGGCCTTGTCGCGCGCGTGCCGCAAGAGCGGGAAGCACGCGCGTTCTCAGATGTTCGAAATGCTCGGCCCCGCGGTAGAATTTGGTGTCGTCGCTCGTCAGCGCCGCGACCATCTTCTGACGTTCGCCGAGACCGTCGGCGCCGGCCACCAGCGCGCAATAGTCGCGAAAATTCTCCAGCCCGAGCGCCCGCAGCCGCTTGGCCAGCCGTGCATAGACCAGAGCGGCCTTCGCCTCCGGCATATAAATGCCGGCATGATCGTGGAGGATCGATGCGATATGGCGGAAATCCGCCTCGGTGAGCACATACTCGCCAGGCACGATTCCGCCCGTCGGAGGCACGGCCGCTCGGTTCAATTCAGTGTCCCTGCCCTCGGATGTGCCGGCACACCCGCTTTTGCCGCGTTCGCAGGCATGGCGTTGCCCGGTCTAACGGCATCTGCGTTCTGCAAGCCTTACGCCCTGTCTTCGCATTTTCGGGTTTAACGCCTGTAAACATGGGCCGGCAATTTTGCGCAGCAATGACGCCTTCGGGGCGATTTTGCGACAGGTGCGCACGTGTGGTCGGCGGAATACGCGGTCATGCGCCGAACCCGGCGCCCGACAGGCGGTTCGACACGAGGCGGTTGGTTGCGGCAGCCTTGCCTATGACGCCGCCGGCGGGACGTCGCGATCTGGCCAGGAGCGTGGGCGATGCGCTGCCGCGCCGTGAGCCGCGCGCGACGCCGTAGGACGCGCGAAAGATCAGGGTCGGCGATCGAGGTCTTGCGGGAAATCCCAAGACCGGGGGCGTTTTCCGGTCTGGACGGCCTTTTCGCTCCGGCCGTGTCGAAGCCCTCGCCCGATAGCCGTATCGCGCGGCGGACTTCTTCTTGTCGGAACGCATTATCCGTTCCGCCAGACCGTTTCTATTCAAAGAGGAACGGCGCTAGCCCTGGAAAAGCGACAGGATGCCCTGGACCGAGGAGTTGGCGATCGACAGGCCCTGAATGCCCAGCTGCTGCTGGACCTGAAGGGCCTGCAGGCGGGTCGATTCCTTGTTCATGTCCGCGTCGACCAGCGCGCCGACACCGCGTTCGATCGCGTCCATCAGACCGTTGACGAACGAGATCTGCAGGTCGACACGCTTCTTCGACGCGCCCAGATCGGAGGCAGCCTTGGTCATGCGGCTGATCGAGTCGTCAACGCCCCTGATGAAGTTGTCGAGCGTGGTCAGATCGGCCGCGTTGTTGGTCAGGCCCGCGATGTCGAGCGTGGCGACCGAAAAGACCCCCACCGCCGTGGTCTGGTCGGCATGCAGGGCCCCGGTCGTCTGGTCGTAGACGCCGTCGAGAATGCCGACGCCGCCTGTCACGGTGTTGGTCCCGGCGTCGAACAGTTTCACGCCATCGGCGTCGATGGTGATGGTCGAAACCGACACCGTACCGTCGGAAGCGCGGGTAAACGAGGCCACGATCGACTTGGCCGAATTGTAGCCGGGCGCATCCGAATCCACCGACAGCCAGTTCTCGCCGGAAAAGGACGAGGCGGCGGCGTTGCTGACGAGCTGGCCTTGAAGCGCGGTGATCTCTGCCTGGATCTTCGTGCGGTCCACGCCCGGCTCGCGGGCGGCCACCAATTTGGCCTTGATCTCGTCGACAACGGCGATGGTGCTGCTGACGCCGGTATAGGCAATGTCGATCTTGGCGGCGCCAAGGCCGAGGGCGTCCTGAACGGTCAACAACGCCTTGCTGTCGGAGCGCATCGTGGTGGCGATCGACCAATAGGCCGCGTTGTCGCTGGCTTCGGCGACGCGGTAACCGGTGGAGATGCGCGCCTGCGTGGTCGACAGCGCCTTGTTGGTCGCCTGCAGGCTCTTCAGCGCGGTCATCGCGGAGGCGTTGGTCAGAATGCTGGACACGCTAGGCCCCTTTTGTTTTGCCCGCGCTATCGCAGGCTGTCGATTTACCCCGTCGCGGTCCGCTTCCGGTTCCCCCGGACAGCCGTTCGCCGCGCCTTAACCTTTGTGAACGATCATGCTTAACAAACCGTAAACTGGTTAACGAACGCGCCGCCGGCCGGCCAGGACTGCCAGACACGTGCAGAAATCTATCTCCTAGGCTGCCTTTTTCGTCGAATTTCGTCTCATTATTCGACTTATTTGCAATAATTTTTCGTGCCGACAATATTCGCAGTTAACGCCCGGCCGACCCGGGCGTTAACGCAGGCAGGGCCGGCGAGCTTTTCCAAGCGCCGCCGACCCTGCCAAGAATATCGAAAAGTGATTCGGCCGATGGCCGCTCAGGCCATGCCGGTGGTGACGTCCCGCAGCGCTTCGCCGAACAGGTCCTCGAGCGCCAGCTCCACCTCGTAGAAGAACGCGCCGACCTCCTCGTCCTGGTCGACCTCGCTCAGGCCGAACGTGTCGAGCTCGGCAAAGAAACGCGCCGCAAGCCGGTGACGATATGTGTCGCGCGCATCGAGATCGCCGAGCGCGGCCAGAGCCCGCGCAGCGCGCGCGACCTCGTCCGCGCGCCGCCAGAGCGGAAATGCGACGACCCGGGCGCTCGAAACGCCACCTTCTTTCGAATCTTGAACTGCCTTCACCCCAAAAGTCTCCCCTCACACATTCGACGGCCGGGACGGCAACGCAGCTGCTGGACCCTGTCGGCCCGTCATGCGTGGCCCTGCCCGGCCTCGGACTGGATCGCGAATCGCTCGCGATCGATAAAGCGAGCTTGCGGGCGAGAACCTTTCGGGAAAGTTAGCGCCGGCCGGGTCGACGGCGCGGCTCAGCTCTTCAGGCGATAGCCGGTGCGGAAGATCCAGGACACGATCACCAGGCACAGCGCCAGAAAGACCAGCGTCATCGCCAGGCTGACCCAGACCCCGACATCGGCGTGGCCGTAAAAGCTCCAGCGAAAACCGCTGATCAGATACAGGACCGGGTTGAACAGCGTGACCGAACGCCAGAACGGCGGCAGCATGTCGATCGAATAAAACGACCCGCCGAGGAAGGTGAGCGGGGTGATGATCAAAAGCGGCACGAGCTGCAGCTTCTCGAAACCGTCGGCCCAGATGCCAATGATGAAGCCGAACAGCGAAAAGGTGCAGGCCGTCAGCACCAGAAACAGCACCATCACCAGCGGATGCTCGATGCGCAGCGGCACGAACAGCGTCGCGGTCGCCAGGATGATGGCGCCCAGGATGATCGATTTGGTGGCGGCCGCCCCGACATAGGCCACGACGATCTCCAGGTGCGAGACCGGCGCCGAAAGGATCTCGTAGATCGTGCCGGTGAATTTTGGGAAATAGATGCCGAAGGAGGCGTTGGAGATGCTGTGCGTCAACAAGGACAGCATGATCAGGCCCGGCACGATGAAGGCGCCGTAGCTGACGCCGTCGATCTCCTGGATGCGCGAACCGATCGCCGCGCCGAACACGACGAAATAAAGCGAGGTCGAGATCACCGGCGAGACGATGCTTTGCAGAATCGTGCGGAAGGCGCGCGCCATTTCCTGCCGGTAGATCGCCCAGATCGCGCGATGGTTCATCGGTCGTTCCTCACCAGGTCGACGAAGATTTCCTCAAGCGTGCTTTGGCGCGTGTCGAGATCGGTAAAGCGGATGCCGGCCTTGTCCAGCGCCCTGAGCAGGCGGGTGATGCCGGTGCGGTCGGCGCGCGTGTCGTAGTCGTAGGTCAGCGCCAGACCGTCCTCGGACAGCGTCAAATCGTGTCCCTCAAGACTGTCGGGCAGCGCGGCAAGCGGCTCCTTGAGCTGCAGGGTGAGCTGCTTGCGGCCGAGCTTGCGCATCAGTTCGGCCTTTTCCTCGACCAGGATGATGCGGCCTTCGCTGATGACGCCGACACGGTCGGCCATCTCCTCGGCCTCCTCGATGTAATGCGTGGTCAGGATGATGGTGACGCCGGAGCTCTTCAGCCCGCGCACCATTTCCCACATGTCGCGCCGCAGCTCGACGTCGACGCCGGCCGTCGGCTCGTCCAGAAACAAAACACGCGGCTCGTGCGACAGCGCCTTGGCGATCAAAAGCCGGCGCTTCATGCCGCCCGACAACGCCACGATCTTGTCGTCGCGCTTGTCCCACAGGGAAAGCGTGCGCAGCACCTTTTCGATATGGGCCGGATCGGCGGGCTTGCCGAACAGGCCGCGCGTGAAGGATACGGTCGCCCACACGGTCTCGAACGCGTCGGTCGTCAGTTCCTGCGGGACAAGCCCGATCAGCGCGCGCGCGGCGCGGTAGTCGGCGAGAATATCGTGCCCGTCCACCGTCACGGTGCCGCCGGAGCGGTTGACGAGGCCGCAGATGATCGAAATCAGCGTGGTCTTGCCGGCGCCGTTGGGACCGAGCAGGGCGAAAATCTCGCCCTTGCGGACCTCCAGGTCGACGCCTTTCAGCGCCTGGAACCCGGAATCGTAGGTCTTGGAGAGATTCGAGACGGAAATCATCGGCTGCATGCGCATGCGATAGCCGAACTCGAGGCAATTGTCAGGTCCGCAGTGCACCCGCGGCCCGGCCTCCTGACAGGACTATGACATGTCCGCCCGACGCGCGGCCATACGTTCAGCCCGGCGCCGGGCCCCAGCCGCCGCCATTGGCGGTGCCGACCAGAACCTCGTCTCCGGGCTGCAGCCTCACGCCGCTGGCGAAGGTGTAGTCCTGGCGGCTACCGTCTGGATGGCGCACGGCAAGGCCGTTGACGCCGCCGTCCGCGCCGCCATTGGCGCCCCACACCGGCTGGCGGGCGCGGCTGTATCCGGCCGACATGATCGCCGGCGCGCGCAGCCTGTAGCTGGTTTCCATGCCCCGGCCGCCAGCATGCAGGCCCTTGCCCTCGCCGCTGTCGCGCAGCCGCTTGTAGCCGACATCGAGGCCGTAGCGCGCCTCGCAGATCTCGACCGGACAGTTGAAGGTCTCGCCGTGGCTGGCCGAATACATCGCGTCGAGCCCGTCGCGCGTCGCGGTCGCGCCCCAGCCGCCCATTTGCGGTTCGACCATGGTGAAGCGGCGGCCGCTGTCGGGATGATCGCCGGCGATCACCGTGCCGCAGATCGAGGCGAAATGCCCCGCCGGCAGGCGCTCCGGCATCGCCCGGGCCATGCAGCGCCACAGCATGTCGTAGAGCCGGATGCGGGTTTCGAAATAATAGCCGTGCGGCGCGGTGCCGGTGGCGTGGAAGATCGTGCCCGGCTCGGTGATCACCTCCAGGGCCCGGAACGAGCCGGCATTGGCGAACAGGGTCGGGTCGGTCAGCGCCTTGAAGATCATCTGGGCCGAGATCACGGCGCCGTCGCGGCTGGTGTTGTAGGGCGCGGTGCGCTGTTGCGGATTGCCGCTCAGATCGACGACGAAGCGCTCCTTGCTGACCGTTATCGCGGCCCGCCACAGCGCGCCGTCGTCCTGTTCCTCCTCGACCGTGAACGTGCCTTCCGGCAGGGTGGCGAGACCGGCCAGGCCGCGCCGTTCACCCTCCACGAACAGGTCGGCAAGCGCGGCGCGATAGGCGGCGAGCCCGTAGCTCTCGACCAGCTGGCGCACACGGGTCTCGGCCTTGCGGCTGGCCGCGACCTGGGCCCACAGATCGCCGTTGACGAAATCCGGCAGGCGCGAATTGGCGGCGATGATGTCGAACACCGACCGCAGCGGCTGGCCGTTCTCGAACAGTTTGACGGCCGGCAGACGCAGCCCTTCCTGGAAGATTTCCGACACGTCGACCGACATCGAGCCCGGCGTCATGCCGCCGAGATCGTTCCAGTGCGCGATCGAGGCCGTCCAGGCGACCAGTTCGCCGTTGGCGAAGACCGGCAGCGCGATGACGACGTCGTTGAGATGGGTGACGCCGCCATAATAGGGATCGTTGGTGACATAGCAGTCGCCGTCGCGGATCGCCTCGAACCCGTGCAGCTCGACGATGCGCTTGACCGCCTTGTCGAGCACGCCGACGAAGGTTGGAATGCCGGCGCCGGACGAAACCAGTTCGCCCCTGGCATCGGTGATGCCGGTTCCGACATCGAGCACCTCGTAGATGATCGGGCTCATCGCGGTCTTCTTCAGGACCGCGAACATCTCGTCGGCCGCCGAAACCAGGCTCGCCTGGATGACGGATATCGTAAACGGGTCAGCAGGTTTCGTCATGGTCCTCAAATCCTCAAGGCATGGTGCTCTCGCAACACCTCCCGGATGAACCGGGCGGCGGAGGCCCGGAGATCGTCCCCGGCTCCAAGAAGCAATCCGCCCGGTCGGGCATTTGGTTCATCTGCCGGTATCGACGACGACCTTACCGTAGTTCTCGCGCGGCCCGGCGAGATACCGCCATGCGTCGATATAGGCGTCCATCGGGAAGACCCGGTCGACGTTGGGCGTCAGCTTCCCATCGGTCAAAGCCTTGTAGACGAACGCCGTTCCGCGATCCTGCGCGTCCTGGTCCTCGACGTAGTTGAACAGCGAATACATGTGCAGCCAGGCATTCTTCTGCCACATGTCGACATAAGGGATTTTGGGAAGTTCCGCGGTCAATAGCCCGTAGAGCATCAGCTTGGCGCCGCGCGCCAATGCCGGGCCGTAGCGCAGGACGAAATCGCCGCCGACCGGATCGAATGAGGCATCTATGCCCGCGCCTCGGGTCGCCTCCATCAGAAAATCGGCCAGATCACCGCTGCCGTCGACATAGACGTGGTCGGCGCCGGACTGCATCAGATAGTCCCGATTTCGTTCCGAGCGCGTGGTCGCGATCATGGTCGCACCGCGCAGACGCCCGATTTGCAGAGCGGCGGTCCCGGCGGTGCTCGTGCCCGCGGGAACCAGAATGTTCACCCCCTTCTTCGCACCAGCGAGTTCGACGACCGGGTAGTAGGCGGTCATGTACTGCATCCAGATCGATGCCGCCTCGACGGCACTCATGCCCTCGGGCGCCGGCGTCACATATTTCTGGTCGATGACCAGCGTGTCGGCGCTGGCGCCGCGATTGTAGTAGAAGTAGGGCAGCGTGCAGTAGCGCGCGCCGACGGCAATTCCGGTCACGTCCTGTCCCACCGCTTCGACGATCCCGGCGGCTTCCATGCCGATCCGCGCGGGAAAGCGTTCGAAGCTGAAGGAATAATTGTCCTTCATCAGGTCCATGTCGCCCCAGTTGAGGGCAAAGGCCTCGATGTGCATCCTGATCTCGGTCGGTCCGGGCTCGCCCTTTTCGCACGCCGCCAGGCGCAGGCCCTCGTACCCGTCATAGGCGTCGATCACCCATTCTCTCGGCATGTCGTTTCCTCCCGCTGCCGCACCCTCGCGGCCCTTTGGTTTTTCGGTGACGGCGCTGTGTCGTTTGTCGGGATCGAGCGCAAAACCGGCGGCTTTGCGCGTTCTCCTCAAGCCTTCGCGACATGCAGGTCGCGCGGCAGGCCGGAGAGGATTTCCGGACCGTCGGCGCGCAGCACGACGATTTCCTCCAGGCGGATGCCGAAGCGGCCGGGCAGGTAGATGCCGGGCTCGATGGAAAACACCATGCCCTCCTCGAGCACCGTGTCGGCGGTGGCGGTGATGTAGGGCGGCTCGTGGCCGTCAATGCCCATGCCGTGGCCGGTGCGATGCACGAAATACTCGCCGTAGCCGGCATCGGCGATCACCGTGCGCGCGGCCGCGTCGACCGCGCTCGCCTTCACGCCCGGGCGCGCGGCCTTCATCGCCGCCTGGACCGCCTTTTCAACGATGGTGTGGATCTGGCCGTAGCCTTCGGGCGGACGGCCGACGACCGCCATGCGGGTGATGTCGCTCGGAAAGCCCGCCTTGCGCGCGCCGATGTCGATGACGATCGCATCACCCTCGGCAAGCGGCCTGTCGCCCGACTGGTGATGGGGAAAGGCGCCGTTTTGTCCGCCGCCGACGATCCAGAACGACGGCACGGCGCCCTCGGAGGCGAAATGGTCCTTGACCACTTGTGCGAGGTCCTTTTCGGCCATGCCCGGCCGGATCGCGGCGAACGCCTTTTGCATGGCGCGGTCGGCGATCTCGGCGTTCATCTTCAGCTTGGCGACCTCGCCTTCGTCCTTGACCATGCGCAGCCGGCCGAGCGTACGGTCGGTGAAGGCGTGGGTCGCGCCCGGCAGGGCGTCGAGAACGAGCAGCGCGAAATCGGCCCGCATGGTTTCGTCGAGCACGACGGTTTTCGCACCCTCGGCGCCGATCGCCGCAAGGGCTTCGTCAAGCGCGGCCTTCGGGCCTTGGTCGTCCGACCAGGTGTGAAAAGCGATGTCTGTGTGCTCGCGGGTGCCTTCGGCATTGAGCACCGGCATCAGGAAGGCCTCTTTCTTGGCGCCCACCAGCAACAGGCAGGGGCGCTCGTCCGGGTGCGGGTGGAACCCGACCAGCCAGTCCATGTGCGAGCCGGGCGCGATGGCGACGAGGTCGGCCGCTTCGGCTCTCATCGCCTCGCGCAGGCGGGCGAGACGGTCGGCGGTCTGATTGGAAGAAGGCTCGGTCATGAGGATCCTCGAACTCTGGAAAAAATGCCGCTGCGGCGATCCTTCGCCGCCGGTGTGGGTCGCCCCGCGCGCCCCGCGCGCGGGACGGCCGGATTGCTGTCAGGCGGCGCGGCGGGCGGGGCCGGTCTCTTCGGCCGGCACCACGACGCGGTTGCCGAAGATCTCGCCGTCGTCGAAGCCGCCGAAGCGGGCGATCTCGTCCTCGGGCGGCGCCTCGCACGACCATTTGCGCGATGGGACCCAGCCGCACTGGCGCTTGAGGACGGCGGCATATTCGGCCCGCTTGAGCGCGGCGATCGACGGATCGATCACCGGCACGCCGAGCTTTCTTTCGACTTCGCGATAAAAGCCGACCTCCATCGTGCAGCCCAGGATCAGCGCTTCGGCGAAATCCTCCTCCACCGCCTTGCGGCCGGCCTCGATCAGCCGGCGGCCGGTCTCGGCATGGTCGGCCTGGAACTCGGTGACGCCGAGCTCGACATGATAAAAGCCCGACAGCCGGTGCGCGTGGCCGAGATCGTGCACGGTCGACTGCATCTGGTGGACCCATTTGCGGCGCCCGACGATGACGCCGAACCGGTTGGAAATGGTCGAGGCGATTTCGCACGACGACTGGCACGGCGCGGTGACGATCATGTCGCCGGAAATCTCGCGCGCGTCGTGGAGCGCGGTATCGTAAAAGCAGCCGATCGCGAGCGCGTCGAACCCCTCTTTGGCGGCCTTGCGCGCCGCGCGGATGATGCCGCGGGTAACCATCGCCTCGTAGGAGCGGTATTCGATATGGGTGAAGCCGCCCTCGGCCTCCGGCAGCGAGGTCACGTGCACCTCGGTGCCCGGCAGCTTGTGCTCGCGGGCCATGTCGGCAAAAATGTCGTCATAGGCCGCGCTGCTCGCCAGCGGATTGAGATACATGATCTTCAGTGGCGGCTGGGTCATTTCATCCTCCTTCCCATGAGCCGGCGCTCAGCCGGCGTAACCGTAGACTTCCTTCGCCCGCTCCGGCGTGATCAGGCCGTTCTTGATGTCCTGCTCGATCGCGGCGCGGTCGCGCTCCTTCGGGTCGCCGATACCGCCGCCATTGCCGGTCACCACGCGGATGACGTCGTCGGTGTGGGTGGTCAGGCCGGACACGAAGGAGAACTTTTCGCGCTCGCCGTCCTTGCGGATCACCTCGACATAGTTGGGGGAACCCTCCTTGCCGCCGTCGAGCGACCAGGGCGGGAACTTCGAGCGCGTGTAGCCGGCTGTCAGAAAGCCGTTGTCGGCGCGCAGCCGGTAGTCCATCACGATGCCGCGCCCGCCGGTGAACTTGCCTTCGCCGCCCGGCTCCAGGTTGAGCTCCATGCGGTCGACCAGAAGCCCGTTGCGCGCCTCGTTGATCTCGGCCGGGCAATTGTAGGTCTCGCCGTGAAAACCGCAGAAGATCGCTGAATTGCCGTCGCGCCCGCGGCTCGCGCCCCAGCCGCCGAGCTGCGGCTCGATGATGGTGTATTGCCGGCCGGTATCGGGGTGGATGCCGCCGATGAAGGTGCCGCACACCGAGGCGAAATGGCCCGAGGCGAGGCGCTCGGGCATGTGCGGCGCCAGACAGCGCCACATGATGTCGTACACGCGCAGCTCGATCTCGTAATAAAAGCCGATCGGCGCCGGCTCCTTGGCGTGGAACACCGAACCCTCGCGGGTCAGGAGCCGGATCGGACGGAACGAACCCTCGTTGGCCGGCGAATAGGGATCGGTCAGCGATTTGAAGATCATCTGCGCGGCGACCATGACGCCGTCGCGGCTGGTGTTGACCGGATTGTCCGACTGGTCGGGATTGTCGAGCAGATCGACGGTGAACGTGTCGTCGTCGATGGTGATCTTGACGTTGAAGATGCGCCCGTCGTCCTGCTCCTCCGACAGTTCGAACGTGCCCTTGGGCAGGTTGGCGAGTTCCTTCAAAGAGACCTGCTCGCCGAAATCCATGAACGAGACCATGGCGTTCTCGAACGTGCCGACGCCGTATTTCTCGGCGATCTCCTGCAGGCGCTTGCCGCCGATGCGCACCGAGGCGATCGCCGCCCACACGTCGCCTTCCAGCACGTCGGGCATGCGCGAATTCACCTTGATGATCTCCATCACCGAGCGGATCGTCTCGCCCTTCGAGATCAGCTTGATGGCCGGCAGGCGCAGCCCTTCCTGGAAGATTTCGGTCGCCTCGCCGCTCAGCGACCCCGGCGCCATGCCGCCAACATCGGAATTATGGGCGATGTTGGCCGTCCAGGCGATGATGCGGCCGCCGGCGAAGACCGGCATGGCGACGATGATGTCGTTCAAATGGGTGACGCCGCCATAATAGGGGTCGTTGGTGGCGAAGACGTCGCCGGGCTCGATGTCGCCCGGCTTGGAGAATTTCTCCACGATCACCTTCACCGCCTTGTCGAGCACGCCGATGAAGGCGGGAATGCCGGCGCCGGAGGAGGCGAGCGCGCCCTTGGCGTCGGTGATGCCGGTGCCCATGTCGAGCACCTCGTAGATGATCGAGCTCATCGCCGTCTTTTTCATCACCGCGAACATCTCGTCGGCCGTCGCCTGCAGGGAGTTCTGGATGATCTCGAGCGTGATCGGGTCGTTGGAAGCGTTCGCCATCTCGCCTCTCCTCACTGCGACAGAGTGATGTGGATATTGCCGTAACCGTCGATTTCGACCGCGTTGCCGGGATGGATCACCACCGTGGTGCCGGGGTCCTCCACGATCGCCGGGCCGTCGAAACGCATGCCCGGTTCCAGCTTGGTGCCGTCGTAGATCGCGGCCGTGTGGACGCCTTCCAGCGCGTAGTCGACGTCGCGGTGCCCCTTCAGCGCTTCGCTCGACGGCGTGCCGGTCGGCTGACGCTCGGTCATGGTCAGCTTGCCGACCTCGGCCGAGGCGACCAGATGGATGCCGACCAGTTCCACCGGCGCGTCGAGGCGGTAGGTGTATTCGCGCTCATAGGCCTCGTGGAAGGCGGCCTCGATGCCGGCGAGGCGGTCGTCGGTGATGGCGCCCTCCTCGATCAGCACCTCGGTGGTGTGCTCCTGGTTCTGGTAGCGGAACTTGCCGTAGCGCAGGAACTTGACCTTGTCGGCCGGCACGCCCTCGTCGGTGAACTGCTTGCGGGCCTGGGCCTCGGTTTCGGCGAACAGCGCCTCGACCGCCCTGGCCGCGCCGGGCTTGAGGTCGGCCAGCCTGGTGACGAAATAGTCGCGGCGCAGGTCCGACATCATCATGCCCCAGGCCGAGAACACCGCGGCACCGGCCGGCACGACCACCTTCTTGACGCCGAGCTCCTGGCCCAGCGCCACGGCATGCATGGCGCCGCCGCCGCCGAAGGCGACCAGGGTGAAGTCGCGCGGGTCGTGGCCGCGGTTGAGCGAAACCAGCTTGAGCGCGTTGACCATGTTGTTGTTGGCGATGCGGATGATGCCGCGCGCGGCTTCCTCGGCGTCGACGCCGAGCTTGTCGCCGACGGCGCGGATCGCCTTTTCCGAGGCCGCCATGTCGGCCGTCACCTCGCCGCCGCAGAAATAGTCGCGGTTAATGCGGCCGAGCCAGAGATTGGCGTCGGTGGTGGTGGCGTTGTCGCCGCCGCGGCCATAGGCGGCCGGGCCGGGCATGGCGCCGGCCGATTGCGGGCCGACATGCAGCTTGCCGAAATCGTCGACCCAGGCGATCGAGCCGCCGCCATTGCCGATCTCGACCAGGTCGACCACCGGCACCATGATCGGATAGCCGGCCGAGGTGCGGTCGCGCTCGATCCAGTAATCGGTCATGATCTTGACCTGGCCGTCCTCGATCAGCGAGCACTTCGCCGTCGTGCCGCCGATGTCGAGCGCCAACACGTTGGGCGCGCCGATCAGCTTGCCGAGCTCGGCCGCGCCCCAGAAGCCCGAGGCCGGACCGGATTCCACCATGGTGATCGGGATCTTGGAAACGCTTTCCAGCGAATCGACCCCGCAATTGGACTGCATGATGTAGGGGCTGCCCTTGAGGCCTTTTTCCTTGAGCCCGCCGGCCAGCCGCGACAGATAGCGCTCGGCGATCGGCTGGACATAGGCCGACAGCACGGCGGTGTTGGTGCGCTCGTATTCGCGCCATTCGCGGGTGATCTGGTGCGAGGACACGACCGAGACCTCCGGCCAAAATCTGCGTACCTCGGCGAGCGCGGCCTGCTCGTGCGACAGGTTGGCGTAGGAATGCAGGAAGCTGATCGCCACCGCCTCGACGCCGTCGGCCTTGAAATCGTCGAGGATCGCGGCAAGACCGGAAAGGTCGAGCGGCTTCATCTCCTCGCCCTTGTAGCTGATGCGGCCGGGTAGCTCGCGGCGCAGATAGCGCGGCACGAAGGGTTTCGGCTTCTCGTAGTGCAGGTTGAAGAAGTCGGGCCGGTTGCCGCGCGCGATCTCCAGCGTGTCGCGGAAACCCTCGGTGGTGATCAGGCCGACCTTGACGCCCTTGCGCTCGGTCAAGGCGTTGATGACCACGGTCGTGCCGTGCGCCAGGAAGTCGATCGCGGCGGGGTCGACGCCGGCCTTGGCGATGACGTTGAGCACGCCCTGTTCGAAATCGGGCGGTGTGGTGTCGGATTTCGCCGTGACGATGCGGGCCTCGCCGGTCGTGCCGTCGGTCTCGAAGCACACCAGGTCGGTGAAGGTTCCGCCGACATCGGTCGTGACGCGGATGGTGTTTGCGGCCATTGTCAGGCTCCCCTGGGCTGAAGGCGTTCGTTCAGGAGCAGGCAGACCATGCCGGGAAGCTTGAGCGCTTCGGCGGCGGCGACCCGCTCGGGTGTGTAGAAACCGGCTTCGTGCAGGCAGTTGATGGTGCCGGCGACCTTGCCGTCGATCAGGATCGGTACGTTGATGACGCTTTCGCAGCCGAGCGCGCGGATCAGCTCGTGGTCGTCGAAGACGGCGCGGATGCCGTCGATGTCGTTGGCCACGAAGATCTTCTTCTCGCCGATCACCTGACGCGACCAGTCGGTTTCGTTGGCCGGCTTGGTGCCGGAAACGGGATAGGCGTCGGGCATGTTGGAGTAGATCCGCCCGGCAACGCCGTTCTTGGCGTCGTGAGTCATGATGGTGAACAGTTTCACGCCGACGATCTGCTCGGTCAGCGCGCACAATGCGTCGAAGGCGGCCTGCGGCTGGTTGTCGGCGCGCGCGGCCTCGTTCAGGAATGACGCGTAGTCAGGCGGCTGCATTGTCGTTCTCCATCAAGCGGTTGCGCAACGCCACCTCCGCGTCGGTGACCACCGGCACGGCGGCGATCAGGCGGCGGGTATAGGCGTGCTGCGGATTGGCGAATATCGCTTCGGTCGTGCCCAGCTCGCGCAGGCAGCCCTTCTCGAACACGGCGACGCGATCGGCGATGTTGCGCACCACCGACAGGTCGTGGGTGATGAACACATAGGTCAGCCCGCGCTTGTCGCGCAGCTCGGCGAGCAGCTTCAAAACCCGCGCCTGGACAAGCACGTCGAGCGCCGAGGTCGGCTCGTCGAGCACGACCAGGTCGGATTCGCTGGCGAGCGCGCGCGCGATCGCCACGCGCTGGCGCTGGCCGCCCGACAGGGCCGCGGGCGAGCGGCTCATGAACTCAGCCGGCAGGCCGACCTCCTCGAGCAGCCGCCCGACCCTGTCGGCGCGGTGCGAGCGGTCGCCGATGCCGTGCACGTCGAGCGGCAGGCGCAGCGACGCGCCCACCGAGCGGCGCGGGTTGAGCGAGGAGAGCGGGTTCTGCTGGACGAGCTGGATCGCGCGGCGGTGGCGCAGCTCGCGCCGCGCCGGCAGGATGTCGCCGCGCCAGGCGATCGAGCCCATCGAGGGCGGGTAGATGCCCAGAATCATGTTGGCGATGGTCGACTTGCCCGACCCGCTCTCGCCGACGATCGCCAGGCACTCGCCCTCCACGACGTCGAACGAGACGTCGTCCACGGCGCGGATCTCGCGCTGGCCGAGCGTGAAGACCTTGGAGACGTTGCGCAACGACAAAAGACCGGTCATGCCGCGCCCTCCGGTTCGCCGCAGCCCTCGTGCACGACGAGCGGCTGGAAATAGTCCTCCGACACGTCCTCGATCTCGGGAATGCCGCCGCCGGTGATGCGCGGCACCGCCGATAAAAGCGCGCG
>MRWF01021825.1_pt1 | contig 17484 bp, 16 predicted proteins | sample 1013331 | NCBI WGS metagenome assembly MRWF01 (sample SAMN06117577, study PRJNA244670) | biofilm metagenome | biome: Water; feature: Cathode Biofilm; material: Biofilm; isolation source: microbial consortium enriched at the cathode of a solar microbial fuel cell | place: USA: District of Columbia ... | reverse complement strand
CAGCACGCGCTCGCGCGCCGGGGTCATTCGCTTCGGCGTCCCGCCGGTGGCGCGGTAGACGGTGACCGGCCGGGGCGGCCGGGCGTGGCCCAGCCGGCGGGTGACCATCGACAGCACGTCGCCCAGCGGCCGGATATAATAGCGTGCAGTGACCGTGAGAAAGCGGCGGAAGGCATCGTCCAGCGCGGGCAGACCGTCCAGGATCTCGAGCACCGGCTTCAGCTTCGCCGCCGGGACCGGCGCGGCCTCGCCCCCCTCCGGTTCGTCCCAGACGACGCCGGTCACCTCGCGCGGACCGAGGGGGACGCGAACCACCGCGCCGGGCGGCGGAACCCGGTCCCCCGGCGCCAGATAGTCATAGGGCTCCCCGAACGGCAGCGGCAGCAAGACCTTGACGCGGGCCGGGCCGGACGCAACAAGTCGGGGGGAGGAACCGGGGTCGGACATGCCGGCCAGTCTATGGCGGCCGGTTCGCGCAGCAAGCCGCGCAGGGCCCCGCCAGCAAACGCAATGGGTTAAGCATGAAGTTCTTTGTCGACAGCGCGGATGTGGCGGCGATTCGCGAGCTCAACGCGACCGGGCTGGTGGACGGCGTCACCACCAATCCTTCGCTGATCGCGAAGTCGGGCGCACGCATCCTGGACGTGGTGGCGGAGATCGCCGGCCTGATCGACGGCCCCGTCTCCGCCGAGGTCACCGCGACCGACCACGAAACCATGCTGAAGGAAGGCCGGAAGCTGGCGAAGATCGCGCCCAACATCGCCGTCAAGGTGCCGCTGACCATGGACGGGCTGAAGACCTGCAAGGCGCTGAGCGACGACGGCGTCATGGTCAACGTGACGCTGTGCTTCAGCGCCAACCAGGCGCTGCTGGCCGCCAAGGCGGGCGCGAGCTTCATCTCGCCCTTCGTCGGCCGGCTGGACGATATCGGCCAGGACGGCATGGAGCTGATCTCCGACATCGTCGAGATCTACGAGAACTACGCCTTCGAGACCGAGGTTCTGGTGGCCTCGATCCGCCACCCCATGCACCTGCTGCAGGCGGCCAAGATCGGCGCCGACGTCGCCACCCTGCCGCCGGACGTGCTGCACCGGCTGGCGGACCACCCGCTGACCGACAAGGGCCTGAAGGCCTTCCTCGACGACTGGGCGAAAACCGGCCAGTCGATCCTGGACGCCGACACGGCCGAGGCCTGAACGGTGGCCGCCCGGTGTCCCGGACAGAACCCGCCAGACGGCCCGACCGAGGACGAGGTCGCCGACTTCCTGGCCCGCCATCCCGATTTCCTGAACCGCCGGCCGGAGCTGCTGCGCCGGCTGGCGCCGCCGTCCCGCTTCGAAGAGGCCCCGGGCGACGGCGCGGAGATCGTCGACATGCAGGGCTTCATGGTGACACGCCTGCAGCAGGACCTGGCCCGCACCCGCGACAGCCATGACGAACTGATCCAGTCCGCGCGCTCCAACCTGTCCAGCCAGGCCCTGATCCACCAGGCGGTGCTGGCCCTGCTCGACGCCCGCGACTTCGAGGAACTGATCCACACCGTCACCCACGACCTGCCGCTGCTGCTCGATGTGGACGCGTCTTCGCTCTGCATCGAATCGGATGGCACGCCGGCCTCGCGGACCCAGGGCGTCTACGTCCTGCCCGTGGGCGCCGTCGACCAGGCGCTGGGGCCGGAGCGCCGCGTGCTGCTGCGCGAGCGGGCCGAGGACACGGAACGGATGTTCGGCCCGGCGGCGGCGCTGGTCCGCTCCGACGCGCTGGTCCGGCTGACGCCGAACAGCCACGCCCCGGTGGCGCTGCTGGCGCTGGGCAGCCGGGAGGGGGGCCGCTTCCACCCCGGCCAGGGCACCGAACTGCTCGCCTTCATGGCCGAAGTGCTGGAAAGATGTCTGCGCAAGTGGTTGAATCTTCCCGCGGCCTGAACCGCCGGCGAGGGAGAACGCAATGAAACCCGAAATGATCGTGCCCGACGGACAGGGCTGGGCGCCGAAGCACTTCCACATGGCCCCTGCGACGCGCGCGAAGGGCATGATCTGGATGTCCGGCGTGGTCGCCAACCAGAGCGAGGCGGGCGACGGCGCCATGGAGGCCGCGATCGAGCAGGCCTTCGAGACCATTGGCCAGACGCTCGCCGCGGCGGGCAGCGACTGGGAACACGTGGTCGACATCACCTCCTACCACACCGATCTGGACGGCCAGATGAAGACCTTTATGGCGGTCAAGGACCGCTATCTGAAGGGGCCGGACTACCCGGCCTGGACGGCGATCTCGATCACCGCGCTGGCCATCCCGACGGGCGTCGTGGAGATCAAGGTCACCGCCGTCGAGAAGGACGGGTGAGCGGAGTTTCCCAGGACTTCCTACGATCGGCCCGCCGGGCCTGGCTCGACTGGCTGGAGCACGAACGCCGCCTGGCGGCGCGGACGCTGACCGCCTACGCCGCCGACTTCGACGACCTGACGGACTTCCTGACCGGCCATCTGGGCGGTCCTGTCGACCATGCCGCGTTGAGCGCGCTCCGGCCGGCCGACCTGCGCGCCTGGCTCGCGGCCCGGCGCCGCCGCGGCGTCGGCGCGGCCTCCAATGCGCGCGCCATCGCGGCCGTCCGCAGCTTCTTCCGCCGCATGGACCAGATCGGCCGTCTGAGCAATCCGGCGGCCCAGTCGCTGGAGCCGCCCCGCAGCCCCCGCCGCCTGCCCAAGCCGGTCTCCGAAGCGGCGGCGCGGGCGCTGGTCGACGGGCCGGTGGCGACACGGCGCGACTGGCAGGCGCTGCGCGACCGGGCGGTGCTGCTGCTGCTCTACGGCGCCGGGCTGCGCATCTCGGAGGCGCTGGCGCTCACCGTCGACGACGCGCCGCTGGGATCGGCGGTCACGGTGGACGGCAAGGGCGGTCGGGCGCGCCGCGTGCCGCTGCTCGCGATCATCGGGGAGGCGGTCGAGGACTATCGCCGCGCCTGCCCGCACGAGGAGACGCCGGACCGGGCGCTGTTCGTCGGCGCCCGCGGCGGCGCGCTCAGGCCGGAGATCGTGCAGGCCGCGGTGCGGCGGCTCCGGGGCGCGCTCGGCCTGCCGGAGACGGTGACGCCCCATGCGCTCCGCCACAGCTTCGCCACCCATCTGCTGGGCGGTGGCGGCGACCTGCGCGCGATCCAGGAACTGCTCGGCCACGCATCGCTCTCGACCACCCAGCTCTACACCGAAGTCGACGCCGAAGCGCTGTGGGAGACCTACCGCCGGGCCCGTCCGCGCTTCGACCGCGGCGGTGGATGAATCGGCGACCATCGGGCTTGATCTGAGGACTCGCGCGGCTATAGTCCCGGCCTTCCGGAGGGATGGCCGAGCGGTTTAAGGCGCACGCCTGGAAAGCGTGTTGGGTGCAAGCCCTCGGGGGTTCGAATCCCCCTCCCTCCGCCAGTTCTCCTATCTAACATATTGACATTTATAAATAGTCTGTGGATTGATCTGCGAAAACCCCACCATCAACCCCACTATCTGATGGCCAAAGGCAGTGTTTTTGCCCCTGCGGCTGCGCCATCTTGCCATTCATCCGCCGCGCTGCGCCATCTACGGTCGGGCCTTTAGTCCGGCAGATCGACGCCCTGGAGGGAACAATCCCGCGAAAGGGGGGCCTCCCCCAAACGGCGGGGGGTGTCGTTTGTGTTCCTTTGGTACACCGGCCCGTTCAAAAATTTTTCGGGGCTTGTTTCAGGCCGTTTCGCCCCAAGCTGAGGCCAAACAAAGCAGGGGAACCGGAGCGCATGAAGCGTAGCAGTCCCAAATATGAGGGCATTCTTGCTGCGCCCATGAAACCAAGTGCCAGCAACCCGCTTGATATGCTCGAACGCGTGTTCGCTTTGAAAGAGCACTACAGGATCACAGGGAACCTGGACGAGGGCGGCTTGATGCAGCTCTTGCTTGCGCTTGCAGCTGATCATGTTCCTGGGTTCCGCTTCGCGGATGAGTCAGCGGCTCTGATTCCAGAAACGAGCGCCACCAGAGATTTGGTGCTCTTAGTGGAAGTCCACAAGTTGAGCAAGGATGGGGGCGGTCCGCACAGCGTAAGAAATGCAGCTGCAATTGTTGCGAAGCAGCGTCCAGACTTAGGCCTCACCGCTAAGAGTGCAAGAGTCAGATACGCAGAAATGATATCGAAAAATAGCGACAGAGGGTCAAAGCGACGTCTCGAGCTGGCGAAGCTCATTTCTCTTTTAGAAAAATCAGGGTTTCCAAGAAAGTTGTAGTCATCGGGATTTCAGCCTCCACTACAACTCCAAGATAGTTGTCTTCTCTGCTCAGGAAGCACCCCTCCGTTTCCGCACGGGTGCGCACTGGCAAGCAGCGAGGACGATATGAACACACGATCTGGAACCCGCATTGTCCGCGAGCGCGAGCGCGCGTTCATCACCGGTATCAGCCGCTCCACCTGGTGGCGACTTCATCAAGCTGGCGAAACACCCAAGAAGGTTCGACTGAGCAAAAACAGCGTTGGGTGGTTGCTCGATGACCTTCAAGACTGGCTGCGGGAACGCGCCGGCCGGGAGGTGGTGTGATGCAGCGCCTCTTCAAACTCGGTCCAATCTGGATGAGCATGGTCTCCGGGTGCCATACCAAGCCTTGGCGTAGGCCCGGCAGAGGCGCCGCGATGTCCGCTCTGGGGGTTGCATGTGATCTGTCTGACTGCGCATGCGCGGGCGCCCGGTTGCCGGAGTTCTATCATGAGGGATCGCTTCTTCGGGCAGTTCGTGTGGCTCATCGCCTTGGCGTCGATCAGCCTTCAAGGCCGATCGACAGCGTGTCGCCTCTGGCAGCTGGGATACTGCTAGCCAAGGGGCTACATATCTTCACGGTAAGCACCAGCGACGAGTTCGCAGAGGAATGGCTGAAATTCCTCACATGGGCTGCGCCCGACACCGAATTCCTGGAGCCGGGCCGATGAAGTCGATCTTCGATCTCTGGCCCGAGAAGGGCGAGCACTGCCTGTTCTCAGCCCGCGACGGTGGTCACCCCGAACACCATTGGGTCTCCGATCGCGCGGAGGCCGAAGCGAAGGCGCGGGAACTGGATAAGGCCGGTTGCGAGGTGTACTTCGCCCCTGCGGCCTTCGAGAAACAGAGCCGCAAGCAAGAGATGGTGGTGCAGGTCCAGAGCCTGTGGATCGACATCGACTGCGGGCCGAAAAAGCCATATGCCGCGGTTCAGGAGGGGCTTGCCGCTTTCAGTGAGTGCGTAACAACCGGGCGGCTCCCTCCCCCGTCCGCCGTCGTTCAGTCGGGACATGGCCTGCACGCCTACTGGAAGTTCAGTGAGCCAATCGTCTGTGAACGGTGGAAGCCGCTCGCCGAAGCCTTCAAGGCGTATCTGCGTTCTATCGACCTGAAGATCGACCCTGCCTGCACGGCAGATGGGGCGCGCGTGATGCGTGTTCCTGGTACGCACAACCGGAAGACTCAGCCGTTGAAGGTCGAGGTGCATTTCTCGGAAGCCGCGTACGACCCCGCAGAACTGGAAGAGCTGACAAGGGACTTCGCCAAACCGGAGTCCGGTCGGCCAGAGAGTTCGCGGTGGACGGCCGGCATGGAGCAGGAGTTTCCGCCGGCGCGTATCGAATCCATCGAGGAAGGGTGCGCCCAGATGGCCCATGTGAAGGCGGAAGGCGGCGCTGTCAGCGAACCCCTATGGCGTGCGGCACTGTCCGTGCTCTGGCGCTGTGAAGGCGGCAAAGACCTGATCCACGAATGGAGCAAGGGTGACCCTCGCTACGACACGGCGGAGACAACGGCCAAGGCTGACGGGACGCAAGGCCCCTATACCTGCGAGACGTTCGCGGAGCTAGGGGGCGACGAGCGGTGCACCGGGTGTCCGCACAAGGGCAAGGTGAAGAGCCCGATCATCCTGGGCCAGTCGCGTCTGCCCGCATTACCTGTTGTGCTTGATGGCGAGGTGCTTCCTCCGGGTGGCACCTGGACCGACGAGCGGCTTGCCGCCGCCTTTACGCACAAGTTCGCAGACCGCCTGCGATATGTCGCAGCATGGGGCGTGTGGATGATCTGGGATGGCCGACGCTGGCGAAGGGATGAGACCCTGGAGGCCAAGGATCTTGCCCGCCGCGTCTGCCAGGCCGTCGCGTCACAGGCCAAAGATAACGGCAAGGGGCTTGGCTCGCGTAGAACCATCGATGCCGTCGAGGCGCTGGCAAGGGCGGACAGAAAGCACGCGGCAACGGTGGATCAGTGGGACGCCGATCCGCTGCTGCTCAACACGCCCGGCGGAATGATCATGCTCGGGAGTGAGCCTGAAGTTCTGCCACATGACCCCGAACGCCACCAGACCAGGATGACGGCAGTAGCGCCCGATTTCGAAATGGACACGCCCCTGTGGGATGCCGTTCTCGACCGAATCACAGGGGGCGACGTGGAACTGCAAGCCTTCCTGCAACGGGTGATGGGCTACGGCCTGACCGGTGAGACAGGCGAGCACGCCGTGTTTTTCCTTTATGGCAAGGGCGCCAACGGCAAGTCCGTATTCGTGGAGACGGTTGCGGGGATCTTGGGCGACTACAGGTCCAACGCCCCGGTCGATACCTTCATGTCATCGTCGAATGACCGGCATTCAACTGAACTCGCGCGGATGCAGGGGGCGAGGCTGGTGACCGCGACCGAGACGCCGGAAGGAAGGCGCTGGGATGAGGCCAAGATCAAGGCCCTGACTGGTGGCGACATGATCACGGCTCGATTCATGCGACAGGACGACTTCGAGTTCAAACCGCAGTTCAAGCTGGTGATCTCGGGCAACCACAAGCCCGGCCTGCGAAGCGTCGACGAGGCTATGCGGCGGCGCATGCACCTGATCCCTTTCGACGTAACGATCCCGCCGGAAGAGCGTGATCCCCAGCTCTTCGAGAAGCTGAGAAGGGAATGGCCCGGCATTCTCGCCTGGATGGTGAAGGGCTTCATGGAATGGCGACGGATCGGGCTGGCACCGCCTGCCAGTGTCAGGGCGGCGTCGGATGAGTACCTGGAAGACGAGGACAGCTTTGGGCAGTGGCTGGAGGGGAACGTGGAAGAGGACCCTAGCGGCTTCATGTTGACCGGGCTGTTATATGCAGACTGGCAAGGGTACTGCATCAGGGCCGGGGAACATGCGGGAACGGAACGCCAGTTCAGTCAGAAACTCCGTGACAAAGGTTTCGAGCGGCACCGCACCAATACCGGGCGGGGCTTCAAGGTCCGTCTTGTCAAAAAATCTGGACATACTTCCGGGGCTGGTGACGGCAGTGACGCTTGTGACGGTAAAAACCCATAGTGCTCTATAGGCGAAACGAATGAACTTTTCCTAGAGGGTAATAGGAATCTCCCGTCACAAGCGTCACTCGCGTCACTTGTGCCGATATGGCACAATGCCAATAGCTTGCAGGCTTGGAACAACCGCATCTGGAACAAGACAATGAGCACAGGACATCGAGCCCCGACCGGCCTCACCGTCGACCAGGAGCGGTTTGCCCACCTGCTGTTGTCAGGCTACAGCCAGAGCGACGCCTACCGCGAAGTCTGGCCGCGTTCCCGGCGCTGGAAACCGGAGAGCGTCCACACGGCAGCCTCCAGGATGGCCGCCAAGGTCGCGCCAAGGTGCGCGGTGCTGCTGGAACTGGAACTCACGGGTGCGCGCCTCACGATCGAGCAGACAATCGAGGACCTGCACCAGGCACGCGAACTGGCGATGGAGAAGGGTGATGCGGCTGGGGCGGTGAGGATGACGGGTGCGCTGGCACGGTTGTGCGGGTTTCTCAGGAGGGCCGGTAAACGACATCGGCTAGACGATACTCGGGCTTTTGATCCAGCAAGCTTGCTCGCGGCGGTGCAGGGAAAGATGAACCCCAGTGAGCCTGTTGCCGACAGCCTCCAATCACGTCAGCCGGCAGCACCTGAAGCGTTACGTTGGCGAGTTCGATTTCCGCTATATCACCCGTGATATGACCGACGCGGAACGCGCCCACGAAGCTCCTCGGGCATCGCCGGCAAGCGCCTCACCCATCGGCGGACTGACGAAGCCCAAACTGCCTAGGCACAAGGCCCGCCGCTTCGTACGATGGCGTGCAAGGAAACGTCGGCAATAGGCGCGTGCGCGTTGCGCGACTAGTCACCGGGAACAGGAATGCAGACGTACCTATTGCGGAAGTTATGATCCAGTGGGCCTTCCTCCAGGGGGGTGTCGTCGAAACGGTCTTCAGTCGCGTCCGCTTCCTTCGTAAGCGACAGGGCAACTTCGGCACAATCGGCCGGATCTTCATGCCGATAACCTGTGTCGAGATTTGTTACCCCAATGTCTGATACAGGGATCAGGACGACCAGCGCCCAGACAATATCCACTTATGCCCCCCTTGCCGTGTATGGTTTGCGCCTTTTGCCGAAGGTGATACGGTACCTAGCCACTAGTCAATTTAATAGCCAAGAGCATCGTCCCCCGTTGACGCTAAGGAGCCAATAAAATGTGGAAATCAGGCCTGATATTGGCAGCAATGTTGCTGCCGGTTCCCGCAGTTGCTGGATGCGGACTTGCTTCCAATTGCTCGACGGATTCACAGGGAAATACTTATATAACGCGGGACAATCTGGGCGGTGGTCAGAATACTTATCGAAATGGAAGACTCCATTCTCAGACACAGCAGAATCTTTCTGGCGGGTACACAGAGAGGTTCAGCAATGGCTCAAGGCAGTATCACAGCACCAACCCATATAATCAGCCCGGTCCATCAGGGCCTTATGACAGCCAGCGAGACCCCTTTCGTATCAATGAATGACGGTGCTGCGCCATAGAAGCGGCTGCCTAGTTGGTTTCGTGGCGACTGCTTGATCAGGTCGCCGCATATTCACCCCAAGCCTGCATCAACTCCCGCCGCTTCTCCAGCGCATCCCCCCGCCGATACGCGCGCTCGGTGCTGTCGCCAACCACATGGGCCAATGCGGCCTCCGCAAGTTCCAGACGGAAGTCCGTTTCCCCGCTTACCCGATCGCGATCCTCTTCGGTCAACTGCCCGGCCTACCCATCGTCATATCTGCTGAGCAGCGGGGCTCCCGCCGATGCTGATCGAAACCGCCCGCGAGCCACATACTCCGCAGCGTAGAGACCGCTTCAACCTGTCCAGGGGGTAGTCCCCGCCCAGCCGTCTCGCCAGTGCAGCAAGATCCAGCGTCGAGCAATGGCGGCATTCGTCGCAGAAGGCGTGAACCTGGAAGCCACGGAAGTCGTCGAGGGTTTCAAGTATGATCGGGCGATGCATGAACGTCAGGAGAACACAGAGTGCCGCCGAACTTGCCTGTCATGGCGTCGCGCTGCATTGTGACAGCATCCGAATTTTCGTGGGGCAGGGAATGCGAGCGCTGATCCTATGCGTCGGGCTTCTCTTTCCCCAGCTCGCCCCCGCCCAGGTCCTCCAGGTCGATTATGAGGGCTTCACGGTCTGGGTCGATTGTGACCGGCGCGGGGCCGTGCTCTTTCATTACATCGCCGGCCCGGACACGGGTAACGAAGAGCGGGAATCCGACTACGAGCACGATCCGGAGATCCCGGCGCGGTGCCAGTCCCTGAGCACGGACACCTTTCAATCGACCATCCCGGATGGTGGTCCGCGTTATGACGTGGGTCACCAGGTACCGGCCAATCACATGGACGGCTCAGAGATCGCCATTGCCCAGACGAATTACTGGACGAACCTGCTGCCGCAGACGGCATCCATGAACCGAGGCGCGTGGCGCGAGACGGAAGATATCATCGAATGCCTGCGGGAGCTGGTTCCGCTGGAAGTCTGGGGCGGGCCGATATGGGGCGCGAACTTCGCGGATGACCGCTTTGTCGGCACGCATGGCATCCAGACGCCGGCCGCTTTCTGGAAGGTCGCTATCCGCATGGACAGCCGCGAGGCGAACGCATGGATCATTCCCAACGGGCCAGCGCCGCGCAGTTCGCTCGATCAGTGGCTGGAAGCTGTCGGGACGGTTGAGAAGGTGACGGGCCTGACGTTCAACGCGGCGGACAAGGACCTCAAGCCCGCGGCGTCATGGGCGCAGCCTGACGGATGCGACATCAGTTAGCGTGTGTGCGCCGAGTGGACATCATCAAAGCAATAGGGATGCGGCGCGCCCACGTCGCCATTCACTATGCTTTCAACCTCAATCGACATGTGAAGCGTTGAGTTGACTGCGACAGTCAGCGCCGTGGCGCGGATGTGTGGATCTATGGGGCGCAGCGGCTCTCATTTCTGAAGTCACAGCCTCCGGGAAACTCGGCGCGGTTCACTTGCCGCCAAGAATACAGGCGATGTAGGCTGATGAGCATGAAATGCCTTGTTCTGATTTTCGTCCTTGTACTGACAATGCCCTCACTCGTTTGGGCAGATTTCGATGATGGACTAAGGGCATACGACGCGGGTGATTACGCCACAGCGATTGAACAATTCCGCCGCGCCGCTGACCAGGGGCTTGCTGTCGCGCAACACAATCTCGGCCTCATGTACGATCAAGGACAGGGCGTAGCGGAGAACGACATCGAAGCGGTGAAGTGGTACCGACGCGCAGCTGAACAGGGCGATGCAAGGGCGGAAACCAGTCTAGGCGCCATGTATTACAAAGGCCAAGGGGTGGCGCAGGACGACGCCGAAGCCGCCAAGTGGTTCGGGCACGCTGCGGAGCAAGGCTACGCGAGGGCTCAGTTCCTGCTCGGCTTGATGTACGACGATGGCCGGGGCGTGGCGCAGGACAAGACCAAAGCCGCCAACTGGTACCGACGCGCCGCTGAGCAAGGCGATGAAGGGGCGCAAGTTGTGCTCGGTGGTATGTACGACGAAGGTCAGGGGGTGGCTCAGGATTATGCCGAAGCCGCCAAGTGGTACCGACTCGCCGCTGAGCAAGGCAACGCAGGCGCGCAGTTGCTGCTTGGCGACATGTACGCCAAAGGAAAGGGCCTGGCGCAGGACGATGGCGAGGCTTCGAAGTGGTTCCGACGCGCCGCTGAGCAGGGGCATGTAGAGGCGCAGTTCGTGCTCGGCATCCGTTATATGAATGGCCTGGGCTTGGCGCAGGACGATGGCGAGGCTTCGAAGTGGGTCCGACGCGCCGCTAAGCAGGGGCATGTAGAGGCGCAGTCCGTGCTCGGCTACATGTACAGTGCAGGGCGAGGCGTAGCCGAGAACTATGTTGAAGCCTACCGGTGGACCAGCCTCGCATCCGCAACAGGGCATGCGCGGTCCCGGCGATTACTCAAAGCTCTAAAGGGGGAGATGACCCCTACGCAAATCGCCGAAGGTCAGCGACTGGCGGCTGGTGGCAAGATCGGCCCAAACGTGGCGGGCTGGGATGCGGTCAGTCGGCCAGATATCAAGCGTATTCAACAGGCGCTGAGCCATCTTGGCTTCGATGTTGGCCCGATTGATGGCATCGCGGGCGATCGAACCAAGTCGGCGTTAAGGACCTTCCAGCGTGTTCGGGAGCTGCCGGTCGGTGAGCCGGATCCTGCGACGCTTGAGGCTCTCGGCATCAGGTAGGCGCGTTTCCTTCGCGGACGTAGCGAGCCCACGCATCCATCAACTCCCGCCGCTTTTCAAGCGCATCCCCGCGCCGGTACGCCCGCTCGGTGCTGTCTCCGGTGACGTGGGCCAGCGCAGCCTCGGCGATCTCGCGTCCGAAGTCCGTTTCCTCGCCTACCCAATCGCGGAAGGCCGAGCGGAAGCCGTGGACCGTGTAGGGCAATTCCATGCGGCGCAGGATCATGCCCATTGCCATGTTCGACAGCGGCTTTCCCTTCCGCTGGCCGGGGAACACATAGGCCGCCCCCAGGTCGGTATCCTCCGGCAGGAGTAGCTGCATCTGCTGTAGTATCTCGACCGCCCTGTCCGGGAGTGGGACGCGGTGGATGCGTCCCGCCTTCATTCGCGCGGCGGGCACGGTCCATACCGCCTTCTCCAAATCCATTTCGCTCCAGCGCGCGCCGGTGACCTCGCCGGTCCGTGCGGCTGTCAGGATCAGGAACTCCAGCGCCAGCGCCCCGGTTGAGGGCTGCGCCCTGAGTTTCTCAACGAACGCCGGAACGTTGCCATAGGGCATCGCCTTGTGATGGCCACGCGTCAGCTTCGCCCGCCGAGGCAACAGCTTGTCCAGATGCCCGCGCCAGCGCGCCGGGTTCTCCCCCTCGCGCAGCCCCTCGGCCTTGGCCGCGTCCAGAACATTCTCGATGCGCCCGCGCAGCCGAGAGGCCGTCTCCGCCTTCGCCGTCCAGATCGGCCGCAGGATCTCCAGCACGTCCGCCGTATCGATCGCATCCACGGACTTGCGTCGGATCGGCTTGCAATATTCGGTCAGCGTCATCTTCCACTGCGCCCGGTGCTTGGCGTTCCGCCACTCAGGGCCCTTGGCCTCGATGAATTGGTCCGCATACGCCCCGAAGGTGGGAATGGCCGTTGCCGTCTCCCGCACTGTCTGCCGTGTTGCGAGAGGATCGCGCCCCGCTTGCAGGCAATCGCGGTAATCCTGAGCCAGCTCACGCGCTTTGGCGAGTCCAACGCCGCCGCGCCCTGCCGGTCCCAACCCCATTTCCGTCCGCTTGCCGTTGCGCGTGTACATGAACGCCCAGTTGCGGCTGCCCGCCGGCGTGACGACCAGGTAAAGGTATCCGCCGTCGCTGTAGCGTCCGGGCTTGGCGATTGTGTCCACCTGGCGGGCGGAGAGCTTGTTGAGTACCCGAGCCATGGCTTTCCCTTTGCTTCCATCAACCCTACTACCAACCCTACTATGGAAGCGAGATCAGGTGAAACACCTTGATCAAGGGAGAGCGTATCATGATGCTGGAAAGCCGGAAACAAAGGGTTTTTGGGGAATGAATGAAACATCAAGAAACAGGGTGGACACGAAGTTAGGCGGACCCTCCCTCCGCCAGATGCCTATCACGTCATTTTATATCGTAATTTCAATATCATAGTTGAGAAGTCCGCTTGGGCTTCCCCACACGTTTTTCCCACACGCTTGGTCGGGACTGGCTCACTGACTTAAGGTGGAGTGAACCACCGTGTAGGCAGCTTCAATGAGCCTGGATTTCGACGACATACCAGACAGCCCGTTGGAACGGGCTTTGATGCTTCAAGATATGCTGATCGACTTGGCAGAGAATGGTGGGATTGATCAGGCTCTGTATCGTCGAATTCGGTCGGATTTTATGGAGGGCGAGACCCGGAACCTACTACCCCAATTTGTTCGCACAAGCCGGGACAGTGGGGCGCTTTGGGCGCATTTTCGACGGGTCGCGTACGGCAGCGGCGCTTGGGCGGCAAGGCGGGACCACATCCACGCAGAGTTTCAACCTCTCCTTGATCACTTGGAGGGGAGTAACAACGCCCCAGCCGATGCCGCGATCTCTGAGGCGCTCACGTCCTTAGACCCCGATGGGGTTCATCGCGCTTGGGAGCGCGCCTTGGGCCGACGGCACAGCGAACCGGAGGGCGCAATAACAGCAGCGCGGACGCTGCTGGAGACCGTCTGCAAGTACATTCTGGATGAGGCAGGAGAGACCTACGGAGACGATGACCTGCCTAAGCTCTACAATAAGACTGCCAAGCTTCTGAACCTTTCCCCCTCCCAACACACCGAAGAAGCGTTCAAGGCGATCCTAGGGGGCTGTCATACAGTCGTGCAGAACCTCGGCACGTTGAGGAACCGGATCGGGGATGCGCATGGGCAGGGAAAGAACCCGGTTAGACCGCTTCCACGTCACGCTGCCCTCGCCGTCAACCTGGCGGGGTCGATGGCCACGTTCCTAGTGGAGACATGGAAGGCCAAGACCACCGAGGGAACTGATTCCTAGCGGCCTTCTGGAAATCCTGCCGCAAATCTCTGAGCAGCTCTCACACTGCCGCGTCCTCCGCTCTTCCCCCATCGGGGTGGGCGACCTCGTGTAGGCGAGGCGTTTCCCCCTGCAGGCAAGGGGCGGTCGACCGGGCCGTAGCTACAGGGATGTGCGGACGGTCTAGCAAGGACCCACAATGCCTAGCTGGCGAAATTCGTATCGGCGCGAACGCCAGACAACCAGCGAATGGCAGTGAGGCCCTAGAGACAACTCCGCCGACCGCTTTCAATCGTCGCGTTGCAACGCCTCTGAAAGGGCATCCGCACTGATCTGGTGGCGCTCGAACAGCGCCCGGTAGCGCACAGTCTTGGGCAGCGGATTGGCACCAACGCTAATGTAGTTGCCGCCTGAACTAACAAATGGACGCTCATCGCCCCTCTTGAGCAGAAACAGCACGTAGGGAGCGTCACTGTCTCTATAGTCCTTCCAATGCCGCTCGTCCTTTTCGCCTATTAATAGAAGATAATCATATTTTTTTCCGCCGGCCTGCCCATAAATCTTGTTCCACTGCCATCGTCGCCCGGGACTTCCCTTTACAGAGACATTTGCCTTCGAGTATTTTACTTCGACACGCGCCCCGTTGGACATCTCCAAGTCGAAGAGTTCAGTGTGATGTGTGAGTTGACCTCCGGTGATAGCTGCAACGAGTTGCTCGCCTCTCGCGCCATAGCCGAGCGTTGTGTGCCCTTCCCAGAAGGCAAGTTTTCGCTCTAGTTCAATCACCCTAGCCTTGAGGCGCTCGTTGTCCTCTCGCAATTGCTCGGCCTCATTCATTCCGACTTCCCCCGCCTTGCTCGTGTTTAACAAGATGTACCGAAAAGGTATCCGTCAATCGAGCCACCTGGTACCAAATGAGCGATCCTTGGGTCGGCTCTATGGAGGAACGCAATACAGATGCGAGGGCGCTGCTCTTAGTCGAGACGTGGGCGCCCCTCCCTCACACCCGCCAAGGCGGAGGTGGAACCGGGGCGGTGTCGTCACCACATGATGATCAATGGCCTGCAGACGTCAGGCTTCGCGCCTGTCCGAAGCCTATGGAACAGGCCGTGCGGACGCGGCGCGCAGCGGCCGCCCGGCGCCTGATCCGGCCGCATCAGCGTTCCATCCCCGATTTCCGGGTCCGATTCCTCCTCAAGGGAGACAGCATGAGCCCACAAGCCGACCTTCGCCGCCACACGCGGCGATTCCAGGCGCCTGTCCCGCGCAAGGGCGTGTCCCAGACACTCACCTCCTTCGGCGGTTTCTTCGCCAGCTGTGCGGCGATGTACGTCCTCAGCGGGTTCTCCCACTGGGCGGCGCTGGCGCTGGCCCCGCTGGCCGCGGGCTTCCTGGTGCGCATCTTCATCATCCAGCACGACTGCGGACACTACTCGTTCTTCGGCGGACGCCGGGCGAACGCCGTTCTCGGTTTCGCCTGCAGCCTGCTGACGCTGGCGCCCTATGCCTCCTGGCGCCGCCAGCATGCCGGCCACCATGGGATCTGGAACGATCTCGACCGCCGTCAGAGCGGCGCCGACATCTATTCGTCCTGCCTGACGGTGGCGGAGTACCGGGCGCTCAGTCCCATGCGCCGCGGCTGGCACCGGGCGACCCGGCACCCGCTGGTCGCCAACCTGCTGCTGCCGCCGCTGGTGTTCATCGGCCTGTTCCGGTTCCCGTTCGACACGCCGCGGACCTGGAAGCGCGAGCGCCGCGCGGTTCACGTCACCAACCTGGCGCTGATCGCCATGTTCGGCGGACTGGGCCTGCTGCTGGGCTTCGGCGAAGTGGCGGCCGTGCAGCTGCCGATCATGGCGCTGGCGTCGATCATCGGCGTCTGGCTGTTTTCCGTCCAGCATCGCGGCGAGACCACGATCTGGGCGCGGAACGCCGACTGGGATCCGGTCACGGCGTCGGTGCGGAGTTCGACCTATCTGCGGCTGCCGGCCGTTCTGCGCTGGTTCACCGGCAATATCGGCTATCACCATGTCCATCACCTGAACCCCCGCGTGCCCAACTACCGGCTCCGGGAGTGCCACGAGTCCGCGCCGGCGCTGCGCGACGTGCCCACCCTGTCGTTCCGGGACGGGCTGCGCGCGGTGCGCTACTGCCTCTGGGACGAGGCGCGCGGCCGCATGGTCACCTTCCGCGAGGCGGCCGCGGCGGAGGCGCGAGCTTGACCCGGCTGACGGTGCAGCACCGCACGGCCTACCGCTACCGCGTTCCGGTCGCGCCGGGTCCGCACCGGCTGATCCTGCGTCCGCGGGAGAGCCGCACGCTGCAGCTGCATGCGCACGAGCTGGAAATCTCCCCCGCCGCCACCGTGACCTGGGCCAACGACGTCGCCGGCAACGCCATCGCGACCGCGACCTTCGGCGAACCGACGGACACCCTGGTCATCGACAGCACCGCCGAGCTGACGCTCGACGCCGACCGGTGGCCGGTTTTCGACATCGACGCTTCGGCGGCCAGCTATCCGTTCCTGCTGAGCGAAGACGAGATGACCGATCTCGGCGCCCTGCGGCTGCAGGCCTATCTCGATCCCGCCGGGCGGCTGCGCGAATGGGCCGAGGGTTTCGTCGCCGGCGCGGGCACCGACACGCTGTCGCTGCTCAAGGACATCGGCAACGGCGTCGCCGCCCGGATCGAATATGAGGAGCGTGAGGACGATGCCGCGCAGTCGCCCGTCGAGACGCTGGCCCGCGGCCGGGGCTCGTGCCGCGATTTCGCGGTGCTGTTCGTGGATGCCGTGCGCAGCCTGGGATTCGGCGCGCGGATCGTCTCCGGTTACCTCTACGACCCCGACCGGGACGCGATCGGTTCCGCCGGCGCGGGCTCGACCCACGCCTGGGCCGAGGTCTACGTCCCCGGCGCCGGCTGGATCATGTTCGATCCGACCAACCGCAGCGTGGGCGGCTTCAACCTGATCCCGACCGCGGTGGCGCGCCATATCCGCCAGACGATGCCGGTGTCGGGCAGCTTCGTCGGCGATGCGGCCGCATTCGAGGCGCTGGACGTGGCCGTGACAGTTACGCCCGCGCCGGCGTAGGCGGCCGCCCGCCGGCTACTGCGCCAGGCGCTGCAGCAGCCGTTCCGCCTGCCGCCGGCAGCCGGCCCCGGCCATCCAGGCGGCGCGCCGGGCGTCCGTCTCCAGCGACGCCGGCACGAAGCGCAGCCGCATCTCGGCCGGACGCGGCGCGATGGCGAGGCGGATGGCGTAACGCCCGCCGTCCTCGGCCGGCAGGGCCGCGGGCCAGTCGAGGAACTGTTCGCCTTCCAGCCACAGTGCAGTGACCGGCCCGCCCGTGCCCGCAGTCAACACGGTCTCGGATTCGGCGGCCATCAAGGCCGGGCGCCAGAGCCGGATCGCAGCGCCTTCGGGCACGCAGACATCGCCCGAACGGCCCACGTCGACGACATAGACCGCCTCGGCCACCTGGCCCGGCGCGGCGCGGATCGCGCCCAGCACCTGCTTCTCCTCCTCGCGCTCGCTGACCAGCTTTCCCAGATTGGCCATCAGCCCGCCGCTGCCGGAATCGGTCGCGGCGGCTGCCCCCAGCGGGCCCTCGAAGGGGCCGTCGACGGTGCGGGTCGAACCGTCCGGTTCGACGAT
>MRWF01009259.1_pt1 | contig 17542 bp, 20 predicted proteins | sample 1013331 | NCBI WGS metagenome assembly MRWF01 (sample SAMN06117577, study PRJNA244670) | biofilm metagenome | biome: Water; feature: Cathode Biofilm; material: Biofilm; isolation source: microbial consortium enriched at the cathode of a solar microbial fuel cell | place: USA: District of Columbia ... | reverse complement strand
ACCGTGCAGGCGCTGCGCGCCGGCGATGTCGACCTCGTGCTCACCGACGGCGTCGCCGCCAATGGCTATGTCGCCGCCTCGGACGGCAAGCTGAAAGTGATCGGCGGTCCGCTCGGCTCGGAGGATTTCGGCTTCATCTTCCCCAAGGGCTCCGATCTGGTCGAGCCTTTCAACGCCGCGATCGCGGCAATGAAGGCTGATGGCACCATCGACGCCCTCAACAAGAAATGGTTCCTCGACTACAAGCTGGGACAGTGACGCCCAGTCGCTGCCGTGGCCGCGCCAAGCGCGGACACGACTGCTTGCCCGAAAGCACCAAAACCTGATGAACCAACCCTCCGCTTCGTCCACCGGGGAATTTCCCTGGTGGCTGGTCGTCGCCGCCACCATCGCGGCGACGATCGCGATCCTCATCGCCGCCAGCGACCTCTACTCCCAGGTCTTCGCCACCGTGTCGAAAGGCGTCACGATCACCGTTTTCGTAACCGGTGTCGCCTTCGCGCTCGCCTCGCTGATCGGGCTCGGCACGGCGCTGATGGCGCTGTCGGGCTCCGTGGTGCTGCGCCAGATCGCCCGCTTCTATGTCGAGATCATTCGCGGCGTACCGGTGCTGGTGCTCTTGTTCTGGATCGCCTTCGCGGGCGTGCCGGCCTTCGTGGCAGTGTGGAATCTGGCGACAACGCCGCTGCAGGATGCGGGCATTCTGGAACCGCTTCTGGTTCGCGACGTCTCACTCCTGTGGCGCGCCATTATCGCGCTCACCATAGGCTATTCGGCCTTCATCTCCGAAGTGTTCCGTGCCGGCATCCAGTCCGTCGACGGCGGCCAGATCGAGGCCGCAAAAGCGCTTGGCCTGTCGCGCTTCCAGCGCTTTAGGCTGATCATCCTGCCGCAGGCGATCCGCATCATCCTGCCGCCGCTCGGCAATGATTTCGTCGCCATGGTCAAGGATTCCTCGCTGGTCTCGGTGCTCGGCGTCGCCGACATCACCCAGATGGGCAAGATCTACGCCTCCGGCTCCTTCCGCTTTTTCGAGACCTATTCGATCGTCGCCTATATCTATCTGATCCTCACCGTCAGCCTGTCGCTGGCGTTGCGCGCGCTGGAAAAACGCCTGCGCCAGGGCGAGGCCCGACGAACACGCTGACACGCCCAAGACTGCGGCATCAGATCGAAACCGGTTTCGATCGCCCTGGCCGCGCCACGCCGCCGGCGAGGCACGGCTGGCGTCAGGCGGCGCAAGACGATACCATGGCGCCATGTCCGAACATGCCACATCCGCCCCGCGCCCGCTCGACCAGGTCTATGCGGCCACGACCGAAACCGAACTCGCCGATGCCTATGCCACCTGGGCGGCCGGCTACGATCGCGAGACGGCCGAGCTCGGATATTGCCTGCCCTTCCTGATCACCAGTTGGCTTGCCCGCCATGTCCCGGCCGGCGACGGGCCGGTCCTCGACGCCGGCTGCGGCACCGGGCTCTCCGGGCCGTTCTTGAAGGCTCTCGGCTATGACCGGCTGGAGGGACTCGACCTCTCCGACGAGATGCTGGCGATCGCCAGGTCGCGGCAGGTCTACGGGACGCTGAAAAAGGCCGCGCTCGGCGAGGTCCTGCCGTGGCCGGACGGCCATTTCCGCGCCGTGATCGCCGCCGGCGTCTTCACCGCCGGTCACGCGCCGGCAAGCGGGTTGGACGAGATGGCCCGCATCACCAGGTCCGGCGGGCATATTATGTTCACCGTTCGCGACAGGCTGATCGCCGAGGCCGGTTTCCAGGCGCGCTTCGACCGGCTCGAACAGGCCGGCATCTGGCATCCGGTCGAGGAGAGCCCGCCCTTCCGCGCCTTCGCCGTCGCCGAGCCGGACGTGTTCGTCAAGACCTTCGTCTTCAGGCGCACCTGACCGACCGGATACGCACCGGCAACCTTTCCGGCGTCCCGGCGTTTACCGCACGAGGCGCGTCATGGAACCATTTTTCACCGATTTCGGCCGCGCGAGCTGGCTCCCCTTCGAGGTCATCGCGGCCCGGCTGCTGCTGGCCGCGACGCTCGGCGGCATCATCGGCTTCGAACGCGAATGGCGCAACCGGCCTGCCGGGCTGCGCACCCATATCCTCATCTGCCTGTCAGCGGCGACGATCGCCATCCTCACCATCGAGATTACACATCTGCCCGCCTTCGAGGACGAGGCGACCCGCATCGATCCGATCAGGCTTGTCGAGGCGGTCACGGCCGGGGTGGCCTTTCTCGCCGCGGGCCTGATCGTCTTCGCCCGCGGCGAGATCCATGGCCTGACGACCGGCGCCGGCATGTGGCTGGCCGGCGCCGTCGGCCTCGCCTGCGGCCTCGGCTTTTGGCAGATCGCCTTCGTGGCGACCCTGCTCGCCGTCATCGTCCTGGCCGCGCTTCAGCTCGTGGAGCGGCGCACGAAATCCGGCACGGGCGACAGCGATTGAGCGACGTCCGTCACCCTCACGGCGCCGAGGCACACGTCACTCCTTGCGCATGATGACGCCCGGCTGCGACAGGTCGCCGGAGGCGACATCGTAGACCCCGCTCACGCACAGAAGCGGTGCCTCACCGCTCTCGTTGACGGTCAGTTCGGACGTTACCGCGTCGAACGAGACAGTTTCGCCGACCGCGACCGGCACGGTGATTTCCACCCGCTTTCCGTCGAGCCGCGGCGACATGCCGGGGCTGTCGAGGGCGAGCGGCAACATCGGCGCGGTTGCCGGCAACAGGTCGACGCCGGGCGAGACATCGCGCACCTTCAGCCCCGCGCCGCAGGCCTTGTCCTCGGCGAGCACCACCCAATGCGAATGCCAGTCCGCGCCGTCATTAGCCAGATCGCCGTCACCGTTTTCGTCAAACAGCGGCGTGTCGTCGAAATCGGGATGCGCGGTAACGGCAAGGGCGAGTAGACCTGAACCGGCCGCAAAGCCCGCAACGGCCGGATCGAGCCCGGTCGGCCACACATAGGCGGCAACCTTGGCGCCCTTCAATTGTCCGATCGCCTCGGGTTTTTGCGACCCCGCCTCGCCGGCGAGCTCCATCATGAAGGTCGCCAGCCGGCCATCGGTGGTGGCCGATGAAACAACGATGTCGAAGGCCGGCGGTACGGTGGCGTCGACCGGGCTTTTGATGTCGTGCGCAAGCGCGGGCAGCGCCGTGCCGGCCGCGAGCAACGTGGCGAAAACGAACTTGGTCATCTTATTCTCCTATTTGGTATCGTAACGATACTAATGATCGCTATCATGGCTTCGATCGACTTGCAATAGTGGTTTCGTTACGATACCACTTAACGATGACGGAAACGCATCGCGCGCTGGAACTGATGGAACGGCTCAGCCGGCTGGTCGGCCAGACCGGGCACGCGCACGGCATGAAACCGGCGCAGTGGGATGCCTTGCGTTATCTGGCCAGGGCCAACCGCTTCTCGCGCACGCCGGGTGCGCTGACCGCCTATCTCGGCGCGACCAAGGGCACGGTCTCGCAGACCGTGATCGCGCTCGAACGCGCCGGCCTGGTGGAAAAATCGCCGCATCCCGGCGATCGGCGTTCGGTGCGGCTGGAGCTGACACCGGCCGGCCGCGCCATGCTGAAGGACGACCGGATCGAGGCCGTGCGCCGCGCGCTCGCCCGACTGGCGCCGGGGCGCGCGGCAGCGCTCGAGGACAGTCTCCAGGCTCTGCTTGCCGGCCTGATCGCCGAAGGCGGCGGGCGGCCCTTCGGGCTTTGTCGCGCCTGTCGCCATTTCGGCAAGGACGCGCACGGACCCGGTCGCCATCTGTGCCGCTTGCTCGGCGAACCCCTGACGGGTGCCGAATCCGGCCAGACTTGCGTCGAGCAGGAAGCGGCCTGATACCGGAGCCCGGCGTAGGTTAAACGCGGCCGCGCCACGCCCCGATGTTGCGCCGCAGCACGACACGGTCTAGGGAAGGGCATTCGTTCGGACCCGGTGCAATCCCGGGTGGCTCTTCCGGCCGCCGATCCGCCGGACAACTTTCATCCATGCCGTCTTTCGTTGCGGTCCTGCCCTGTCGGGCCGCGGTTTGGTTTTGACTTCCTGGACCCCAATGCCATCACTTTATGCCTATCGCGCGCAATGGTTTTCCAACATCCGCGCCGACCTTCTCGCCGGTCTCGTCGTTGCACTCGCGCTGATCCCCGAAGCGATCGCCTTTTCCATCATCGCCGGCGTCGATCCCAAAATCGGCCTCTACGCCTCGTTCTCGATCGCGGTTCTGATCGCGTTCGTTGGCGGTCGGCCGGGCATGATATCGGCCGCGACCGCCGCGACCGCTGTGTTGATGGTCACTTTGGTGCGCGACCACGGCCTGCAATATCTGCTCGCCGCGACAGTGCTTGCCGGACTGCTACAGATCGGCGCCGGGCTGTTGAAGCTCGGCCAGGTGATGCGCTTCGTGTCGCGCTCGGTGATGACCGGCTTCGTCAACGCGCTCGCGATTCTGATCTTCATGGCCCAGCTCCCCGAACTGATCGGGGTTCCCTGGCTGACCTATGTGATGGTCGCCGCAGGCCTCGCCATCATCTACCTGTTTCCATACCTGACCAGAGCCGTGCCCTCGCCCCTTGTGTGCATCGTCGTCCTGACGACGATCGCGATCGTCTTCGGCCTCGACGTGCGCACGGTCGGCGACATGGGCGAGCTGCCGTCGACACTGCCGGTCTTCCTGATCCCCGATATTCCGCTTACCCTCGAGACGCTGCTGATCATCCTGCCCTATTCGGCCGCGGTCGCGGTAGTCGGGCTTTTGGAATCGCTGATGACGTCGCAGATCGTCGACGATCTGACCGACACGACCTCGAACCGCGACCAGGAATGCATCGGCCAGGGCATCGCCAACACCGCAACCGGCTTTATCGGCGGCATGGCCGGTTGCGCCATGATCGGCCAGTCGATCATCAACGTGAAGTCGGGTGGACGCGGCAGGCTGTCGACCTTCGCCGCCGGTGTGTTGTTGCTGTTCATGATTCTGGTGCTTGGCGACCTCGTCAGCCGGATCCCGATGCCGGCACTGGTCGCGATCATGATCATGGTGTCGATCGGCACGTTCTCCTGGTCGTCGGTGAAGAATCTCAGGGACCATCCGCGCTCGTCTTCGATCGTCATGCTGGCGACGGTGATCTGCGTGGTGTTCACCCACAATCTCGCGATCGGCGTGCTGGTCGGCGTACTGTTGTCGGGCATCTTCTTTGCCTGGAAGATCGCCCAGCTCTTCCGCGTGTCGTCAACGCTGAGCGCCGACGGCCGCCACCGCACCTATGTGGTGGAAGGCCAGCTCTTTTTCGCCTCGGCCGAGGATTTCATGGCCGCCTTCGACTTCAAGGAGACCTTGGAAAAGGTAACGATCGACGTATCGCGCGCCCATATCTGGGACATTTCCAGCGTCAGCGCCCTCGACATGGCCGTGCTGAAATTCCGCCGCGACGGCGCCGATGTCGAGATCGTCGGCATGAACGAGGCCAGCGAGACGCTGGTCGACCGCCTCGCTATCCACGACAAGCCGGGCGTGCTCGACAAACTCATGGCGCATTAGCACCGCGTGCGGCTAGGTTTCGGTCAGGAGAAGAAAATGACGGCTAGGATCATCGCGCTTATCGACGGCTCGACCTACTCGAAAAGCATATGCGAAAACGCCGCCTGGATCGCCAAGCGCACCGGCGCGACGGTAGAACTGGTTCATGTGCTCGGCCGACGCGAAACGGCCTCGTCCGACCTTTCGGGCACGATCGCGCTCGGAGCCCGGTCGAGCCTTCTGGCCGAACTCAGCAGCCTCGACGAGGAGCGCGCGCGGCTGGCCCAGAAGCGCGGCCGCGCCATACTCGAGGACGCACAGGCAATGCTGGCTGAAGCCGGCGTCGAGGCGAGCATGCGGCTGCGCAACGGCGATCTCCTGGAAACGGTGGCCGAGGCCGAAAAACAGGCCGACATCATCGTGATCGGCAAGCGCGGCGAGGGTGCCGATTTCGCAAAACTGCATCTCGGCTCCAATCTGGAACGCATCGTCCGCTCCGCCACGCGTCCGGTCTATGTCGCCGCGCGCGCCTGGCGTCCGGTCGAAAAGGTGCTGATCGCCCATGACGGCGGGCCCAGCATCGGCCGCGCGGTGGATCATATCGCCCGCTCGGCGCTGTTTTCAGCGCTCGACATCCGCCTCCTCGCCGTCGGCGCCGACACCGCCGAACATCGCCGCAGGCTTGCCGACGCCGAGGCCGTGCTGAAAGCGGGCGGCCACCAGGCCACCTCCCGGCTGGTCCTGGGCCAGCCGGACCGGGTGATCGCGGAAATAGTCGAGAAGGACGGCATCGATCTTCTGGTCATGGGCGCCTACGGCCATTCGCGCATCCGCTCGATGATTATCGGCTCGACCACCACGGAAATGATCCGGGCCTGCAAGATCCCGATCTTGTTGTTCCGGTAGGCAGCCGGAACGACGGCGTGCCGGCCGGTATCGAGCGGCAAGAGCTCGGCGCGGACGCGCGCCGGGGCGTCGTTTCGTTCCCCAGATTGCCGCCCCGCGTCTTTGCTGGTATGAGCCACGCCATGGAAGAATTGTTCGGCAATCCGGCCTATAAGCGCTTTGCGCTGCAGGACAGAAAGCGCCTGCCGGCGCGCTTTTTCGCGCGGATCTCGGGCGCCAAGGCGATCCGGCTCGCCTGAATGCCGCCCGACCGGCGCGCCACAGGCCCATCCAGCTCCCCTATCGACGGACGCAAGACAATGACCGCTCCACGCACCCTCTACGACAAAATCTTCGACGACCACCTGGTCGACCGTCAGGACGACGGCACCTGCCTTCTCTATATCGACCGCCATCTCGTTCACGAGGTGACCAGCCCGCAGGCCTTCGAGGGCCTGAGACTGGCCGGTCGCCAGGTCCGCCATCCCGAAAAGACGCTCGCCGTCGTCGATCACAACGTACCGACCACCGACCGCTCGCACGGCATCGCCAACCCGGAAAGCCGCATCCAGGTCGAGGCGCTGGCCAAGAACGCCGCCGATTTCGGCATCGATTATTACAACGAGGTCGATCTGCGCCAGGGCATCGTCCACATCGTCGGCCCCGAACAGGGTTTCACCCTGCCCGGCATGACGATCGTGTGCGGCGACAGTCACACCTCGACCCACGGCGCCTTCGGCGCGCTGGCGCACGGCATCGGCACCTCCGAGGTCGAGCACGTGCTCGCCACCCAGACGCTGATCCAGAACAAGGCCAAGAACATGCTGGTGCGCGTCGACGGGCAATTGCCCGACGGCGTCACCGCCAAGGACATCATTTTGGCCATTATCGGCGAGATCGGCACGGCCGGCGGCACCGGTCATGTCATCGAATATGCCGGCGAGGCGATCCGCGCGCTGTCGATGGAAGGGCGCATGACGGTCTGCAACATGTCGATCGAAGGCGGCGCCCGCGCCGGCCTGATCGCACCCGACGAGACCACGTTCGCCTATGTCAAGGACAAGCCGCGCGCGCCGAAAGGCAAGGCCTGGGACATGGCCATGGAATACTGGAAGACGCTGCGCTCCGACGAGGGCGCGCATTTTGACCAGACGGTGGTGCTCGATGCGGCCAATCTGCCGCCGATCGTCACTTGGGGTTCCTCGCCCGAGGACGTCGTTTCCGTCACCGGCGTCGTGCCGGACCCCGATACGATCGTCGACGAGAACAAGCGCAACTCCAAGAAGCGCGCGCTCGATTATATGGGCCTGACGCCGGGTACTCGCATCACCGACATCGCGCTCGACCGCGTCTTCATCGGCTCGTGCACCAATGGCCGCATCGAGGACCTGCGTGCCGTGGCCAAGGTGGTCGAGGGCCGCACGGTCAGCGAGCGCGTCGACGCCATGATCGTGCCGGGCTCCGGCCTGGTCAAGGCGCAGGCCGAGGCCGAGGGACTGGACGTGATCTTCAAAGCGGCCGGCTTCGACTGGCGCGAGCCGGGCTGTTCGATGTGCCTGGCCATGAACGAGGATCGGCTCAAGCCGCAGGAGCGCTGCGCCTCCACCTCGAACCGCAATTTCGAGGGCCGCCAGGGCTTCAAGGGCCGCACCCATCTGGTGTCGCCGGCCATGGCCGCGGCAGCGGCGATCGCCGGCCACTTCGTCGACATCCGCGACTGGCGCTGAACGCCCAAACGACCGATCGCGAGGTCGCCCGCCTCAGCCGGCGGCCTCGCAGAACGTGATCGCCGCTGTGCTGATCGGCGCTTGGTTTTTCGTCGTCCTCACCCCAATCTGGTGCATCCGGCGTCTGTTCGGCGCTTTCGTGAACGACGATCAGCAAGCTGACAGGCAAGGCTGATTGCGCAGATGAAGCGGCCATGAACAGCGTCGTCAGGCTCGCTTCAGGCGCCTTCCTCCATCATCGCCCCATTCCGGCTCGCAAACGGCCGGTCTTTGTGGAGGAAACCGCCATGCTTGCCAAAACCACGATTACCACGCTTACCGCAATCTTGCTCGCGACCTCGATCGGTCCGTCTTTCGCGGAGATGAAAATCCGGAAAGTGAAGGCGACGCGCGATCAGGTCCGCACAGCGTGCGAGAAGAACGACGACAATATCGGCTATGGCACCCATGCCAAGAAGGGCGGCTATGGCTGTGTGACCGACAACGGCTTCATCGACTGCAAGGAAAACGGCGAGTGCACCGGCGGAACGGTCGAACGCAAACTGACGCGCCGCCTGCCGCGCGTGTCCAATTCGGGCAGGCTTGCCCGCCACTGATCCGTTTGGCGATCGGGGAGCCGGATCGTTTCAACGCCTACCACCCGGTCTGATCGACACCTTATCGGAGCCCGTTGCATCCAAAAACGCAACGGGCCCCGTCACATGTGGAAGCAGGCTTTTGTCCCGTCGGCATTAACCTCTTTTTCGAACCCTTGCTCTAATGTCGTCCGGCACGCGAACAGGAGCCGAATATGAGTGCTGCCGGATATATTCTGGCGATCAACCTCCTCGTCGCCGGCCTGTTTGCCGGCGCGTTCGCATGGGTCAGCATCTATAGCAAGGTCCGCATTCCGGCGCGCTGGATCGCCGCCAGTTTCGTGCTGGGGATGGCAAACTTCGGCGTAGAATGGATGGTCGCGGCCGTCGACAACCCACGCTTCGTCGTGTTTTCAGCTTTCGTCGTGTCGATCGCGGCTCTGGTCGCGTTCAATGTCGGAATTCTGAAAAAATACGACATACGCATCCCCTGGCGATTGCTGGCAATCCTGGTTCTTGTGTCGCTGCCGCTCAATCTCGCCATCTACGACATGCCGCGCGACTCCTTCGCGCGTGTGCTGCTTTACCAACTGCCCTATTTCGCCATACAGGCCGGCGCTGTGTTTTGCCTGATACGCGTGCCGGGCAAACGCTATCTCGATATTGCGCTGGCCGGCGTGCTCGGTGCGGGCGCGCTTCATTTCATGGCCAAGCCGTTCTTTGCGGCCGCCTTCGGGCCCGGCGATCGTCCTCAAACCTATGTCGACAGCATCTATGCGCTGATCTCGCAATCCATGGGCGCGGTGCTGATCGTGGCGACCGGCCTGCTGGTGGCGGTGATCCTGGTGCGCGACCTGTTGATCGACGCGACCGCGAAATCCGAAACCGATTCCCTAACCGGCCTGCTCAACCGCCGCGGTTTCGAAGAGCGCGCGCCTCTGGTAGCCCGTCTGGCTGCCGAAACCCGGATCCCGGCCTCGATCATCATCTGCGACCTCGATCATTTCAAGGCGGTCAACGACAGCTACGGACATCCCGGCGGTGATCTCGTCATTCGCGCATTCGCCACGCAACTGATCGAGGCGAAGGCGAAAAATCACATCGTAGGCCGCATCGGCGGCGAGGAGTTCGCCATCCTGCTGCCGGGAGCCAACGTGGCCGCGGCGCGCCTGTTCGCAGAAACGATCCGCGGTGCCTTTGCCGGACTCGCGATCCAGGGCATGCCGGAAACCGCGCGCTTCACCGCCAGCTTCGGCATCGCTGAACTGAAAGCCGACGATACGCTGTCCGACATGCTGCGGCGCGCCGATCTGGCGCTTTACGAGGCCAAGAACAGCGGTCGCAACTGCGTGCGCGTCGCGCCGACGCTGGTTTACGATAACGGTGATCGCCGCACGCACCGCGCGGCACGCTGACAGGTTCTTCCGGATCTACCGGGCGGCAACCGGGCCCGTGCCGGTCGCAAGGCCGTAACCGCGCATCTCGTCCATGCTGAGATAGTAGAGCGCGCGCGGCGGTGTATCGAGCGCATGCAGCCACAGGGCCGGGTCCACGCCCATCTCGTCCAGAAGACGTGAGATACGCGCCGTGGTCGCCTGCGCATCGGACATGGCCTGGGCCGGTTCGGCAGGCATCTCGCCGACGGCGTAGAACTGGTGCACCCCGACCGCCGATTTGGCCCCGACCGACCGCGTCACCCCGCCGGCCAGCATCAGCGGGCAGGAAGAGGCGCAAAAGGCACCGTCCGTAACCCCCGTCGCCAGCCCGCGGCTGCGGATCTGACGGGCGATCGCGATCGCATCGTCGAGGGAACCGCCGGGCGAGTTCAACAGCACCGCGCGCACATATTCACCGCGCATCTCGATCTCGGCGGCGAAACGCGTCGCTGCGCCGACATCGACAAAACCTTCCGCTACCAACATGCCCCCTGGCTTGAGCGTGAAGCTGATCGGCCGGCGCAGCCGAACCTCGTCAACCAGCACCTGGTCGCGCGGATCGATCGTAGCCGCGCCGCCCTCGCCATCGCCGGTGTCCACCGCGGGCGGGAGGATCGGCGACGTGATGCCGGCGGGCGGCACGTCGCCCGGACGCCGCGCCTTGATCAGGTCGCGCAGATCCATTGCCAGCACGCCGACGGCGCCGATCAACAGGCCGCGAAACGCCCAGCGGATCACCTCGCCCTCGTCGAAACGTGCGAAATAACGCCCTATCGCCGCCCACGCACCCTGTGCGCGTCCGGAATTCTTGCGAGCGAGAGAGAGGTCGCCGGCGCGGCTCACGGATCGCTCCTCTTGCGCTCGGAAAGCGAAAGCGGCGTCACGTTCTCGCCCGCCGGCCTTTCCTCACCGCGCCGGTCTTCGTCATCCGCCGGTTCCGTCCCGCCCGTCTCAGGCGCTTCCGCCGCGACCGCGTCCGAAGAAACCGACGCAGCCGCGACTCGGCGCGCCAGAAGCGCCTCGTGGATTTCCAGCGAGCGCAGCATGTCGGCCGCGGTGATGCGGTCAGTATCGGCCATCTGTTCCTCGCCGCGCCGCACCGCCGCCTGCACCACAGCCATGATCGCCACCAGCACGGCGGGGAGCAGGTCGATCGAGATCGCGCCTGCCCAGCTCGGAACGAAGTCGCCGCCGTAAAGCAGCACTGCCTCGGCCGATGACAGCGGCACGTAACGCCGGTCGGGTACCTTGGGCTGGGCGAGAATCTGTTCGGCGGCCTTCGAGAGTGCCTTCGACTGCGCCTCGACGGAGGAGCGGATCGTCGCCATGACGACGTCTTGCCGGCCGGCAAGGTCGGCGGTCGACCCGTCGGCCACCGGTGCTATGAAGCCGACGGAAAGATCCTCGGCCGCGCGCAGCACCGAGGGCGCAACCGATGTTTGCTCGAGTGCTGCGATCACACCGGCAAGCGCCACGGCCTGCTCGGCGAAACGGTCCGATCGCGGCGCGATCGGGCCCGATCCGGAAACCAGTCCCCGCATCGCCGCCAGATGGGTCTGCCCCTCCTTGAAAAGGGTCGCAACTGTGTCGCGCGAGGCGAGGATATTGGCCTCAAGCTCTCGCATCTGCGCAGCCATCTGGGTCAGAAGCTGCACCACGCTCCCCGAGCCGGAGGTACCCGTCAGCGCACCCGAATCGCGCTCATCCTCGGCCAGCCTGGCGAAACGCTCGCCTGCGCGCTGGATATCGGGCAGCAGCGACAACGCCCCAAGCGCGTTGGTGTTGGCCTGGTCGAGATCGCCGGCATAATCCTCCAGCGTCTCGGCAAGATGCTGCTCGACCGCCGCCGAACCGGCGAGTGCGGCCGCATTGAGCCAGGACGACATCGCCACGATCATCACCGATCCGACCGCCATGACGGCGACCAGCACCAGCCGCGAGGCGCCGTCGCGCATTTCGGGAAGGAACCTGAGCAGGTATGTCCAGAAACCGTAGATGCCAACAGACACCGCGGCCGAATAGATGATGGCGGCGAAAAAGACGATCGTCGCCGAACCGTCGAGAAGACTGCGCACACCCAGATAGGTGTAGACGCCTGAAGCCAGCGCCAGCGTGGCAAGCACGAAACGCGTCATCGTCGTCAACGACGCGGCGTGGTCCTTCAATCTGCGGGCGGTTGCGGCATCGCTCATTGTGTCTCCCGTCCCGTCACGGCCTCGCCATGCACCGGCATCGGCGCCGAAGCAGGCGGTGCAAACGTGACCAAATCAGGGCCGCCGGACTCGAATCGAACCGGTCGTTCAGCGGCAGGGTCCGACCAGCACCGGAACGGTGTTGTCCGGCAGGCCGTACATGTAGCTGCGGCCCTTGAGCAGCACGCCGTGGCGTCGACAGTCGCGCCGCCCCCGATCCGCCTCGTCGTAATAGATGATTTCAGGCCCAGCGCCGGCGCGACTGTACTCACCCAGCTCCTTGGCCAGATGGCCCTGGCCGACGACGATGCGTTTGTAACCCGAAGGACTGCGGATCACGAGATTGCCGAAACTGTCGGCGTAAACCCGGTCGTAGAGACCGCCTGCGGCAGACGGCGCCACGGCAGATACGAGCAGCGGAACGGCGAACACGGTCGCTGCAAGCGCTCCCACCCAGAAATTCCAGTTCAGGCGCATGGTGCGTCCTTTCTCGAGGTCGAGGCCTCCTCACCGTCAACATTAACCTTTTCTTAACCTCTGTCACCTGGGACATGGAAATCCGCACGGGGCAATTGACAGACATGGTTAATATCCCCGATGGAGAACAAATGACTGATCAGCCCGCAATCGACATCGCCCTTCTTCGTCTCAAGGACGCCCCCGATCTGGCGCCGCTGCTGGCCGCCTACGCCCAGGCACTCAAGCGCGGGGCGCCGCGACGCCCCGACCAGTATTACGCCGAAGCGCTCTTGCAGGACCGCACCGCCGAAGTGCTCGGCGCGCGCATTGACGGCCAACTGGTCGGCTTTGCGATCTTCGCCGACCTGCCCGAGCCGGTCTCCGGCATGCGCTGCGGCGCCTGCGACCATATCTATGTCCATCACCAACACCGCTCGAAGGGGATCGCCAAGGCGATGGTCGACGTTCTCGCCGACCGGGCCGAAGAACGCGGCTGGACCAAGCTGATGCTGAGCGCCCCGCGCCAGCCAGAGGACGGCAAGAAGCTCTACGAGCAGATCGCCGGCCCCGCCGACTGGTCGAGCTACGTCATCCGGTTCGACGGCAAATAGTGCCCGGATCCACTTGATCCCGCGCGGCAGAAATCTGTTGTTTTCGCGCGGACTGACCGCAAACTGCGAGGATTTCCCCTGATAAACCGCCTGATCCTGTTGCCGGTCGTTCTTCTCGCGGCATGCGTGGCGGACGGGCCGGGCGCCGAACCCGGCAGCGCCTCGGCGCCGCGTGGCAAAACCACCTATCGCTGCGACGACGGCGCCCGCATGACGGTCGAAAACCGCGGCGCCAGCGTCCTCCTGACCCTCGGAGACGACGCGCCGATTATGTTGCCGGCTTCGCCGGCCGATTCGCGCATCCGCTACGGCGCACCGCCCTACGCGCTGCTTCTGGACCGCAACGAGGCACTGCTGATGAAGTCGGGCGCGGCACCCAACACCTGTCGCCGCTGACAGCCTACCGTATGCCCCGGCGCCCGGCGCGCTTTAATCGATTGAAGCTTGGACGTCGCCTGCACGGCTCCGCGGCGTCACTCTAAATGCCCGGGGCGACGTCTTTTTTCCGGCTTTGACGCGGTGCAAAAAGACCATTAGAAACGGGCAACCGGGCGGGCGCCGGCAATCGCCGCGCCATATCCCGAGCCTTCTATCTGGGGGAGCCATGAGCAATTCCACAGCCACCCGACCTGGCATGAGACAAAGACCGCTTTCGCCGCATCTTCAGGTCTATCGCCTGATCCCGACCATGCTGATGTCGATCGTGCACCGCATTACCGGCGCCGCGCTTTATGTCGGCACATTGCTGGTGGCCTGGTGGCTGATCGCAGCGGCCACGTCGGAGAGCTATTTCGAGTTCGTCAACGGGCTCTACGGCTCCTGGTTCGGGCGGCTGGTTCTGTTCGGCTACACCTGGGCGCTACTGCACCACATGCTGGGCGGCCTGCGCCATCTGGTCTGGGACACGGGCACAGCGATGGACAAGCAGACCGCGACGAAACTGGCCTGGGCCACGCTCGCCGGGTCGGTCACCCTGACCGTGCTGGTGTGGGTCGCCGGCTACATGGCACGCGGAGGCTGATGATGAACGACATGCGCACCCCGCTCGGCAAGGTCCGTGGCCTCGGTTCGGCCAAGGACGGAACCGACACCTTCTGGCGCCAGCGGCTGACGGCGATCGCCAACATCCCTCTGCTTTTGTTTTTCGTCGGTCTCCTGATCGCGCTCAACGGCGCCGGCTACGACGAGGTCCGCGCCACGCTGGGCAACCCCTTCGTGACTCTCGTCCTCGTTCTCGTCCTCGTTTCCGGCCTGGTGCATATGCGGATCGGCATGAAGGAGATCATCGAGGACTACATCCATGACGAAGGGACCAAGATCGCCCTTGTCGTACTCAATACGTTTTTTGTGTTCACGATAGGCGCGGCCTGCGTGTTCGCACTTTTGAAGATCGCGTTCGGAGGGTAATGGCGCCGATGGCTGAGGCAAGCAAGGCGGGCGGCGGAGCCTACGAGTTCGTCGATCACAAATTCGACGTGGTGGTGGTGGGCGCCGGCGGCGCCGGCCTGCGGGCCACGCTCGGCATGGCCGAGCAGGGTCTCAAGACCGCCTGCATCACCAAGGTGTTTCCGACCCGCTCCCACACCGTGGCGGCGCAAGGCGGCATCGCCGCCTCGCTGCAGAACATGGGCCCCGACAACTGGCAGTGGCATCTCTACGACACGGTCAAGGGATCCGACTGGCTCGGCGATGTAGACGCCATGGAGTATCTCGCCCGCGAGGCGCCGGCCGCCGTCTACGAGCTCGAGCATTACGGCGTACCGTTCTCGCGCACCGAGGAAGGCAAGATCTATCAGCGCCCGTTCGGCGGCCACATGCAGAATTTCGGCGAGGGCCCACCCGTGCAGCGCACCTGCGCGGCCGCCGACCGCACCGGCCACGCCATCCTGCACACGCTCTACGGCCAGTCGGTCAGGAACAACGCCCAGTTCTTCATCGAGTATTTCGCCCTCGACCTGATCATGGACGACGACGGAACCTGCACCGGCGTCGTCGCCTGGAATCTCGACGACGGCACCATCCACCGCTTCGCCGCCAAGATGGTGGTGCTGGCCACCGGCGGTTACGGCCGCGCCTATCTGTCGGCGACCTCGGCGCATACCTGCACCGGCGACGGCAACGGCATGATCGCGCGCGCCGGCCTGCCGCTGCAGGACATGGAGTTCGTGCAGTTTCACCCGACCGGTATTTACGGCGCCGGCTGCCTGATCACCGAGGGCGCGCGCGGCGAGGGCGGTTACCTGGTCAATTCCGAGGGTGAGCGTTTCATGGAGCGCTACGCACCTTCGGCCAAGGATCTGGCCTCCCGCGACGTGGTTTCGCGCTGCATGACGATGGAAATCCGCGAAGGTCGCGGCGTCGGCAAGGAAAAGGATCACATTTTCCTGCATCTCGACCATCTCGACCCGGCCGTGCTCGCCGAGCGCCTGCCCGGCATTTCCGAGTCGGCCAAGATCTTCGCCGGCGTCGACGTCACCCGCGAGCCGATCCCGGTGCTGCCGACCGTGCACTACAATATGGGCGGCATCCCCACCAACTATTGGGGTGAGGTGCTGAACCCGACCAAGGACGATCCCGACCGCGTCACGCCCGGCCTGATGGCGGTCGGCGAGGCCGGCTGCGCGTCCGTGCACGGGGCAAACCGGCTCGGTTCCAATTCGCTGATCGACCTCGTCGTCTTCGGCCGCGCCGCCGCGATCCGCGCCGGCGAGGTAATCGACCGGGCGGCCGCTATCCCGGCAATCAACGAAAAGGCGGTCGACAAGATCATGGACCGCTTCGACCGCACCCGCCACGCCGACGGCGGCAGCCCGACCGCCGCCCTGCGCGACAAGATGCAGCGCGCCATGCAGGAGGACGCGGCGGTGTTCCGCACCCAGGAATCGCTGGAACAGGGCTGCAAGCGGATTTCGGCGATCTGGGGCGAGCTCGCCGACATCAAGGTGTTCGACCGCTCGATGATCTGGAATTCCGATCTGGTCGAGACGCTGGAGCTGCAAAACCTGATGGCCTGCGCCATCACCACCGTCCACGGCGCCGAGGCGCGCAAGGAAAGCCGCGGCGCGCACGCCCGCGAGGATTTTTCCGAGCGCGACGACAAGAACTGGCGCCAGCACACGCTCGCCCGGCTGAACGACAAGGGCAAGGTGACGCTCTCCTATCGCCCGGTCCATACCGTACCGCTGCTGGAAGAAAAGGACGGCGGCATCGAGCTGAAAAAGATCGCGCCCAAGGCACGGGTGTATTGAGCATGGGTGCTGCAGAAAAAGGCCGGGCCTGCAGTCGCCCGGTTCCGATGCGCGCCACGCGAAAGGAATGCCGAGACAATGGTTGAACTCGCTCTTCCCAAGAACTCGAAGATCAACGAAGGCAAGACCTGGCCGAAACCGGACGGCGCGACCAATATCCGCGAATTCCGCATTTACCGCTGGTCGCCGGACGACGACGACAATCCCCGCGTCGACACCTATTACGTCGACATGGACGATTGCGGGCCGATGGTGCTCGACGCGCTGTTGTGGATCAAGAACCGGGTCGACCCGACGCTGACGCTGCGCCGCTCCTGCCGCGAGGGCATCTGCGGCTCCTGCGCCATGAATATCGACGGCACCAACACGCTTGCCTGCACCAAGGGCATGGACGAGATCGACGGCGGGGTGAAGGTCTACCCGCTGCCGCACATGCCGGTGGTCAAGGATCTGGTGCCCGACCTGACTGTGCCTTACGCTCAGCTCTCCTCGATCGAGCCCTGGCTCAAAACGGTCTCGCCGGAGCCCGTCAAGGAATGGCGCCAGAGCCACGAGGACCGGCAGAAGCTCGACGGGCTGTACGAATGCATCCTGTGTTTTTGCTGCCAGACCTCATGCCCGTCCTATTGGTGGAACGGCGACCGCTATCTCGGCCCGGCGGTGCTGCTGCAGGCCTATCGCTGGCTGATCGACAGCCGCGACGAGGCGACCGGCGAGCGGCTCGACAATCTGGAAGACCCGTTCCGGCTCTATCGCTGCCATACGATCATGAATTGCACCCAGGCCTGCCCGAAGGGTCTCAACCCGGCCAAGGCGATCGCCGAGATCAAGAAGATGATGGTGGAACGGCGGGTCTAGGACGAAACTCGCG
>MRWF01010649.1_pt1 | contig 17571 bp, 14 predicted proteins | sample 1013331 | NCBI WGS metagenome assembly MRWF01 (sample SAMN06117577, study PRJNA244670) | biofilm metagenome | biome: Water; feature: Cathode Biofilm; material: Biofilm; isolation source: microbial consortium enriched at the cathode of a solar microbial fuel cell | place: USA: District of Columbia ... | reverse complement strand
CCGGTAAGCCGGCCCTGGCCTTCCACGCGGATATGGCGGGTGCCGTCGGCGTCGGTCTCGACCTCGATCGCGGCGCCGAAGCCGGCGAGCATCTTTTCGGTATGGTCGCGGGTCATCACCGGCTCGATCACCGTTGTCACGCCCCTGGCGTTGAGTCCGGCCAGAAGCACGGCGGATTTGACCTGCGCGGAGGCGACCGGAACGCGGTAGCTGATCGGCGCGGCATGTTTGGGCCCGTGCAGGGTGAGCGGCATGCGGTCGCCGGCCGCCGCCTCCAGCACCTGGACGCCCATTTGCCGCAGCGGATCGAGCACCCGGCCCATCGGTCGCTGCGACAGCGACGCATCGCCGACGAAACGCACCGGCATGTCGTACGGGCCGACCAGGCCCATGGTCAGGCGCGAACCCGTGCCGGCATTGCCGAAATCGAGCGGCCCCGCTGGCTCGAGCAGGCAGCCATTGCCGGTGCCGGTTATCACCCAGTCGGCGCCGTCGCGGTCAATGCGCGCGCCCATAGCCGTCATCGCCTCGCCGGTGCGCAGCACGTCTTCGCCCTCCAGCAAGCCCGAAACCCGCGTTTCGCCGGAGGCCAGACCGCCGAACATCAAGGCGCGATGGGATATCGACTTGTCGCCAGGCACGCGCACGCGCCCGGCAAGCGCGCCGGAGCGGCGGGCGGTGGCGGGCGTCTGCGTGGTGGGAGCGTTCATCGTCTGTCGATCCTGATGCGGGTATGAAGCGCGATTGCCGGGCAAAGTGCCGGCGGCAAGGGCGGCGGTGTCCTATCACGGCTTTCCACGCCGGTCATCCCCGCTGGACCGGCGCTGCGAAGTCCATACAGGCAAAGGCCGTATTTGGCTTTGACAGCACGCCAAACTGTGTTTATGGGGACCGATCTTTTTCAGCAATGAAATGCCCGTTTCCGAGGCGTCAGGTGATACGGCCGGCCGGAACGGGTCACATCGCGACGAGGCGCTGCCGTGGCAAAACCCGAACTAGGCACCAAACGCATTTGCCCCGAGACGGGTCGCAAATTCTACGATCTGGGCAAGGACCCGATCGTGTCTCCCTATACCGGTACGACCTATCCTCTGTCCTATTTCGAGGCCGGCGCGGCCGTGGAGGAGGAGGAAGAGGTCGAGCAGGTCGAAACCGAAACCGAGAGCGAGGAAGAGACCGGCGCCGAGGTGGTTTCGCTTGAAGAGGTCGAGGAGGAGGAGACCGGCAAGAGCAGCGATCTTCCCGATATCGACGGCGACGACGACGATGACGTCGATCTGGGCGACGATGACGACGACGATACTTTCCTTGCCAGCGAGGACGAGGACGATGACGATGTCACCGGTATCATCGGCGTCGGCGGCGAGGACGACGAGGAAACCTGACCGTCCGAAAATTCACGCGCAGATCGCGTCCATGCGGGCTTGATCTTCGCGTCTGGCGGCGATAGAAGCCGCCAGCACTACACACCGGCCCAAGCGGTGTGACGACCTCTTCGCCGGAAACGGCGCCGGTTTCGGCCGGAGTGTGGGGCCATAGCTCAGTTGGGAGAGCGCTTGAATGGCATTCAAGAGGTCAGGGGTTCGACTCCCCTTGGCTCCACCAATTTTCTTAATGCTGGACGGCATCACATAGCTCTGCCCTTTTCGTCAGAAGCGTTGCCTCTGACCGGGCGGCCTACGCCGAAGCGGCCATTCCCTGCGGCTGGCGTGAGCGTCGGCAGGGCGGACCTAGCTGCCGTTCGGTATCATAGCGCCAAGTGTCTGCCTTGGGGTGGTTTGCGGACTGGCGGCTATAGTTCCTTTTGCGCTCTAAGCGGACAGGGAGGCACCAATCGGGATTGGCGTCAGAAGCCGTACATCAGCCGATCAACCAAACATACAGCCTTGCGATACGCCGTCCTGTACGGCTCCGCCTCGAAGCTTCCCAAGTTATTGCGAAGGAACTCGCGCAACTCCTGCAGGTCTATATCAGCAAAAGGCTGGAACGCTACCATGAGCAAGGCCTCAGTCGGATCTGAAGCCTTTTCGATGATCGACTTAGTCGAAAGTCCGACAAATGAAGATTTGTATCGCCCTGCGTATGAGGGCAGCGTGTAATCTGCCTTCCGCAGTTTCTCAACGACCTTCTTCGCTCCTTCGTAGTTTGAATTGGCCAATTCCTCCTCTGACCTTATCCCTGCGGCGTTGAGGTACCTGAAGATCGGAATGAATGTACGATTTGATCTAGCGTAGGCTGGGAATGCTGAACCGAGCAGATCGGCCGCATGAAACTTTGATGTGTCTTCGAGACAATCGATAAACACCTCGTCGGGGGAAATTCCTGCATAGCCTTTCTTCGCAAAGGCACTTTCAACCGCTTTATCGACCTTGGCCCCAAGGTCCTGCTGGCGCTGGGCAACACCTACTCCGACTACAAACTCGACAGATTCTGCGGAACCAATCTCGTCATAGTCGACAACAGCGATCTTATTTTCGCTTTCGACTGGTGCGTGCACCAGTTCGTAAAGCTGCTCCTTGAAGAAACGCAGGACCCTTGCGGGCATTTTGCGCTTCGACTCGGACAAGGCCGCGTAGACTTGCCCAAAATCCCCGAACTTCGCTACCGTCATCGTTACACTGAATTCGCCGGATTGGATCGTTGTCTTCTCGAGAACGGGTTCTTCATCGCCATTGGTACGCTGGATGAAAATGAGGTTTTGCTGAAAAGCGTCAATCTTGTTCTGAGGCAGGCATTTCGCAATTGACGAGATTAGGGCACGAATGTGGGGATCCGTGATCGAATATCCGAAAAAGATGATCGGATGCTCGACGAAGATCGTAACTAGCTTAGCCGCCAGATATGGATTTCTGTCGTTGAACTGTGCGTAATCCTCGGCCGTCAGGACGAGGCTTTGTGGATCGCTCGCTGACCCATGGATTTTGTAGATCTCGCCAATCGACTGAGGATTCGCGAATAGTAGTTCTTCCTGTCCTACAAAGACCTTGTAGTCGGGGAAAAGCTCATCAAGGAAGAAGTCCCAGTTCGTGGTTATGACCCCATCCACGGCGATCTTGGACAAAGCGGCAATCTCACCGCCGAATTCCGACTTTCGCGCATCCTCCAAAGAATATTGGGTTAGATAGTTGGCAATCTCGACCTTCAAAGCGTCGGCGCTTCCCTTGACGATGCCAGAAAACCGAGCCCGATTGTCCTCTAGTTCAGGCGCCGACCACCACCATTCGTTAAAGTCATGCGCCATGTAAGACGCGGCAGCAGGCAGGTCCCCGTTCGCCTTAGAGCTATAGTATCCAAAGTCTTTGATTGGTTTGCAGAAGTGCTGAAGTAGCCCGGCCCAATCACCAAGACCTAGATATCGTCGCGAGAAGCCCGAGCCGACGAACAGGAACGGAGCCGCAGGATGCTTCTGCAGGATCGACTTAAGTTCTTCGGCAGGCGCGGCCATATCGACTCTCCACCAGTTTGGAGAATGTCCTGCCATGAAAATTGTTCACCGCCAACACTATGGGACAGGATTGTGGAGCCGGGCAGTGCATTTCCTTTTCAACGTCACAACAGACGGAAGGACGGCTTTTTGGAGCAATGATACTGCTGCGCAATGGCCTAAATGGGGTCGCAAGCGGATACGAGGAGAGTAGCAGCCGTTTGTCCGGTTTGGGCTCGAAGCCGTCATTCGCCGCGCGCTGTCTGAACGGCAGCTTCGGGCGCTGACGAGCGCCAGGCGGCTCGTGAGAGGCAAACCTTTCTGACGAGAGAGGCAATCTCGGCGCGGAGCCGAGCTTCCGCATTTCTGTTTTCAAACGATATTTCCCCCGCCCGAGAGGCAGGACTTTGTGAATCTTGCCAAACGCACGTCAGTTCGCTTCGGTCGCGCCTGCGATGGGGCGGCCGAAAGGCCGGACCGTAGCCACGCCCTTATCCGGTTCGAGGGTTCCGCTGGCGCGTCCACCAGGTACCTCCGGTCCGACCCGGCGAATCGGGACATGCGGCTCGCCCGGCCTGACTCCGGCCGCCGGCTTATCCTCACACCACGTCGATGGGGTCGAAGCGCCCGAGCCCCGTTTTGACGGAATGAAGCAGGGAAGCGAACATCTCCGTGCCCGAGACGCCGATCGCGGGCTGGTGTTTTTGGGTGCGCACCACCGATCCGTCGCGACCGACAGCCTCGACTTCGGCGATGGCGCAATCCAGATCCGGGTCGGCGACCAGCCTGCCGATGCAGCGGTCGAGCCCGACGGTCGCCAGCGCGCAAGTCACCATCGTGTTGACATTGCGCGGAAACAGGAGGGCGATCTCGCGAACGGGGCCCTCGAAGACCGTTTGCGCCCGCGCGATCGTCTCGGGCCTTATCCCGCTTTCGGAAAAGTCGATATTGAGCGGGTTCTTGCGGAAGGTGATGGTCACGTCGCGCCACATCGACCGCGACGCGACCAGGCTTGCCGCGCCGACAAGGGCGCCGGCGGGCAGGAGCAGCCGGGTGCCGTTGCGCCGCGCAGCCTCTGCCAGCGCTTCGTGGAGCTCCGCATCGGCCAGCGCCGACACCGATAGCGGCATATAGTCGGCAAAGGTCAGAAAATTCGCGCCGTGCCTGCGGGTGACGTCGGGGTGGGCGGCTTCCACGATCAGGGTCGGTCGACGGGTGGCGAAACCGGACAGGTCGTCAAGGCGATGCGATGCATCGACGCCGGAGAGGCGTTCGGCGCGGCGTGCCCAGACGAAGGCCGGTTCGAGCCCGAGCGTTTGCCCGGCCGTGTCGGTCAGAACGTCATAGAGCTGTTTTCCGACATAACCGAAGCCGGCTATGCCGATGCGTGGGGCTTTAGCGGCGTTTTGCAATCGGGTCTCCTGTTTCGTCTGGCGTGGCCGGCTCCGGCAATGCGGCCGCGTCAGGCCGACCGTCTCTGGGTCTTGTGGCCCGCAAGCCGACTTATCGCGGCGGTGGACGCGACGACCCCCTGTTTGCGGTACCGTAGCCGGTTGGTCTCGAGCTCGCTCGGTTCGTAGCGGTAGCTGACCATCAGGCCGAAGCTGCGCAACCAGCCCTTCGGGGAGCGATCGGCCGGCCAATGAAGCTGTTCGATCCGCGCACCGTTGCCGAGGTGGAAGCGCGCGACGCTGTCGACGGGCTGGCCGTCGCCGCGCCGCGCTTCGAGCAGGTAGCGCGCGCCGCAACTCAGGATCGCGTTCTTTATGCCGTCGCCGTCATCCGCTGGCAAACCGCGCTCGGCAGCGGTCTCGAGCGCGCCGACGACCGCCGCGGCCGCTTGGTCGTTCGTTTCGGCCTGCGCGCGCAGCCATTGTCGAAAACCCGGCATCGGCGAGAGTGTGACGAAAGTGTCGATGTGCGGCGCGTTGCGGGCGATTTCGGCGATCACGCGTTTGATCAGGGTATCGCCGAACGAAATGCCGCGCAGGCCCGGCTGGCAGTTGGAAATCGAATAAAACACCGCGCAGTTCGCATCTTCCCGGTCGAGGACGGTGCGCGACTCGTCCAGCAGCTCGTCGATGGCGGTCGGGATGTCCCGTGTGAGCGCGACCTCGACGAAGATCAGCGGATCGTCGGCGAGCAGGGGATGAAAGAAAGCGAAGCAGGCCCGGTCAGGCGGGTCGATCCGCCGGCGCAAATCGTCCCAGTCCTTGATTTCGTGCACGGCCTCGTAATTGATGATGTGCATCAGCACGTTGGCCGGGCTCGACCAGTCGATGCGTTGCAGAACGAGAAAGGCGCGGTTGAACCAGCCTGAGAGCAGGTGCGCCAGATCCGCCTCCAGCGGCGCCAGCACCGCATGGTCGTCGAGCGACGACAGCACGGTGGCGCGCATTGCGGCCAGTTCTGCGGTTCCGTCCTCCGCCTCGTTCAGGCGGCTGAAAAGCAGATGGCGCGGCGGCGTAGCTGCCGCGTGCACGGCGCGTGCCGCCTCCGGTCCGGGTTGGCGCAGGAACAGCGCAATGGTCTCCTCGAGCCGCGGCAGGGCGGGTTCCAGAACGGTCGCCAGCTGGCACAGGAAATCGAGCTTTGCCGCCTCATCGAGACTGCGATAACCGGCAAGTATGTCTTCGGCCTCCGAGCCGTCCACGGCATCGTGCTGACTGGATGCCAGCGTGACGCACCGTGCGACCAGGGCTTGCGCGCCTCCGGCCGTCACGCGGCGCCTGCGGCCGGAGGCGCGACCGTTCATGATGGTGGCCAGAAGATAGCGCAGATTGTGCAGGTTCATCGTCGGAATCCGTGATAACCGCGAGCGGAGAGGAGGCGGGATGACGCAGGCAATCGTGATTGAAGTACATTCAAAATTCAATACTATATTGTATATTATTGAATGAATGCGCTCCGGGCGCATCGGTGAGAGAGGGAGGTTATTCTTGCAGGTACCGAAAACGATGAGGGTGGTCGAGATCGCTGGTTTCGGCGGTCCGGACATGTTGCGACCGGCCGAGAGGCCGGTTCCGACACCGGGGCGGGGCGAGCTCCTCGTCCGGATCGTTGGCGCAGGCGTCAATCGGCCCGACGTCGCCCAGCGCCAGGGCGTCTATCCGCCGCCGCCCGGCGCGACGGACCTGCCGGGCCTGGAAGTGGCGGGGCACGTGGTCGCCGTCGGACCCGGCACGTCGCGTCATGCCGTCGGCGATGCCGTCACCGCCCTCGTCAACGGCGGAGGCTACGCTGAATATTGCGTCGTGTCGGAACGTGCCGCCTTGCCGGTGCCGGGCGATGTCGATCTGCTCACCGCCGCGGCAATCCCCGAAACCATGTTCACGGTGTGGCACAACGCGTTCGAGCGCGGCCGTTTGCAGGCAGCAGAAACACTTCTGGTCCACGGCGGCGCAAGCGGCATCGGCACGATGGCGATCATGATGGCCAAGTGTCTGGGCGCCCGGGTGATCGTGACCGCCGGCTCGGACCAGAAATGCGGCGATTGCCTGGCGCTCGGTGCGGACCATGCCGTCAACTACAAGAGCGAGGATTTTGTCGAGGCTGTCGAACGTTTTACCGACGGTCGCGGCGCCGACGTGATCGTCGACATGGTGGGCGGCGACTATCTCGAACGCAACCTCGCCGCCGTCGCGGTCGAGGGGCGGATCGTCCAGATCGCCTTTCTGGAAGGCATGAAGCCGGTTATCGATCTGGGGCTGTTGATGCGCAAGCGCGCCAGTCTCACCGGATCCATGCTGCGCTCCCGCTCCGACGACGACAAGGCGGCAATCGCGCGCGCGGTCGAGGCGTGGGCGTGGCCGCATGTCGAGCGCGGCGCGATTCGCCCTGTGATCGACAAGGTGTTTCCGCTGGAGGCGGCGGCGCAGGCCCATGCCCGCATGGAAAGCGGCGCCCATTTCGGCAAGATCGTCCTCGAGGTCGCCTGACCGGCCGTCTCGCGGACGGCTGTTGCCTATCGGTCGCCGCTTTCAGCGCTCATCCGCATGATGGCGCGGAAGGCGGCGTCCTGGCGCTGCCGGCGGCGATCGCGTTCTTCGCGCCGGTAGATCATCGCCTCGCCGAAAATCAGCGAATAAAGCAGCGTCGCCTGCGCCTCCGCGATCGCGGCGTCCGTGGTGAGCGCGGTCAACTGCCGGCGCAGATACTCGATCCGTTCGTGGTCGACCTTATGCAGCATGGCGCGAATCGCCGGCTCGCTGTGGCCCCAGTGGCGGATCGCCTGTTCGGTGCGGAAATTCACCCGACCCGAATTCGCCTCCAGGAACAGCTTGTGCAGCTTTTCCGACGGGGTGCCGCCGAGCTTTTCGACATGCTCGATCAGGGCCAGTGTTTCGCGCTCCTCCCAGGTCTGCAGGAGCTTGCGCATGAAGTCGTCGCGCCCGGAGAAGTACCAGTAGAAGCTTCCCTTGGTAATGCCGAGCTTCTTGCACAGCGCATCGAGCCTGAGCGAGCCGGGTCCCTTGCGGCCGAGTTCCCTGAGCCCGATGTCCAGCCAGTTTTCCGGTGTGACGTCGGGTTTGCGTCCGGCGTTGCTTTTTCGTCGGCGCGGATAGCGGCTGCCCGGATTGCCGCCGCCCGGATCGCGCTCTGCGGTCGTGGTGTCGTGCTTGTCCTTCAAGGCCATCTCAACCTCCGCGCGCCGTTCGTGCGCGTCTGCCTGGCGCCCGGTTGCCGATGCCGGCCACCACCCGCTCTGCGGCATCGTGGAACTTGTTCTATCAAAATCCACCGCCGCGCAAGTGTCAATTCCATACTATACGAAATGGTATTGACAGAACAGCATCTCGACGGCATTCATGCATCGACAACGAGGCATGGAGGCACGATTCCGGCATGAAATTCGGAATTCCAAGAACGCTTTATGACGACGTTCATGAGCAATTCCGCGATACGGTAGTGCGCTTTATCCAGGCGGAAGTCTTGCCGCATTACGAGTCGTGGGAGGATGCCGGCCGCACGCCGCGCGAGATCTGGAAGCGCGCCGGCGAGATCGGCATTCTGGGCACGAGTGTCCCGGAGGCCTATGGCGGCATGGGCGGCGACTTCCTGTTCGACGCCATCGTTTTGGAGGAGCTGGGCCGTTTCGGCGTCGCCGCGCCGGCCTGGGACATGCACGCCTACATCATCGCCCCCTTCATCACCCATTTCGGGACCGAGGCCCAGAAGCAGGAATGGCTGCCCAGGATGGCCGACGGCACGATGATCGCCTCGATCGGCCTGACCGAACCTGGCGGCGGCAGCGACCTGAAGGAATTACGCACCTCCGCGGTGCGGCGCGGCGACACCTACGTGGTGAACGGCGCCAAGACCTTCATCACCAACGGCCATATCGCCGACCGGGTGCTGCTCGCCACCAAGACCGCGCCGGAAGCCGGCGCCAAAGGCGTGACGATGCTGTGGGTCGATCTCAACAGTCCCGGCATTACCCGTGGCAAGAACCTGAAAAAGATCGGCAACAAAGCGCAGGACACGGCGGAGCTGTTCTTCGACAATGTCGAGGTGCCGGCCGACTGCGTCATCGGCGGCGAGAACGAAGGCTGGCGCGTGCTGATGCACGGCCTCGTCCAGGAACGCCTCGTCGTGGCGGTTCGCTCCGCCGTCATCGCGGAGGCCGCCGTCGATCAGACCGTCGAACACGTCAAGCAGCGCAAGGCGTTCGGCAACACGGTCTTCGATTTTCAAAACACCCAGTTCAAGCTGGCCGAAATGGCCTCCGACGTCGAGGTGGCCCGCCCCTTCGTCGATCGTTGCATCGCGCTTCATGCGCGCGGCGAACTCGACATGGTGACGGCGGCCAAGGCGAAGCTGTGGACAACCGAACTCGCCGATCGCGTGCTCGATGATTGCCTGCAGTTGCATGGCGGGTATGGCTATGTATGGGAGTTCCCCATCGCGAGGGCCTGGGCCGATGCGCGGGTCCACCGCATCTACGCAGGCACGAACGAGATCATGAAATACATAATCGGTCGCCAGCTCTAGGGTCGAACCCCGTCGATCTGGCCGCCTTGCGCCTGGAGGAGTTTGGCGTGGAGGAGACAAGAACGGTCGGTTCGCTTTTCGAGCGGGCCTGCCGGTTGAACGGCGAACGGGCGTTTCTGCTCGAAGACGGCCTGCGCCTGACCGGGCGCGAGGCAACACGTGCTCGCGCCAGTGCGGCCGCTGCCCTGTCTGCGAAAGCGGTCGGGCCCGGCGACACGGTCGCGTTTGTCTGCGGGCCGTCCGTCGCCCATACGGTGTCGTTTTTCGCCGCGCAGCATCTTGGCGCGGTTTGCTGCTGTCTGCACGTCAAGGAAAGCGATCAGCGTATGGCGGGCACGCTGCGCGCGGTCGGGCCGCGCCTGATCGTGTGCGACGCCGACCAGGCCGAGCGCCTGCGCGCGCTGCTTGCGCAAACCAATATCGCCGCACCCGTGCTTGTCGCGGGCGAACTGCTCGCGTCGGCCATCGATTCCACGCAGATCCAAGCCGCGTCGCGTCGCGATGCCGACCCGGCGGTCATCCTTCTGTCCTCGGGCACGACAGGCGCTCCCAAGCAGGTGCTGCACACGCAGCGAACCGTGCTCGCCACCGCCGCGATGGCCGCGCCGGTCTATGGCGCGGAGGGACCCGACGACGGGGTCGTCATTCCCATGGCGCCCTCCTTTGCCGCCTGGCTGCACACCGTGTTGCCGTTTCTTGCGATCGGCGCGAAACTCTATTTCGAAAAGGCCTTCGACGCTGCGCGTTATGCCGACATCATGGATCGCGAGGGCCTGACCGTCGCAGCCATGGTGCCGACACTGTGGCGCGCGGCATTGCCGGCGCTCAGCGCCCGCACGCCGCGTCGGCTCAAGGTGGCGATGTTTTCCGGCGAGCCGGGAACGCCGGACCTGGTCGCGGCGCTCAAGCAGCTCGCCCCGCGCCTGCGCAGCGTCTATCTTTCCTCCGAAGGTGGGTGCGCCTGCGGCATCGTCGCCGATGAGGACTTGCTGGGCCGGCCCGGCATGGCGGGTGCAGCCGGCCGCGCCGTTGAAGGCGGGGCGCTGCGGGTCGTCGATGCGGTTTCCAGCGATATGACGCCGCTGCTGCCCGGCACCATCGGCGAAGTCGCAATTCGCGGCCCCTCCCTGTCGCCGGGTTATGTCGGCCAGGAGGATTTGACGGCTGAGGCCTTCCGGGCGGGATGGTGGCGCACCGGCGACCTGGGTTTTGTAGACGAGTCCGGCGTCCTTCACCTCAAGGGACGGCTCGACAATCGCATCAATAGCGGTGGAATCAAGATTTACGCCGAAGAGGTCGAGGCGGCGCTGTTGAGCCTGGCCGAGGTGCGGGCCGTTGCCGTTGTCGGCATGCCGGACGAACGCTGGGGCGAGCGCATCGAGGCCCATGTCGTGCCGGCCGACCCCGCGACGACGGCGGCACAGATCGCCGATGCCGTGGCCCGGGCCGAGGTGCTGCCGAAGGCCATGCGGCCCAAAGCGATCCACATTCTCGACGCGTTGCCGACCGGACCGACCGGCAAGCTCTACCGCAAGGCCCTGCGCGAGCCCCGTGCTGCGACGCCGTCGGGACATTCCGCCGCGAGACCCGAAAAGAAAGGTGCTGCCTGAATGCTGGCCGATCGTATCGAGGAAAAATGGATCGACGTATTTGTCGCGCTGTTCGGCATGTGCGGGATCAAACCGGGCGACGATGTCGTCATTCTGTCCGAAACCCAGTCTCGGCAGCTCAATGTCCATCTCGCCGAACTCGCTTTGCTGCGGCTCAAGGCGCGTGCCTTCCATCTGGTGATGCCCACCCCGCCGCTGCCGGTCAAGCTGCCGATCCGCTCCACCGGCGCGTCTTTCGCCCTGCAAAGGAACGGCGTGGCCGTCGGCGCGCTGGCGCGGGCCGCCGTGGTCGTCGACCTGACGGTCGAGGGTCTGATGCATGCGCCCGAAACGCCGGAAATCCTCAAGGGCGGCGCGCGCATCATCAATATCTCCAACGAGCATCCCGACGCGCTGGAACGACTGCTCCCCGACGAAGCGCTGAAGCACAAGACCCAGAGCGCCCGGCGCCTCTTGAAGGCGGGGCGGCGCATGCGCATCACCTCCGATGCCGGGACCGACATGACGGCCGACCTGGATGGCGCCGCCGCCGTTGGCATTCACGGCTACACCGACAAACCGGGCACGCTGGCGCACTTTCCGGGCGGCATCGCACTTGCCTTTCCCAAGGCGGGCGCCGTCAACGGTCGCCTGGTGCTCGATGCGGGCGACATCAATCTAACCTTCAAGCGCTATATCGAAAGCCGGGTGGTTCTCGATATCGAAGACGATTACGTCACCGCCATCGAGGGTAGCGGCACCGATGCGGAGTTGACCCGCCGCTATATCGCGGCCTGGGGAGACCGCGAGGCCTACGCCACCTCCCATGTCGGCTTCGGGCTCAACAAGACCGCGCGCTACGAGGCGCTCGCCATGTACGACCAGCGCGATTTCAATGGCACGGAAGTGCGCGCCTATGCCGGCAACTTCCTGTTTTCGACCGGCGCGAACGAGTTCGCTGGCCGCTACACGCTTGGTCATTTCGACATCCCCGTCGGCCGCTGCACGATTGCGATCGACGGCACGGTGGTGGTCGACCGCGGAGAACTGACGGGAGAATTCGCATGAGTTCGGGCATCAGCTACAAATCCAGGGGCGTCGGCCCGGCGCTGGTCTTTCTGCACGGGGTCGGGGGCGGTGCGGAGAGCTGGGACGCGCAGCTCGCCTTTTTCGGCGATCGTTTCCGCGCGCTGGCATGGGACATGCCGGGTTACGGCGGCTCGGCGCCGGCGGCGCCGGCGGATTTTCCGCAATGGGCGGAGGCGCTGGCTGCCTGGCTCGACGAGATCGATGTCGAGCGCTGCGTCCTAGTCGGCCATTCCATCGGCGGCATGATCGCCCAGCAATTCATGACGCGCCATGCGCACCGGGTTACCCGGCTGGTCCTGTCGGCGACAAGCCCGGCCTTCGGCCGTCTCGATGGCGACTTCCAGCGCGACTTCATCCGCAGCCGGATCGGGCCGCTCGACGACGGCAAGACGATGAGCGATCTGGCCGCGCAGTTCATCCCGGGTCTGGTGGGCGCGGATGCCGACCCGGACGGTATCCGCAACGCGGTCTCCACCATGTCGCGTGTCGCCCCGCAAACCTATCGCGACGCCATGCAGGCTCTGGTCCGCTTCGATCTGCGCGACCGGCTCGCCTCGATCGGCGTTCCGACCTTGCTGGTCGCCGGCGAGCACGACAAGGCCGCCCCCGCCAAGGTGATGGAGCGCATGGCGGAGAAGATCCCCGACGCGCGCTATGCCTGCGCGGCCGGCGCGGGCCATCTGGCCAATATGGAGCGTCCGGAGGTTTTCAACGCCATCCTGGCGGAATTCCTGGAGGCATAGAGGCCTCATTCAATACCATACCAGATGGTATTGACCGAATTATGGTTCCGTGGTCCTATCGCCTTGGAGCCAAAAACGAAGGCCCGACGCGGGCATGATAATGGAGGGGTACTTATGGACGTTTTTTCTCGGAGGACGCTTCTTGCGGCAACAGCCTTGCTGGTATCGGCCTTTGCCGCCCCGGCGATGGTGCAAACGGCCGCGGCCGACGAACCCAAGAAGATCGCGATCGCCAATTTCGGCCCGCACGGCACGCTCGAACAGGTCGTTGACGGCTTCAAGCAGGCGCTGACGGACAAGGGCTACAAGGAGGACGAGGGCGTCGTCTACGAATACAGCCACGGCAATTTCGATCCGTCGCTGATCCCGCAAATATTGCGCAGCCTCGAGGCGACCTCGCCGGACCTCCTGATGACCATTACCACCCCGGTGACGCTGGCCTCCATCGATCTGATCGGCGACAAGTCTCTGCCGATCGTCTTCGGCGTCGTCACCCAGCCGGTCGCCGCCGGCGTCGTTCCTTCCTGGGACAAGGGCTCCGATCGGTATGTCGGCGCTTCCAATCTGCCCTCCATGAAAGCGGTGATCGGCTTTGCGCGCGCTTTGCTCGGCGACGTGAAATCCTTCGGCATGCTCTACAATTCCGGCGATGTAAACGACGTGATCCTGCGCGACTACGCGGCGTCGGTCGCCGAGGAAATGGGGCTGGAATTCCGCTCCGAAAGCGTGGAATCGCCGAACGACATTCAGCAGCGCACGATGGCGCTCGATGGGGTGGACTTCATCTACGTCATCCCCTCCAGCATGTTGCAGCCGACGGTTCCCGCGCTTGCTTCCGCCGCCGATCGCATGGAAATCCCGGTCATCAGCGCCACGCCGGACGGCGTTCTGGAGCATGTCATCCTCGGCGCCTTCTCGATCTCGTGGGAGAAGGTGGGCTATAATGCCGGCTTGCGCGCCGTCCAGATTCTGGAAGGTGCCAAACCGTCCGAATTGTCGAACTACCGCCCGACCGAGGAAGACCACACCCCCTTCATCAGCGCGCGCAGGCTCAAGGATGCGGGGCTCGAACTGCCGGCCGCGCTCAAGGATTGCAACTGCGTGGTGGATTGAGCGGTATCTGACAGGATCGACGGACACATGCTGATCACCACAGGTCTCAGGAAGACCTTCAATGCGGGCACGATCAATGCCCGCACCGCCCTCGACAACGTCTCGCTCTCGCTCGACGAAGGCGATTTCGCCGTCATCATCGGCGGCAATGGCGCGGGCAAGAGCACGTTTCTCAACTCCGTTGCCGGGGAGGTGAGCGTCGATGAAGGCAGGTTGTCGATTGCAGGTCGGGACGTGACCGCCCTGCCGACGCATCGCCGCGCCGGTCTCGTCGCGCGTGTGTTCCAGGATCCGCTGGCCGGCAGCGCCGGCTCGATGACGATCGAAGAGAACATGGCGCTCGCCGCGCGTCGCGGTCTGACGTCGCGGCTGCGCTTCGCGCTCGATGGCAAGCGGCGCGAAACCTATCGCGAAATGCTGCGCGTCTTCGGACTGGGGCTGGAAAACCGGCTGACCCACAAGGTCGAGCTTCTGTCGGGCGGCCAGCGGCAATCGCTCGCTTTGGCCATGGCCATCGTCACCACGCCCCGGCTCCTCCTGCTCGACGAACATTGCGCCGCGCTCGATCCGAAGACTGCGGACACGGTGATGCAGGCGACGCTCGCGGCGGTGGAGAACCAGCGCCTGACCGCGTTGATGGTCACCCACAACATGCAGCACGCCATCGACTACGGCAATCGCCTGGTCATGATGATGGACGGCCGCATCGTGTTCGAGGCGCGCGGCGACGACAAGAAGAACCTGACCATCGAACAGCTCGTCGATCGCTTTCATCTTGTCGACGACAAGATGCTGCTCGCCTGATCCCGCGAACTCCAATCATGACCCCGGCAATGGACATCATCAACGTCTTCCTCAACCTCGTCCCGATCACGCTGCTCCAGGGCGTGATCTATGGCTTCGTCGCGCTGGGCATCATGATCCCGTTTCGGATGCTGTCCTTTCCCGACCTTACCGCCGAAGGCTCCTTCCCGCTCGGCGGCAGTGTCGCGGCCGCGGCCATCGCCGCCGGGATGCATTCGATAACGGCGACGCTGCTGGCCCTGGCTGCCGGCTTTCTCGCTGGTTGCGCGACCGCCCTCATTCACTTGAAGCTGCGGCTTAACACGCTCTTGTGCGGTATTATCGTCCTGACGATGCTGTTCAGCGTGAACATCCGCATCATGGGCAAACCCAACCAGCCGATTTTCGCCCAGGACAATCTGTTCGACATCCTGCTCGGCGAGTACGCCCGCGTGCTCCCGCTCCAGATTGGTTTGGTCGCCGTCCTGCTGGCCGCGACGACCGGCCTGCTGCTGCTGTTTTTCAAGACCGAGTTCGGCACGGCCATGCGCGCGGTCGGGGCCAATCCGCTGATGGCGCGCGCGCAGGGCATCTCGATCTGGCGCCACACCATTCTCGGCATCGGCCTTGCCGGCGGCCTGTGCGCTGTCGGCGGCGCGCTCCTGGCGCAGAACCAGAGCTTCGCCGACGTCAATATGGGCTTCGGCGTGCTGCTCAACGGATTGGCCGCGGTGATCGTCGGCGAAACCCTGGTCGGGCGTGATTCGCTCGCCCGGCAACTGCTGGCGCCGGCGGTTGGCGCGATCGCCTATTATCAGGCCATCAGCCTCGCGCTCGCTCTCGGCCTCGAACCAAGCGACCTCAAATTCCTGACCGGCGCCTTCGTCCTTGTCATGCTGGCCATTCCGCGCCTGAAGGGGCAGCGCCAGGCGGCGAGCACGCCGGCGTAGGAGCCTCTGATCACGCGGGGGCCTTACGCCAACTCGAGGCGGCGGCGGTCCCGACCGCCAGGCAGATATGCAGGCTCGCCGTCTCGCGGTCCGCGGCGAGCAGGAACCGGCTTGGTCGCCCCGCGCTCTGGATGCCCGGCCCATGCGCCCTGGCGCGCGCCGATTGAGCGCCTGGAGCGGAGCGGCGTGCAGCCCGGCGTCGGTACGGGCGGCAGGTCTGCGACATTACCTGTCGCGTCACGGCGTTTATCGATGCTATCCGGGCGGGCGACGATTCTATCGAAAGGAACCCGGTTTGAACGCGCATCCCGAAACGAGCTGGCCGAAACTCACCCGTGATCTCGTGGCGATCCTGCGCGGCGTCGGGCCGGGCGAGATCGAGGCGATCGGCGACGCCTTGGTCGAGGAAGGTTTCGAGGCGATCGAGGTGCCGCTCAATTCACCCGATCCCTTGCGCTCGATCGATAAGCTTGCCACGCGTCACGGCGCGCGCTGCCTGATCGGGGCGGGCACGGTGCTGACAGAGGCCGATTGCGGCCGCGTCGCAGATGCCGGCGGGCGGCTGATGGTGAGCCCGAATGTCGATCCGGCCGTCATCGGTGCGGCCCGCGCGCGCGGCATGGTCACCATGCCGGGCGTTTTTACGCCGACGGAGGCGCTGCAGGCGCTTGCCGCCGGCGCGTCCGGCCTGAAGTTCTTTCCCGCCGGCGCGCTCGGACCGTCGGGCATTGCCGCGATCAAGGCCATCTTGCCCGCCGACGCGCTGGTCGCCGCCGTCGGCGGCGTTTCGGAGGCGAGTTTCGCCGATTATGCCCGCATAGGCGTGCGCGCCTTCGGCCTGGGCTCCGGCCTCTACAGGCCGGGCGACGCAGCCGATACGGTGCGTGACCGCGCCAGGCGGGCCGTTGCGGCCTACGACGCGGTCTATGCCCGGAACTGAACGGCTACGCTGACCCTCAGCCGCTGAAGGCGAAGGCGCGCTGCGGATTCTCGACCAGGAATTTGTGCACCAGCGCCTCGCCGTCGAAACCGGCCTCGCCGGCTTCCTCGATGAAGCGCGGCACCCATTTTTCCAGGATGTAGCCCATGCCGAGCCCGCCTTCGCCGTAGCTGGCGAACATGGTGCGCCGGGCGATGTCGCCGCCGACGAGAACCTGATCGGCATGGCCGTGGCGGACGAGATCGAGGATGCAGCGCGTGCGCACGTCCTCGGGATAATATTTGACCCGGGTGATGCCGTCGAAAGAGAAAAAGGCGCCGCTATCGGCGACCTTGCGGTGCAGCCAGGCGTCGGGATTGCGGTCGAGATGGGCGATCGTCAGCCGGGCCGGATCGACGCCTTCCTGCCTGACGAGATCGAGCTGCTCGAGCGCCATCGTGCCGAGCTCGGTGTGCGAATGGATCGGCGCGCCGGTCTGCTTGTGCGCGTCGAGAACGGCAAGCAGCACCTTGGTCTCGGCCTCGCTCATCGTATTGTAGCCGGTGCCGAACTTGACCACGCCGCCCTTGATGTCGGTGCCGTCCATGCCCTCGGTAACCTCGGCGACGACATGGCGGGCGAGCTCGGCGCGGCTCTTTGCTGCGATCCATTGGGCAAACGTCGCGCCGGTGCCGGGCATCGTACCCGGCCACATGATCGCCTTGTTGAAGCCGGCCGTGGCGATCACCTGCACGCCGGCCGCCTTTGCGATGCGCTTCACGGTGGCGACGTCGCGGCCGTAATCGATCGCGGTCGCATCGTAGATCGTGCGTCCGCCCGCCTTGGCGAAGAGTTCCAGTTCGGCTTGGGACGCTTCGGGACTGTCGAGCAACAGGTCGACGTCGCCCTTTTCCTTCCACAGTGCCGGAATGCAGTAAATATGGTCGTGGGCGTAGGTCACGCCCATCTC
>MRWF01004722.1_pt1 | contig 17635 bp, 17 predicted proteins | sample 1013331 | NCBI WGS metagenome assembly MRWF01 (sample SAMN06117577, study PRJNA244670) | biofilm metagenome | biome: Water; feature: Cathode Biofilm; material: Biofilm; isolation source: microbial consortium enriched at the cathode of a solar microbial fuel cell | place: USA: District of Columbia ... | reverse complement strand
TTCGTCGGCCGTCATCGCCTGGGAAGCCCATATCGGTGGATTTTTGGTCGGCTTCTTCGCCATTCGGCTTTTCGACCGCCGCCGGGCGCCGCGCCGATATTGAGCCGCCGACAGGCTTGCATTGGCCGAAAACCGGTAGCACCATGCATGGCCAAGGGCCGATCGCCCTGCGGGGAGTTCCCGTCAATCAGCCCAGGAGGACGCCATGCTGGTCAGGACCATTCTCGCGGACAAGGGCGGCGATGTCGTCGTCATTTCGCCCGAAAGCACCGTCGACCAGGCGATCTCGCTGCTAGCGCAAAAGAAGATCGGCGCGGTCGTGGTCACGCGCGGCGACGGGCGGATCGCCGGCATCCTGTCGGAGCGTGACATCGTGCGCATGCTGGCCGCGGACGGCGTCGATGCACTGGGCAAGCCCGTGTCCAAGGCGATGACGGCCAAGGTGAAGGTCTGCCGGGAGGACAACAGCGTCAACGAGGTCATGGGCATCATGACCCAGGGGCGTTTCCGCCACCTGCCGGTCGAACGCGACGGCAAGCTAGCCGGCATCATTTCCATCGGCGATGTGGTCAAGCGCCGGATCGAGGAAATAGAGCACGAGGCCGAGGAGATCCGTAACTACATCGCCAGCGCCTGAACCCGCTCGGGGCGTGATCAGGCGGCTTCCGGGCCGCGGGGCATCACGCCTCTTCGGCGACGAAATCGAACAGTTCGCGGTTGCGGCAGTAAGACGGCGCGCGCGCGTGGGTGGCATTTGTCTCCAGCCACGTTCCGCATTCGGCGCCGTGACGGCAGGACAGACAGCGCAGCGCGGCATTGCGCATCACCGACGCCTCGTCCGGCATGTCCAGAATGCCCTCGCGCACGCCCAGCGTGTCGATCATCTTCTCCATCAGGTCGGCCCTGGCGGCGATCCTGTCGATGAAACCGAAAGCGCTCATGGTGCGGCTCCTGTCCTCGTCCCTGTGCACGCAAGATAGGATCGGCCGCATGGCCCCGCCTTGACTTCGATCAAACCGGCCCGAGGCCGCCAGCGGGGTTACGGGAGGACGGCGAAGGAGCGGCCTTGCGGCTGGAGAGGCCGACAAAACCTTGCCTCGGTGGCGCCTTTGGTCTAGCGAACCTGCAATTCATCCAACGAGCAAGTCCGCATCATGACCATCATCGACACGCGCACGCCCGACCCCAAAAGGCTGATTGCAGGAGCCACCGGCGACTGGGAGGTCATCATCGGCCTTGAGGTCCATGCACAGGTCACCTCGCGGGCAAAACTGTTTTCGGGCGCCTCGACGGAATTCGGCGCCGCGCCCAACGCCAATGTCAGCCTGGTCGACGCGGCCATGCCGGGCATGCTTCCCGTCATCAACGAGGAATGCGTGGCGCAGGCCGTACGCACCGGCCTAGGTTTGAAGGCACAGATCAATTTGAAGTCGGTCTTCGACCGCAAGAACTATTTCTATCCGGACCTTCCGCAGGGCTACCAGATTTCCCAGTTCCAGCAGCCGATCGTCGGCGAGGGCAAGGTCAGCGTTTCGGTCGGCCCCGATCGCAAGGGCGAATTCGAGGACATCGAAGTCGGTATCGAGCGCCTGCATCTGGAACAGGATGCAGGCAAGTCGATGCACGACCAGCATCCCACCATGTCCTATGTCGATCTCAACCGCTCCGGCGTGGCGCTGATGGAAATCGTCTCCAAGCCCGACATGCGCTCCTCGGACGAGGCCAAGGCCTATGTGACCAAGCTGCGCTCGATCATGCGCTATCTGGGCACGTGCGACGGCAATATGGACGAGGGATCGCTGCGCGCCGACGTCAACGTCTCGGTGCGCCGCCCTGGCGGCGATTTCGGCACGCGCTGCGAGATCAAGAACGTCAATTCCATCCGTTTTCTCGGTCAGGCGGTCGAATACGAGGCGCGTCGCCAGATCGCCATTCTCGAGGATGGCGGCACGATCGACCAGGAGACCCGGCTGTTCGACCCCGGCAAGGGCGAGACTCGCTCGATGCGCTCCAAGGAGGAAGCGCACGACTATCGCTATTTCCCCGATCCGGACCTGCTGCCGCTCGAATTCGATCAGGCCTTTGTGGACGCGCTCGCCGCCGATCTGCCGGAACTTCCGGACGAGAAGAAGGAGCGTTTCGTGCGCGATCTCGGCCTGTCGGCCTATGACGCCTCGGTGCTGGTCGCCGAAAAGGCGGCGGCCGACTATTTCGAGAAGGTCGCGACCGGCCGCGACGGCAAGATGGCCGCGAACTGGGTCATCAACGATTTGATGGGAGCCTTGAACAAAGCCGGCCAGGATATTGAAGAGACTCCGGTTTCCCCGGGACAGCTCGGCGCCATCATCGACCTGATCAAGGAAGGCACGATCTCGGGCAAGATCGCCAAGGATCTGTTCGAGATCGTCTGGAGCGAGGGCGGCGACCCGCGTGACGTGGTGGAGGCGCGCGGCATGAAGCAGGTCACCGACACCGGCGCGATCGAAAAGGCGGTCGATGAGGTGATCGCTGCCAATCCCGACAAGGTCGAGCAGGCCAAGGCCAAGCCGACTTTGGCTGGCTGGTTCGTCGGTCAGGTCATGAAGGCGACCGGTGGTAAGGCCAATCCGCAGGCGGTCAACGCCCTGGTCAAGACCCGGCTCGGGCTCGACTGACCATGTTCGTGCGCACGGCAAGCGAGCGCGATCTTGTCGCCGTGCGCGCACTGCTGGTGGAGACCTGGCACGCCACCTACGACCCGATCTACGGCGTCGACCGCGTCGCCGAAATCACCGATGACTGGCATTCGCCGGCCGCTCTCAAGGGCAGGCTGACGCAGCCGCGGTCCGAATTCATCCTTGCCGATGACGGCCAATCGCTCGGCGGTGTGGCTTTCGCCAGCGCGGACGAGGACGGCCGGGTGGTCACGCTTCACCAGCTCTACGTCCTGCCGGCAATGCAGGGCAGGGGCATCGGCGGCATGCTTCTGGACGAAATCGTCGAAAGCTTTCCGCAAGCCCGGCGCCTCGTTTTGGAGGTCGAGGAGGCCAATGTGCCCGCGATCGCCTTTTACGAGGCGCACGGATTCTCGCTTGCGGGACGGACGCAGGATTGCGGCAGGAAGGGGTCGGGCATTCCCGCTCTGGTCTACGAGCGCGCGCTTGCCTGAGCGCTGCCGCGCGCCAGGGTTCTATCGCTCGCGCCGGAAGGGCGTCTTCCAGCGGATGCGCCGGCCGAGCGCGGCCTCGCGGTAGAGCACGTAGAACCCGGCCGCCGCGATCAGCGCGATGCCGAGCCAGGCGACCGCGTCGGGCCAGTCACCCCAGATCATGATGCTCCAGAAAATCGCCAGCGGCAGCGCGATATATTCGAACGGAGCGATCAGGCCGGCCTGCGACTGGCGATAGGCCTGGCTGACGAGATAACCGCCCGTCGAGCCGATCACGCCGATCGCCGCCAGGAGTACGAAGTCGCCGGCCGGCGGCCAGGTCCAGGCGCGCAGCAGAAATTCCAGATTGGCGTTGCCGGTGCCGCTGTAGCGGCCGTCGCCGAACACCAGCCCGACCATGCCGGAAAAGCCGATGAAGACCAGGTTGATGTAAAACGACATCGTCGAGGCTTTCGCCGCCAGACCGAGCTTGCGGGTGGTGATCTGGAACAGCGAATAGCCGAAGGCGGCGATCAGCGGCAGGAAGGCGGCGTACTGGAACGCGCTGCCGCCGGGGCGGATCACGATCAGGACGCCGGCGAGCCCGATCAGCACGGCGAACCAGCGCCGCGGCCCAACCGTTTCGCCCAGAAGAACCACCGACAGGGCGGTGATGAACAAGGGGCCGACGAAATAGATCGCGGTTGCCTCTCCCAGGGGCAATGTCGCCAGGCCGGCGTAGAAGGTCATGTTGGCGCATACCACGATCATGCCGCGCATCAGGTGAAAACCGAGGCGGTCGGTGCGCAGATCGCGATAGGACCCGTCGAGCGGCACGAACACCGCCAACGTGACGGTGATGCCGATCAGGCTGCGGATAAAGGTGATCTGGTGCAGCGGATAGTCGCCGGAGAGATATTTGATCACCACGTCGTTGAGCGAAAAGGCGGTCGCGGCGCCCATCGCACAGAGAATGCCGACCAGGTTGGAGGCGACCGCCCCGCTGGCTGCCGGCACCGGCTGCTGGCCCGCCGTCATCAGCGGTGGCCCGTTTCTGTCGGGTACGGCACTTTCATTCTATCGGCTGTTCCACGCCCTCGGGGGTCCACAGCATCACCGGTGTGCACTCGATCAGCGCCTCGGCAAAGGCCGGGTCGCATTTCACTTTGGCGGCCTGGAGTGCGGCTTCCCGGCTTGCCCAGCCGCAGCTGTAGTCGTGCCAGTGCGGGCCCTCGCGGTGCTGCATGAACACGTCGACGCTCCAGCCCGCCGGATAGCACCAGGCGACCCGCAGGCAGTCGCCCGCCGCTGCCCCGCCTTCAGTGCATTTTTCCCGCGCGCAGGCGAATCCCTTGTCGGGATTGCCGGCTGCGCAGACGCCCGAGGATTGCTCCGGCGCCTGCACGAAGGCGATGCCGCCGGTGCCGGTGTCGGCGCGTACCGGACCGGCGACAAGAAGGCCGGCTAGGCAAGACGCGATCAGGAACGCGGTTGCTGACGTTGGCAATGCGGGCATGGCGCGATCCTTTCGGCAAGCGAGAGCCTGAAACGCCGGACAGGCGCCCCGTGCGAGCCTAGCGCGCCGTGCCGCCTGTTAGAAGTCTCAAATAAACCGGCCGGCGCGGCTTTGCCGCCCTGCGGCTGATTGCGGACAGGTCGACCCAAATCCTCGCGATGGCAACGCCCTGCGGCCTCTTGCTTTCCCGGGGCTGCGGCGGCATAAGGCGCACATGTGCGCGCGAGGCTGTCCATGAAGAATTTTCTGCTGCAGTTTTTCACCTGGTGGAGCGGACAAACGCTGGGCACGCGGTTTCACACCTGGCGCAAGGGCACCCTTGTCGGCGAGGACGAATTTGGCAACCGCTATTATCAGGGCGGTACGGATTCGGAGGGCCGCACCCGCCGCTGGGTGATCTATGACGGGCTTTCCGAAGCCTCGCGCATTCCGTCGGGCTGGCACGGCTGGATGCATCACCGCACCGACACGCCGCCTTCCAAAGAAGACTACAAGCCGCGCGACTGGCAAAAGCCGCACGTCCCCAACCTGACCGGTACCGCGCAAGCCTACCGCCCGCAGGGCTCGCTGCTGTCGCCCGGCAAGCGTCCGGCCGTCACCGGCGACTACGACGCCTGGACCCCGGGAAACTGAAGCGGGGCTTGGGCGGGCGCCTTGTCAATTTTGCCACAATGCCCCTTTAGCGGGTGAGGCAGGGGCGGTGAGGGTCGAGCTGGTCCGAACCGGCATATGCTCGTTGCGGGTAGGATTGGAAAAAATGCGCAAAGCTGCTCGTGTCTTGATGTCCCGGTGCCTGATTGTCGCAGCCGCCATCGGGCTGGCGGCGGGATCTGCCTCGGCTGAACGAATCACCAACCCGGTCGCCGAATTTACCGGCATCGACAAGATCACCGGCCGCATCATCACCTTCGACGTCTATGTTGACGAAACGGTTCAGTTCGGCGCGCTGCAGGTGACGCCGCGCGTGTGTTATTCCAGCCCCGACACCGAAGAGGCGAAGACCGATTCCTTCGTCGAGGTCGACGAGATCACGCTCGACCGAAAGATCCGCCGCATCTTCACCGGCTGGATGTTCGCCGAAAGCCCGGGCCTCAACGCGGTCGAGCACGCCGTCTACGACGTGTGGCTGAAATCGTGCAAGCAGGACTCCAAGGTGCCTGCGCCCGAGGCGCGCGCCGACTGAGTTTTCGCGCGCAAGGGGTCTACGGATAAAACACCGCGTGACCGGTGGTGGCCTCGGCAAGCAGGCTCTCGTAGCGGCGCCGCGGCATGTCGACAGCGCCAAAGCGCTTGAGATGGGCCGTGGTGAATTGCGTGTCCAGGAGCACAAAGCCGCGTGCGCGCAGGCGTTCGACGAGATGGACGAGGCAAACCTTGGATGCGTCGCGCTCGCGCGAAAACATGCTCTCCCCGAAGAACGCGCGCCCGAGCGTGACCCCGTAAAGACCGCCAACCAGGCGCCCGTCCCGCCAGGCCTCCACGGTGTGGCAATGGCCGCGCGCGAAAAGTTCGCGATAGGCCGTGCGGATCGGCGCGTTGATCCAGGTGCTCATCCGACCTGAGCGGGCTTCCGCGCAGCCTGCCAAGACGGCCTCGAAATCGCGGTCGAAAAAAATCTCGAACGGCGCCTGGCGCAGCGTCTTGGAAACATGAAGGCCGTCGAGCGGGATGATCCCGCGCGTCTCCGGGCGGACCCAGAACACGTCCGGGTCGTCGGCGCTCTCGCCCATGGGAAACACACCGTTGGCATAGGCCTTGAGCAACAAGTCCGGCGGTATGTGATCTCCTGGCGCGAACGGCCTCGTCATCTCAAGCGGTCAACTCAGTCCTTGGCTGCGAGATAGTTCTCCAGCCAGTGAATATCGTAGTCTCCGTTGGCGATGTCGATATTGCCGACGAGGTCGCGAAACAGCGGCAGCGTGGTGTTGATGCCGTCGACCACGAATTCGTCGAGCGCGCGCCGCAGGCGCATCATGCATTCGACCCGGTTGCGCCCGTGCACGATCAGCTTGCCGATCAGGCTGTCGTAATAGGGCGGAATCTTGTAGCCCGAATACACGCCCGAATCGACACGGATGCCCAGCCCGCCGGGCGTGTGGAAATGGGTGATCGTGCCCGGCGAGGGCACGAAGGTGCGCGGGTCCTCCGCGTTGATGCGGCATTCGATGGCATGGCCCTCGAAGCGGACCTCGTCCTGGGTCACCGAAAGGCCCGCTCCCGAAGCGACACGGATCTGTTCGTGCACCAGATCGATGCCGGTGATCGCCTCGGTGACGGGGTGCTCCACCTGGAGGCGGGTGTTCATCTCGATGAAGTAGAAATTGCCGTCCTCGTAGAGGAACTCGATCGTGCCGGCGCCCGAATAGCCGAGATCGGCCACCGCGCGGGCGCAAATCTCGCCGATGCGGGCGCGTTCCTCATCGTTGAGAGCGGGCGAATTGGCCTCTTCCCACACTTTTTGATGGCGTCGCTGCAGCGAGCAGTCGCGCTCGCCCAGATGCACGCTACCGCCACGGCCGTCGCCCACGACCTGGATTTCGATATGGCGCGGCTTTTCGAGATATTTTTCGATATAGACCGCATCGTCGCCGAAGGCCGCGCCGGCTTCCGAGCGCGCCGTCGCCAGCGCGACACTGAGATCTTCTTCGTCGCGCGCGACCTTCATGCCGCGTCCGCCGCCGCCGGCTGACGCCTTGATGATGACCGGGTAGCCGATTTCGGCGGCGATGCGCCGGGCTGTGTCCTCGTCGGTGACCGCCCCCTCGGAGCCGGGCACCACCGGAATGCCGAGACGTTTGGCCGTGCGTTTGGCTTCGATCTTGTCGCCCATCACCCGGATATGGTCTCCGGACGGGCCGATGAAAGTGATGTTGTGGGCAGCCAGGATGTCGGCGAACTTGGCGTTTTCCGACAGGAAGCCATAGCCGGGATGGATCGCGTCCGCGCCGGTGATCTCGCAGGCCGCCACGATCTGGTGGATGTTGAGATAGCTGTCGCGCGACGGCGGCGGCCCCACGCACACGCTCTCGTCGGCGAGTTTGACGTGCATGGCGTCGGCGTCGGCGGTCGAGTGGACCGCTACCGTCTTGATGCCGAGTTCCTTGGCCGCCCGCAGCACGCGCAGGGCGATTTCCCCGCGATTGGCAATGAGGATTTTATGAAACATCACCGCCTTACTCGACCACGACCAAAGGTTCGCCGAACTCGACCGGCTGCGAATCCTCGAACAGGATCGCCTTGACCGTGCCGGCGCGCGGCGAGGGGATCTGGTTCATCGTCTTCATCGCTTCGATGATCAAAAGCGTCTGGCCCTCGCTCACCTTCTGTCCGACTTCGATGAACGGCTTGGCGCCCGGTGCTGCCGCGGCGTAGGCCGTGCCGACCATCGGCGATGTAACGGCGTTCTGTGTCGTGGCGACGGGCTCTGGTGCCGGGGAAGAGGTGTGGGCCGGAGCCGGGGCAGGGGCCGGCGCGGCCGGCATCGCCGCCGTGACCTGGGCCGGCGCGCTCTGGCGCGAGACGCGTACGCGCAGATCGTCCTGCTCGACCTCGATCTCGGAAAGATTGGTGTCGTTGAGAATCTCGGCCAGGTCTCGGATGAGCTGTTGATCCACAACGGGTTTCTTTGTTGACATTGGAACTGTTTTCCTCGTGGTGGCCATGCGGTCAAACGCGCTCGGCTAGCGCTTGCAGGGCGAGCGTATAGACAACGGGTCCGAAACCGCAAATGACGCCCGCCGCGACCGGCGAGACATAGGATGTGTGCCGGAAGCTTTCGCGGGCATGGATGTTGGACAGGTGAACTTCGGCGACCGGCAGGCCGGCTGCGCGGATCGCGTCGTGGATCGCGATCGAGGTGTGCGAGTAGGCGCCCGGATTGATGATGATCGCGTTCGCCTTGTTGCCCGCCTCCTGGATCCAGTCGACGAGCTCGCCTTCGTGGTTGGATTGGCGGAACTCGATCGTCAGGCCCAGTCTGGCGCCGGACTCCCGACAGTCGGCCTCGATGTCGGCCAGCGAGTGTCCCCCATAGATGGCGGGTTCGCGCTTGCCCAGCATATTCAGGTTCGGGCCGTTCAGGATATAGACGGTTCGCGACATTTCGACCTCATGGCGCGCAACGATCCTGCCCGCGCCGGACTTTGGAGCCTTTCACGGTTCGCTCCAACCATGCAAGGCTCTATAGTTGCCATAATCGCGAGAGGAAAGAGCGCAAGTGGGAACTTGCGCTGTCCACAATAGCCCATCGGGGGCGCCCGGTCGGAGCCGTCAGCAGCTCGCCGTCTCGCAGTTGCGCAGTGCCTCGACCTTTTCGGCCAGAACCTCACGACCCAAGGCGCCGAAAACCACCTCCTGGCCGACCACGTAGGACGGCGTGCCGGTGATCTGCAGCTTGTTGGCCAGATCGTAGGTGCGGGCGAAGGCCTCGACAATCGCCGGGTTTTCCATTTCCTTGCGCAGCTTCGCCTCGTCCGCGCCGAGTTCCAAGGCGATGCCGATGGCCCGTTCTTCCGTCGCGCGGGTCGCGGCACCAAGCAATTTGGCGTGAAAATCGCCGTATTTTTCCGGCATCAACGCACGAAACGCCATGGAAACCACATGGGCGCGCTGCGAATCCGGACCCAGGATCGGGAATTCCTTCAAAACGAAACGGATCTCGGGATCTTCTGCGGTCAGTGCCTCCATGTCGGCCATTGCGCGTTTGCAGTATCCGCAATTATAGTCGAAAAACTCGACCAGCGTATATTTGCCGGCCGGATTGCCGTAGATGCCGTCATAGGCCGAGTTGAAGAGTTCGTCCGACATGGACGCGATGATCTCGCCCTGGGCGACGCGTTGCTCTTCCTGCTGCTTGGTTTCCAGCGCCTGCTGGACCTCCAACAGCAATTCGGGATTTTCAAGCAGGTAGCTGCGGATGATCTCCTCGACATCGGCCCGGTCGAGCGTGCCGGCGGCCTGCACCACCGCGGGCTCGTGCTGGCTTGCGGCCGCCGGCGTGACGGGGCGACCCGACAGATAGCCGGCGACCAGCATCATCGCCGAAGCCGCGATGCCCACCATGCCGATTGCGAATATTTTCTTCATGTCCATTGGTCCCGATGACACGCGCCGGCTATTTTCGCCTGGGCGGCTTTGCGTTGATGATGTCCTGCGCCCGCACCCAGGCGGGGCTGCCACGCTTCAGTTTTTGCTGGGCGCGCGCCGCGAAGATCCGCGCCTGATCGTAAGAGCCTGAATAATAATGCATGTCGGCAGAAGCCAGTTCGGCTTCGCCGATATTGCCGAGCCGGCCGTGTGCCTGGCCGAGCAGCATGTAGCCATCCGGGTTTTCGCGGTCGCGGTCGAGCGCCTGGCTGATCTGGCGGACCGCCTCGCGGGTCGATTTTTCGTCGCCGGCCGCCAGCAGGGCCTTGCCGTAACTGATCTGGATGATCGACGATCTGGAGCCGTCCAGCTTCTGCGCCCGCGCATAGGCCTTGGCCGCCGGTCCGGGCTGGTTGGCGCGGATCAGCACGTCGCCGCGCAATTCGTGGAAATAGGCGTTGTTCGGCTGTTTGGCGATCAGCGCGTCGACCTTGGCGAGCGCGTCGCGCGGCCGCCCGCGCAGATGCGTGTTGATGGCATCGCCGTAAAGCGCGCCCAGACTGCGCGGGTTGGCGCGAAACAGCCGGGCCGTGGCCGCCGCGCCGCTTGTATGGGCGGCGATCTTGGCGCGCATCAGATCGTGCCGCAATTGCAGCGTGGCCGGGTCCTGCTTGCCGAAATGCGGGCTCTTTTCGGCAAGCGTCTTCAAATTGGCGATCCGCTCGCGCGGCATCGGATGGCTGATCTGGTAGGGGTCGACGCGCGAGCCCGTCAGCGCCAGCGCGCTGGCGAAGCGCTCGAACGTCGTCAGCATGCCGCGCGCCGACTGGCCGGTGCGCTCCAGATAGGTGAGCGCCAGCCGGTCGGCCGAGCTTTCCTCCGTGCGCTGGTAGCCAAGCAGGCCGCGGCGGGCGAGTTCCGCCCCGGCCAGCGCAATGCCGCCGCCGGACCGTGCGAGCCCGCCATTGTCGGTGAGCGCGCCGCCGACCGAGGCGCCGATGCCGAGCAGGGTCGACACGACGGCCATGGTGCGTGCGCGCGCGATCTGGGCGCGCAGGCGCTCCTGGTGGCCGCCGGCCAGATGGCCTGCCTCGTGCGCCAGAACGCCGATGATCTCGTTCGGTGTCTCGGCCGTCATCAGCGCGCCGGTATTGATGAAAATGCGCCGGCCGGCAACGAAGGCATTGAAGCCGGGGTCGTTGACCAGCACGATGTCGACGCCGGTCTTGCCGAGGCCTGCCGCGCGCAATACCGGCCGCGCGTAGTCGCTCACCAGCGCCTCGATCTCGGCATCGCGCACGATTGGCACGCGCTGCTGGGCGCTTGCGAAAGGAACGGCGACGTATTGCAGCACGAGCAGGCAGGCCGCGACGAAAAGCGCGGCGCGTGCGGGGCTGGTCATGCGCATGCTGATCTTGGACATTTCAAAAATCACAGGTAGACGACCCGAACTCTGATGGAAAGGCCAAGCGACGGCGTTCATGCATTCGTGATGCGACGCCATCCGGTGCCGGACGGGCCATCAAGCAGCAAAAGGCGAGGGTGAAGGCATGACAGTGGCGATATCAAGGCGCAGCGCCGTCGAACCGTTCCATGCCATGGATGTGCTGGCGGAGGCCAACCGTTTGAAACAAAGCGGCTGTCCGATCATCTCCATGGCCGTGGGCCAGCCGTCGGACCCCGCACCCGAAATCGTGCGCCAGGCCGCGGTCGAAGCCGCGCACGAGGGCCGCATCGGTTATACCGACGCGCTCGGCATGGCGGGACTGCGCGAGGCGATCGCCGCCCACTACCACGATCATTACGGCGTTGCGGTTGCGCCAGGCCGGGTGGTGGTCACCACCGGGTCGTCGGCCGCCTTCAACCTGTCTTTCCTGGCGATGTTCGACGCCGGCGAGCGGGTGGCGATTACCGCGCCCGGCTATCCCGCCTATCGCAACATCCTTGCCGCCCTGGGGATCGAGGTTGTGGAAATCCCCTTGCACGGCGACGGCTATCTGACGGGCGATCTGGTCGCCGAAACCCATGCCAGGACGCCGTTCAAGGGCCTGCTTTTCGCCAGCCCCGCCAATCCGACCGGTTCGGTGATTCCGGCCGACGAGATCGCGCGCATCGCCGCTGTCGCACGCGATCGCGGCATCGCGCTGATTTCCGACGAGATCTACCATCGGCTCGCCTTCGGCGCGCCCGACACGACAGCGCTTTCGGTCGATCCCGATATCGTCGTCATCAACTCGTTCTCGAAATATTACTGCATGACCGGCTGGCGCATCGGCTGGATGGTGGTGCCGGACGCGCTGGTGCGGCCGATCGAGCGCATCCAGCAGAGCCTCTACATTTCCGCGCCGGATCTGTCGCAGCGCGCCGCGATTCGCGCTTTCGACGCGACCGAGGAGCTGGAACGGGTCAAGGCGCGTTACGCAGCCAGCCGGGCGATGCTGATGGAGCGGCTGCCTGCACTGGGTCTGCGCATCGCCGCGCCGATGGACGGGGCATTTTATGCCTACTGCGACGTCTCGGCTTGGACCAACGATTCGATGGCGTTTGCCCGCCGCATGATCGCCGAAGCGCATGTTGCGGCCACGCCCGGGCTCGATTTCGACACGGTCGAAGGCCACCGTACGATGCGGTTTTCCTATGCCGGCGAGACCGAGGCGATGGCCGAGGCGATGGACAGGATCGGCCGCTGGCTGGGCGTATAGGGCAGGGGTAAGAATACCCGTCTCAGGCCCGGCTTGCCGGCATTTCGATCGCGAATGCCATCTGAGTCGGACTCCGGCAAAAAAGAACCGGGGCCAGGGCCCCGGTTCGGTATTGAGATCAGAAAAACCCTTTGCGCTGCCACCAGCCGGCCTTGCGCGGCTTGGTGTCGGCTTCTGGCTCCTCCGCGGCCTCGGCAACCGTGGAGGTGACCACCGGCTCCGCCTTATCAGCGCTGTCGGCGGCCGGCGCGCTCGCGACCGGCTCCGGCGCGACCGGTTCCGGCGCGGCGGTTTCGGCGGCCTTCTTCCTGCGCCGAGGCGCTTTCTTGGCTGCCGGCTTGGGCGCGGTTTCCTCCGTTGGCGCTTCGGTATCCTCGACGGGCTCCGCGCTTGCGGTTTCGGCCGTCTCGGTTTCGGCTTTTACCTCTGTCTCGCTGGCCGAGGCGCTGTCTGCCGTCTCGGCAACCGGTTTGGCGGGCGGGGCGGTCTCGACGGCTTCGCTGCGTTCTGCGGCCGCATCCTCGCTCTCAGCCTCATCGGCAGTAGCGCTCTTGCCGTCGCTCGTCGGCGTTTCCTCATCGGCTGCCTGGTCGCGACGGTTCTTGCGCCCTCCGCGCTTGCCGCGCCGACGCTTTTTGCGATCGCCGCCCGCGTCGTCCTCGTCGGAGGACGCGGTTTCTTCAGCCTGGTCGTCGCCGTCCTCGCCGCCGTCCTGCACGGCTTCGACATCGCCGTTGTCGCCGTCCGCGGACTGATCCTTGTCGCGGCCACCGCGGCGCTTGCGCCGCCGACGCTTCTTGCGGCCGCGATTGTCGCCGTCCTCGCCCTCGTCCTGGTCGGTGTTGGGCTGCGTGTCTGCCTCGTCGTCCGCCTCGATGTCGTCGAGGTCGCTCGACACGCCGATCGGCACGAGCGCCTGCACGTCGACCGGGCTCTCGACCTGCGCGCCCTTGGCGATCAGGTAATGCTGCGTGCCGATGCTTTCATCGGCTTCGATCGTGATCGTCAGGCCGAAGCGCGCTTCCAGGTCGGCGAGATTGCCGCGCTTGTGATTGAGCACGTAGAGCGCGGTCGCCACCGGGGTGCGCACCGTGATGTGGTTGCGCGCATCCTTGAGCAAAAATTCCTCGATCGCCCGCACCACGTGCAGCGCCACCGACGAATCGGAACGCACATGCCCCGTGCCGCCGCATTGCGGACAGGGTTTCGTGGTCGATTCGAGCACGCTGGCGCGGATGCGCTGGCGCGACATCTCCAGCAGGCCGAAATGCGAGATGCGTCCGACCTGGATGCGTGCCCGGTCGAGCTTGAGATGATCCTTGAGCCGTTTCTCGACCGAGCGGTTGTTGCGCTTCTCCTCCATGTCGATGAAGTCGATGACGATCAGGCCGGCCAGGTCGCGCAGCCGCAACTGGCGGGCGATCTCTTCGGCAGCCTCGAGATTCGTCTGCAGCGCGGTGTCTTCGATCGAGTGTTCCTTGGTCGAACGCCCCGAATTGACGTCGATCGACACCAGCGCCTCGGTCTGGTTGAGGATGATGTAGCCGCCCGATTTGAGTGTCACCTGCGGCTGCAGCATCTTGTCGAGCTGCGCCTCGACGCCATGGCGCACGAAAAGCGGCACCACCTCGCGATAGGGCTGCACGGCCTTGGCATGGCTGGGCATCAGCATGCGCATGAAATCCTTAGCCTCGCGATACCCCTCCTCGCCGGAAACCAGGATTTCGTCGATCTCCTTATTATAGAGATCGCGCACCGATCGTTTGATCAGGCTGCCTTCCTCGTAGACCAGGCTGGGGGCGGTCGAGGCAAGCGTCAGCGTGCGCACGTTCTCCCACATCCGCATCAGATATTCGTAGTCGCGCTTGATCTCGGCCTTGGTCCTGTTGGCGCCGGCCGTGCGCAGGATCACGCCCATGCCCTGCGGCACTTCGAGATTCTTGACCACGTCCTTCAACCGCTTGCGATCGGGAGCGCTGGTGATCTTGCGCGAAATTCCGCCGCCGCGCGCCGTGTTGGGCATCAGCACCGAATAGCGACCCGCCAGTGACAGATAGGTGGTCAGCGCCGCGCCCTTGTTGCCGCGCTCTTCCTTGACGACCTGAACCAGAAGAATCTGGCGACGCTTGATGACTTCCTGGATTTTGTAATGCTTGCGTACCGCCTTGCGACGACTGGGCAGTTCTTCCAGCGCATCCTCGGCACCGACCGATTCGACTTCCCCGTCCGCCTCGTCCTGGGTGTCGGTCGTCTCCTCGGCGCCCTGTCTTGCCCGGCCCCTGCGGCGCGAACGGCCGCTGCGGGCGGCGGGGGCGTCGGCCTGCACGGCGTCTGGATCATTGCCGTCGGCCTGCTCTTCGTCGGAAGCGTCCTCTACGAGATCCGATGTCACGACATCGGCGTCGGTGCGCGCCGGGATCGCGGGGCCTTTCCTCTCGCCGTCCTCGTCCTGTTCATCGGCCTCGTCGTCGGCGGTTTCAACAGTCGACATCTGCGAATCGGCGCCCTCGGGCGCGGGCGTGTCCTGGCCGTCCTCGTTCGGATCGCCATCCTCGTCCGAATCGTTGTCGGCGCTCGCCTCGCGATCGGCCGCGGAGCCACCGCGGGAACGTCCGCCGCGCTTGCGGCGCTTCGGGCGGCTGCGCTCGGCGCGCTCTTCGGCCTCGTCGTCGTCGTCCTCGGACGCTGCTTCGGCTTCCGCTTCCAGCAGGGCCTGCCGGTCGGCGACGGGAATCTGGTAATAATCGGGATGGATTTCGCTGAAGGCGAGGAAGCCGTGACGGTTCCCGCCATATTCCACGAAAGCGGCCTGCAGGGAGGGTTCGACGCGGGTTACGCGTGCGAGATAGATATTTCCTTTGAGCTGCTTTTTGTCCTGAGATTCGAAATCAAATTCTTCAATCCGATTGCCGCGAACGACGACAACCCGTGTCTCCTCCGGGTGGGAGGCATCGATGAGCATTTTGTTGGGCATTATTGCTGTTCTCCCCGGCCGCGATCCGCACCGGTGGGCCCAGTCTGCTGAGCCGTCGATGACCGGGGCGGATAAGGCTGCCGGACCAAATTGTGTTCGCCGTCGAACGACGTGCCCCCCGCACAATTCGGCCCGCTGCCGTGGCGGCGCGGGAGGCTCCGAATTCGTTGCTCAGGGTGCAGGCCATCAAGGGACCGTCGAACCGTTTCAATGGAGGCCCGGACAAGCCGGACCAGTTTTGTGCTCTTGTCGAGCCGGCGCGGAGTCGTCATGACCCGGCCGTTTTCCTGACGCAAAGGCTTTCTTTGTCATGAATGCCTTGACGAAATTCTGCTGGGTCACCGGCGCGCCGAAGCTCGGGCCGTCGCGCTACGTCGCTCTTTACCTTCGAAAACCTTCAAAGGAAGGACGGCAAGACACGTTTCGGGGCATTGAAGTGACCCGCCGACGCTTTTATGATTTGGACGCGACAATAGCAACCCCGTTTGCGATGCCGGCAAAAGGCGATAGCGAGCGTCTCGAACCGGCAAGGCTCGGTCAAGCACGGTCGTCTAAGAACGTCGCCGACACCGGTTTCCGTCATAACTCGCCTGCGCCTAACTGGATGCTGGACAACGTGCCTTGCCGCCCCAACCTTCCCGAACGCACCGCATCGTGGCGTCTGCTCGCCATGCTCATCGCCGCGATCATGTCCGTATGCATGCCGGTGGCGGTGTACGCCCAGGTCGCGAATGCGGACCGGGTGGCGGCCAGCGCCTACCGCATGGCCGGCGATGCCACGCGTATGCGCGTTGTCGTCGAGTTCGACCGTGCGCCGCCGCTGAAATGGTTCCTGCTGCGCGCGCCGCATCGGTTGGTGATCGATCTGCCTGAAACCGCTTTCGGCTTCGATTCGAAAGCGCTCGAGCCGCGCGGGCTCGTCACGGAGGTTCGTTACGGCAATCTCGGCGACGGGCGTTCGCGCATCATCCTGGCCTCCGACGGACCGTTCGCGGTCGAAAAACTCGCCGTACGGGAAAACGAGGATGCGCCCGGCCACCGCATGATGCTCGATCTGGTCGCCGCGTCAGAGCGCGAGTTCGAGCAGGCTATGGCCGATCTCGCACAGGCCGCCGGCTCGACCATCGCCCAGGACAAGCGGGACCGCCTGATCACCGCTCAGCGCGACACCGACCGCAAATTCACCATCGTGCTCGACCCCGGCCATGGCGGCATCGACGGCGGTGCCGAAGGCGTGCGCGGCACGTCGGAGAAGGACTTGACCTTGTCCTTTTGCAGGGAGTTGCACGCGGCACTCGAAAAGACCGGGCGCTATCAGGTCTTCATGACCCGGACCGACGACGTTTTCCTGCGCCTCGACGAGCGGGTGCGCATCGCGCGCCAGCACGAGGCCGATCTCTTCATTTCCGTGCATGCCGACACGATCCGCTATCGCAATATTCGCGGCGCCACCGTCTATACGATATCCGAAAAGGCGTCGGACGAGATCGCCCATGCCGCCGCGACGCGCGAAAACCTCGCTGATTCGCTGGCCGGCATCGAGATTCCCGAGCAGAATCAGCAGGTGACCGATATTCTTGTCGATCTCGTCCGGCGCGAGACCGTCGGATTTTCGGTCAGTTTCGCGCGTTCGCTCGTCGCTCAGTTCGACCGCACCATCGAACTGATCAAGAATCCGCACCGCTCTGCGGGGTTCCGCGTCCTGCGCGCCCCCGATGTTCCCTCTGTCCTGGTCGAGCTTGGCTATCTGTCCAACCCGAAGGACGAAGAACAGTTGCTCGATCCCGACTGGCGCAAGAAGGCGGTCGGCAGCATTATAGAGGCTATTGCCGCCTATGCCGCTCTGGCCGAGGGGGCGAGAGGATGAAACCGGGATGTGGACGGAATGGCGTCGCGCCTTGTCGTTGCCGCAATTTACCCACATCGCCCGGGCAGAAGAATTTCAAAGCGTTTTGTCGGGGTGACGATGCCGGCAAGTGCGCTATAGCGGTCCCGCATGGGGATTCTTGCGGACTGGAGTACGGATGATACGTCTTATCGGTTATTTCTTCGGCATCGGCATCATGCTGGCCCTCCTGGCCGCCGGCGGTATCGCGCTATATGTCGGTGACTTGACAAGCGATCTGCCGGACTACGAAGTCCTTGCCAAATACGAGCCGCCCGTGACCACGCGCGTGCACGCTGCCGACGGCTCGCTGATGGGCGAGTTCGCGCGCCAGCGCCGGCTCTAC
>MRWF01022533.1_pt1 | contig 18166 bp, 16 predicted proteins | sample 1013331 | NCBI WGS metagenome assembly MRWF01 (sample SAMN06117577, study PRJNA244670) | biofilm metagenome | biome: Water; feature: Cathode Biofilm; material: Biofilm; isolation source: microbial consortium enriched at the cathode of a solar microbial fuel cell | place: USA: District of Columbia ... | reverse complement strand
AGGCTGTTTTCGCTCGCCCGCAATGCCGCCGCGGCCATTGCGGTTGGAGTGCTTCTGACCGGTTGCCTCGTGCCGGAAACCATCGACGCCAACATCGTGCTCGAGGGGTACGAGTACGACATGCGTGTCGAAACCCGCCTCGCTGATCCCCGCGTCGCTAAAGCGCTTGCCGACGGCCACGTGCTCACAGAACAGGAAGAGGACCGGATGCGGGCGGAAGAGCGCAAGGCCGCTCGAATGCCCGGCTTTCAGCGCTTCACCTATGCCGGGGAAGGGCGCTTTAATCTCGTCGTCAATCTCATCGGCGAGCTGGACGCAAGCGGGTCCGCAATCGGCGTGCCGAATACGCGGGCGAAGTCGCAAGCCGACAACTTCTTGAGCATTCGGCGCATGGACGACGGAACCATTGAAGTCAGTACGCCAGAGATTCCGGAACGAGCCCGCGCCGAGCTCGATCAGATCGCCATTGTGCCCAACGGAACGTTGACCGTGACCGTGTCCGGCACAGTCATCGAGACCAACGCCGACGAAACGCCCGGGTCCTTCGGCGGAGCGTATCGCTGGAACATCTCGTCTTGGGATGACCGTGTATTTCTCAAGGTCAACCCGGCTTCTGATTGATGCAGCTTGGCCCCGAAGGAGGATGAATGCCCCGCTATTACTTCCACATCTACAGCGGCGAGGAGGAGTACCTGGATCGAAAAGGAGAACCGCACGATGACGACGCTCGAGCGATCGCGATGGCCCACCGGATCGTGTCGGAAATAGCCGAAGAACCGGAGCATCGTGAGATCGAGGTAAGAGTGGTTGGCCGAAAGGGAAGGGCGGTCGCAACGGTCAACACAAACGGCTTAAAATAGCGACGAAGTGCCAGCATATCCGTCTACACGGGCAAAGCACACAAGCCGCAGCTTCGCAGTGTGCTGGGACGAACGCCGGCACCGCGAGGGCGGTTGATCGGGCTCTGCTGCTGGAAAATGGGCTCCCGAAGCGTGCCGCTTTGATGACTATCTCAACTCGAATGGCCCTTCATCCCATTGGGCTTCCGTGAATAGGTTGAGCATGTCGCCTATGCGTCCGGGATCGGTGACCAGAAGGTAGTGCCAAGTGCCGTTTTGCCCCAGACGGTTGACGGCCGCTGTCCACCGTTGCGCGGCTTTGGCTTTGGCGTCCGCGCCGTCGGTCACCTGCCCCTTGATCTCCACAACCACGTTCTGATCCGTGTCAGTGACGAGAAGGAAGTCCGGGATATAGCGCGCCGGAAGTCCTCGATTGCGGTAGGGAATGAAGAAACCCAGCCGATCGTTCTTCACCCATTTTTTCACGCCGGGATGGCTGTCGAGAAGGAAGGCCGAGCTCTGCTCCCACTTCTGGGTGTCGGCGACCATCGCGTTGAGATGGCAGCGTGTCACCGGATAGATCGGCTTGGTCGTGTGGAAATCCACGAACAGCGTGCTTCCCCGACCGGCGGCCCCCTGCGGCACAACGGCGACTTCGGATTGGGCGGTCGAAGATCCCTTCTTGATCGCCTCAAGAAGAGAACCGATCGCAGCCTGCATGTACTCGCCGACCAGAAGCACGTCGCAGGGCTGGCTACCGCCCTTTCGATCCAGTTTCTCGGCCAGAAACCGCTTGGCCGCAAACGCGACCTTCGGGAAGAGCTGCTGTATCGGGACGGCTGCCGCTCCGTTGTCGGCCTGCCAGCGCGTGCAGATTTCCCGCGCCAGCCGGAACGCCACCTGCTGATCGCGGAACATCGCCCGCCAGTCTTTCAGTGAGAGAACCGGCTTCTCGCCGGGACCGTAGGCCGCAAGAGCGCCATCCGGGGTCGTGAGCGGGGTCAACTCAACGATCTGCGGAATCTTCATCGGATCGATGGTCACCTTGGCGACTTGATCCCAATCGACGAAGACCTCGAACTGACCGGACTGATGATAGCCAGTCACGATCGGAAAGGTGATCTCGAATGCCGCCTTCTCCGGCACGGAATAGATATGGTTGGGGTCTGGCTGCGGCGGCGTCGGCCCCGCCGGAGCGACCTTGAACGGGATCAACTCGAACGGCACGCCGAAGACCTTGGCCGTCTCTTCGGCGAACATCTGGGTGTCTTCGTTCAGCGCGTAGCTCTTGCGGCGCAGCGCGCGGCCCACGACCTGCTCGCATAGAAGTTGCGAACCGAACGGGCGCAGTCCGACGATGTGGGTGACAGTGTTGGCGTCCCAGCCCTCTGCGAGCATGGCTACAGAGACGATACAGCGCACGTCCCTGCCGGGCGGGATGCGCTCGTCGATCCATTTCAGCGCGCCGTCATTGTCGTCGCTCTCGACCTTATCATTGTGCTTGCGTACCAGTTCCGACCAATCCTCCGGCACCTTGCCGCCCGGCCACTCGGCCTTGCCCACGGTGTCGAGGATGAAGCGCAACCGGCGCGTCTCATCCTTGGTGCCGCCTTCCTCGATGTCTTCGATGACTTTGGAGTCGATGCGGACCGTCACTTCCTGGCCCGGCGTGTTGCGGAACCATGGCGGCGACACGCCGTAGCCGTCATTCCCGTTCGCCAGCCAAGCATGAACCTCTTTCGCGACGGCGGTGTCACGGCAGACCACGATGAACACCGGCGGCACAGGGTGCTTGTGTTGCTGCTTCGAGAACTGCTCCCATTCTACGAATCGCTGATGCCACTCCGCCGCCAGAAGATTGATCGGCGCGCTGGCATAGTTCATCACGATTTCGGGGGTCAGGTTGGTGCCGTAGCCCTCTTCCTTCGCCTTTGCTTGCACCCATCTCCAGATGTTGAAATAGGCGGCCTCTTCGGCACCCGTCACGTCCCGCGCGGGGAGCTGCGGGATTTTGACCAGCCCGGATTCGATCGCGTCGAGCAAGCCAAAATCGGACACGACCCACGGGAACGGCTTGCCGACCTCGTTGCCGGAGCCTTGAATGTAGAAGGGCGTCGCGGATAGGTCGATGCAGAGATTGATGCCACGCCTACGGCTGCCGCCCGCGAGCTTGTTGATCCGGTCGAGCCCTTCAATCCAGATTGTCGCTTCCCGCTCGTTCTTCTTTGCGAGGTCCTTGTCCTCGTCGAGTGACTGGTCGTCAGCCTCCGCGTCGCCGCGACGGTAGGCGTGGTGCGCCTCGTCATTGAAAATCAGCCAGTGCGGGCCGCGGCCTTTGCCGCTCCCCAGCTCGCGCCGGATGTCGTTGAGCGCAGCGACCATGTCAGGGTCCCACTCTCCGGGCTCGCCCTCTTCCATGATCAGCGTGATGGTCACAGGCGGGAGCGCGCGGGGATCTCCATCGGGGTCGGGCCGGTGAACGTCGTTCTCAGTGAAGCCCGTGCCGCGCTGCCCCCACCGCCTTGTCAGAACGATGCGGACAGAATCAATGATCGCGGTTTTCCCGGCGTTGTTCTGCCCGATAAAGACGGTGGTCTCGCCAAGGTCGATGGCGAGGTCTTTAATGCAGCGGAAATTCTGAATGTGGAGCCGGGTGATACGCACGGGTCAGACCTTAGGCAGCGTTCGGGGCGTTAGGCCCCGACGCTCCGGCCCGCACCGGCAGCCGCGCGATCTCCCGCCCGGCCCTATCTTCCGCGACGCGGATTTCAAAGGCGCTTTGCAGGTTGAGCCAGAACTGCGGATCGGTGCCAAACCAATGCCCGAAGCGCAGCGCGGTATCGCCGGTGACGGCGCGCTTTCCGGCGATAATCTGGCTGACACGGTTTGGCGGCACGTCGATCTGCCGCGCAAACTCGGTCGGCGATACGCCCAGCTCTTCCAACTCGTCCTTCAGGACTTCGCCGGGATGTACGGCTCTCATAAACATGGCCTGATCTCCTTCCTCAGTGATAGTCCACGATTTCAACATTGCTCGGCCCGGTCTGATCGGCCAGCCACTCGAAACAGATGCGCCATTGCTGATTGATGCGAATGGAATACTGTCCGGCGCGATCACTTTTGAGCGTTTCGAGCCGATTTCCTGGCAGGGCGCGGAGCGTATCGAGCGAGAGTGCCGCGTTCAGAATAGACAGCCGCCGGGCTGCCTGATCTTCAAAACCCTGAAAGGCCTTGACGAACTCTCCCTTCGCGAACTGCTCAGTCTTCTTGTCTCGATAGCTCAGGATCATGCATCATAGACCGTATAGGCCTTGACGCTTTACGTCAAGCGTCAATGGTCGCGTCAACTGCATGCGCAGCAAAACAGCTCCACCCTGCGACGTAGAGTGACTAGGCTGGCAATCGCATGGGCACGCGATGCACCATGGTCTACAGCCCTGACGCGGGTACGCTGCCTGCGAAGCAGACGCTGCGGGTGTCCAACGACTGCCCCTTGGATACGCCGGTCAAGAACGCCGAGCTGTATGTCATCGAAGCCTTCCCCGGCAAGCAACTGCGCGTCATCCTGACCGACCCGCCTGAGCGCTATCTTCGTTGAAGGTCCATTTTCAGCACGCCAGGTCGAAAACGGCCACTCCAAAAACGTTCCATAAGGTTGGACGCTCGCACGTCTCGTTAACACCACGGCTCGCGCCGGCCGCTCCACGTCCGCGCGAGGCCTTCGCGAACAAGAATGTCACCGGCATCCCGTCCGTTGACGCGGACTACGGCGAGCGTGCGGCCATAGCGATCGGCCCCTTCGCGCAGGATCTCCACGCGCTGACCGGCCAGCAGCTCTGCGAGCCTATGCTTCGAGTGCTGCGCCAGATCGCTTTCATAGGCACACTGTCCCTCGATTTCCGGCGCATCGATGTTGAAGATTCGGATCGCCTCTGCCTCCTGCGTCATGCCGAGCCGCAAGGAATCCCCGTCCCAGACGCGGATTTCGGTAGGTTCGCACGACAATACGCAAAGCATGATGGTGACGGTGATGTGGCTGCTCATTGCTCTTTATTGTTGTTGCTGATTCCGGAGAGATCGATGCGGATACCGGCCTTGTTCGGGTCTTCCTCCGAAAGAGACGGCTCCGATGGCCCGGTGCCCTCGGCCGCAACCCGCTCGCCAAGCTCCGCTGACTGCGGTTTGGCAAGCTCGGTTTCGCCAGGGTCGGACTCATAGAAGACTTGGCGGCCCTCGAACCGGCCGGTCTTGTAGGCGAGGATTGCGTCGTCAAGAGCCTCCTGGGCGGGCGCACCGTGCCACTCGGTGACTATGCGATAGACCTTGGCAAAGAGCGCGGTGCCCATTCCGATATTCTTGCAGGAATCGAGGAGGTCGGGGCTGAGCTCGGACTTGTCCTGAATGCCGAGACCGGCCGGATACTGTGTCACCCCTACCTTGACGACCGACTGACCCAAATTCTGCTGAATGAGCTGCATCGCCTCGTCCTCGGTGGTCGGCTTCGGTACAAGGATGATGCGCTCCCCTGCCCGCACCGTGACGGTCAGATGGTCGGCGCCGCCGGCTTCCTCGATGAACTTTTGGACGATCTCGAGCTTGAGGCTGGGATCGGCGCATTGCTGAATCAGTTCGGCATCGATCATGACCCTATCTCCTATTCGTTGAACGCCATCACCAGTGGCAGACCGAACAGCGAGGCCCAGGCCTGCGCGCTCGACCGCTGGATGGCGACGATATTGGTGTTGCCGGTCCACCAGGCATTGCCGGTCGCAACAATCACGTCCGGAGCATGCAACATCGACTGGATGACGGGCCAGATGATCAGCTGCTCATAGCAGATGAGCGGCGCAACCTTAAGCCCGGCGAACTCGAAGACCGGATTGGCGAAGAACCGCGCGTGCGCCCCGCCGGTGGTCCAGGGTTGCCACATGGAAACCGGGACCGGCATGCGCTCGCTGTAAAGGATCTCCGCGCCCTTCCCCGAAACCCCGATCATCACATTGTCGTAGCCGACAGGATCGACGATGGCCGCGCCGCCATTGACCATGATGTCGAGGCTGGAAAGCTCGCGCGTCCAAAGCCGCTCGGTGGTGGCACTCCACAAGCCCACGGCGCTTTCCGGCAGGATCGCGACACGGGCGCCGTCGCCGGCGGCGGCCCCGACCAGTCGTATTGTCGAGACCTGCTGACGATAATCGGCATACTGGCCGGGCTGCTCGAACCTGAACCTGGTGTCGATGCCCCGCCAGCCTTCCGGCTCGACCGGCGGCGTCCAGCTCGAGGCTGACCAGGCGAAGGCGAGCGCTGCAACGCCGGCTGCAATCGGCCATATGCGTGTCGTCATCGCGAGCAACAGGGCGGCGGTCGCGGCAAGGCCGAACCAGGCCCAGCCCGGGAAGAGAACTCCGGCTGCTGTGATCGGATGGGCCCAACCGACAATCCCGAACGGCGGCACGCTCATAAGGACGGCGGCGGTCGCGTAGCGAACGGGCCGGCGCCAGCCGCCGCGCGATGTCCACAGCGCAGCATGGACAGCAACAAACATGAGCGAGGCGGCAAGCCAGAGGCCAAGGCCGATGGCGAGCTGCGCGCCGAAAAAGATCGAGGCGCCGACCGGCAGGCCGCGCGATGCACCGAGAAAATGCGCCAGCGCGACCAGACCCGCAACCGTGCGCGAAGGAGCGAAGGCCCAAAGCGCCGGGAAGGCTATGCCGACGGCGAAGGCGAGCGGATGCCCGCTCCATCCGAATGCGCCGGTGATGACGCCGCCGGCGACGAACAAGGCCGCGTGCAGGAGACTACGGCGTGAAGGTGAGGACTTCCCGTGCGAGGCCAAGGACGCCGGCGGCCGGAAGCGGCCCAAAATATCTTGAATCATAGGAACCAACGAAATCGGAATGGAGAAACAATTCGCCCTCGGGCACGACGCCGCCCGTCCAGGGGGCCATCGGCCGTCCCTCGGCGTCACGGGAATGAACAGTGGAAGCTGGCAACGGCGCATCATCAATGATGACCTGGCCCTCGACACGGATGGACTGGCTGGCCAATGCGACGACGGTCTTGATGAGCGGTGCGGTCCCGGCCGGACACAGCCCGCGCGGCAGATATCCGCGCTCGCGGGCAAGATCGACGGAGGAACCGGCAGGCGGGCAGATGAAGATACGGTCGCCGACCGCAATCGGTCGGTCCAGCGTTTCTATTTGCCAAAGGCCCAACGGATATGAGGGTGTGACGTTCACCCGATAGCCGCCCCATGTGAAGGCTGCCGCCATCGAACCGAGGAGGACGGTGCCGGCGCCGATGATCGCAAGCGCCCTGCCCTGTCTCGTCATCGGGTCATGCCCTGATCGCGGATTTGGCTCTCGGCCCGGGTCTGCTGCTGCGCCCGCTCGTAGGCCGCAACGCGCTGCGCGGCACTGAAGCTCGGCCAGGCTGCGACCAGTTTGGAGCGGTCGCCCTCGGCGACTTGTGCCGCGGCTGCGTCATAGGCCGGACCCTTGGCCTCTTTCGAGCCAAGGAAGGCCCGTTCTCCAAACCGCTGGTCGAGCGCCTTGTTGAGCTGGTCAATCTCTGCCTTCACCATTTTGTCGGCCAGGGTAAAACCGAGCGCGGCCGAAAGGTCGTTGCGATCGATCGCATCGCGGATGCGGTCAAGCACGCTCTGCGCCGAACCGGACAATGCAGGAATGTCGACCCGGCTGCGGTCGCGCTCGCGCGACAATTCGACGGTGCGAAGATCTCCGATCTCGGCGCGTAGCCGCATATAGCGGGCAAGGTTGTCCCTGAGCGCCGGAACGTTGTTCAAGGCCCGCTGTCGCTCGGCCTTGGCCTCCGATGAGGCAAACATGCCGGTCTTGCCGCGCATTGCACCGAAAGCCTCCGGATCGCGACCGAGCTGGTCGACGATGCGGCTTTGCGCTGCCCGCCTTTCCGCTTCATTGGCGCCCATGATTGCGGAAAGGTTCATCGCAGTCATCGCACCATCGGGCTTCTCATAGACTTGGGCAACGCGGTCGCGAAGCTGGGTCCAGGCATGGGTGAGTGTGGCGTCTGATTGCAATTTGGCCTCCACGAGCTGCGGGATGGATTGGGCCCAGGTCGCGATACCGCGAATCCAGGGCTGGGAAACGGACGAGGCAGTCGCGGTCGCCGCAGCCGCTGCCTGACGATCGGCGGCACGGTCGAACCGCCCGATGAGGCTTGAGAGCCTGGCAGCGGCCGTCTCGAGCCGATCGCGCTGCTCCCTGATCCAACGGAGCTGGTTTTCGATCAGGGCTTTCGCCACGCGCGCGCCGTAGAGACCGCGACTGTTGGCATAGGAAAGCGCCTGTTCGTAGAGCTTCGATCCGGCGAAATCGAGTGTTGTGTCCTTGGCCCCACGCTTCGACAGGTTCTGGATGAGCCCGCCCGCCTTCTCGAAAGAGCGGCGTCCGTAATAAAGCTTCACGTCATGGCGATGCCGGGTCATCGCCACATAGGTCAGGTGCCGGTCGAGCGAGAGGGTCGCGAGCACCTTCACCCGATCGATGGTGGCGCCCTGCGATTTGTGGATGGTGGTCGCATAGCCATGATCGACATTGCGATAGAACCGCTGGTCGATGTCCACCCTTCTCTTGTCGTCTCCGATCTCGGCGACGAAGCGGCCCTTCTCTGCCTCGACAACGCGACCGATCATGCCGTTCTTGACGCCAAGCGAACCCTCGTTCTTCAGGAACACGATCTGGTCGCCAGCCACGAAATTTCGCATGCCGTCTTTCGTGCGGAAGGCGTGGCCTTGCTCGATCAAACCACGCTCGAGAAGCGCGCCGCGTGCCAGCTCGTTCAGTGTCCGCACGTCGCGGCGAAGATGCGCAAGGATCAGGCTCGATCGGTTCGGGTCGTAGTCTGCAATCCAGTCGCGGACGAGCGCACTTACCGCCTGGTCCTTCAACTCCATGCCGACCAGGCGTCCCTGCCCCTGATAGGCGGAGATCGCCGCTCCAATTTTGCCTCGGGCAAGATCCATCGAGGCAGCGCGCATCCATTGCTCACGCTGCCGATAGATCGTGCCGAGCTCGGCATAGCCGACGCGATCGGCAAGCGAGCGGAACGCAGCGCCCGCCTCGATCGGCTGCAACTGATCGGCATCGCCGACAAGAACAAGCTTGGCGCCGGCATGGGCAATGGCCGAAACGAAGTCCGCCATCTGGCGCGACGACACCATGCCCGCCTCGTCCATCACGAACACGGTCTTGTTGTCCAGGTGAAGACGGCCGCGCTCCCATTGAAGTTGCCAGGACGCCAGCGTTCGCGAGGCAATGCCCGCTTCCTTCTCCAGCCCCTCGGCGGCCTTGCCCGCAAGCGCCCCGCCGACAACGCGATAGCCCGAAGCCTCCCATACTTCGCGCGCTGCCTTCATCATCGTTGTCTTGCCGGCGCCCGCGCGGCCGACGATGATGGCAAGGCGCTCGTCGCCGGTGATGCGTTCCAGGCCGATGCTCTGCTCGTCGGAAATCTGCGCCTGGCCGGCAATGACTTCGGCCCGCGCGCTCACTGAGACGCCGAACCGGCCATTCGTCGCGAGATGCTCGGCCTGGTTCCCCATCTCGGCTTCTATGCGGATCATGTCACGCGTCGCAAAACGCTCCGGCAGTCGCTCGCCGGTTTCCGGATCGACCCCTTCCGCCTCGATCTTCACGGCTTCCGGGCTTCCCATGACGCGCGCCAACAAGTTCGCGAACTGGCCGGGATCATCGACATAGCGGTGCAGATATTTGGCGACGTCCCGCTCGTCGAAGACGCTCTTCTCGCGCGCGATCGCGTCCAGTATGATCTCCGGTCGGCGCTCTATCCGGCGTGCATTCTCGCGCCGCGTTTCCTCGTGCAATGCGAGCCGTTCAAGCCTGGCCGCGCGCCCTTCAGCCTCCGCCTCCCGCTGAATGTTTTTGCTGGCAACCCCGATATGCGTGGTCGGCTCCAGCTCGATACCGCGCTCGGCATAGGAGCGGCCATCGATACGAATGTCATGGCCGTTCAATTCGAGATGCTTGTTCTGCGCGGCGTACCAGGCCTCCCGCAAAGCGAGGAAGTCCGCCTTGTCACCAGCCCAGAGCTTGTAAATGATCTGACCGGACTTCGAGCGGACCGGACGTCCGTCCTCTCCGATCACGGGCACTTTCTTGCCGCCGAATCCCTCTTCAGTCAGCGGCCGCAGTGTCGTCATCAGATGCACATGCGGATTGCCCGGCGCATCGTGATAGACCCAGTCCGCGACCAGCCCGCGCGTGCTGACATGCTCGGCGACGAACTCGCGCATCATTGCGATATTCTGCTCGGTCGTCAGCTCGCGCGGCAGAGCCAGAATGAACTCCTTGGCGAGTTGAGCGTCCTTGCGGGTCTCGAACGCCTCCACCTTGTTCCAGAAGGCTTCGGATGCGCCGGCAACCGAGCGATCGGCAACAAGTGCTCTCGCCCAGTCCGGCGCATCGGCCGGCAACACGAACTCGTCATGCACCATGCCGGGCTTGCGCGAGAAGTCGGCCACCCTGCCCTCGCGCTCGTTCTCCATGCGGGCGCAATGGCGATACGCGGCCGCCGCGACAGCGCTGCGGCCTTCGCCGCGGCTGATCAGTTGGGGCGTGAAGTGCGTGATCGCCACGGGACAGGTGCTTTCTCGATCCGAACGCGAATGCAGTTCGGTCGAGCGCGGTCCCTCCCGGGGGCCGAACGCAGCAACGTTGCTTGAAACGTATTACTGCGCCCTTGGACCGTTCTTCCGAACGGCGGGATTCTTCCCGCAATGCGTAGGCTTCGCCTACCTGTGGTTTTTCGCAGGGTGCGCTGCGCGCACGTCCAATGCGACTCTCCGCATCGCATTGACCATCCCCGCAACCGGAGAACCAGCCGATGAGACGACCCTCCTCCCGCATCCGCGAGGAAATCGAACGCCTGCAGGAGCAGCTGAAGCTTGCCGAGACCAAGGAGGCCGAACGCATCGGCCGGCTCGCGCTAAAGGCCGGATTGGGCGACGTGAATGCGTCCGACACAGAGCTGGTCGCAGGCTTCGAAGAGATGGCAAAGCGATTTCAAACGAGAACGAAGCAGAAGGCATCCGAGCCGGCTGCTCGCTCTCAAGCGGACGCTTCTGATGCATGAACGCCGCTATCGGGCGTCACAAACGGAAGCCCGAAAGAAGGATGCGCGCGAGAAGATCCAGCTCGGCGGGCTCGTCGTAAAGGCGGGGCTTCGCAGCGAGGATCGCGCCGTCATCCTAGGCGCACTAGTCGAGGCTGCCGGGCAGCTCGGAGACAAGCAAGAGCGGGCCCGATGGGCAGCAATCGGAAAGGCGATATTCGACAATGACAGCAAAGAAGCTGATGCTGCTGGCCGCACCGGCATTGATGATGTTGGGGATCGTGCTCGCGCTCCAGGGGATTGAGACCTGGCTTGCGTCATTCGGGAATTCGCCGGAGAGTTATCAGACGCTTGGGCGGATCGGTCTTGCCCTGCCCTATGCAGCTGCCGCCGCGATCGGTGTCATCTTCCTGTTCGCCGCGAATGGCTCACTTGCAATTCAGTCGGCCGGCCTCGGCGTCCTGATCGGCGGCCTTGCCGCCGTCGCCTTCGCAGCGTTGTCCGAGATGACGCGCCTGTCCACCTTCGCCAGCCATGTGCCCGAAGGAACGATATTCTCCTACCTCGACCTCTACCCCATCGGCGGCGCGGCGACGGCCTTCGTCGCCGGCATGTTCGGATTGCGGGTTGCGCTGCGCGGCAATGCCGCGTTTGGAGCGACAGGTCCGAAACGGCTCTCCGGCCGTCGCGCCATCCATGGCGACAGCCATTGGATGAACGGCGCCACAATCGCTCGTCTCTTTCCTGAAAGCGGCGGTATCGTGCTCGGCGAACGCTATCGCGTCGACGAGGATGCCGTCGCCGGCATCAACTTCGATCCGCGCCGCAAGGAGACGTGGGGCAAGGGAGGAAAGTCACCGCTGGTCTGCTTCGACTGCGGCTTCGGCTCGACCCACGGCATCGTCTTCGCTGGTTCCGGCGGTTACAAGACCACCTCCGTGGTCGTGCCGACCGCACTCAAGTTCAAGGGCTCGCTGATCGTCCTCGATCCCTCGACCGAGATTGCCCCTATGGTCGCCGCGCATCGCGAGGCGCATGGGCAGGACGTCCTGATTCTCGATCCGAAACGCCCCGACATCGGCTTCAACGTCCTCGACTGGATCGGCCGCTTCGGCAATGCGCCAGAGGAAGACATTGCCTCGGTGGCGGCCTGGCTGATGTCGGAGAAGCCGCGCGTCACCTCTGGCGCTGACGATTTCTTCCGCGTCTCGGCCGAACAGCTCATCACCGGCGTCATCGCCGACGTGATGCTGTCCGATCCGGACGATACGCAACGCGAACGGTCGTTACGCGTCGTTCGCGCGCGGCTCGCCGAGCCGGAAGAAACGCTCAAGGAAAAGCTCGCCGATCTTTATCAAAGCTCGACCTCCCGGTTCGTCAAGGAGGTCATCGCCCCCTTCATCAACATGACGCCGCAAACCTTCTCCGGCGTTTATGCGACCGCCGCCAAGGAGACGCACTGGCTCTCCTACGACAGCTACGCAGCCATCGTGTCGGGCAACACTTTCAGGACCGACGATATCGCCAACGGGCGCACGACGGTGTTCATCAACATCGATCTGTCGACGCTCGAAAATCATCCCGGCATGGCCCGTGTCATCATCGGTGCGTTCCTCAAGGCAATCTACAATCGCAACGGAGACATGCAGGAACGCGCCCTGTTCCTTCTCGATGAGGCCGCCCGCCTCGGCTACATGCGCATCATCGAAACCGCCCGCGATGCTGGCCGCAAATATGGCATCACCCTGCTGATGCTGTTCCAGTCACTCGGTCAGATGCGCGAAGCCTTTGGCGGCCGTGATGCGACCTCCAAGTGGTTCGAGTCCGCGTCCTGGGTGTCGTTCTCGGCCATCAACGATCCGGAGACAGCGAAGTACATCTCCGAGCGCTGCGGCATGACCACCGTGGAGGTGAACCAGGTCAGCCGAACCTCGCGCGACATGGGTTCGTCCCGCACCCGCTCCCAACAGCTCTCGCAACGCCCGCTGATCCTGCCGCATGAAGTCACCCAAATGCGCGCCGATGAGCAGATCATCCTGACCGGTGGCAATCCGCCGCTGCGGTGCGGTCGCGCCATCTACTTCCGCCGTCCGGAAATGGCTGCGCTCGTCGGCAAGAGCGGTTTTCAACCGAAGACGGGAGCGGCTGGATCCTAGCTAAAACGGAAGCCGTCCCGCCCCCGTTTACCACAAGCTCGGGGGCTTCTCTTCGGCGCAATGTGGGAAGCGCGTTCAGCCCCCTCGCCTGCTCCGCTTCGCTCCGCCCCGCCGTTGGCGGTGTGGAAAACAGGGACGGCACGGGGCTCTGTATCTTGGCCGCCTGACGTCGGCCGCTCACACAACTATGCTCGCTGACGAAAAGGGTTCCTTCAAGCATTACGACAACGCCCACATGGGTGGCTGCCAGCAAGGACTCTAAGTATGATTTCGGTATTCGGACCGTTGCTGACCATTGCCGAACGGCGGGTAGGGTGACGGCATGATTGTAACAGACGTGGCGATCTCCAACGAGAAGGTCTGCTTGCGTCGAAACCACCCCCTTCAGATACGCGAGAGATCGAAGCCGAAAGGCGGCAGACGCCGCAAAGCGGTTCCTTCACGACAGCCCGGCCGCGTAGTGACGCGCGCTGCTGTGAAATGTGGGGATGCGGAAACATAACGGGAACAATCTGCTCGCAGGCAGCAGGAAAGCGCCTATACTCGCGCCATGAGCAAGAGAATCACCGACAACCAGGTTCTGGGTGAACTTGGCGAGACTGCGGTCAAGAAGATCGTGCTCGAAACAGGATTCATCTATGAGAACCGTGGCAGGCTGGAGGCCGGAACCGACGGCCTGATTGAGTTGCGCGATCCGCGCAGCGGCGCCCCGCTTGGAAAACTGTTGGGCGTCCAGGTGAAGGCGACGGCAAGGGGCCAGTATATTCGGGAGACCGACCGCCAATTTGAGTATGTGCTGAAGGCAGACGATCTCGCCTATTGGCGCAGGTACAACATCCCGGTCATCATCGTGCTGTGGCGACAATCCGACGGATCCGCGTATTGGAAGGATGTGACAGACAGCCTGCGCGGTGATGAGCGCCGTCTTCGGTTCGACAAGGACGAAGATGTATTTGGTCCCGGTTGCGCCGACCGCCTGGCCGCTTTGACGATCGACCGGCATACGCCCGGTGTTTATCTCCCGCCTCTGAATACGGGCGAGAACGCCATCATGAACATGATGCGTATCCGGCCGCCGGACGAGATATTCGTGGCCTCGTCACCGTTCGGCACAGGCAGAGACGCCATACCTGATCTGCTTAAGCAGAAGAACACGCGCTTCGACTGGGTCATTCGCAAGCGGCGTTTTGTATCCTTCTTCGATCCGAGAGAGTTTGGAACAAGCGCCATTGTCGACCTCGATCAGGTCGAAGCGGTTGAGACCGCGCTCTTCACCCAGAACGATGATCCCGATGACACGAATGACACGATCGATCTCTTGCGCCGCAGTGTCGTGCGCCAGATATCCGGCCAGATCAGCCATCTTGCCAAGGAGAGGCTGTTTTACTTCCATGCCCTGGGGGTCAACAAATCGCGCCGCTACAAATACGCCTCAAGCGTGAAAGACGCATCGGCCAGGGTGGTGGGCTATTATCCGAACAAGAAATTTCCCGACAAGCCGGGCTATGTCCGTCACCACGCCGCGAACTTTCGCTTTGAACGGCTTGGCGATGAGTGGTTCATCGTTATCGATCCGACGTTCTATTTCACGCGCAACGGGTTCATTCCGCATCCTTTTCCCGGCGCATTGCTGGCCGGGAAGAAGCGGCTCGAACGTAACGCGGCGGTGCGTGGGCAAGTCATCATGTGGCAAAGCCTTCTTGCGGAAAGCGCCGTGCAAAAAGATGACCTCTTCGAGAAAACGGGCGCAAACGATCATCTCATTGGTTTCGAGCATTTGCCGTTGATAGAACTGGCGCAGGCCGTTCCTGAAGATACGTGGAACCGTACCGACCCTCGAGCCAGGGAGATGGAAGCTGCGGACCTGTTTGAGGAAGGGCTGTCCGCATGACATTCAGGACGCGCGTGTTCGATGAACCTGTTCTGGAATTCGGCGACGGCGGGCAGCATTGCGATCCGCGGCAGGGCTTACGCGAATTCGGGCCGCTTCAGCCCCGTTCGGGTGAAGTGGTGCGCGTGGGCGTGATTGGCACCGACGATACGGTCGCGGGGTTCACGGAGTTTCTTGATGAAACAGGACGGGGCATCGAAAGTGAGGGCAAGCAGCTGATCAACCTGAACCCGGACTTTCCGGGTCTGGGCAATCAGAATCCGTTTCGCTGCAAGTTTGAGGTGCCGGATGGTGCGGCAGGTACGCTGTCTCGCAGCCAGGTCAACGACATCCGGGCCATAGGCCGGCATGACGAGGCCGTGCGCCAGGCCGTGGAGATGATTTCGCAGCAGTTGACTGCCCTGATCGAAAGCAGCGTCAAGCCGGACGTCATCGTCCTAGCCTTGCCCGTTGCGTTGATCGAAAAGCTGGTGAACGCAAAGAGCGAGGAGGGAGAGGCAGCGGAGGATGAAGACGAGGATGACAGGGACGGCCTGCTGAATTTTCGTGACCTGCTGAAGGCAAAGACGCTGCACCTCGATGTGCCGACGCAGATTGTCTGGCCTGATACATGGGACGACGCTGCCAAGATCCCGCGCAAGGTGAAACGTGGCAGCAACCGCCAGACGCAGGCCAAAGCAACCCGCGCCTGGAATCTGCTGAACGCTCTCTTCTACAAGGCGGGAAAGGTCCCGTGGCGTCTGTTGCCGGATGATGCGGGCCTGCGGACCAGCTTTCTCGGCATCGGCTTCTACCGTGACGTTGATGGCCAGCAGCTCTGGACCAGTACAGCGCAGATGTTCGATGAGCGCGGTCGCGGTCTCATTCTGCGCGGCGCCCGTGCGCAAACGGAGTCTAAGGGCCGTCATCCCTATCTCACGGCTGAGGATGCCGATGACCTGGTGACCCAGTCGATTGCTGCCTATAAGGCCCATCACCGTCATGTCCCCGCGCGTATCGTCATCCTGAAGACCTCCAGGTTCAGGGCGGAAGAGGCTGAAGGAATCGATGCCGCGCTGCACCGCGCCGGAATCGACCTCAGCGATCTAGTCTGGGTCCAGGAAAGCTCGCCGATCGCCATTTTTCGCGACGGGAATTACCCGGTATTGCGGGGCACCTTTGTCGATCTTCGAGGAAAGGGTCTGCTCTACACGCGCGGCAGTGTGCCGTACTATGGCACGTTCCCGGGACTGCGGGTTCCGCGTCCATTGTTGCTGGTGCCGCACGAGAACTGCGACAGCGCCATCACCAAGATTGCCGGAGAGGTTCTGGCGCTGACCAAGGTCAACTGGAACAGCACGCAGTTCGACCAGAAACTGCCTGCGCCAATCAAGGCGGCGCGGGAGGTCGGGCGTATCCTGAAGCATATTGAATTCGGAACGGCGGTTTCGCCTGATTTCCGCAGATACACATAATCCCTTCTACAAGTGGAAGTGCGACACAAAGGCGAAGTCCAAGGAGGTTGACCGACCGCGCACGGCCGGTCGACAGGCATAGCTGAATGCCTCGTCCAGAGGGTTTGAAACTATCGGATAGGGCCACCCCTATCGAGAGACCGTAATTGTGCCCTGGTGCGCACCTGAGCCTGGGCCCTGTCGAGCGCTTTCAGTACGCCTCTCGCTTCCTCGAGCTGCTTCTCATCGACGCCGTGCCTAGTGGCAAGTGGACCCAGATTCTTGCCCGAGCGCAATGCGGCCAAATCATCGCCGAAACGGCGCTCGAATGCGCTCGTAGTCTGCCGCAATTCGACCTTGAGGTCGGGCGAGAGCACATCACCCCGATCAAGCGCGCTCATGAGCTGATCGCTCGGCCGCGGGACCTCCACGCTCGCCCGCCGCACTTCGTCATGACGGTGCTGCTGCATCGTCTGCCGGATACCATGCACGATCTTGAGGTAACTCTCGGCGATCCCGCGAAGGGCGGACTGTGCAGCGACAGCGTTGCGATGCGCCTCCCGCTCCTGCCGGCTCGCAAGAATGGCGCCCTTGCCCGCGAGCGGCCCGAACCGTTCTGGGGCATCCCGCAGCTCCAAAATCATCTGCCGATCGCCGATCTCGCCGTCAAAAGCGGCACTCCTGATAGTTTCGACCACCGGCCGGTAGTCGGTAAATACCGTCTTTGCCGTGGTGACAAGGCGTTTCATCGCCTCGGTGGCGCTTTCGGAAGCGGCGATCCGTTCTAGCAGCTCGACCTTCGGAACTTCCGTGGCGAGGGTCCGGCCGGGAAGCAATGCAGCCCGTTCTACCTGCCCAATGTCGGTGCGGCTTTGGGCCTCCATCCGTGCCTGGCTCTGCTCGCGCGCATGTTCGCGTTGGCGCGCGTCGGTGAGGATGCGTGTCAGATAATGGGTTTCACCATGGGTGCCGACCACCAGCGCGTGACGGACATATTCAGCATTCGCACGGATCAACTGACGGTCCAGCGCGAAGCCCTTGGCCGCCGCAAACTGGTGCATGAAGGTCATAGTCGTGCGCGTATTGCCCTCCCGGAACGGATGGACCTTCCACACGTCGATGATGTTGCCTGCAAATGCGGCCATGTCCTGCGGCCGGGACAGGTCCCTGAGACCCGACCAGTCGCGGGCATTGAGTTGCTTCAGGCAGTGCTCGGCCTGGAGGCGCGCCAGATGGAACGGCGCGTACTCGACACTGCCGCCGCCCAGCTTCTCCTCGGCCTTGACCATATCGATGCGGCGGATTTCGCCGGCGAACGGATACACCGGGGCAAAGATGCGCCGGTGTATTTCCAGCAGGTGCGCGAGTCCGAATTCGGCTTTGACCGGATTGTCGTACAGACCCTTCAACGTCTTCAGGGTTTCTCGACGCTCCTTGCTATCGAGTTTGGCCTGATCCCTGATGTTGAAATGATTGATGAGGACTGTGGTGCCCGGGTAAAAATATGGGTCACTCATCAAGCGGCACGGGCACGCCTTGCTTCGACATAGGCATCGCCCAGCTGATCGCAATCCGCTTCGCTCAACAGCCCGGCCTCTTCACACAGGACGAGGAACTGTTCGAAGAGGTTCGGCTCGTCTCGCGACACAGCCATTGCCGAAAGCGCAGCCTTGTGACCATCGGTCAGCATCGCTGCGACGATAGGCTCAAGCTGTGTCTGGTCGAGGGTCTTGA
>MRWF01019326.1_pt1 | contig 18553 bp, 12 predicted proteins | sample 1013331 | NCBI WGS metagenome assembly MRWF01 (sample SAMN06117577, study PRJNA244670) | biofilm metagenome | biome: Water; feature: Cathode Biofilm; material: Biofilm; isolation source: microbial consortium enriched at the cathode of a solar microbial fuel cell | place: USA: District of Columbia ... | reverse complement strand
CCGCCCTCGCGGATGGCGAAGCGCAGGCCCTCGTCCATCGCGATCGGGTTGATCAGCTGCACCGTCATGGCGACGTTGTCGCCCGGCATCACCATCTCCGTGCCTTCCGGCAGTTCGATCACGCCCGTGACGTCCGTCGTCCGGAAATAGAACTGCGGCCGGTAGTTGCCGAAGAACGGCGTGTGACGGCCGCCCTCCTCCTTCGTCAGGATATAGGCCTCCGCCTTGAACTTCGTGTGCGGCGTGATCGACCCCGGCTTCGCCAGAACCTGACCGCGCTCCACGTCGTCGCGCGCCACGCCGCGCAGCAGCGCGCCGATGTTGTCGCCCGCCTCGCCCTGATCCAGCAGCTTGCGGAACATCTCCACGCCCGTGCACGTCGTCTTCTTGGTGTCGCGGATGCCGACGATCTCGACCTCCTCGCCCACCTTGACGACGCCGCGCTCAACGCGCCCCGTCACCACCGTGCCGCGGCCCGAGATCGAGAACACATCCTCGATCGGCATCAGGAACGGCTGGTCCTTCGGGCGCTCCGGCTGCGGCACGTAGTCGTCCACCGCCTTCATCAGCTCCAGGATCGCCTTCTTGCCGATCTCGTCGTTCGTCCCCTCGACCGCGGCAAGGGCCGAGCCGCGGATGATCGGAATGTCGTCGCCGGGGAAATCGTACGAAGACAGCAGCTCGCGGATCTCAAGCTCCACCAGCTCCAGCAGCTCCTCGTCGTCGACCTGGTCGACCTTGTTCATGAACACCACCAGCGCCGGAACGCCGACCTGGCGCGCCAGCAGGATGTGCTCGCGCGTCTGCGGCATCGGACCGTCAGCCGCCGAAACCACCAGGATCGCGCCGTCCATCTGCGCCGCGCCCGTGATCATGTTCTTCACGTAGTCGGCGTGACCCGGGCAGTCGACATGCGCGTAGTGACGGTTCTCCGTCTCGTACTCCACATGCGCCGTCGAGATCGTGATGCCGCGCGCCTTCTCCTCCGGCGCGTTGTCGATGTCCGCGTACGACTTAACCGCCCCGCCATACTCCGCAAGCGTCATCGTGATCGCCGCCGTCAGCGTCGTCTTGCCGTGGTCAACATGGCCAATCGTGCCAACGTTGCAGTGCGGCTTGTTACGCTCAAACTTCTCCTTGGCCATCTTCTCTTCTCCGGCTCTCGGCTTTGTCGTGTCTCTTCAGTGATGCCCGATCCGCGCGGTCACGCCAGCTTGGCGATGACTTCGTCGGAAATGCTCTGGGGCACCTGCTCATAGTGATCGAACTGCATGGTGAACTGCGCCCGTCCCTGGGTCATGGAGCGCAGCGTGTTCACGTAGCCGAACATGTTGGCCAGCGGCACCATGGCGCTGATGACCGTCGCGTTGCCGCGCGGCTCGGAGCCCTGCACCTGGCCGCGGCGGCTGTTCAGATCGCCCATGACGTCGCCCACGAATTCCTCCGGCGTCACGGCCTCGACCTTCATCATCGGCTCCAGCAGCTTGGCGCCCGCCTTCGGCGCCGCCTCGCGGAACGCCGCCCGGGCGGCGATCTCGAAGGCCAGGACCGAGGAGTCGACGTCGTGGCTGGCGCCGTCGATCAGCTCCGCACGCACGTCGATCAGCGGGAAACCGGCCAGCACGCCGGCGTCGATGACCGAGCGCAGGCCCTTCTCGACGCCCGGGATGTACTCCCGCGGCACCGAACCGCCGACGATCTTGCTTTCGAAGGTGAAGCCGGAGCCCGGCTCGCCGGGACCCAGGATCAGCTTCACCCGCGCGAACTGGCCGGAACCGCCGGTCTGCTTCTTGTGGGTGTAGTCGATCTCGGTGTCTCGGGTCAGCGTCTCGCGGTAGGCCACCTGCGGGGCGCCGACATTGGCCTCGACCTTGAACTCGCGCTTCATGCGGTCGACGATGATGTCGAGGTGAAGCTCGCCCATGCCCTTGATGACCGTCTGGCCGGTCTCCTGGTCGGTAGTCACGCGGAAGGACGGATCCTCCTGCGCCAGCCGGCCGAGCGCGATCGACATCTTCTCGTGGTCGGCCTTGGTCTTCGGCTCCACCGCGATCTCGATGACCGGATCGGGGAATTCCATGGCTTCCAGGACCACCGGCTTGAGCGGATCGCAGAGCGTGTCGCCCGTGGTGGTGTCCTTCAGTCCGGCGATGGCGATTATGTCGCCGGCCATGGCGACCTTGACGTCCTCGCGGTCGTTGGCGTGCATCATCAGCATGCGGCCGATGCGCTCGCGCTTGCCCTTGACGGAGTTCATGATCGACTGGCCGCTCTCGACCTGGCCGGAATAGATGCGGCAGAAGGTCAGCGAACCGACGAAGGGGTCCGACATGATCTTGAAGGCCAGCGCCGAGAAGGGCTCGTCGTCGGACGAACGGCGGACCATCTCGGTCTCCGGCTCATCGACCTTGTGGCCCTGGATGGCCTCGACGTCGGTGGGGGCCGGCATGTAGTCGACCACGGCGTCCAGCAGGGGCTGCACGCCCTTGTTCTTGAACGCGGTGCCCAGCAGCACGGGCACGAAGGCGTTGGTCAGGGTGGCCTTGCGGATCAGCCGGCGCAGCGTGTCGGCGTCCGGCTCCTCGCCATCGAGATAGGCCTCCATGACCGCCTCGTCGAGCTCCACGGCCGCCTCGACCAGCTTCAGGCGGTACTCCGCGGCCTGGTCGGCCAGATCCGCCGGAATCTCGCGGTACTCGAACTCGGCGCCCAGCGTCTCTTCCTTCCAGACGATCGCGCGCATCTCGACCAGGTCGACCACGCCGACGAAGTCGGATTCCATGCCGATCGGCAGCTGCAGCGGGATCGGCAGGCAGCCCAGGCGGTCGACCATCATCTCCACGCAGCGGAAGAAGTCGGCGCCCATGCGGTCCATCTTGTTGACGAAGCACATGCGCGGCACGCGGTACTTGTCGGCCTGACGCCAGACGGTCTCGGTCTGCGGCTCCACGCCGGCGACCGCGTCGTAGACGGCGACGGCGCCGTCGAGCACGCGCAGGGAACGCTCCACCTCGATGGTGAAGTCCACATGGCCGGGCGTGTCGATGATGTTGATGCGGTGGTCGCGCCAGAAACAGGTCGTCGCGGCCGAGGTGATGGTGATGCCCCGCTCCTGCTCCTGCTCCATCCAGTCCATCGTGGCGGCGCCGTCATGGACCTCGCCGATCTTGTGGGAGCGGCCGGTGTAATAGAGGATCCGCTCGGTCGTGGTCGTCTTGCCGGCATCGATGTGGGCCATGATGCCGATATTGCGATAGCGGTTGAGAGGCGTCTGGCGGGACATGTCCTGAACTCCTGCTCCGGCCTTACCAGCGGTAATGCGAGAAGGCCTTGTTGGCCTCCGCCATACGATGGGTGTCTTCGCGCTTCTTGACGGCGCCGCCGCGGCTGGAGGCGGCGTCCATCAGTTCGCCGGCCAGACGTTCCATCATGGTGTTCTCGGAACGCTTGCGCGCCGCGTCGATCAGCCAGCGGATGGCCAGCGCCTGGGCGCGCTCGGGGCGGACGTCGACCGGCACCTGGTAGGTGGCGCCGCCGACGCGGCGGGAGCGGACCTCCAGATGGGGACGCGCATTGCTCAGCGCCTCGTGGAAGATGTCGACCGGGTTGCGGCCGATCTTGCGCTCGACCTGTTCGAACGCGTTGTAGACGATGCGCTCCGCGGCGGACTTCTTGCCGTGGTACATCAGATTGTTCATGAACTTCGACACCACCACGTCCCCGTGAATGGGGTCGGGCAGGATCTCGCGCTTCTCGGCTGCGTGACGACGTGACATGATCTAATTCTCTCCGATCACTTCGGCCGTTTGACGCCGTATTTCGAACGGCGCTGGCGACGGTCCTTGACGCCCTGGGTGTCGAGCACGCCGCGCAGGATGTGGTAGCGCACGCCGGGCAGGTCCTTGACGCGGCCGCCGCGGATCAGCACCACCGAGTGCTCCTGGAGGTTGTGCCCCTCGCCCGGGATATAGCTCGTGACTTCGAAGCCGTTCGTCAGCCGAACGCGCGCGACCTTGCGCAGCGCCGAGTTCGGCTTCTTCGGCGTCGTGGTGTAGACGCGCGTGCAGACGCCGCGCTTCTGGGGGCACGCCTCCATCGCCGGCACCTTGTTGCGCTCGATCGGCGCCTTGCGCGGCTTGCGGATCAACTGGTTAATCGTCGGCATGGTGTCCGAGCCTTCTCCAAACGAAATCTGCCGGGGCACACCCCGGTACGTGATTGTTGCGAAACGTGGGTAGCGTTCTTCCAAGCACCGGACAAAGACGAAGCGAGCCGTGAGCCGGCCCGCCGATGTTCCCTGTCCCGACGGCCTGTCCACTGGCCACTGTCAGAGCTTGGACGAACGGAACTGCGTCTTGGACGAAGCCAACTACCAGCACCGCAATGGGCGCGGACTATATGAAGGCGCCCCCATAGCGTCAACAGCAAAAGCGCGGAAAAAACCACTGCCTGGAAAGGGAGTTAGCGGAACGACTTGAGGGACGGAATCGAACGGATTCCGCTGCGTCCACGCAACAATCTTTCAAGAACGGAACGGGGCGGACGCCGAGACGCCCGCCCCCTCCATCATTCGCGGTCGACCGCGCGCCGCCGGACTACTCCCCGGCGGCGGGGATCGCGGTCGGCTCCTCGGCCTCCGGCCTGGCGCTCTCCTCCGCCAGCTTGCGGTCGCGCTCGGCGGCCACCCGGCGGATCTCGTTCATCATCGCGCCCGTCCCGGCGGGGATCAGACGGCCGACGATGACGTTCTCCTTCAGGCCGGCAAGGTCGTCGACCTTGCCGTTGACCGACGCCTCCGTAAGCACGCGCGTGGTCTCCTGGAAGGACGCCGCGGAGATGAACGACCGGGTCTGCAGGCTGGCCTTGGTGATGCCCAGCAGCACCGGCTCGCCCCTGGCGATCTCGCCGCCCTCCTTCGCGACCTTGGCGTTCTCGGCCTCGTACTCGTGGCGGTCGATCTGCTCGCCGATGAGCATCGTGGTGTCGCCGGTGCGCGTGATCTCGATCTTCTGCAGCATCTGGCGGGTGATGACCTCGATGTGCTTGTCGTTGATCTTCACGCCCTGCAGCCGGTAAACCTCCTGGATCTCGTTGACCAGGAACTCGGCCAGCGCCTCGACGCCCAGGATCTTCAGGATGTCGTGGGGCGCCGGATTGCCGTCGACGATATAGTCGCCGCGGCGGACCTGGTCGCCTTCGTGGACCAGGATGTGGCGGCCCTTGGCGATCAGATAGTCGACCGGCTCCTCGCTGTCGTCATCGGGGATGATCGTCAGCTTGCGCTTGGCCTTGTAGTCCTTGCCGAACTCCACCCGGCCGTCGACCTCCGCCAGGATGGCGTGGTCCTTCGGCCGCCGGGCCTCGAACAGCTCCGCCACCCGCGGCAGGCCGCCGGTGATGTCGCGTGTCTTCGAGCCCTCGCGCGGTATGCGCGCCAGCACGTCGCCGGCGTGGACGTTCTGGCCATCCTGGACCGACAGGATCGCGTCCACCGGCAGGAAGTAGCGGGCTTCCTGATCGTTCTCCAGGTTGATCACCTCGCCCTTCTCGTCGCGGAGCGTGATGCGGGGCCGGAGATCGTTGCCGCCCGCCTGGCTCTTCCAGTCCATGACGACCTTGGAGGCGATGCCCGTGTTCTCGTCGACCACGTCGCGCAGGCTGACGCCGTCGACCAGATCGCGATAGGTGACGTCGCCCGACTTCTCGGTGATGACGGGGATCGTGTAGGGATCCCATTCGGCGATCTTCTCGCCGCGCGCCACGGGCTTGCCGTGGTCCTTCGACAGACGGGTGCCATAGGGCACGCGGTGACGGGCCCGCTCGCGGCCGTTCTGATCCAGCAGCACCAGTTCGGTGGTGCGGTTCATCACCACCAGCCGGCCCTGCGAATCCTCGACCACGTTGCGGTCCTCGATCTTCAGCGAGCCGTCATAGGCCGCCTCGACGCTGGAGTTCTCGCCCGCCTGCGCCGCGCCGCCGATGTGGAACGTGCGCATGGTGAGCTGAGTGCCCGGCTCGCCGATGGACTGCGCCGCGATGACGCCGACCGCCTCGCCCTGGTTCACCGGCGTGCCCCGGGCCAGATCGCGGCCGTAGCAGGCCGCGCAGACGCCCTGGCGGTTCTCGCAGGTCAGCACGGAGCGGATGCGCACCGCCTCCACGGCGGCGTCGCTGATGACCTCGACCTCCGGCTCCTCGAGCAGGGTGCCGGCCTTGTAGAGCACGTCGCCGCTCACCGGGTCGGTGATGTCCTCGGCCGAGGTACGGCCCAGGATACGTTCGCCCAGCGGCGCGATGACGTCGGCGCCGTCGACCACTTCGCGCACCAGCAGCCCCTGGGTGGTGCCGCAGTCGACCTCGGTGATCACCGCGTCCTGCGCCACGTCCACCAGACGCCGCGTGAGATAGCCCGAATTCGCCGTCTTCAGGGCGGTGTCGGCCAGGCCCTTGCGGGCGCCGTGCGTGGAGATGAAGTACTCCGACACGGTCAGGCCTTCCTTGAAGTTGGAGATGATCGGGGTCTCGATGATCTCGCCCGAAGGCTTGGCCATCAGGCCGCGCATGCCGGCGAGCTGCTTCATCTGGGCCTGCGAGCCGCGGGCGCCGGAATGGGCCATCATGTAGATCGAGTTCGGCTGGCCGTTGTTGGCCAGGCGGGTCGATTCCATGCCCTTCATCATCTCGTCGGCGACCTTGTCGGAGCACTGCATCCAGGCGTCGACGACCTTGTTGTACTTCTCGCCCGTGGTGATCAGGCCGTCGAGATACTGCTGCTCGTACTGCTTGATCAGCTCGTTGGTCTCGCCGACCAGCTTCTCCTTGGCCTCGGGGATGATCATGTCGTCCTTGCCGAAGGAGATGCCGGCCCAGCAGGCGTGGGCGAAGCCCAGGCCCATGATCCGGTCGCAGAACATGACCGTCTCCTTCTGACCGGCGTGCCGGTAGACGATGTCGATCATGTTGCCGATCTCCTTCTTGGTCAGCAGCTGATTGACCAGGGAGAAGGGGACATTGGCGTTCTTCGGCAGTTCGCGCGCGATCAGCATGCGGCCCGGCGTGGCCTCGACCAGCTCGGTGACCTCGTTGCCCTCGGCGTCGACCGTCTTCCAGCGCGCCTTGATCTTCGCGTGCATGGCGACGACGCCGTGATCGAGCGCATATTCGATCTCGTCGTCGGTGGCGAAGATCATGCCCTCGCCCTTCGCGCCGTCGGTCTGCATCGACAGGTAGTAGAGGCCGAGGACGATGTCCTGGCTGGGGACGATGATCGGCTTGCCGTTGGCGGGCGAGAGGATGTTGTTGGTCGACATCATCAGCACCCGGGCCTCGAGCTGGGCTTCCAGGGACAGCGGCACGTGCACCGCCATCTGGTCGCCGTCGAAGTCCGCGTTGAACGCGGTGCAGACCAGCGGATGGAGCTGGATCGCCTTGCCCTCGATCAGCACCGGCTCGAAGGCCTGAATGCCGAGGCGGTGGAGCGTCGGCGCCCGGTTCAGCATCACCGGATGCTCGCGGATGACCTCCTCCAGGATGTCCCAGACCTCCGGGCGCTCCTTCTCGACCAGCTTCTTGGCCGACTTCACGGTGGGCGCGAGGCCCTGCAGTTCCAGCTTGGCGTAGATGAACGGCTTGAACAGCTCCAGCGCCATCTTCTTGGGCAGGCCGCACTGGTGCAGCTTCAGCTCCGGACCGACCACGATGACCGAACGGCCCGAATAGTCGACGCGCTTGCCCAGCAGGTTCTGGCGGAAGCGGCCCTGCTTGCCCTTCAGCATGTCGGCAAGCGACTTCAGCGGGCGCTTGTTGGCGCCGGTGATGACGCGGCCGCGGCGGCCGTTGTCGAACAGGGCGTCGACCGCCTCCTGCAGCATGCGCTTCTCGTTGCGCACGATGATGTCCGGCGCGCGCAGCTCGATCAGCCGCTTCAGGCGGTTGTTGCGGTTGATCACCCGGCGGTAGAGATCGTTGAGGTCGGAGGTCGCAAAGCGGCCGCCATCCAGCGGCACCAGCGGGCGCAGTTCCGGCGGCAGCACGGGAATGACCTCCAGGATCATCCACTCCGGGCGGTTGCCGGATTCGATGAAGGCCTCGATCAGCTTCAGGCGCTTGACGATCTTCTTGGGCTTCAGCTCCGACTTGGTCTCGGCCAGCTCGCGGCGCAGATCCTGGCGGATTTCCTGCAGGTCCAGGCCCATGAGGATGTCACGCACCGCCTCGGCGCCGATGCCGGCGGTGAAGGCGTCCTCGCCGTACTCGTCCTGGTAGTCGTAGAACTCCTCCTCGGTGAGGAGCTGGAAGCGCTTCAGCGGCGTCAGACCCGGCTCGATGACGATGTGCTGCTCGAAATACAGCACCCGTTCCAGATCCTTCAGCATCATGTCGAGGACCAGGCCGATGCGGCTGGGCAGCGACTTCAGGAACCAGATGTGGGCGACGGGCGCGGCCAGTTCGATATGGCCCATGCGCTCGCGCCGGACCTTCTGGGTCGTGACCTCGACGCCGCACTTCTCGCAGATGATGCCGCGGTACTTCATGCGCTTGTACTTGCCGCACAGGCACTCGTAGTCCTTGATCGGACCGAAGATGCGGGCGCAGAACAGGCCGTCCCGCTCCGGCTTGAAGGTGCGGTAGTTGATGGTCTCCGGCTTCTTCACTTCGCCGAAGGACCAGGAGCGGATCTGGTCGGGACTGGCCAGGCCGATCTTGATGTGATCGAAGCTCTGGGCCGTCTGCTGCTGACCGAACAGTTGCAGGGCGTCTTGCATGGTTACTTACCTCCGAAGGTAGGGCCGAGGGGGTTCGGGGCGGAACCCGCCATCAGCCGTCGGAATCCCTGAGTTCGACGTTCAGACCCAGCGAGCGCATTTCCTTGACGAGCACGTTGAAGCTCTCGGGGATGCCGGCCTCGAACGTGTCGTCGCCGCGGACGATCGCCTCGTAGACCTTGTTGCGGCCGGCCACGTCGTCGGACTTCACCGTCAGCATCTCCTGCAGCGTGTAGGCCGCGCCATAGGCTTCCAGCGCCCAGACCTCCATCTCGCCGAAGCGCTGGCCGCCGAACTGCGCCTTGCCGCCCAGCGGCTGCTGGGTGACCAGGCTGTAGGGGCCGATCGAGCGGGCGTGGATCTTGTCGTCCACCAGATGGTGCAGCTTCAGCATGTAGATGTAGCCGACGGTCACCGGACGGTCGAACTGCTCGCCGGTGCGGCCGTCGTGCAGCATGACCTGGCCGGTGCGGTCCAGACCCGCGCGCTCCAGCATCTCCACGATGTCGGGCTCACGGGCGCCGTCGAACACCGGCGTCGCCATGGGCACGCCGCGGCTGAGATTGGTCGCCAGCTCCATGCGCTCTTCGTCGCCGAGCGCCTGGATGTCCGACATCTCCTCGTCGTTGTAGACCTTGGCGAATTCGGTCAGCAGCGGCTTGGTGCCCTTGCCGTTGGCCTTCACGCCTTCCAGCGCCTCGCCGATCTTCAGGCCCAGGCCGCGCGCGGCCCAGCCCAGATGGGTCTCGAGGATCTGGCCGACGTTCATGCGGCTCGGCACGCCGAGGGGGTTGAGCACCACGTCGACCGGGGTGCCGTCCTCCAGGAAGGGCATGTCCTCTTCCGGCACGATGCGGCTGATGACGCCCTTGTTGCCGTGGCGCCCGGCCATCTTGTCGCCGGGCTGGAGCTTGCGCTTGATGGCCACGAAGACCTTGACCATCTTCATCACGCCCGGAGGCATCTCGTCGCCGCGCTGCAGCTTCTCGACCTTGTTGTTGAAGCGGGCCTGCAGGGCGCCGATGGCCTCGTCGAACTGGCGCCTGAGCGCCTCGATGTCGGCCATCGCCTTGTCGTCGGCCAGCACGATCTGCCACCACTGGCCGTGGCTCAGGCCGCCCAGCACGTCCTCGGTGATCGCGACGCCGGTGCGGAAGCCGCGGGGACCGCTCTCCGCCTCCTTGCCGAGCAGCAGGTTGCGCAGGCTGGCGTAGATGTTGCGCTCGTAGATGGCGCGTTCATCTTCCATGTCCTTGCGCAGGCGCTCGATCTCGTCGCGCTCGATCTGCAGGGCGCGCTCGTCCTTCTCGACGCCGTGGCGGTTGAAGACGCGCACCTCGACCACCGTGCCGGAGGTGCCCGGAGGCATCTTCAGCGAGGTGTCGCGCACGTCCGCCGCCTTCTCGCCGAAGATGGCGCGGAGCAGCTTCTCCTCCGGCGTCATTGGGCTCTCGCCCTTCGGCGTGATCTTGCCGACCAAGATGTCGCTCGCCTCGACCTCGGCGCCGATGTAGACGATGCCGGCCTCGTCGAGATTCTTCAGCGACTCCTCGGAGACGTTGGGAATGTCGCGGGTGATCTCCTCCGGGCCCAGCTTGGTGTCGCGGGCCATGACCTCGAACTCCTCGATGTGGATCGAGGTGAAGACGTCGTCCTTCACGATCCGCTCGGAGATGAGGATGGAGTCCTCGAAGTTGTAGCCCATCCACGGCATGAAGGCGACGAGCACGTTCCGCCCGAGCGCCAGTTCGCCCATGTCGGTGGAGGGGCCGTCGGCCATGATGTCGCCGACCTTCACCATGTCGCCGACCTTCACCAGCGGCCGCTGGGTGATGCAGGTCGACTGGTTGGAGCGCTGGAACTTCAGCAGCTTGTAGATGTCGACGCCCGAACGCGACAGGTCGGCCACGTCGGTGGCGCGGACCACGATGCGCTCCGCGTCGATCTGCTCGACCACGCCGTCGCGGCGCGCCACCACGGTGACGCCCGAATCGCGGGCCACCACGGATTCCATGCCGGTGCCGACATAGGGCGCCTCGGGCTGCAGCAGGGGCACCGCCTGGCGCTGCATGTTGGCGCCCATCAGGGCGCGGTTGGCGTCGTCGTTCTCCAGGAACGGCACCAACGCCGCGGCGACGGACACGAGCTGCTTCGGCGAGACGTCGATGTAGTCGATGTCCTGCGGCCGGGCGAGGATGAACTCGCCGCCATGGCGGCTGGAAACCAGATCCTCGGTGAAGGCGAAGGTCTCCGGATCGAAGGGCGCGTTTGCCTGGGCGATGGTGTAGCGGCCTTCCTCCATGGCGGAGAGATAGGCGGCCTCCTCGGTGACCTTGCCGTCCTTCACCCGGCGGTACGGGCTCTCGATGAAGCCGTACTGGTTGATCCGCGCAAAGCTGGCCAGGCTGTTGATCAGGCCGATGTTCGGGCCTTCCGGCGTCTCCACCGGGCAGATGCGGCCATAGTGCGTCGGGTGCACGTCGCGCACCTCGAAGCCGGCGCGCTCGCGGGTCAGGCCGCCCGGGCCGAGGGCCGAGAGGCGGCGCTTGTGGGTGACCTCGGAGAGCGGGTTGGTCTGGTCCATGAACTGGCTGAGCTGCGAGGAGCCGAAGAACTCCCGCACCGCCGCCGCCGCCGGCTTGGCGTTGATCAGGTCCTGCGGCATCACGGTGTCGATCTCGACCGAGCTCATGCGCTCGCGGATCGCGCGCTCCATGCGCAGCAGGCCGATGCGGTACTGGTTCTCCATCAGCTCGCCGACCGAGCGGACTCGGCGGTTGCCGAGATGGTCGATGTCGTCGATCTCGCCCTTGCCGTCCTTCAGGCCGACCAGGTAGGTGACGACCGCCAAGATGTCCTCCTTGCGCAGCACGCGCACGGTGTCCTCGGCCTCCAGCTCCAGGCGCGCGTTCAGCTTCACGCGGCCGACGGCCGAGAGATCGTAGCGCTCGGAATCGAAGAACAGGCCCTGGAACAGGGCTTCGGCGGTCTCCTCGGTCGGCGGCTCGCCAGGGCGCATGACGCGGTAGATGTCGACCAGCGCGGTGTCGCGGCTGGTGTTCTTGTCCACCGCCAAGGTGTTGCGGATGTGGGCGCCGACGGTGATGTTGTCGATGTCCAGCAGCGGCAGTTCGGTCATGCCGGCGTCGACCAGGGTCTCCAGCAGCTTCTCGTCGATGGCGTCGCCGCCCTCGGCGAAGACCTCGCCGGTCTTCTCGTCGATCAGGTCATGGGCGACGAAGCGGCCGATCAGGTCCTCGGCCGGAATCAGCATGTGGCTCATGCCGCCCTCGACCAGCTTCTTGCCCGCGCGCGGCGCCAGCTTGTCGCCGGCCTTCGCCACCACTTCGCCCGAGTCGGCGTCGGTGATGTCCGCCAGCAGGCGCTGACCGCGATAGCGGTCAGGGTCGAACGGCGCGCGCCAGCCCTTCTTGTCGTGGGCGACGGTCACGGTGTCGTAGAAATGCTCCAGGATCTCGTCCGACGACATGCCCAGCGCATAGAGCAGCGTCGTCGCCGGCAGCTTGCGCCGGCGGTCGATGCGGACATGGACGATGTCCTTGTGGTCGAACTCGAAGTCCAGCCAGGAGCCGCGATAGGGAATGACGCGCGCGGCGTGCAGCAGCTTGCCGGAGGAGTGGGTCTTGCCGCGGTCATGGTCGAAGAACACGCCGGGCGAGCGGTGCATCTGGGAGACGATGACGCGCTCGGTGCCGTTGATGATGAAGGTGCCCTTGTCCGTCATCAGGGGCATGTCGCCCATGTAGACGTCCTGCTCCTTGATATCGAGGACCGACTTGGCGCCGGTGTCCTCGTCGACCTCGAAGACGATCAGCCGCAGCGTCACCTTCAGCGGCGCGGCATAGGTCAGCCCGCGCTGGATGCATTCGTCGACGTCGTATTTCGGCTCCTCGAACTCGTAGCGCACGAACTCCAGGCTCGAGGTCTCCGAGAAATCGGAAATCGGAAAGACAGAGCGGAAAACGCCCTCCAGCCCGTTGTCGCCCCGTTCCTCGGCCGGTGTATCGGCCATGAGGAAGGTTTCATAGGAGGCCCGCTGAACCTCGATCAGGTTCGGCATGGGGACCACTTCGGCGATGCGGCCGAAGTTGTGGCGAACGCGCTTGCGAGCGGTAAAAGAAAGCGGCATTCCTGTTCCTCGTCCGACCGGGGCCCTCGTGGACGGGCCCGCATTGTCCGCCGGCTTTCGCACCCGGTGGCCGGCAGGGCCGGACCGGGACGGGGCGCCGCGCTATCCCCCGTTCGGGGCCGTGGGGGCCCTAAACGCCTTCAACCGCCCGGAGACGCACTCCGGCCGGTCGCCGCGGCGCCCTCGACGTGGCCGCCGCCTGACAGATGGCGATCCCGCCGGCCGCCGGAAACCCGGCAGCCGGCGAAATCACGCAGATCACTTCAACTCGACCTTGGCGCCAACGCCCTCGAGCTGCTCCTTGATCTTCTCGGCCTCGTCCTTCGAAGCGCCTTCCTTGATGGCCTTCGGGGCAGCCTCGACCAGTTCCTTGGCCTCCTTCAGGCCCAGGCCGGTGATGCTGCGGACTTCCTTGATCACGTTGATCTTCTTGTCGCCGACTTCGGCCAGAACGACGTCGAACTCGGTCTGCTCCTCGGCCGCGGCGGCTTCACCGCCGCCCCCGGCTGCGGCAGCCGGCGCCGCGACGGCGGCAGCGGCGGAGACGCCCCACTTCTCCTCGAGAAGCTTGGCGAGTTCGGCCGCCTCGAGGACGGTCAGGTTCGAGAGGTCTTCGGCAATTTTTTCCAGATCAGCCATTTGTTCGGTTTCCTTGGTCAGTGAGGTTGTCGACGGGGCCCGTATGAGAAGACCTTGTCCGTCAGGCGTCTTCCTTGGTGGCGTATGCGTTGAGCACCCGCGCGAGCTGCGAAGCCGGGGCCTGCACCACCTGGGCGACCTTGGTCGCCGGGGCGTTCAGCAGGCCGATGATCTTCGCGCGCAGATCGTCGAGCGACGGCAGTTCGGCCAGAGCCTTGACGCCGTCGGCCTCGAGCACATGCTCGCCCATCGCGCCGCCGAGAATCACGAGTTTCTCGTTCTTCTTGGCGTACTCCACCGCCACCTTCGCCGCCGCGACCGGATCGTTCGAATAGGCGATCGCGGTCGGTCCGGTGAAGCTGTCGGTGAGCGCACTGTAGGACGTGCCTTCGAGAGCGATCTTCACGAGCCTGTTCTTCGTGACTTTGAAGCTGGCGCCCGCTTCGCGGACCCGGCTCCGGAGATCGGTCATCTCCGCAACCGAGAGGCCCTTGTAGTGGGTGATGACGACGAGGGCCGTGTTCTCGAACACGTCCTTCATCTCGCCGATCAGCGCCGCCTTTTCTTCCCGGTTCACTCTTTCGCTCCTTCTCACGGAACCCTTCGGCCGGCGATCCGGCTTCGGGGTTCCAGCCCTGGGACGGCTGGTTTGCGGAGCCGAGGCTCCCCGTCCCTCTTCATGTCCTGCCCCAGGGTCTTGACCCGGAAACGCGCGCGGCGGACCGCGTTCATTCCGGTTCGCAACTCCCGTCTATTGCAGGCCCGGCTTCGGATTAAGCCGTTCGGGCGCGGAGCCGTCGCGGCGCCTGCAGTCTCGGACAGGTGATCCCTCGGGCCGCAGGGGCCGTCGGGACCGCGCCGCCACCGGTTGGACCCGGCGGCGGAATTCCGTGGTCGACGCTCAGGCCGCGGGCTGCGGATTGAGCGTCGAGATGTCGATCTTCACGCCCGGCCCCATGGTCGAGCTGACCGCCGCGCGCTTCAGATACTGGCCCTTGGCGCCCGCCGGCTTCGCCTTCAGCAGCGCCTCCACCAGGGAGCGCGCATTGCCGAGAAGCTGTTCCTCGGTGAAGCTGGCCTTGCCGATGCCGGCATGGACGATGCCCGCCTTCTCGACGCGGAACGACACCTGGCCGCCCTTGGCCGCCGCGATCGCTTCCTTGACGTTCGGCGTGACCGTGCCGAGCTTCGGGTTCGGCATCAGGCCGCGCGGGCCCAGCACCTTGCCGAGCCGGCCGACCACCGGCATCATGTCGGGCGTCGCGATCACGGTGTCGAAGGGCATGTCGCCGGCCTGCACCCGTTCGGCCAGGTCCTCGGCGCCCACGATGTCGGCCCCGGCGGCGGTGGCCTCATCGGCCTTGTCGCCCTTGGCGAAGACCGCCACGCGGACGGTCTTGCCCGTGCCGTTGGGCAGCTGCACCACGCCGCGCACCATCTGATCGGCGTGCCGCGGATCGACGCCCAGGTTGACGGCCATCTCCACGGTCTCGTCGAACTTGGCGACCGCCCTGGCCTTCACCGCCTTGATCGCTTCTTCCAGCGACACCTGCGCGTCGCGGTCGATGCCCTCCTGGGCGGCAGTGTAACGTTTTCCCTTGCGCGCCATCGTTCTACTCCACCACCTGCAGGCCCATCGAGCGGGCGGAGCCCGCGATCACCTTCATCGCCTGGTCCAGATCCGCGGCGTTGAGATCGGGCATCTTCTGCTCGGCGATCTCGCGGACCTGCGCCCTGGTCACCTGGCCGACGAAGCCCTTGCCGGGCGTCGCGGCGCCCTTCTGCAGGCCGGCGGCCTTCTTGAGGAAGTAGGACGCCGGCGGCGTCTTGGACACGAAGGTGAAGGAGCGATCCGAATAGGCGGTGATGATCACCGGGATCGGCATCCCCTTCTCCATGTTCTGCGTCTCGGCGTTGAACGCCTTGCAGAACTCCATGATGTTCAGGCCGCGCTGACCCAGCGCGGGACCGATCGGCGGCGACGGGTTGGCGGCGCCCGCCGGCACCTGCAGCTTGATGTAGCCTGCGATCTTCTTTGCCATTTCAGACCCTTCTGACGTCTACCAAGGGGGCGTGGTGCGGCCATGGCGGGCCTTCCACACCGTTCGCTCGCCAAATGCGCGCGTGACCTCGCTGCGTACCCGGTCCGTGTCGCCGAACCCGCGTCGCAGTCGGATCAGTTTGATGCACCTCGAGGCATTTGGTTGAGCCGACGGCTTTTATAGCCCCCGGCCATCCGATTCAAGGAAAAAGAATCGCCTTTCGCCCGATCGGCGGGCGGCGGCGCTCAGTCCAGCTTCTCCACCTGGGTGTATTCGAGCTCCACCGGCGTGGCGCGGCCGAAGATGGAGACCGACACCTTGACCCGGGCGCGCTCCTCGTCGACATCCTCGACGACGCCGTTGAACGAGGCGAAGGGCCCGTCGGAGACGCGGACCTGCTCGCCGATGTCGAAGGTGATCGAGGGCTTGGGCCGCTCGATGCCCTCCTGCATCTGCTGCAGGATGCGCATGGCTTCCTTTTCCGGGATCGGCTGGGGCTTGTTGCCCGAGCCCAGGAAGCCCGACACCTTGCCGACGTTCTTGACCAGGTGATAGCTCTCGTCGGTCAGTTCCATCTTCACCAGCACGTAGCCGGGAAAGAACTTGCGTTCGGCGCTGACCTTCTGGCCGCGGCGCATTTCCACGACCTCCTCCATCGGCACCATGACCTCCTCGATCAGGTCGGTCATGTTCTTCTGGACGGCCTGCTCGCGGATCGCCTGGGCGACCTTCTTCTCGAAACCGGAATAAGCGTGAACGATGTACCAGCGCGCTGTCATGGTCAGCTCCCCAGTTCCAGAATGAAGCCGACACCCGTCTGGATGATGATGTCGACCACCAGGAAGAAGACCGCCGCGATGGCGACCATGATGAAGACCATCATGGTGGTGACGCCCGTCTCCTTGCGTGTCGGCCAGGTCGTGCGCGCGCCCTCGGCCCGGACCTGGCGCAGGAACTCGACCGGCCCGACCTTCTTCTTCGGGGCGGGCTTGTCGGCCGGCTTGGACGATGCCGCGGGGGTCGTTTTCTGGCCGCGACCGCGCGGGGTCCCGGACTTCGACTTGGCCATAGCGATCTTTCTGCTGTTCTACGCCAACACTTGCGCGCCAGCCGCTTCAGGGTCGGGCATGGCAGGAGTGGAGGGACTCGAACCCCCAACCCCCGGTTTTGGAGACCGGTGCTCTGCCAGTTGAGCTACACTCCTATGCCCGGCGGGCCGGCTGGCCCGCCTGTACGCGATACTACTCTATGATGGACGCGACGACGCCGGCGCCGACGGTGCGTCCGCCCTCGCGGATGGCGAAGCGCAGGCCCTCGTCCATCGCGATCGGGTTGATCAGCTGCACCGTCATGGCGACGTTGTCGCCCGGCATCACCATCTCCGTGCCTTCCGGCAGTTCGATCACGCCCGTGACGTCCGTCGTCCGGAAATAGAACTGCGGCCGGTAGTTGCCGAAGAACGGCGTGTGACGGCCGCCCTCCTCCTTCGTCAGGATATAGGCCTCCGCCTTGAACTTCGTGTGCGGCGTGATCGACCCCGGCTTCGCCAGAACCTGACCGCGCTCCACGTCGTCGCGCGCCACGCCGCGCAGCAGCGCGCCGATGTTGTCGCCCGCCTCGCCCTGATCCAGCAGCTTGCGGAACATCTCCACGCCCGTGCACGTCGTCTTCTTGGTGTCGCGGATGCCGACGATCTCGACCTCCTCGCCAACCTTGACGACGCCGCGCTCCACGCGCCCCGTCACCACCGTGCCGCGGCCCGAGATCGAGAACACGTCCTCGATCGGCATCAGGAACGGCTGGTCCTTCGGGCGCTCCGGCTGCGGCACGTAGTCGTCCACCGCCTTCATCAGCTCCAGGATCGCCTTCTTGCCGATCTCGTCGTTCGTCCCCTCGACCGCGGCAAGGGCCGAGCCGCGGATGATCGGAATGTCGTCGCCGGGGAAATCGTACGAAGACAGCAGCTCGCGGATCTCAAGCTCCACCAGCTCCAGCAGCTCCTCGTCGTCGACCTGGTCGACCTTGTTCATGAACACCACCAGCGCCGGAACGCCGACCTGGCGCGCCAGCAGGATGTGCTCGCGCGTCTGCGGCATCGGACCGTCCGCCGCCGAAACAACCAGGATCGCGCCGTCCATCTGCGCCGCGCCCGTGATCATGTTCTTCACGTAGTCGGCGTGACCCGGGCAGTCGACATGCGCGTAGTGACGGTTCTCCGTCTCGTACTCCACATGCGCCGTCGAGATCGTGATGCCGCGCGCCTTCTCCTCCGGCGCGTTGTCGATGTCCGCGTACGACTTCACCGCGCCGCCATACTCCGCAAGCGTCATCGTGATCGCCGCCGTCAGCGTCGTCTTGCCGTGGTCAACATGGCCAATCGTGCCAACGTTGCAGTGCGGCTTGTTACGCTCAAACTTCTCCTTGGCCATATCCTAGCGCCTCGTTCTTCCTGGTTTCCGGCCGCGGCCCATCGACCGAGCAACACGGATTCTTATTTCAGCCTTCGCGACGACCCGGCGCGGCTGGAGCGGGTGATGGGAATCGAACCCACGTAACCAGCTTGGAAGGCTGGGGCTCTACCATTGAGCTACACCCGCCTGGATTCCGGCCTGCCGCCATGTCGTCCTGCGCCCGTGGACCTCGGCGTGAGCGATGGTGGAGGGAGTTGGATTCGAACCAACGTAGGCATAGCCAACGGGTTTACAGCCCGTCCCCTTTAACCACTCGGGCATCCCTCCGTATCGGCTCATGTCGGATGGTTTCGAGCGCGAGGTGCTCTATCGTCAAATCACCTGCCCTGTCAACCGCGTTGCCGGGCATTGGCGGAGCTGTGCCGGCCCCCGGCGAATCCGCACAGCGGGCCGGGGCCCCTGTGATCGCTGTTGCTCCGGACCGGCGCACTCAATATAAGCCCGCCGATGGATGATCGCAGAGACAATCGCGGCGGGCTTATATTG
>MRWF01024256.1_pt1 | contig 18814 bp, 17 predicted proteins | sample 1013331 | NCBI WGS metagenome assembly MRWF01 (sample SAMN06117577, study PRJNA244670) | biofilm metagenome | biome: Water; feature: Cathode Biofilm; material: Biofilm; isolation source: microbial consortium enriched at the cathode of a solar microbial fuel cell | place: USA: District of Columbia ... | reverse complement strand
CTCGGCGGTCACATGGCTGGCGACACGCTTCAAACACAATCCGGCTCTATCGTCACCGCACCTGCCGATGGCAGTATTTTGTACGCGGGCCCGTTTCGTTCATACGGCCAACTCTTGATCGTCGATGTTGGCGACGGTTATCATGTTGTGCTGGCGGGTTTGGCGACCACGAACGTTTCCCTGGGCCAGACGGTGCTGTCGGGAGAACCGATCGGCGCCATGGGGGAAGCAAGGGTCGCCAGCGTGGTGACATTGGGAAGTGCGAGCAGCAGTCCGGAGCTTTACGTAGAGTTCCGCAAGGATGGCAAACCCGTCGACCCGGGCCCATGGTGGGCCGACCGGGATTCTGGAAGGACGAAAGATGATTCGTAAGTTGTCGCTTCTTCTTGCCGGCGCCTTGATGGGCGCCTCCGTGATGAGCGTCGTTTACGGCCCCACGGGCTCTTCCGCGATCGCGGCCAGCTCGGAAACCTATCGCCATCTCGCGGTTTTTGGCGACATCTTCGAGCGCGTGCGTGCGCAATATGTCACGCCGCCCGAGGACAAGGACCTGGTCGAGAACGCCATCAACGGCATGCTCACCTCGCTCGATCCGCATTCGTCCTATCTCAATCCGGATGCCGCCAAGGACATGCGGGTCCAGACCAAGGGCGAGTTTGGCGGCCTAGGCATCGAGGTCACCATGGAAAACGAACTTGTCAAGGTGATCACGCCGATCGACGACACGCCGGCCGCCCGCGCGGGCGTGCTTGCCGGCGACCTGATCGCGGAGATTGATGGCGAGGACGTACGCGGCCTCAACCTGTCGGACGCGGTCGAGCGCATGCGCGGCGCCGTCAACACGCCGATTGAACTGACAATCCTGCGCGAGGGCGCCGTCGAACCGATCACGATCACGATCGTGCGCGCCATCATCAAGGTCAGGGCGGTCAAATACCGCGTCGAGGGCGATATCGGCTATGTGAAGATCGCCTCCTTCACCGAAAAGACCTTCGACGATCTGCAGGCGGCCATCACCGACATCGAAAACGAGATTCCGGCCGACAAGCTGAAGGGTTTCGTGCTCGACCTGCGGCTTAACCCCGGTGGCCTGCTCGACCAGGCGGTGAGCGTTTCTGACGCCTTCCTCGATCGCGGCGAGATCGTCTCGACCCGTGGCCGCGATCCCAAGGACGTGGTCCGGTTCGATGCGCGTGCTGGCGACCTGACCGGCGGCAAGCCGCTGATCGTCATGGTCAATGGCGGCTCGGCGAGTGCTTCCGAGATCGTCGCCGGCGCCCTTCAGGATCATCGCCGCGCGACAGTGCTCGGCACGCGCTCTTTCGGCAAGGGATCGGTGCAAACCATCATCCCGCTGGCCGAGAACGGCGCCCTGCGCCTGACCACCGCGCTCTATTACACGCCGGCGGGAAAATCGATCCAGGGCAAGGGCATCACCCCCGATATCCGGGTCGAGCAACCGCTGCCGGACGAATTGCTCGGACGTGACGTGACGCGCGGCGAATCGGATCTGCGCGGCCATATCAAGGGTGACGAGGAAAGCGAGGAAGGTTCTGGTTCGGCCGCCTATGTGCCGGCGGAAGCCAAGGACGACGTCCAGCTTACCTACGCACTCGCGTTGTTGCGCGGTGAAAAGACCGACCCGGCCTTTCCGCCCAACCCGAACCAGGCGGTTCTCAATCAGTAAGCATGCGGCGCCGGCGGCTCAACCGTCCGGCGCCGTTCGCCCCATGCCTCGACACACCTGGTTCATTCCTGCCTGAAAGGCTCCTGGCTTGCCGCTCGACAAGCAGATCGAACGTCCCCTCGGTCAGCACGGCGCGCGACCGACCAGCCGGCCGTGGCCGATGCCCGGCGCGGCCCAAATCGCCGGCGCTGTGAGCCTATGCATGGTTGCCGCAGCCGGGCTGTGGATCGCCCTGCTGCCAGATCCATGGCGCCAGCCCGCTGCCGAGGTCGTGGCGCTGGAGGCCGCGCGGCCCCCACCGCCCGAGCCATCCGCCGAAAAGGCCCTGGCGCCGGCCGACGAAACGGCGGCCCCGACGCCCTCCATCATTCGCGTTCCCGAAAGATCCGAGGCCACGTCGGGATCGAACGTGATCGTGATCCGCGATCCCTCCGCCATCGGCCAGGACCTGCGGGTCGCGCATCTTCCCGATCGGGCTCTCCTGGAACAGTCCGAGCATGGTCCGCTTCCGGTTCGGGCCGATGACGGGCGCCGGCCATTCGACGTCTATGCCCGACCGTGGTCGGGCGCGCGCGGCGCGCGCGTGGCGATCGTGATCGGCGGCATGGCCCTGTCGCAGACCGGCACACAGGCGGCAATCGCCAAGCTGCCGCCCGAAGTGACCCTCGCCTTCGCGCCGCAGGGCAACTCGATCGGCCGCTGGATGCAGGCCGCACGCAGCGAGGGGCACGAGATATTGATGCAGTTGCCGCTCGAGCCATTCGATTATCCGCGCGTCAACCCCGGCCGCGACACGCTGACGACCGAGGCGTCGAGCGAGCAGAATATCGACACCCTTCACAAGGTGCTGGGCCGCACGACGAACTATGTCGGCGTGATGAACTATATGGGCGCGCGCTTCACCGCCGAGGACACCGCCTTCGCACCGGTTATGCGCGATCTCGGCGCCCGCGGGCTGCTTTATCTCGACGACGGCTCCTCCGCGCGCAGCCTCGCCGGAGAGCTGGCCGCCAAGAGCCGGGTTCCCTATGTCGAGGGCGATGCGACGATCGACCAGCGCCGCGACCGGGCCGCCATCCTGGAAAAGCTCGACGAACTGGAGCGAATTGCCCGCGCCCGCGGCTTCGCGCTCGGCACTGGATCAGCCTTCGACGTCACGGTCGATACCGTCGCGTCATGGGTGGCTGAGGCCAAAAAACGCGGCATCGAGATCGTCCCCGTCTCCGCACTCGCCGCCGATCCGGAAAAAAGGTAACACCGCACAATGGCAAGAGAGAACACCGCGGCGCGCAATACCGCGCTGCCCTACCGGCGCTGTGTCGGCATTGTCGTGTTGAACCGGGACGGCCATGCGTGGGTCGGCCGGCGCATCCACGTTCCCGACGGCGAGATGACCGGCTCCGACAAGCTCTGGCAGATGCCGCAAGGCGGGATCGACAAGGGCGAGGAACCGCTTTTGGCCGCGCGTCGGGAACTGTTCGAAGAGACCGGCATGGAAACGGTCAGCCTGCTTGCCGAAGCGCCGGACTGGATCGACTACGACCTGCCCGATCACCTCGTCGGCGTCGCGCTGAAGGGCAAATATCGCGGCCAGACGCAAAAATGGTACGCGTTCCGTTTCGACGGCTCAGACAGCGAAATCCGCATCAACCCGCCGCCCGGCGGACACGAGCCGGAATTCGACGCCTGGGCCTGGAAGCCGCTTAGCGACCTGCCCGGCATGGTCGTGCCGTTCAAGCGCGGCGTCTACGACGCGGTGATCGCCGCTTTCCGGCATCTCGCCGCCTGAGGGCGGCCGCGACCGCCCGCGGCCCGTCTGTCGGCGGCCGGGGCGGCTACCACACGCCGCGTTTCAGCCCGGTCCACAAATAGAACCAGATGGTGGGATGATACCATTGCCGCGACGGCCCCTCGGGCGCGCGCGGCGCAAGCCTGCCTTCAAGCACATCGCCGACCGCCTCCACGCACATGTCGCGCGATAGCGCCGCCAGCCGGTGGGCATAGGTCATGATCGTGTCGCCGGGTTCGGGCGAGCCGCGCACCTGGCGCACGATCATCCCGGTGTCGACGCCGGCATCGACCAGATGCACGGTGGCGCCGAAATTCTCCCGATCGCCCATGGCCAGCGCCCAATAGCCGCCATTCATGCCGCGATAGACCGGTGTGATGCCGGCGTGATAGTTGAGCACCGGACAGGATAGCCGCGCCAGAACCGATGGTCTGACGATGCGACAGCCGGCCAGAAGCACGACGCGCGGCTTCAGCCGGTCGATTTCCTGAACGAAGCGGTCGCTGTTGACCGACGCGACGCGTATGATGCTCTGGTCGGCACCGGGCGCGGTCTCGAGCCTCTCCGTCGCCACGATTCCCGCGATCTGGCGTATCGACAGACGTTTGCCGAGCCGGATAAGCACCATCGTGCAAAACTGTCCGGCAAGCGAGACCCAGCCTGTCTTCCGCGCGCGCCGGCGCAGGAAGGCGAGTTGCGGTTCGCCATCCTCCTTGACGACGTCGATCGCTCCGTACCGCCGTGCGAGCGCGTTGACAATGATCCAGGGATAGGGACCGCCGGCCGTCACCACGCAAACGCCGGAGCGTTCTTGGTCACTGGCGGGGCTCACGGTGTCCGCCCCATCAGGCCATTCCGCGCGCCGCGTCGGCTCGCCTCCTCCCAACCGACTGGCGGGAAGCCGCGACGACGCGGGCAACGGCGCCCACCATCATGACGCCGATTGCCCGCCGGCCAACTCGTTGATGATCGGACAATCCGGACGATGATCGCCGTGGCAATGCTCGACCAGATGGCTGAGCACGTCGCGCAACCCTTTGAGTTCGGCGATCTTGCGGTCGATCTCGACCAGTTTCGCTGTCGCGATCTCCTTGACGTCCGCGCTCTCGCGGCCGGTATCGTCGTAAAGCGACAGCAATTGCCGGCACTCCGCGACGGAAAAGCCCAATCCCCGCGCGCGCTGAACGAAGCGCAGTCGGTGCACATCTGAGGTCGAATAATCGCGATAGCCATTGTCGCCGCGATCCGGCTTCAAGAGCCCGATATCCTCGTAATAACGGATCGTCTTGGCCGGCAGGCCGGATCGTTCGGAAGCGATGCCGATATTCATCTCATCAGTTCCCGTTCAACAGCACAAACCTTCCTAAAACAGGAAGCCTCATCAATCTGGCCCATCAACGGTCCTATTTCAAGTCGAGACTGCGCAACCGCAGCGCGTTGCCGATCACGGAAACCGATGACAGGCTCATCGCCGCCGCCGCGATCATCGGCGACAACAACATGCCCAGCAGCGGATAGAGCACGCCGGCAGCCACCGGAACACCGAGCGCATTGTAGACGAAGGCGAAGAACAGGTTCTCGCGGATGTTGCGAATTGTCGCCCTCGCCAGCTTGCGGGCGCGCACAATGCCATTGAGGTCGCCCTTGACCAGCGTGATGCCGGCGCTCTCCACCGCGACATCGGCGCCGGTGCCCATGGCGATACCGACGTCGGCGGCAGCCAGCGCCGGCGCATCGTTGACGCCGTCACCGGCCATGGCGACCTTTGCGCCACCGGCGCGCAATTCCTCGATCAACGCCTGCTTCTGCTCCGGCAGCAATCCGGCACGGATATCGTCGATGCCCAACGTCCTGGCGACGGCGCTGGCCGTTCGCTCATTGTCGCCCGTCGCCATGATCACGGTAAGTCCGCTTTTGTGCAGCGCCCGGATCGCGGCGGGTGTGGTCTCCTTGATCGGATCGGCAACCGCCACCAGCCCGCCAAGGCGGCCGTCGACCGCGACGAACATCGCCGTCTTGCCGTCGGCGCGCAGATCGTCGGCCCTGGCCTCGAGCGCTGCGGCGTCGATTCCCAGATCCTTCATCATCGCCCGGTTGCCGAGCGCCACCTTGCGGCCGTCTACCGAACCGTGCACGCCCTTGCCTGTGACGGCGTCGAAATCCTTGGTATCGGCAAGCGAAAGTTCGCGCTGGCGGGCGCCCTCAACGATCGCCTCGGCGAGCGGATGCTCCGAGCCTTTTTCCACGCTCGCGGCCAGACCCAAGATGTCGTCCTCGTCGAAGCCGTCGGCTGCGATCACGTCGGTGAGTTTCGGCCGCCCCTCGGTCAGGGTACCGGTCTTGTCGACGATCAAGGTATCGACGGCGGCGAATCGTTCCAGCGCCTCGGCATCCTTGATCAGCACGCCGGCCTGCGCGCCGCGCCCGGTCGCCGTCATGATCGACATCGGCGTGGCCAGCCCAAGCGCGCATGGACAGGCGATGATCAGCACCGACACCGCGGCGAGAATTGCATAGACCATGCTGGGCTGCGGACCGAACACGGCCCACACCACGAACGCCACCACCGCAATAAGCACCACGGCGGGGACGAAATAGAAGGACACGCGATCGGCCAGGCCCTGGATCGGAGCACGCGAACGCTGCGCCTTCGCAACCATCTCCACGATCTGTGACAACACCGTGTCGGCGCCGACCCTGTGCGCTTCGATCACCAGCGTACCGCTGCGGTTGAGCGTGCCGGCGGTGACCTGGTCGCCCTCCACCTTCTCGACCGGGACGGCTTCGCCGGTGATCATGGATTCGTCGATCGACGAGCGCCCTTCCAGCACCGCGCCGTCGACGGGCACGCTGCCGCCGGGCCGCACCCTGAGCCTGTCGCCCTTTGCGACCGACTCGAGCGGTACGTCCTCCTCGTTGCCGTCGGCGTCGATGCGACGCGCCGTCTTCGGCGCCAGGTCAAGCAGGGCGCGAATCGCCGAGCCCGTGCGCTCGCGCGCCCTGAGTTCCAGCACCTGGCCGACAAAGATCAGCGCAACGATCACCGCGGCCGCCTCGAAATAGACCGGAACGACGCCGCCATGGCTGCGGAATTGCTGCGGAAAGAGCTCCGGGAACAACGTCGCCACGACGCTGTAGACATAGGCCGTGCCGACGCCGATCGAAATCAGGGTCCACATATTCGGGCTGCGGTTCTTGATCGACTGATAGCCGCGCACGAAAAACGGTACCGCCGCCCACAGCACGACCGGGGTCGCCAGAACGAGTTCGATCCACACCGCGAGGCGGCTGCCGAGCCACTCGCGAACCGGCAGACCGACCATCGGCCCCATCGCGATGATCAAGAGCGGCACCGCAAGAACGCCGCTAACCCAGAGCCGGCGGGTAAAGTCGACCAGTTCGGGATTGGGGCCTTCTTCTCCAGTCGGCACCCCCATCGGCTCGAGCGCCATGCCGCATTTCGGGCACGACCCCGGCCCTTCACGCACGATCTCGGGGTGCATCGGACAGGTATAGAGCGTTCCCTTTGGCATCGGCGCGGGTTCGGCGCGGCCGTCGACATAGGTTTGCGGCGCGGCCTGGAACTTTTCCAGACAACGGGCCGAGCAGAAATAGTACCCTTTACCGTGGTGCTGGTGGAAATGCTCCGCTCGGGCACGGTCGACATCCATGCCGCAGACCGGATCGGTCGCGCTGATATAGTCCTGCGGCGCGCCTTCGAAGGTTTGACGGCAGTGTTGCGAACAAAAATGATAGACGTGGCCACCATAGTCCAGGCTCGGCGCATCGGCTTCCGGCTCGACCAGCATGCCGCACACCGGATCGCGCACGATCTTCTTGTTCGCGCCGGGCGCCTTCGCAGAGCCGCAACAGCACACACCGGCTTTCGTGCCTGGCGTTTTCGTATCGGATCGGCTCATGGTAATCGCTCCCGGACCGCATGGATCGTGAACCATTGATTCTCAACCTTCCACAAACCGGAAGGTCAAGCCGCCTTTCGCAGGTGCCGTGGGACACGGGTCAGCCCAGGCGTAATTGCTCCGCCGCTCGGCTACCCCAAACGATCGAAAACCAACGTCGAGCGCGGTCGGTGGTTCCCGCATCCTCGCGGCCGGTGAGAACAAAGACCCAGCCTGCGCCTACCCGCCGGCGTCTCAAAAGAAAAACGGCCGTCGGAGGAACCGACGACCGTCTCGTATGCCTTTATGGGGTGTGGTCGGCGCTCGTAGCGCCCTATGCCGGCAGGATCGCGCGCTCCAGCGTCGTGAGCTGGCCCAGATAGGCCTCGGCCTTGGTGCGGGCTTCCTCGTCCTTGGCGTCGGACACGTCCTCGCGCGCATCCTGGATGCGGCGAGCCAGCCCTTCGCGGTCGATATCGTCGACATGGGTCGCTGATTCGGCCAACAATGTGCAGCCTTCCGGGAGGATATCGGCAAAACCGCCGAACACGACATAGCGGTCGGCCTTGCCGGCCGCGGTCTTAACCGTCACGACGCCCGGCTGAACGGTGGTCATGACCGGCGCGTGCTTGGCCATCACCGTCATTTCGCCTTCCGCGCCCGGAACGACAACCGATTCGACGTCCTCCGACACCAGAAGCCGCTCAGGGGAGACGAGTTCGAACTTGAAGCTCTCGGTCATCAGTGACCTGCCTGTTTCAACGTGCCTTTAGGGCTTCGCGACGCCTGGCCGCGAAGCAGTCTCATCGGGTCGGGCTCAGGCCGCTTCCGCGGCGAGTTTCTTGCCCTGCTCCACAGCTTCCTCGATCGTGCCGACCATGTAGAAAGCCGCCTCGGGAAGGTGATCGTACTCGCCTTCGCACAGTCCCTTGAAGCTCTTGATCGTATCCGGCAGATCCACGAACTTGCCCGACTTTCCGGTGAAGACTTCGGCCACGAAGAACGGCTGCGACAGGAAGCGCTCGATCTTACGGGCGCGCGCCACGGTCAGCTTGTCCTCTTCCGACAGCTCATCCATGCCCAGGATGGCGATGATGTCCTGCAGCGACTTGTAGCGCTGAAGAATCTCCTGCACCTGGCGGGCAACAGCATAGTGCTCGTCGCCGACGATGCGCGGGTCGAGCATGCGCGAAGTCGAGTCGAGCGGATCGACGGCAGGGTAGATGCCCTTTTCCGAGATCGCGCGCGACAGCACCGTCGTGGCATCCAGATGCGCAAACGAAGCCGCGGGCGCCGGATCGGTCAAGTCGTCGGCCGGCACGTAGATCGCCTGCACCGAGGTGATCGAGCCCTTCTGGGTGGTGGTGATGCGCTCCTGCAGCGCGCCCATGTCGGTGGCGAGCGTCGGCTGGTAGCCCACCGCCGAGGGGATGCGGCCGAGCAGCGCCGACACTTCCGAACCCGCCTGGGTGAAGCGGAAGATGTTGTCGACGAAGAACAGCACGTCCTGGCCCTGATCGCGGAAATGCTCTGCGACCGTAAGCCCCGTCAGGCCGACGCGAGCACGCGCACCGGGCGGCTCGTTCATCTGGCCGAACACCAGCGCGCATTTGGAGCCTTCGGTCGAGCCGTTGTTCTTGTGCGGGTCCTTGTTGACGCCCGATTCGATCATCTCGTGATAGAGGTCGTTGCCCTCGCGGGTACGCTCGCCGACACCGGCGAAGACCGAATAGCCGCCATGCGCCTTGGCAACGTTGTTGATCAGCTCCTGGATCAAAACCGTCTTGCCCACGCCGGCGCCGCCGAACAGGCCGATCTTGCCGCCCTTGGCGTAAGGCGCGAGCAGGTCGACGACCTTGATGCCGGTGATCAGAATCTCGGCTTCCGTCGACTGGTCGATATATTCGGGCGCCGGCTGGTGGATGGCGCGCGTGCCGTCGCCCTTGACCGGGCCGGCCTCGTCGATCGCCTCGCCGACCACGTTCATGATGCGGCCGAGTGTGGCGTCGCCCACCGGAACCGCGATCGGAATGCCGGTGTCGCGCACCGCCTGCCCGCGCACCAGACCCTCGGTGGAGTCCATGGCGATGCAGCGCACGGTGTTTTCACCCAGATGCTGCGCCACCTCGAGCACGAGACGGTTGCCCTGGTTCTCCGCCTCGAGGGCGTTGAGAATCGCCGGCAGTTCGCCGTCGAAGGAAACGTCGACAACCGCGCCGATGACCTGGTGGATGCGGCCGGTCGCGGCGCCGGCGGCCTTCTTGGTGGCAGTCGCCTTGGTGCTGGCGGCCTTGGCCGCCGGCTTCCGTGCCGCGGCGGGCTTCGCCGCAGCCTTGGAGGCGGATGCGGCCGTCGTCTTCTTGGGGGTCGCTGCTTTCGCCATCTTCTGTGCCTCTTCGGTCCTTAATGTTCGAGACGCCGTGCCGCCGCAACAGGGCGGCGCCGCGCGCCTAGAGCGCTTCCGCGCCCGAAATGATCTCGATCAGTTCCTTGGTGATCTGCGCCTGCCGCTGACGGTTGTAGGTGATCGTCAGCTTGTTGATCATGTCGCCGGCATTGCGCGTGGCATTGTCCATCGCGCTCATCTTGGCGCCCATTTCACCGGCCGCGTTCTCCAACAATGCGGAAAAGACCTGCACGGCAATATTGCGCGGAATGAGATCGCTGAGCAGCTCTCCCGCGTCCGGCTCGTATTCGTAGACACCACCGCCATTCGACGCCTCATTGCCCGCGGCTTCGGTCGTGGGCTTGGCGGGAATGAGCTGCTGCGCGGTCGGGATCTGGCTGATCACCGACTTGAACTGCGAATAAAACAGCGTGCAGACGTCGAACTCGCCGGCGTCGAACAGCGAAATGACCTTCTTGGCGACGCCGTCGGCATGGGCGAAGCCAATCTGCTTGGCCTCGCGCAGATCGACGCGCTCGATGATCAAGTTTGCGTAGTCGCGGCGAAGGATGTCGTAGCCCTTCTTGCCCACGCAGATGATCTTGACGGTCTTGCCCGCGCTCAGGAGCTTACGCGTGTGATCGCGCGCCAGACGCGCGATCTGCGAGTTGAAGGAGCCGCACAGGCCGCGTTCGGCCGTGCACACGACGAGCAGATGCACGTCGTCCTTGCCCGTTCCCGTCATCAGCGGCGGGGCGTCGGTGCCCGACACCGCATTGGCGATGTTGGCGAGCACGACGGCCATGCGCTCGGAATAGGGCCGCGCTGCTTCAGCCGCTTCCTGGGCGCGACGCAGCTTCGCCGCGGCGACCATCTGCATCGCCTTGGTGATTTTCTGCGTCGCCTTCACGGAGGCGATGCGGTTGCGGAGGTCCTTTAGTGACGCCATAACGCGGGTTCCGTCAGCCTCAGGCGAAGTTCTTCGCGAAGGCGTCGATCTGCGCCTTCAGCTTGTCACGCAGGTCGTCCGAAAGCGCCTTCTCCTTGCGGATGGCGTCCAGAACGCTCTTGCCCTCGGTGCGCAGATGGGTCAGCAGGCCCTGCTCGAACCGACCGACATCGGCGATCGCGAGCTTGTCGAGATAGCCCTGCGTACCGGCGAAGATCACCGCAACCTGCTCTTCGGTCTTGAGCGGAGAGAACTGCGGCTGCTTCAAGAGCTCGGTCAGGCGCGCGCCGCGGTTGAGAAGGCGCTGCGTCGCGGCGTCGAGGTCGGAACCGAACTGGGCGAACGCGGCCATCTCGCGATACTGGGCGAGCTCGCCCTTGATCGAGCCGGCAACCTGCTTCATCGCCTTGATCTGGGCCGAAGAACCGACGCGCGACACCGAAAGGCCGACATTCACGGCCGGGCGGATGCCCTGGAAGAACAGATTGGTCTCCAGGAAGATCTGGCCGTCGGTGATCGAGATCACATTGGTCGGAATATAGGCCGAGACGTCGTTGGCCTGGGTCTCGATGATCGGCAGCGCGGTCAGCGAACCGGCGCCGTTGTCGTCGTTCATCTTGGCCGCGCGCTCGAGCAGGCGCGAATGCAGGTAGAAGACGTCGCCCGGATAGGCTTCGCGGCCGGGCGGACGGCGCAGCAGCAGCGACATCTGACGATAGGCGACCGCCTGCTTCGACAGATCGTCATAGGCGATCACGGCGTGCTTGCCGTTGTCGCGGAAATATTCGCCCATCGCACAGCCGGCGAACGGCGCCAGGAACTGCATCGGCGCCGGATCGGACGCGGTGGCCGCGACAACGATCGAATATTCGAGCGCGCCGCGCTCTTCCAGCACCTTGACGAACTGGGCCACGGTGGAGCGCTTCTGGCCGACGGCGACATAGACGCAATAGAGCTTCTGGCTCTCGTCGTCGCCGTCATTGAGCGGCTTCTGGTTCAGGAACGTGTCGAGAACGATCGCGGTCTTGCCGGTCTGGCGATCGCCAATAATCAGCTCGCGCTGGCCACGACCGACCGGAATCAACGCGTCGATGGCCTTCAGGCCGGTCGACATCGGCTCATGCACCGACTTGCGCGGGATGATGCCGGGCGCCTTGACGTCGACGCGGCGACGTTCGGCCGCCTTGATCGGGCCCTTGCCGTCGATCGGATTGCCGAGCGCGTCGACCACGCGGCCAAGCAGGCCCGGGCCCACCGGAACGTCAACGATGGCGCCGGTCCGCTTGACGGTGTCGCCTTCCTTGATGTCGCGGTCGGCACCGAAAATAACGACGCCGACATTGTCGCTTTCCAGGTTCAGCGCCATGCCGCGGATGCCGCCGGGGAACTCGACCATCTCGCCGGCCTGAACATTGTCGAGACCGTACACGCGAGCGATACCGTCACCAACGGACAGAACCTGACCGACCTCCGACACTTCGGCTTCCTTGCCGAAATTCTTGATCTGGTCCTTGAGAATTGCGGAGATTTCCGCGGCCCGGATATCCATCAGCCGACCTCTTTCAGTGCAAGCTTGAGCGAATTGAGTTTGGTTTTGAGCGACGTGTCGATCTGCCGCGAGCCTATCCTCACGACAAGTCCGCCGAGCAGCGAGGGATCGACGGTCAGATTGACCACCACATCCTTGCCGGCAACGCCTTTCAGCGTCGTTTCCAGCTCCTTGCGCTGCGCGGCCGTCAGATCATGCGCCGAGGTGACGTCTGCGGCCACCTCGCCACGATTCTCGGCGGCGATGCGCCGGAACGCTTCGATCATGCCGGGAACGGCGAAAAGCCGGCGATTCCTGGCGACGACCCGAAGAAAATTTGCGAAGAGCCCGCCGATCTTGGCCTTGTCGACGATGGCGGAAACCGCCTTGTACTGATCGTCGGCCGAAAAGACCGGGCTTGTGATCAGGCGCCGCAGATCCGCGCTACCGGCAAGAAGCGCTTCGAATTCGCCCAACTCCTTTTCGACGAGCGAAACCGAATCGGCCTCAAGCGCCAGATCGAAAAGCGAGCCCGCATAGCGCTCGGCGACGTTGGAAACGGGTGAGTTAGACTGTGCCACGAACGGTCTTCTCTTCCTGGGAAGGCCGCAAGTTTTTTGCGCAAGCGTGAGAAGCCGGCTAAACCTTTGACCTTATTGATAAATCTCGACCGTTACGGCATACGCGCCGTATCCCCCGGTCGAAAGTCGCTTGCCGTCTAGCACACGCTTCCGTGACTCGCAACAACCCGAAACATCGCCGTTCCGGCACTATTGTCGCATCCGCGCGCGCTGAGGGAGCGGCCGCCCGCAATCAGGGCAGGAAACCGAAGACGAAGGCGAGAGGCAGCGCCGCCAGCGCCAACTCAACGACAAGGCTCACCCAATTGAAGGCAGTACCGCCCCTGTCCGACAGCATGGAGATGATCCGGCCGAAGGCGGTAAACAACCAGGATACGCCCAGCGTCAGATAAATGAATGGCTGGGCCAGAAGGATCGCGCACAGCCCGACCCCGAGATAAAAGCCGGCCATGGTGGCCCGGGCTTCGGACACAGCCTCGGGATGGCCCGCCGCCGTTTCGAGCCGTAGCAGCCGCAACGACAACCGCGGCGCGAACAAAAGCACCAGGCCGAAAAAAACCGTAACCGCCGCGGCACTCCAGGCGAGCCACTCGCCATGGCTTGTCGGTACCGGAAAAGCAAAATCCATCATATTCCTCCGCGCTGTCGCGCCGGAATATGCCCCGCCGCCGAGTGTCTCAACCGCCGCATTGTCAAACCCCGCAATCGCCCTGGAAGGCGACCGTCTCGGACCCGTAGGGGCCCTCGACCGCGATCGTGCCCGTATAGCCGGTCGATTCGGTCCCCGTCTCGCCGGCCGTCATCGTGACGACGACATCGTGCGGGGACGCCCCCAGACTGCGATAGCGCCTTTCCTCGCCGGTCTCCAACGTCGTGGCCGATACCAGTTCAAGCTGGCGTAATTGATGGCCGAGCGCGATAAAACCCGTTTCCGGATAGGGCTCGTGCAGGCTGTCTTTCTGCGTGAAAAAGACGAATCGCCAGCTCTCGGGATCGTTGAAATTGAAGCTGTGGTCCTTGCGCCAGAACGTGCAGTAGCTGTCGATGTAGGGCCAATGGATATCGGTCACGACCGGCTGGTTCGCGTCTGCCGGCGCGACGGCCAGCAAGACAGATCCGGCAAGGACCCGTGCCAGGAATTTCATCGATGTCCTCCCCGTTTCCAACGCGATTTTGACAGAAGCGACCGCCAATGCAAACCGCCGACGGACACCGGTGCCGCGCATTCCCCGGTCAATCACGGCTCCGCGTCCCGCACCCGGCCGGCTGCGACGGCGGCAGATGCTCGATCACCTCGACCACGTCGTCGAGCCCGATGTCGGGATAGTGCTCGCGCATGCCGGCGAGCATGACCGGGTCGGGCCATTCGCCCTTTCTGCCGACGAAGGCTGCGGCGGCGCGCAGCGGCATTCTGGTGACCCGGGTCACCTCGACCACCAAAGTGCGTTCCGGGGCGTCCTGGCAGACATAGATCATCGGACCGGGCCTGATCGGGGTTTCGCGCCAGCGGATCGTCGAGCGTTTCGCGCCGCTTTCGATCTGCGGAAACAACCGCGCCACGACTTCGAGCTTCTGCATGCCGGGTCTTCTCCGCTCCGATCGCGACGGGTTATGCCAGTCGGCAAGGTTTCGCAGGCCCAATGGCCGGCCGTCACTACAAAAAACTCTGCGGGTCGATGTCGATCTGCACCCGGACCGACCCGCGCGGCGACGGCGCGGCTTTGACCATCGCACGCAGGAAGGCCTGCAGATCGGCCCGCAACCCGCCTTGTACCATGAGCCGAAACCGGTAGCGCCCGGCCACCAGCGACAGCGGCGCCTCGGCCGGGCCGAGAACGACGATCCCCGCATCGCCGGGCGCGGCGCGGCGCAGCGCCCGCGCATGGCCTTCGGCTTCCGCGCGCGTGGCCGCGCTGACGATGATGCCGGCAAGCCGACCGAAAGGCGGCAGGCCGGCACGCTCGCGTTCGGCCGTCTCGCGCTCGTAAAACGCCTCCCAGTCTCCCGACACGATCGCCCGCATCACCGGATGGTCGGGCTGGTAGGTCTGCAAGAGGCCCTTGCTCTTCTTGCCGGTGCGCCCTGCCCGGCCCGTGACCTGGGACAGGAGTTGGAACGTGCGTTCGGCCGCGCGCGGATCGCCATTGGCAAGGCCCAGATCGGCGTCGATGACCCCGACCAGCGTCAGGTTGGGAAAATTGTGCCCCTTGGCGACGAGTTGGGTGCCGATCACGATGTCGGCCTCGCCCTTTTCGATCGCCTCCAGCTCCAGCCGCAGCCGCCGCACACCGCCGGCAAGGTCTGACGACAGCACGATCGAGCGCGCATCGGGAAAATGCGACACAACTTCCTCCGCGATCCGCTCCACACCCGGCCCGCAGGCCACCAGATGGTCGAGCGCGCCGCAGGAGGGGCAGGCTTCGGGGCGCGGTTCGGCGTAGCCGCACTGATGGCACAAAAGCTGGCCGCGAAACCGGTGCTCGACCAGCCAGCTTGAACAGTCCGGGCACTGGAACCGGTGGCCGCACACCCGGCACAGCGTTAACGGCGCATAGCCGCGCCGGTTGAGGAACAGCAGCGATTGTTCGCCGCGGCGCCAGGTTTTGGCGATCTCGTCGATCAGCACCGGCGACAGGAAGCCGCCGCGCGCCGGCGGATTGCGGCGCAGGTCGACCGTGTCGAGCTCGGGAAGTGCCGCCTCGGCGAAGCGGGCGGGAAGCGCCACGCGCCGGTAGCGGCCCTGCTGGGCATTGTAGCGGCTCTCGATCGACGGCGTGGCGGAGGCCAGCACCACCGGATGGCCGCCGAGATGGCCGCGCACCACCGCCATGTCGCGGGCGCTGTAGAACACCCGGTCTTCCTGCTTGTAGGACGGGTCGTGCTCCTCGTCGACGACGATCAGCCCGAGATCGCGAAACGGCAGAAAAAGCGCCGAGCGCGCACCGGCGACGACACGAACCCGGTTTTCGGCCACCTGCCGCCAAACCCGTTCGCGCATGCGCGGCGGCAGGTCGGAGTGCCATTCGGCCGGCTTGGCGCCGAATCGGTCCTGGAACCGCTCAAGGAAGGCATGGGTGAGCGCGATCTCCGGCAACAGGATCAGCACCTGCCGGCCGTGGCGGATGGCCGCCGCGACAGCCTCGAAATAGACTTCGGTCTTGCCCGATCCGGTTACCCCGTCGAGCAGGCAGACACCGAAACCGCCCTGCTCGGCCATCGCGCGCAAATCCCGACCGGCCGCGACCTGGTCGCCGGAAAGATCCGGCTGCTTGAAGTCGGGATCCGGGTCGGCCACCACCGGTCGCGGCGGCAAGACGACGTTCTCGAAGACACCCTGGGCCCTCAACCCCTCGATGACGCTCGCCGACACACCCGCCGCCCGCGCCAGTCCGGGCCGGGTCCAGCCAGTGCCGGTCTCGGCGATTTCCAGCACGCGCCCGCGCGCCGCGGTCATGCGATCGGGCGCGCGCTCGGTACGCACGATGCCGTCGACTTGCGGCTCCGGATCGAGGGCCGCCGGCGCGCGCAGAAACATGCGCGCCACCATGCCGGGCGGCGTCATCGTGTAGTGCGCGATCCAGGCGATGAAGCGCAGGCTTTCGCCGGAGAGCGGCGGGCAGTCGAACACCGCCGAGATCGGCCGCAGCTTCCTGGCGTCCACGGCGCCGGCCGGCTGGTCCGAGACGATTGCGGCAACCTCGCGCGGCCCCAACGGCACGCGAACGATCGAGCCCGGCACGACGGTCATATCGTCGGGCACTGCATAGGAATAGGGCGTCTCCGTCGGAACCGGCACCAGCACCGGCACGACCGCCTGGCGGGGCGAATCTTGTCTCATGGCGCGTGACCTTGCCCCGACTTTCGTCTAGATCAAAGCCCGACACGAAGGACGGCGCCAGGCCGCCGCAGAAAATTCGCTAAGGAGACGGTCATGAAGTTTTTTGTCGACACCGCCGACGTGAAGGATATCCGCGAACTGAACGAGCTGGGTCTCCTCGACGGCGTCACCACCAACCCCTCGCTGATCATGAAGGCCGGTCGCGACATCAAGGAAGTCACCAAGGAAATCTGCGACATCGTCGACGGCCCGGTTTCGGCCGAGGTTACCGCAACCGAATTCGCCGCGATGATGCAGGAAGCCGACATTCTGTCGAAGATCGCCGACAATATCTGCATCAAGGTGCCGCTCACCTTCGACGGGCTGAAGGCCTGCAAGGCGATCACCTCCGACGGCCGCAAGGTCAACGTCACCTTGTGTTTTTCGGCCAATCAGGCGCTGCTGGCCGCCAAGGCGGGTGCGACCTTCATCTCGCCCTTCATCGGCCGCATCGACGACATGGGCGTAGACGGAATGGAGCTGATTTCGGAGATCCGCACCATCTACGACAATTACGATTTCAAGACCGAAATCCTTGCCGCCTCGGTGCGCACCGTCAACCACGTCAAGCAGGCCGCGCTGATCGGCGCCGATGTCACCACGGTGCCGCCGGCGACGCTGCGCGCTCTTGTCAAGCATCCGCTGACCGACAAGGGCCTGGAGGCCTTTTTGGCCGACTGGGCCAAGACCGGCCAGAAGATCGGGTAATCCCGACCACGGCATCAAGAAAAGCCGGGCCCGCGGCCCGGCACCGCCGATTCACCATCGCAAGGTGGCCTACGCGGCAGACGGCGCCTCGAAGGAGGCCTGCGGATCGGCCGCGAGCCGATGCACGGCGTGTTCCTGGAGTCCGGCGGTCAGAACGGCCTGGTCGCCGTCGAGACCGTCCGACGGAACCGGTTTTCCGAAGGTGATCGAGAAGTGGAAGCGCTTCTTGTTCAACAGCTCGTGGAACAGTGTCATGTCGCGCAGTTCCGTCGAATATTTGCCGAGGAAATAGAACAGTCCCGAATTGCGCGCGGTAATGTGGACGGGCACGATCGGGGTGTCGAAACGGCGCGCCAACGCGACCGCCGAGCTCTGCCAGGGGCGTTCGGTGAGATGGCCCTCGTGCCAGTAGGCGATGCGGCCGGCTGGAAACAGCACCACCGCCCTTTCGTCGGCGAAGGCGCGCGCCGTCATTTCCAGCGTGTCCCGGCTCTTTGCATGCGATTTCTCGCCAGCGCGCCATTCCACCGGAATGATCATGTCGCGAAAGCCCTGCGCCACACGCAAGGCATCCCGGTTGGCAAAGAAGACGAGATCGCCGCGAATGCGCTTCAGCGCATCGTACATGGCAACACCGTCGGCGATGCCGGTCGGGTGGTTCGGCGCGATGATGACGGAGCCTTCACACGGCAGGTTCTCCAGGCCGGCAACGTCGATGTCCAGCGACAGAAGACCGCTAATATGTTCGAAAGCCTCGCGGCCGCCCATTGCCGCGATCCGGTCGGCCATGCGCACGGCTTCGCGATAATGAAACGCGCGATACAAAAACGGCTTGAACACCGGCCACAGCGGATTGCGGGACAGGTTGACCGTGCGCTCCTCGATGAGCTGGTCGATAATATGGGCGTCGCCGTCAGACATATGACCGTAGAGGGCCCGCCCTCCGATGAGCTTGGCGATAGAGGACGGCGACGTCGGCATATCCATGGTCATCCACTCCGGTCGACCTTGTTTGGCCAAACTCTGTGACGCAAGAATGACGCCCGCTCGCACCGAGCGGCTGAACGCGTTTAACGCTCAATTTGCCGGAAGGTTCTCCAAATCCTGGGCGAGCGCGACCCGCAGCATTTCCGCAAGTTCCCGCGCGGCGCGGTTTTCAGCGTCGCGTTCGGCGCGCAGGACGGCGAATTCCTGCCGCGGCTTGTCGAACGAGGCATTGACCGAACGTCTTCCGTTGGCGACGGCCTTGCCGGTTTCAGCGTCGATCAGCCGGTAGCGCGACGTCATCACCACCGCGCCGGCCGTCGGCTCGTTCTCACGCGCCACCTGGACGGAGGCCGAATTGCGGAAGGTGGAGGTGACGTTGAGGTCAAGCAGGTAGCGCGGGCTCGCCGGCTGGCCGGCGCGGTG
>MRWF01023226.1_pt1 | contig 18943 bp, 17 predicted proteins | sample 1013331 | NCBI WGS metagenome assembly MRWF01 (sample SAMN06117577, study PRJNA244670) | biofilm metagenome | biome: Water; feature: Cathode Biofilm; material: Biofilm; isolation source: microbial consortium enriched at the cathode of a solar microbial fuel cell | place: USA: District of Columbia ... | reverse complement strand
CTCTGCTGAAACGATTGTTTTGGCCATTTTCTTGCGAAAACCACTTTGTTTTGCCAGTCTTTATTAATGTAACAATAAATTTCAGCAAAAAAACGAACGGAGAAAACCCGATGAGCAGCATGAGTAAGTTCAAGAAACTGGCCGGAATTTCAGCGTTCGCATTCGCTGCGATGACCATGGCGAACTCTGTAAACGCCGCTAACTGGCGCTATGCGCACGAAGAGTACGAAGGCGACGTTCAGGACGTATTCGCCTACAAGTTCAAGGAATACATTGAGGATAACTCTGACCACACCCTGCAGGTATACCGTTTCGGCGAGCTGGGTGAGTCTGACGACATCATGGAGCAAACCCAGGCAGGTATTCTGAACTTTGTTAACCAGTCGCCCGGCTTTACAGGCTCGCTGATTCCGGAAGCGCAGATCTTCTTTATTCCTTACCTGATGCCGACCGACATGGATACGGTGATCGAATTCTTCCGCACCAGTAAAGCCATCAATGAAGACTTCCCGGAGCTTTACGCAGAGAAGGGTCTGGAGCTTCTCAAGATGTATCCGGAAGGGGAAATGGTTGTAACGGTTGACGAGCCGGTCACCCAGCCCGAGGACTTCAACAACAAGAAGATCCGGGTCATGACCAACCCGCTTCTGTCAGAAACCTATTCTGCCTTCGGCGCGACACCGACCCCGCTGCCCTGGGGTGAAGTCTATGGTGCGCTGCAGACCAACATGATCCAGGGGCAGGAAAACCCGATCTTCTGGATCGAGTCCGGCGGTCTTTATGAAGTGTCCCCGAACCTGGTCTTCACCAAGCACGGCTGGTTCACCACTGCCATGATGGCCAACCAGGATTTCTATAATGGCCTGTCTGACGCCGACAAGAAACTGGTTCAGGACGCTGCAGACTTTGCCTTTGAAGAAATCATTGTGCACATCGATGGTCTGGCAGACGAAGCCCTGGCCAAGATCCAGAAAGCCAGCGATGAAGTCACCGTCACCCGTCTGAACGACGAACAGATCGAAGCCTTCAAGGCCCGTGCGCCCCAGGTGGAAGAGAAGTTCATCGAAATGACTGGCGACAGTGGCGAAGAACTGCTGAACCAGTTCAAAGCAGACCTGGAAGCAGTTCAGAACAACTAAGACTAGAGGAACCACTCCCGCCGGCTCCGGCCGGCGGGCAGCTGTGCTAACCCCGCCCCGCCGGGGATTCCCTACCGGCAGGGAGCGACATGCTCTGGAGCAGACCCCATGTCCGAGAATTCCCCGGATCTTGAAGACGACACCGGCACCTACGAGTCCGGCCTGCCCGGATTTCTGGGGACCATCGATGAAATCATTGCCAAGGTCGAGGCGTTCATGCTGGCCGCTGGCGTCATCCTGATGGCAATCAATACCTGTGTGAATGTCATTGCGCGGTATGTATTCGGTGAAGGCCTCTTTTTCTCAGGTGAAATCAACCGGATCCTGATTATACTCATCACCTTTGCCGGCATCGGCTATGCAGCCCGCCACGGCAGGCACATCCGGATGTCCGCAATCTACGACGCACTGCCAGTCAAGGGCCGCAAGGTTTTGATGATCATCATCGCCCTGTTCACGTCTCTTGTGATGTTCTTTCTTTGCTACCACTCCTTCGGATACATAGAAACCCTTTACAGTCGTGGGCGTATTCTGCCCGCCCTGGGCTTTGAGATCTGGTGGATTTATATCTGGGTCCCGATCGGTTTTGCCATTACAGGTATTCAGTACCTCCTGACGGCCATCAAGAACTTCACCAGCAAGGATGTTTATCTTTCCACTGGGGTTGTCGACGGCTACGCGGATACAGAATCGGAAGTATGAACCCTGCAGCTGACGTTAAGGAAGGATAGGAAATCATGGCAACTATAATGATGTTGATCATGATCGGGTTGCTGCTGCTGGGCTTCCCGATGATGGTTCCGCTGATCACAGGTGCGGTGGTCGGCTTTGTAATGATGTTCGATGGCTTCGGCCAGATGGGCACCTTCGTCCAGCAGATGATGGGCGGTATCCGGCCCGCCTCGCTGATTGCGGTCCCAATGTTCATTCTGGCAGCGGACATCATGACCCGTGGTCAATCCGCTGACCGGCTGATCAACATGGTCATGGCGTTCATCGGCCACGTAAAAGGCGGTCTGGCCATCAGTACCGCCACGTCCTGTACCCTGTTCGGTGCTGTGTCCGGGTCTACCCAGGCCACGGTCGTGGCTGTTGGCTCCCCCCTGCGGCCAAAACTGCTGAAAGCCGGCTATTCGGATTCGTTTTCGCTGGCACTGATTATCAACTCCAGCGACATCGCCTTTTTGATTCCGCCCAGCATCGGTTTCATCATCTACGGGGTTATCTCCGAGACCTCCATTGCGGAACTGTTCATTGCCGGTATTGGGCCAGGCATCATGATTCTGTTCATGTTTTCGATCTATTGCCTGATCTACGCCCATGTCAACAAGCTTCCCACCGAGGAGAAGTCCACCTGGGGCCAGCGAGCCGTGGCCATGCGGGAGGCCTTATGGCCGCTATTCTTCCCGGTCATTATCGTCGGCGGGATCTACGGTGGCATCTTCAGCCCGACAGAGGCGGCGGCCGTCTGCGTGCTCTACGCTTTCCTGCTGGAATTCGTGGTGTTCCGATCACTGAAGCTTGCTGACATCTACCGGATTGCAAAGTCCACCGGCCTGATTACCGCAGTCGTGTTTATCCTGGTCGCCGTGGGCACCGGCTTCTCCTGGATTATATCCTTTGCCCAGATTCCCCAGGCGATTCTCGATTCAGTCGGGATCAGCGACATGGGACCGGTTGGCGTGATGATTACGATCTGTGTCGCCTTCTTTATTGCCTGTATGTTCGTGGATCCGATCGTGGTGATTCTGGTGCTTACACCAATCTTTGCGCCAGCAATCCAGGCTTCAGGCCTGGACCCGGTCCTGGTCGGTGTGCTGATCACCCTGCAGGTGGCCATCGGCTCGGCGACACCGCCGTTCGGCTGTGACATCTTCACTGCCATCGCGATTTTCAAGCGCCCCTACCTGGAGGTTATTCGGGGCACGCCGCCGTTCGTATTCATGCTGATAGCTGCTGCCGGGCTTTTGATTGCGTTCCCGCAAATAGCATTGTTCCTGCGCGACCTGGCCTTCAGGTGATCTGACCACCCTGGAGGGTGAATACAAAGGAGAGCGACATGTTCAAACGGATTCTGGTGGCAGTAGACGGTTCAATGACCTCCTTCGAGGCCTTGAGCAAGGCTATTGAGCTGCAAGAACTGACGGATGCAGAGATCTACCTGCTTTGCGTGTACAAGCATCACAGCCTCTTTGAGGCATCCCTGTCGATCGGACGGCCGGCTGAAATGGACATCCCGGATAAAGTGCTTTCAGAGTACGCCAAGGATGTGGTGAATCACGCGAAACAACTGGCTGCGGAGCGCGGCGGCAAAAACGTCCGCGGCTTCGTCAAGGCCGGCAAACCATCAAGAGTCATTGTGGAGTTCGCGAAAGAGAAGGGTGTGGACCTGATCGTCATCGGTACCAAGGGTACGCACAGTGACAAGGATGGCCTGTTTCTGGGCAGTGTTTCACATCGGGTAGCATCTCACGCGAAATGCCCGGTTCTTGTGGTTTAACCGTCTAACCAAAAACTTCGACCCTGTTACGGCCGGCTTCCTTGGCGCGGTAGAGCGCCCTGTCGGCCAGGGTCAGAATCTGCAACGGTTTCTCGCCACTTTCCGGCCAACTGGCAACACCCACCGAGACTGTCAGTGCGCCAAGATCTTTCTCCCGATGAATGATCGCCACGTCCCTCACTGCGCTACTGAGCTGGCTTGCCTTATCCATTGCCGCTTCTGATGTGGCTCCAGGCATCACCACCACGAACTCTTCACCGCCATAGCGGCAAACAAGATCACTCTCACGGAACTGTTTCTGGAGGATACCCGCAACTATTTTCAGGGCGTTATCTCCAGCTTCATGACCGTGAGTATCGTTGAACTTCTTGAAGTGATCGATATCGATGATCAACAGCGACAGCGGAAGATCGTTGCGCTGTGCAACAGCGCTCTCATGCTCGAAAAGCTGATCAAAGTAGCGGCGGTTTTTAAGCCCGGTTAGTCCATCCTCGTACGAAAACTTCTGCAACTCTTCCCGAAGAGCAATGCTGGAGAGAGTAATACTGATTCTCTGAATGGCCTGATCCAGTGCCGCTAAAAGACGGGCCGAACCATACTCGCTCTCTGCGTTATCGAAAACGCCATCCCCCTCCAGCAGCAGAATGCCTTCAGTGACGTTACCCGCGCTGGCTGACTCCACGTTCACCCAGAAGCAAAGCGTGGCACTCTCGACTTCTCTATCTACCCCTTCGGCGCCATGCCACTGTCTCAGTTGCGGCAGCCTGGAGGGTTCCGGCAGACCTTTGCGGGCGTCCAGCAACACCGGCAGAGGGACTGGGCGGCTGAATCCCCAGACAGCGACGCGATCGTACCGGTCGCTTGAACCCCTTTGATAGAAGGCGCCTTTCAGTGGGCTGCAGATATCCGGGAGCGCCCGTACAAGCAGACCGAACGCCTGCTTCAGGCCCAGACAGTCCTGGAGTTCGGTAAGAACGTCGCCCAGAATCCTGTTTTTCTCGTTTTCGAAGGTCAGCATCCGAACCCGTGCCTGCTCACGCCGGGCCAATGCCTCTGCTTTGGCGGTACGTTCAGCCACCTTTTCCTCCAGAGACACGTTCAACCGCTTCAGCGCTTCCTGGGTTCCCGCATAGTGCCACAGAGAGATAACCACGACCGCCAGGGAGAACAGGAGCATACCCCAGCTAACCGGCACTCGTCCCCACGGCAGTACCCCGTGGGCAACTGCCATATCCACAATCAGCAAGACACAGAAAATGCCAAAGGCCAGTAGCAATATCTGTTGTTCCCGCAACATCCGACGGATACGACGCAGCACCACGGCGAAAATGATCACCAGAGAAACAAGGAACAGGGCATCGAATGGCGGGAATGTCGAGGACAGATCAAACACGCCAGCAAGCGCGCCGAGCAATGCACCCACCAGGTATACCAGATGTACTTTCCAGATGAGATTGATGACCCAGGGGCGATGATTGGTCAACCATTGCTCAAGCAGCAGCGCCAGGGCCACCGGCAGCATGTAGTAGGAACCGGCGGCCAGGTAATCCCACATCAACGGCTGGTAAGCAATCAGCAGGCTGGCCTGGCTTTCTGACACCAGCATCAGGGCCGAAGCGAGGGTGAACAGTGAAATACTGGCAAACGTCTTCTTTTCCGTCTGGAGTAACGCAAAAATGATCGCCAGCAGCGCAATTAGGGTAGCGAAGCCTGCGATTGCGAGAGCTTCGAGGGAATTCTTGAGGATGTACAACACCAGGTCCGGGTGGTCCATGATGGAGACTTCCCCCCACAGCCCAATGTCCGTGTAGTTGGAGAACACACGGAAGTATACGGGCTTGCCCTCATACCCCTCAGGCAGGAAGATTTCATGCCAGGGCCAGCCCTCAAAGCGGCCACGACCCTCGGCGTCGAACTCTCCATACTGGTAGATTTTCTCGCCGTCGACCCAGACCTGCACGATCAGATCGACACTGAAGATATAAAGAACGGGCTCCTGCCACTCCCCTGCGGGCAAAGTCACCCGGAACCAAACGTTTTCACGATCTTCGCGGCCAGGAGGATTGGACGGGAAACCAATGCTGTTCCACTTTTCCGGCGCATCCTGCAACACCCACTGGGGAACACCTTCAGAGGTAAACGGAGAGTCACCCCAGCGGTATTCCCAACCCTGAGTTACCGGCTGCGATGCACCGTTAGCCAACGCGGGCATAAGGAGAACCAGGAGCAGCACACTTGAAAGGCGCAGCAGGCTTATCAATGACATCAGGAAAGCGAACCCGCGTTATCTGGCGATGAGAGTTGATTATAGCCCAGCACGCTGAAAAGGTGGGGGCTGCTAAGCCTGCTGATCAGTCTTTTCTGGGCTTCACCACCCATTCCGGGTCTTCAAACTCACCAATGGGCTTGATATCGACAAAGGGCGCCGCACTCCGGATGATGGCGGCCACATCGGGGTTGTGCTGCCCCTCCATGGCGTCGCGCTGCTCTTTGCTCTCCCAGGAGGCAATTGCAATCAGCGTATTGGGGTCGCCAATCTTGCGATGCAATTCGGTACCCCGGGCTCCGGGCGCCTGCTGAATGATTTCGCTGGCTCTGACCCAGGCATCCGCGTATTCCTCAGCGGTGTGCCCCTCCCGGATATGCACTTCGAAAATGAACTTCATGAGACCTCCCGACGGCTGTCTGTTGAGTCCGGTCTCGCTGCCCGTCTGCGCGGCGGATAACGTTAACGTGAGGAACGCCCCATCACCAGCAATGCCAACAGCGCGGATCCAACCATCAGCAGCAGGGCCACCGCATTGAGCACGGGCGTCGACCCCTCCCGAAGACGGTTGAACAGTGCCACCGTCAACGGCGTGTCACTACCTGTGAGCATAACGGTGGTATTGAAGTTTTCAAATGACATCAGGAACGCCATGGCGGCAGCCCCGAAAATGGACGGCAAAAGCCAGGGCAAGGTTACGGTAAACCAGGCCACCAGTGGCGTAGCGCCCAGGTTCAGGGCAGCTTCTTCCAGCTGGGGATCAAACTTGCGTAACCGGGCCGCAATCACCAGGGTGCTCAGGGTCGCGATGAAAGTGACCTGCCCCATCACCACGAGGGTCATACCAGGCCGGAAAAGATCCAGCTCGATACCCCAGGCCGATGAAACATCATTGGCCATACCACTGTAGAACACCAGAATGGATACCCCCAGAATGACCCCGGGAATCACCAGTGGCAGCAACATGAGCAGGTACAGGAACTCCTTGCCCCGGAACTGTACCCGTTCAAACAGCACGGCATTGACGCACCCCAGGGCGACGCTCACCAGAGTCACCCAGAAGGCGATCTTGGCACTGACCCAGAGCGCTGTGAGCAGACCATCGTCGTGGAAAAGCCCGGTGCGGCCCTCACTGCCATCGGCGAAATACCAGTCCAGGGTAAAGCCTTTCCATGGCAGCGACGGAAAAGGCGCATCGTTGAAGGCAAACACGGCGGTGACCACCAGGGGTAAGGCCAGATACACGAAAAATGCCACCAGATAGGCCAGATAGAGGCTATCGAAGAGCCGGGAGCGGGGAACCGAACGAATCATAACGTCATCCCATCACCTTTCGCAGCGATTGACCCGAGATCTTCAGCCCCAGCCACACGATGACCGACGACAGGACCAATAGCAGCACACCAAGTGCAGCCCCCTGCTCCCAGTTAAAACGGGTGATAAACTGGGTGAAGATTTGCTCGGTAAACCAGGCGCTGTCCTTGCCCCCCATGAGTACCGGCGTCAGATAGCTGCCAAGAGTGAGCATGAACACCACGATGCATCCGGAAACGATACCGGGCATGGCCCAGGGCACCACAATTTCGCGCAACACAGTGCCGTGACCGCCACCCAGGTCGTAACCGGCTTCCACCAGGTTTTCATCCATGCCATCAAGGGTTGTCACCAGTGGGACAACCATGAACAGAAGGCCGTTGTAGACAAGCCCGATGATGACCGCCACATCGTTGTAGAGCATCTCCACCGGGCCATCCGCCCAGCCCAGGGCCTGAAGCCAGGAACTGAACAGCCCACTTTCGCGCAGCAGAATCATCCAACCGTAAGTACGTACCAACTCACTCGCCCAGAATGGGATCAGGCAGGCCAGAAACAGGAAGCCCTTGGAGCGGCCCCGGGCTAGTCGTGCAATATACCAGGCAATGGGGAAGGCGATGATCAGCGTCAGAAAGGTCGTGAACAGCGACATCACCCCGGTGCGTACAAAGGTCCGCCAGTAATAGGATTCGGTAAAGAAGTTCTGATACTGCTCAAGGCCCCAGGCAAGGGTGTCCCAGCTTTCCCGGACCAGGAAAGATACCCGTAGCATCTGCAGGTGGGGCAGCAGCACCAGCAAAACGATCCAGAGCAGGAACGGGGTAAGCAATAACCAGAGCGATAGGCGACTGACTGAGGACCTCACAGGCTCTCGGCTCCAAAGACCCTGGCCAATGACGGGTTCCAGGCCAGCCGGATGGAACTATCGACAGACAGCCTTGGTGCCGAGCCATCCTGAGGCAGGCGGGCATAAACCGGTTGCCCGCAGGTCTCAGCCTCGACCCGACTATTGGCGCCATCGAACAGGGTGGTTCGCACTTTCGCCTGCATCGACGAGAATCCGGGACTGAGCGCATCCCCGGAGAGAACCAGAGATTCAGGCCGGATGTACAGTTCAGCCCGGTGGCCAGCCTGAAGGTTGTCCGATGCCACTCTGCCCTGAACCAGTACACCATCATCCAGACGGAGTTCGGCCAGGTTGTCGCGAACCGAGACAAGCTCTCCCGACAGACGGTTATTATCGCCAACGAATCCCGCTACAAACGGGGTCGCCGGTTCCCGATAGAGCTCTTCCGGCGGCGCGACCTGATCGAATCGACCGTCCCGCATGACGGCCACCTGGTCCGACATTACCATGGCTTCCGACTGGTCGTGGGTGATGTACACGAAGGTAGTGCCGAACTGTTTCTGGAGGTGTTTGAGCTCCACCTTCATCTGCTCACGGAGTTTCAGGTCAAGGGCGCCGAGGGGTTCGTCGAGTAGCAGGAGCGTGGGCTCCAGTACCAGGCAGCGCGCCAGGGCCACCCGCTGTCGCTGGCCACCGGACAACTCCTGGGGGTTACGGTGTTCCAGATCTGGCAGCCCCACCTGCTCCAGCACCCGGGCAATGCGCTTTCGCCGCTCTACCAGAGGCATTTTCCGGCGCTTCAGCCCATAGGCGATGTTGTCACCGACCGTCATGGTGGGAAACAGGGCCAGATGCTGGAACACCATGTTCACCGGTCGACGGTTGGGGGGCACATCGTTCATACGCTCGCCACGGATGTGGATGTCTCCCTGATCGGGTTTATCGAACCCGGCGAGGAGTCGCAACAACGTGGTCTTGCCGCAACCGGAGGGTCCCAGAATCGAGAAAAACGTGCCCGCAGGCACGTCCAAGGACACATGATCCACCGCGGCATTGCTGCCGAACCGGCGGACCAGTCCCTCACAGAACAGGTCCGAATCCATTCCCATGGGAATCAGTTCGCGGCCTGGACGCGATCCAGCACCTGACCTTCCATGGTTTCCAGGCCTGGCGGAACCGGCGGATACCACTTGATATTGTTGATGGCGGCGTCATCAAAGCTTTCGCGGTAAGCGTCCCGGAGATCGGCTTTGACAAACTCATCGGCACCTTTCGAGGCGGTGAAGTTGCCCGATGCATTGGTGATACGGGCCGCAATCTCCGGCTGCATCACAAAATTGATCCACTTGTAGGCGGCTTCTTCGTTCTCGCTGCGACGTGGAATCGCAAAGGTATCAATCCAGCCCAGGGCACCGGATTCGGGGGCCACAAACCGGATGTCCGGGTTTTCGGCGTTGAGCTTCCAGCCGCCGGCATCCCAGGCCATGGCCGCTTTCACTTCACCGGTGCGCAGCAGGGCCAGCAGTTGGTCGCCGCCGGTCCAGTAGGTTTTCACATTGCTCTTGCAGTCAATCAGCTTGTCCTCAACCTTTGTCATGATGGTCTCGTACTCGTCGCGATTGTCATAGGCCGCAAACGGGTCCATCCCCATGGCAAAGGCAAAACCGATCAGGGTCGGCCGCTTGAGTCGGTAGCTGACCTGGCCTTCAACAGCGGTATCACAGAGGTCGATATAATCAGTCACGGTATCGGCCACCGAGCTGTGGACGATCAGACCACTGGTTCCCCACACCGAAGGCACCCCATAAAACTTGCCATCCAGTTCAGTGGAGTCCTGGGTCGCCTTGACCATGGACGGCTGCAACTGATCGGTGTTAACGCGGCTGAAATCAATGGGCTTGTAGATATTGAACTGACGCTGCACGCCAACAATGCGGTCCTGGCTAGGCTGGGCAAGATCAAAACCCGCTCCGCCAGTGGCTCGGAGCTTGGAGATCATGTCCTCGTTATTGGAGAGGGTTACTTTCACATCGATGCCGGTCTCCTCCTCAAACTGGGCGACCACATCATCGGGAGCATAGCCACCCCAGGTAATCAGGCGCAGCTCTTCAGCCAGGGTGTTGGCAGAGAAGCTGGCAGAGGCCAGGGCTGCAGACAGCAAAAAAGCACGGTTCCGTGTCGAGCGAGAGGGCATGATCATAACGTGTCCTTACTGATGGCAAGTTCAAGAGTTTGCTAACCATTTGTTATCAGGAAGTTATAGACCATGTATTGCAGTTTTGTGAAACCCGATGCAAAAAACGGAGGCCGAAGCCTCCGTTTTCCGTAGCGCGATGCGGTATCCGCGCCCTTAGCGACCGGACTTCAGCATTTCCCAGTACTTGGCATACACCTGCAGGGCATCGTCGCCGATATCGGTCTGGAACTCGGCATTGATCATGTCGGTGGCGTTCGGATAGCTCGCACGGTTATTTGCAACCTCGTCCGGCAACAGATCCCGCGCCGCCAGGTTTGGTGTGGCGTAACCGATTTCCTCACTGATCAGCGCAGAGATTTCAGGTTGCAGCACGAAACTGATGAACTGATGGGCCGCTTCCGGATTCTTGGCGTTTTTCGGAATAACGAAGCTGTCCAGCCACGCAATGATACCCTCTTCCGGATAGACATATTCGAGCGACTCCATGGTGTCCTTGCCCATCACGGCCTCGCCGTTCCAGATCATGCCCACGTCGGCCTCACCTTCCAGGTAGGGCATGCGGGGCGCATCGGAGTTGAAGGTGCGAACCGAAGGCATCAGCTCGGCAAGCTTTTCATAGGCTGCCTCGATCTCGTCCGGATTGGTGCTGTTGCCGGAATAGCCCAGCACCCGCAGGCCAACGTGGAAAACTTCCCGCATGTCGTTGGTGAGCATCACCCGGCCATCGAAGCGATCTTCCCACAGGTCTTCCCAGGCAGTAACAGGCTCACCTTCGATATCTGCAGTATCCACGGCCAGACCCGTGGTGCCCCAGAGATAAGGCACGGAGAATTGGTTCTCCGGGTCGATATCCAGGTTCACCAGCTCCGGATCCAGGTTATCGAAGCCCTCGATCTTGCTGCGATCAATCGGTAGCAGAAGGTCTTCCTGGCGCATCTTGCTAACGTAGTAGGTCGACGGCACCGCAAGGTCATAAGCCGCACTGTCATCCAGCAGTTTCAAACGGGCATACATGGCCTCGTTACTGTCGTAGGTGGTGTAGACCACCTGGATGCCGGTTTCCTCGGTGAAACGGTCGAGGACTTCCTGAGGCATATATTCAGACCAGTTATAGAGGTTAAGAACCTGGGGCTCCTCGGAACTGCACCCCGTTAACCCCACCGCCAGCAAGCCGGCAAGTGCCAGTTTCTTCATCGTTTGCTCCTTATCAGAATCCATTGAGACAACATCAGCATAACCAGTGAAAACACCAGCAACAGTGTGCCCAGGGCATTCACCTCGGGTTTCAGGCCCACGCGCACCATTGAGTAGATGCGAAGGGGCAGAATTTCATAGCTGGGGCCACTGACAAACGTACTGACCACCACATCATCGAGGGACAGTGTAAACCCTAGCAGCCAACCTGCCAGTAACGCCGGCATGATCACCGGGATCAACACGGTGCGGGTCATCGTGAAATCAGAAGCGCCCAGGTCCCGGGCGGCCTCGGGCAGGCTCTCATCGAAACCACTCAACCGGGCCATGACCGTGATCACCACAAACGGCAGACAGAAGGTGACATGGGCCAGCAGCAGGGAAACGTAACCCAGCTGCAGCCCTACCAGAAGGAAGAGGGCTAGCAGGGAGATCGCCAGGACAATCTCCGGAGACATCATCACCACAAACAGCATGCCGTTCAGCAGCTTTTTGCCCCGGAACCGGTACCGGTGCAGGGCCAGGGCGGTCAGGGCACCTATCACCGTGGACACAGTGGCCGCAGACAGCGCCAGCCAGAGCGAATTCCACATGGCGGTGACCATGGCCCGGTTGTTAAACAGCGATTCGTACCAGCGCAGGCTGAGGCCACCCCAGGCATAGCCGGTGCGGGACTCGTTGAACGAGAACACCACCAGCACCACGATGGGAACATAAAGCAGTAGGTAGACCAGTGTGAGATAGGTTCGGGGCAGCCACTTTGTCATCACGCGCCCTCCTCACCGATACGCCGCTTGCTCAACCGGTGGGCAAACATGAGAAACGCCATGGTCACGGTCAGCACGATGCTGGCGGCAGCCCCGAAAGGCCAGTTGCGGGCATCGAGAAACTGGTTCTTGATCACGTTGCCTACCAGCAGGTTTCTTGAACCGCCCAGAATATCCGGAACGAAGAACAGGCCCATGGCCGGCAGCAAGACCAGCATCACGCCGGCCAGCACTCCGGGCAATGTGAGCGGCACTATTACGTGCACAAAGGTGGAAAGCCGCCCCGCGCCCAGATCATGAGAAGCCAGCAGCAGCTCCTGCTTCAGATCCTCGAACACCGAATACAGTGGCAGGATCATGAACGGCAACAGCAGATACACCAGGCCAATGATCACTGCGCCCTCGGTGTAAAGCAGCTGCAGCGGCTCATCGATAAGCCCGATCGACATCAAGGCGCTGTTCAGCAGCCCATTGGTGGCGAGGATCAGCTTCAGTGCGTAGGTGCGCACCAGAGAGTTGGTCCAGAACGGCACGATCAGAAGGAAGATCAGGACCAGCTGACGTTGCTTGCCCACTTTGGACAGGGCCCAGGCAAACGGATAGCCAATCAGCAAACACACCAGCGTGGTCATCGCCGCCATGTACAGGGAATGCAGGAAGACGTCCAGATACAGCGGATCAAACAGCTGGCGATAGGCATCCAGGTTCAGGGGCAGCGACAGAAACGAGACCGGGTCACGGGTCATGACACTGGCGCCTACCACCAGTAGATTCGGCGCCAGTACCAGGAACAGGAGCCAGCCCCAGACCAGAATCAGGACAGCGTTTTTGAACGGCTGCTGCATAATGCTATGCATCGGCCGGCAGTTCCTCTTCGCTCCTCTGGCTGGCTTCTTCTGGAAGCAGCCATTCCCAACCATCAACCCAGCTGACTTTTACGGGCTCTCCAAGCCGGTAATCAAACGCCGGGTCATCTTCATCAAAGAATTCACTGGCCAGAACTTCGGTGCCATCGGCGAGATGGATGACCGAATCCAGCGTGCTGCCCTTGTAATTGCGCTCGACAATCTTGCCTGCGACGCCGTTCTCGTCGTCAGGCTCGAGAACCCGGATATCTTCCGGTCGCAGCAGGACATGCAGGGACTGCTCGGCCTGCACCGGAAAATCCGGACGACGCAGTGTTCGCTTGAGGCCAAACACATCCACCTTAATGGAACCGTCCTGAACCGACTCAACGGTGCCCGGAAAAAAGTTCGTCTCACCCACAAACCGCGCGGTGAACAGATTCGCCGGTCGCTCATAGACTTCCCGGGGCGTTCCCAGTTGCTGAACGAGGCCATCCTTGAGCACCACCACCCGATCCGACATCGACAGCGCCTCTTCCTGATCGTGGGTCACAAAGACAAAGGTGATGCCGAGCTCTCTCTGCAGTCGCTTCAGCTCCACCTGCATGGTGCGACGCAGTTTGTAATCGAGGGCCGAAAGGGGTTCATCCAGCAGTAGCAGGCGTGGGCGTTTGACCACCGCGCGGGCAATGGCGACCCTCTGCTGCTGTCCGCCGGACAACTGATGGGGTTTGCGCCGGGCAAAATCCTGCAACTGCACCATGGCCAGGGCTTCATCGACACGCTGGCGAATCTCGTCCTTGGGACGTTTTTCCATCTTCAGGCCGTAGGCCACGTTGTCGAACACTGACATGTGGGGGAACAGCGCGTAGTGCTGGAAAACGGTATTCAGCGGCCGGTTTTCCGGGGCGGTGTGAGTGAGATTTTCTCCCGCCAGGGTAATGGTGCCCTCGTCAGGATGCTCAAAGCCCGCCATCAGGCGCAGCAGCGTAGTCTTACCGCAACCAGAAGGCCCCAACAGGGTAATGAACTCGCCGTCGTAGATCTCAAGATCCAGACCGTCGAGCACCGTTTTGCCACCGAATTGCTTGGAAAGATTGCTCAGGGATAGCAGTGTCTGTTTCATCGGCGCTGCCCAAAGAATGAGCGGCCTATTTTTCCAGAAACCGACGCAAACAAAAAGGGGCGCCGGAGTATTACAGCCCCGGCACCCCTTTGACTGACAAAGCCCTCAAGCCTTCGACGGGCTCTCAGGTATTGTCAGGCTTCAGTCTTCAGCCACACTGTTCAGATAGGCCTTGTCGGAAATGTTGGTCCACTGACGAACCTGCTTGAGGTAGTCACGCTGTGAATCGATAATTTCCTTCGCAAGCGGATCTTTCTCAGCGGCTTCGGCCAGCAACCGGTTAGTGGTGCTGCGCAGGGCATCAATGACTTCCGGCGGGAATACCTTGTGAGTCACATCCGGATAGTCTTCTTTCATGCGATCCCAGGCGACACCACTCTGGTGGGTGCTCTGGATGTACATGTCATAGGCAGCGGTGCGCATGGAAACCCGCAGGATCTCCTGCAGATCCTTTGGCAGCTCTTCCCAGGTCTTCTTGTTGATAAGGAACTGGACTTCCGCGCCCGGCTCCTGCCAACCCGAATAGTAGTACTTGGCGATCTGATGAAAGCCCATCTGGAAATCGAGGGCAGGGCCGACCCACTCAACGGCGTCCACGGTGCCACGCTCCAGGGCAGTGTAGAGTTCACCTGGCGGCAGGTTGGTCACGGCAACGCCCAGTTCAGACATAACCTCGCCGGCAAAACCGGGGGTGCGCATCTTCAGACCCTTGAGGTCTTCAAGGGAGTTAATCTCCTTGCGGAACCAGCCACCCATCTGATTACCGGTATTACCACCCGGGAAGGAGAGCATGCCGTAGGGCTCATACACCTTCTGCATCAGCTCCATGCCCTCACCGTGGTAGAACCAGGCGTACATCTCGGGCGCGATCAGCCCGAACGGAATGGTGGTGAAGTACATGGCGTTCGGGATAGAGCCCTTGTAGTAATAGGACGCGGTATGGCCCATGTCGTACTGGCCATTGCGCACCAGATCAAAAATCCCGAAAGGCGCCTTGTGCTTGTTGGATGGATCAATGCGAATCTGCAGACGGCCATCCGACATGGTCTCCGCCATGTCCGCCATATGCTGAACAGTCTCTCCCAGTACCGGAGAGTTTGGCCCCCAGGTTTGCGCAAGGCGCAAGGTGAAGTTTTCCTGAGCGACGCTGGCGCTGCTGGCAAACAGCACCATCGACGCCAATATTGCTTTAAGCGAGCGGGTCATTGTTGTTTAACCTCTGTTTCATTGTTATGAGTTAGCTTTTATTAACCTCGGAATCTTATCCTGAGAGATCCAAAAAGGCCAAATAGTGGCAGATGACCACTTCTTTTCATAAGCTCAAGATCAGACGGTTATCAAACTCAAGGAAACGGTATAACGCCAATGCAGGAAAAGGATATCTCGCAACAGCGCGCGCAGTTGCTGGCTCTACGTGAAGACTACATCGCAAGGATGCCTGAAACATTTGAGCGCCTGGACAGCCTCATCGAGAGCATTCCTGCCGAGGACTTGCCCTCGGCGGCGGGCGAATTGAACTCGACATTGACACTATTAGCACACGAGGTACACAAGCTCGCCGGGTCCTCAGGTTCCCTTGGGCTTCATTGTGTGTCAATAGCCGCCAGGCAACTCATGTCCCTCGCGGAGCATTGGCACACCCACCCGCAGGACGCGATCACAAAGAAAGACCAGATGGCAAAACTGGTCGAGACGATGCGCGATTGCGATACCGAAGCAGTCAATACAGAAACAATCGACCCAATCAGGCAAGGGTCCCGCAAGATTCATATCGTTGACGACGACGAATTGGTTGCTCAGGAGATGCTGACATGGCTCCTGGAAGCCGGCTTTGACGCCGAAGCATATTTCTCATCCTCGGTCTATCTGGACATATTTGAAACTTTGTCGCGACCGGACATGATTATTATGGACGTTGCTTTCGGGCACGACATGGCCGCTGGGCCAGACACCATAAGGCAACTCCGAAACAGGCTCGGCCGGATGCCTGCAGTTGTATTTCTCTCGATTCACGACGAAATGCCGGCGAGGCTGGCGGCGCTCAGGGCGGGCGCTTCCCGCTACCTCGTGAAGCCGATCAGCAAACTCCAGCTGATGGACATCGCGCACGAGTTTGCAGAACGTAAGAACACGCCGAAATACCGTGTTCTGATGGTCGATGATGATCAAACAGTCCTGCAGGCAGCAAAGATACAGCTGGAGGAAATCGGCCTAGAGGTTCATGCCACCGACGAGCCTTTGCAAGCCCTCAAAACCGCTCGCCAGATAAATCCAGATGTGGTTATTCTCGATATCATGATGCCCGAGGTCTCGGGCACTGAGCTCGCTGCCATCCTTCGAGAGGATCGGCAATTCGACGCGACTCCGATTGTATTCCTTACCTCACAAACCCATCAGGATGAGAAGACCCTGAGTGTCGCGCTCGGCGGTGACGACTATATATTGAAGCCGTTCGATGCCGATTACCTGACAGCCACTATATTCTCCAGAGCCAAGCGCTCTCGCCGACTGCGTCAGCTGATCAGCGAGAGCGCCCCTGGTTGATCAGACTTTGAACTGCCCGACCAGCTCCCGTAGGCTCTCACCAAGCCGCGCCAGTTCATGACTGGCCTCGTTGGTTTGGGTTACGCCGGTATCGCTACGCTGGGCAGCGTCGACAATGCGGACCACGTTCTGATTGACCTCTTCAGCCACCTGGCTTTGTTGCTCCGAGGCTGTTGCAATCTGGGTTACCTGATCATGAATCTTGCCAACCGAGGTCTCGATGGTTCGCAGCGCGCTGGTTGCATGATTGATCCTTTCGACCGTTTCCGTTGAACGGTTGCGTGATTTGTTCATCCGCGCCACCGATGCCTTGGATTCAGTCACAAAGCCGTCAATCATGGTACGAATCTGATCAGCGGACTCAGCGCTGCGTTTTGCAAGCTGGCGTACTTCATCAGCAACCACCGAGAACCCACGACCATGCTCGCCGGCCCGGGCTGCCTCAATCGCGGCATTGAGAGCCAGCAGGTTGGTCTGTTCAGTTACCGCATGGATGACATCCAGTACCTGCTGGATCTCATCGGATTTTTCCGCAAGGGCGTTGATACTGCGGGCCGTGTCCTCGATCTCCTCGGACAGCTTGTTCACCGCGCGCTGGGCACTGCTAATGGTTTCACCACCCTCACGGGCCATGCGGTCGGCGTCCGAGGCCGAGCTCTCAACCTCATTGGCATTGCCGGAAATCTGCTGGATGGTCGCGGCCATTTCATTGATCGCAGAGGCAATCTGGTCAGTCTCGGAGCCCTGTTCCTGAACCGAGGCCCGGGTTTCATTCGCGACCCGGCTGAGCTCTTCCGCCGCGGACGCCACCTGATCCGTGGTGGCGCCAACTTCTCGCATGGTGTCCTGAATCTTCACAACAAAGGCATTGAAACGACGACCGAGCTCGGCCAGCTCGTCGGTACCCTCATCCGGCAACCGCTGGCGGAGATCGCCCTCACCATCAGCAATTTCCTGCATCATGTTGCTGACGTTCTTCAGCGGCCGGGTCACGCTACGGCCAACGAATACGCCGATCACCAAAGCGATTACGACAACCACAACCGTCACCAGAAGGATAAAGCCCAAGGCCTCCGCCATACCCGCTTCAATGTCCTCGCGAGCAGCAGCGACCTGCCGGTCAATATCGGTAATGTAGACACCAGCACCGATCATCCAGTCCCAGTCCGGGATAATGGTGGAATAGGACATCTTGGGTTCTTCATTGCCAGAAGCCGGGTTCATCCAGTCATAGCCGTAGAAGCCCTCACCGCGGGCAGCGGCGAACAGATCGGCCACCAACCCCCTGACAACCGGATTCTTGGTCGGTCCTTCTTTGGAAGGGGCCGGAGCATAGGCCAGGTTGTATACATCCCTGGTATAGGCGAACACGTAGTTCGTCTCATCAAAGCGGATCGAGCGCAGGCGCGCCGCTGCCGCCTCCTTCGCTTCCGCCTCCGTCATCGATGGGTCATTCTTGGCCTCCAGAACCACGGCCTCTGCGGCATCAATGAGGTTCTGTAAACCAGCCTTCCGTGCTTCCAGGAGGCTGTTCTCAAGACGCTTGAGCTCATCTTCACCATTGGCCTGAATCTGACTGGCGGTGATCCACGCCAATGTTGCCGCCGTAACGAGTACCGGCACAAGTACTGCCACCAGCAAGCGCGAGCGTATTTTCACTTTACTCAAGACATTCATTTTTCCGAACTCTCCAGGGAATTTCCGTTGGTGAGGATTATCCACGGACCACTTAGCGTGATCTGTTCCAGTTTGTTAAGGCAGGTTTCAGCAGGCGCACTGATTCGCCGAGCCGCCTGCCATCGGACAAACCTTCCACCATTATTTTCAGCTAGGTACAGTAACGGCAGTAACCCGATTGTCTTGAGCGGGAATCAGACTAAAGGACCACTACGAAGGTAGGCCAATGAAGCACCTGTTTCTGGTACGCCACGCCAAGTCCAGCTGGGCCGATGAAACACTTTCTGACCGGGAACGCCCCCTCAGTGCACGTGGTGTCAGCCAACTGGCCCCGTTGGGAAATGCCCTGAAATCTGTCGGCGCGTTCGAAGGCGAGGTATACAGCAGCAGCGCCAGGCGGGCCGTCGCGACACTGCAAGGCATACTGCCCGACACAGTCGCAGCCGAGCGCTACCATACCCTGAGTGCGCTATATACCTTCGACTATCGGCGACTACTCGCATGGCTTGAAGAGCAGGCGGACGCTC
>MRWF01010662.1_pt1 | contig 18962 bp, 27 predicted proteins | sample 1013331 | NCBI WGS metagenome assembly MRWF01 (sample SAMN06117577, study PRJNA244670) | biofilm metagenome | biome: Water; feature: Cathode Biofilm; material: Biofilm; isolation source: microbial consortium enriched at the cathode of a solar microbial fuel cell | place: USA: District of Columbia ... | reverse complement strand
CGCTGCCTCTCGCCGCTCCTTCGGTGCCGTCAGCTTTTTCCCAGCAGGTCTTTCAGAACCACATTGTCGAGCATCGTGTCTGCCAGCAGCCGCTTCAGCTTGGCATTCTCATCTTCCAGCGCTTTCAGCCGCGCCGCCTCCGATACCTCCATGCCGCCATACTTGGACTTCAGCTTGTAAAAGGTCGCCGGGCTCAGCCCATGCCGGCGGCACACCTCCGCCGTCGGCATCCCGGCTTCCTGCTCTTTGATCATCCCGATGATTTGCGCCTCGGTGTAACGGCTCTTACGCATTCGTCTGCTCCTACATAGGTTGGGCAGACTCTACATTATGGTGAGGGATTTCGCGGGGGGCAGGTCAACGCCTAGCGCGTCCGAAGCAGGGCGAAGCTTTCGCGTGACAGGTCTTGATTGCGCAGAAGAAGTTGCGATCCTGAGTCGTGTCGTCGGTCCCGGAGTTGGAGGCGCAGAACATCTGGCCTTTGATGTTTTGAATGGCAGGATGATTTTGCGCGAGAGTGTGCAACTGGTGTCGGATGAGACAGTCATTCGACTTGTTGGCTCTACCGGCATGAGCGCCAAGCCCTGGGACGCTAAGACAGCCGAGGCAGATCAGGCATCGCATTTCAGACAGCAACGATTGTTCACAGGTCTGAGCGGTTGTTTCTGGGCCGCCGGGCTTACATATCACGTGATCGAAACAGGGGCGGGAGGTGCAATCAGTTTGTTCTCCGGCCATGGCGACACACAGATGCCAGTGATCGAAGTTTCCGCATTCCTTATAGCGATCATTTTGGGGGTTTGGTTGGTTGCGCCAAAAGCATGGTCTTCGTTGCGACGGTTTTCTCCAGACATGAACCTTCTCATGATCATTGCTGTTGCTGGCGCAATTGCTATCGGAGAGTTTTTCGAGGCCGCGACAGTCGCATTCTTCTTCGCGCTTTCCCTGACCTTGGAAAGTTGGAGCGTCGGAAGAGCGCGTAACGCAGTTTCCGCCTTGCTTAATCTCGCACCGCCCACAGCCAGAGTGATCCGGGAGGATGGTCGTGAGAATGACATAGCTGCGGCAGATGTGTCCGTCGGAGATAAGTTTGTCGTGCGGGGCGGTGACCGCATCGCCCTGGACGGCGAAGTTATTGATGGCCGTGGCGAGGTTGATCAAGCGCCCATTACAGGCGAAAGCGCACTTGTGCCGAAAGAAACCGGCGACGAGGTTTATGCAGGTACAATCAATGGCGATGGAACTCTCATCGTCCGCGCCACGAAGCTTTCTTCAGATACTGTCCTATCTAAGATCATCCGCATGGTCGGAGATGCCCATTCGCGGCGCGCGGAGGTGGAGCAGTGGGTGACAAAATTTGCCCGCATCTACACCCCGGTTGTTATGATTTTGGCGTTTCTGATCGCTGTGATTCCGCCTCTTCTTACAGGCGGTGCTTGGAACTACTGGTTTTATAACGCGCTTGTGTTGCTGGTCATTGCCTGCCCTTGCGCACTTGTGATCTCGACACCGGTTTCAATAGTCGCAGCACTCGCATCCTCTGCTCGACACGGCGTACTCATTAAAGGTGGAGCCTATGTTGAAGCCCCGTCGCAAATGACCGCTTTGGCTATGGATAAAACAGGGACCATTACAGAAGGCGAACCTGAAGTCACAAACCTCCGGCCACTAGGCAAAACCACGCAAGCAGAACTGTTGCAGGCAGCGGTCGCATTGGAAGCCCGTTCCTCGCATCCACTTGCACGAGCCATTTTGGAGCGTGCAGCGTCCGACGGGATTGATTCCGTCGCAGCGGAAAATACGAAAACTGTCCCCGGTCGTGGGGTCGAAGGAGAGTGGCAGGGACAGGAAATCTGGTTGGGTTCCGACAGATTTTCTGCGGAGAAAGGGCTTCAAGAAACCATTCCCCGTGACTTGCTGCATCAGATTCAATCGGCAGGTAACACAATGGTCGTGGTGGGCACGTCTGATCGGTTGCTTGGCGTTATCGAATTGAGGGATAAGATCCGTGCGAATGCAAAGGGCATTGTTGCCCGGCTGCATGCCCAAGGTGTAACAAAGATCATCATGCTGACCGGTGACAATGAGCGCACCGCCCGTGCTGTCGCAGCTGAAGTTGGAATTGATGAGGTCCGCGCAGAACTTCTGCCCGAAGACAAAGTTACCGCAATCGAGGAACTGACAGCCAATCATGACGTGGTTGCGATGATCGGTGACGGCGTCAACGATGCTCCGGCAATGGCTCGGGCGCACTTTGCAATTGCAATGGGCGCGGTTGGTTCGGACGCCGCCATTGAGACGGCGGACATTGCGTTGATGACTGACGACATCGGAAAAGTTCCCTGGCTTGTTACCCATTCGCACAGAACGATGGGAATTATCCGCCAGAACATCGGCTTGTCGCTCGCGACCAAGGCGTTTTTTGTCGTGCTGACTGCCTTTGGCATGGCCTCTATGTGGGGAGCGATTGCGGCAGATGTGGGCGTATCTCTTTTGGTGGTCACCAATGCACTACGACTATTGAAAGCCCGAAAGGATGGGGAATTGGAACTGCATGGCGACCGCAAGGCAGGCGCCCGTAGTGCTGCCGCAGCATAGACCAGTAGACATTGAGCAACGGCGCATAGAACGTCCGGGGAAAAAAGGAAAACGACTTGGGATTGTTGAGTTGGCTTGACCGTTGCATTCGGGTTGTCGGTGTTATTGCGTCATGGACGACTGTAATTCTGATAGCCGCCTACAGCGCCCTTCAGATGCTAGATCGTAAGCTTCAATTGGGTATTTCAGGCTATTTGCCGGACCTTTCCACTTCTTTGTTGTTCATCCTGATATTCATGACCTTCGGCTATACCTACCTGCGCAATGGTCACGTCCGGGTAGACGTCTTCCGACGCCATTGGTCGGCGCGCAGAATTGCGTGGATTGAGTTAGTTGGATGCCTCTTTGTGATTTTGCCGCTTGGCGTGATCCTGACCTACTATGGTTGGGACGGGCTGATGCGCACGACGAAGTTCGCCGAAACGCAGGTCTGGGCTCGGCGTGCTGCAGGGTTCGTTGGTCCGATACTACTTGCGCTGGCCGGATTAATCGTTGCCGCTCGCAACATTGCGTTTCTCGCGGGCAGACGTCCACACGGTGCGCCCGAGACTGCCAAGGGCTTGCACGATGGCGAGTGAAATTCTGACCATCGCGATGCTGCTGGCCATGGCTATTGGCGTTTTCAGCGGGTTCCCGGTGGCGCTAATTCTGGCCGGAACAGGCTTCCTGGGATTTGCGGCAGCGGCATGGTCGGGGATGACAGATTTCCAACATCTGGGCCTGATCTATTTCCGGGTCAGGGGTGTGCTAACAAATGAAGGCGTTCAGTTTACCAGTGTTCCGCTCTTGATTTTTCTCGGGCTGATCCTGAACGCCAGCGGTATTGCCGAAACCATGTTTCGCTTGTTGGGGCGGGTCTTGTCTGGTGTCCCTGGACGATATGCGATCGCAACACTCCTGATTGGCCTCGTTCTTGCTCCGGCGGCCGGGGTGATCGGTGCGTCGGTTGTTACCGTGGCCCTGGTTGCTTATGCACCTATGTTGGCGTCTGGGTACGCGCCTCGGACCGCGGGAGCGGCTGTGGCAGCCTCCGGTACGCTCGGTGTGATTTTTCCACCTGCAGTGCTGCTCTTTTTTGTGGCGAACCTGTTCCAGTTGCGGATCGGTTTGATGTATATGGCCTTGATTGTACCGGTTTTCCTGATGGTGATAGCGTTTTCTCTGTTTTTTGCGGTGACACTCTGGAAAAAAGTGGAAACGCCGGTAGCAGCTGCGAATGGAAAGCTTTGGGGCGATGTCGCCTCCGTCATTGCTGCTGTTATCGTGATTGCATCAATCCCGTTAAGCATCATTACAGGCCTAGCCACTCTTTCTGAAGCCGCAGCAGTTGGAGTGTTCGGCGCGCTTGTAGTCGCGCTGTTCCGCCGACGGTTGTCTTTCTCAATGTTCAATTCGGTGACGGTTCAGACCAGCACGATGACGTCAATGGTGTTCTTCATCGTCGTTGGTGCAACGGTATTCTCACTCAGCTTCAATTTGGTCGGCGGACCCGACGTGATTTTCAATTGGATATCAGGCTTCGATCTCACCCGGTGGGAAATGCTCGCGATTTTGCTGGGCGTCGTCATTGTTCTTGGATTTGTCTTTGACTGGATCGAAGTTCTGCTGGTCTTTGTGCCGATACTGATGCCGATTTTCGCACAGCTCGATTTTACCGACCATGTGGGCTCCGCCTATTTTGCAAAGATGTGGTTGGCGGGCTTGATTGCACTGTCGTTGCAAACCTCGTTCCTGACACCACCATTTGGTTATGCGCTTTTCTTTGCGAAGATGGCCGCACCGAAAGGTGTAAATCTTGCTGACATCTACCGTGGGGCCGTTCCCTTGGTCGTCATGGAAGTCCTTCTGATTGCGACTTTGATCTGGTTTCCTGAACTCATCACATGGCTCCCTGAAAAGGCACTGAGCGCAGCTGATACTCCACTTTTTGATTGAGCTGACCTAGCTTTAACCGCGCTGATCCCCGGCAGCAGCAAAGCTTCCTGGCTCGGCAAGCCTCTAAAAAGCTTGGTGTCTGAACAATCTGATCCGGGTATTTTCAATGGTAACCGCTACGCCGGATTGCGAATCTGGTGGAAGATCAACAGGGATACACCGCACACAACCGCTACATCGGCCAGATTGAAAGACGGCCAGTGGTAGTTTCCGACATAAAAGTCTAAGAAATCCGTAACACCACCGTGTCGGATACGATCTGCGATGTTGCCCAATGCGCCCCCTAAAATGAGGCCGCAGCCAACAACTTCAACCTTGTGGTGTGACCTCAGCATTATACTCGCAATCCACAAAGAAATCAGCACAGCGAGAACGGTCAAAAACCACCACGGAGTACCGCTGAGTAGCCCGAAGGTGACGCCTTCGTTGCGTGTGAACACCAAGTTGAAGCCGGGCACTACCGGCATAGCGGCAGACAGGCGGTGCGCGTTTTCTAGCACTGCTTCCTTGGATGCCTGATCTGCCACCAACGCGACGATGACTGCCAAGCATCCCTGGAGGGGCTTGTTGGAAAACAACAAGGACAATTTCAGTCTTCCGACCATTGGGATCAACTCGCGGGGTATGAGTTATAGACTTCCAAGCTTCCGTCCTTGCCGATAAGCATGACGTCATATGCTTCACGACGACTTCCAAAATCCATGCCGGGTGATCCCAAAGGCATTTTTGGCACGGCAAGACCCACCGCGTCAGGGCGTTCTTCAAGCAAGCGGCGAATATCAGCCGCCGGTACGTGGCCTTCAATGATATAGCCGTCGACTTGTGCCGTGTGGCACGAAACCATTCTTTGAGGCACGCCGTTGTCGAGCTTGAACCGTACCAAAAGCCCACCGAACATATCCTCGCTTGTGGTAGCAAAGCCGCTTTCCCGCAGATGCTCGATCCATGCAAGGCAACATCCACAACCCCTGGTTTTTATCACATGAATTGAAGAGGCGCTGGCTATGCTCGCGGACGCGATCAGCGCGCAGATCAATGGTAGCAGCAATGATGTGCTTTTTCTGGGTGGCATGGGTAAGTTCCGTCCCGTTCGCGACCATGGGTTTTCTGTCAGGGCGTTGCAATTGTGGGTTGACAGTGGTGCTTGATTCTATTGGCCCAAAGTGACCTCTACATGCTCTAGTAGGTATAGGTTCAAGCACAATCGTCGCAAAGAAGGCTGCGAAAATATTTTTCCAGAGCAAGCCGCGATGGCTTGTCGCTTGAAGACTTCATTTCTATAGTTGCTGAAGGTTTAGGGGGCATTGGATGCTATCAATTGGAGCTCTTGCGCATCGTACCGGAACAAATGTACAAACAATCCGCTACTACGAACAGATTGGGATCATGCCCGAGCCCGGGCGTAGCAGCGGTGGCCAGAGGCGCTATGGAAACGAAGCGGTTGACCGCCTGTCATTTGTCAGGCACGCACGCCAGCTTGGATTTCCGTTGGATGCAATACGGGAGCTGCTAGAGCTTTCCGACCAACCGCATCACACCTGCTCGAATGTTGACCACATTGCACGGAGGCAACTGAAACATGTGGAATCCCGCATAAGCCGTTTGAAGTCCCTACGTAGCGAGCTTCGACGCATGATTGCAGAGTGCAGTGGCGATAGCGTCGCTGAGTGCCGCATTCTTGAGGTTCTGAGAGATCACTCCGAATGTCTGACAGATCATGGGAATGAGAAGGTCTAGCAGAGTGTCAGAATCCAGAAGAAAATGCGCCCATCATGAAAAATCTTACTTGAAGCTATAGCCACTATAGGAACTACACTCCCGTCGTAGAGCGTCCGAGACCCATCGGAACAAAGCGTGCGGAGTGAGGCACTATTCCTGACGATGTAACACAAAAAAATGATGGACGTCGCCTCGCTGACACCGCGGCTTGGATACGGGCGTTGCTTTCGGTTGTGCAGATCGTCGGAGGTTTCGTTTCTGGAAGTACGGCCCTGGTCGCCAATGCACTGAATGGTCTCGCTGAGATGACGTCTCATCTGATTGTACTGGCCGGGCGCAGGCTTGCGCGCCACCCGCCGACGAAGGAGATATCTTTCAGCTATGGGCGAATTGAGACAGTCGCCGCCCTGGTCAGCTGCTCAGTGATACCTGTCATCGGACTGTACTTGGTCTACGTCAGTCTGGTTCGGATGGCTGAACCCGCTCCGATCAACGGACGCATCGTCGTGGTCGTTGCAGTTATCGTGCTGCTGACTAACGCGATTGTAGACTGGCTAACCAGGATGGCTGGTAAAGGCAGCGCCACAACCCACTCGTTTTCTTCCAGCGAACTGAGTTCTGCGCTTTCAACAGCTGCAGTCGTAAGTGGGGGGGCGTTGCTGATGCTATATGACATTCGGTGGGTTGACCCTTTCGTTGCCGCTATCATCGCTTCAAGGGCCGTATGGACCTCAGTTAGTGAGGTTGCTAGAACGCTCCGCTCTCCGACGTTGGAAGCTCGACCAAAAGTCGATGCAGAGGAAATAATTCGACAGATTAAGTCGGTTGACGAAGTAGAAAGTGTTCACCATGCGCATTTCTGGCTGCTGGACCCGCAAAGCGTAGCTCTCGATGCGCACATAGTCGTATCAACGACATGCTGGCAAAATGCGGAGGCGGTTCGAGATCGGATCGAAGCAATGCTCATTCGCAAGTTTGGTATCGTGCATTCGACTCTCGAACTGGAAACTCCAAACAGAGAATTAGACGAGTGCCATGCTTACGGAATGTAACGATGACGGAATTGTACAATGAATGAGCAAAATGGCCGGGATTGCAGAACAGAGATCACTGATTTTAAGCCATAATCTGAAATTAGGAGAAACGGCATGTTAGGAAGATTAACCAGCAAAAGGTGCCTGTTCGCTCTGGTGCTGTTTGTGGTTCCACAAACGCTTGGAGCTCAACAAGGGGGGTCCTGTTGCAACGACAGGTGGGGCTCTGATTGGATGGGATCAGGGCACATGCACGATCGGGAAAACTGGGGCTGGAACGAAATGCGCCCAGGACAACGCCAACGTATGCAGCGGCATTGGACCTACATGAATGAGGGTGTTCCTTCGGCCTACCAAGGCACTCGAAGCACCGTAAAGGCCACACAAGATACGATTGAGACAGGGGCCGAGCTTTACATGGATAACTGTGCGAGCTGCCATGGCGCAAAAGGATTCGGCGACGGTGCGGCGGGCCGCAGCCTTGTGCCGTCTCCAGCACTACTGAATCGCTTTGTGCAGATGCCGATGGCTGGAGACGAGTACTTGCTTTGGGCAATTTCCGAAGGAGGAAACCAGTTTGGAACGGACATGCCAGCATTCAAAGACGTACTGAGCGAAGATGAGATTTGGATGATTGTGGCTTACATGCGTGCAGGTTTTCCCACGGTCGATGTACAGAAGTAGTTCGTCGCGGTCCCATTTGCGTCGGCGTCAGTCACCCTTTGTTGGCGATCTCGGCTATGGGGTTCAGGGAAACCACAGTCCTTACGTGCGGAGCCGAATACACCAAATGCCCAAGGGAGAGAACTAATGCACCTGTGCCGTTCACTCACCGCTCTGTTTGTCTTGCAAATGTTCCTCTTTTGTGTGCCATCACCAGCTTACAGCCAGTCCACTGAACAAAGAGAATTTGAGGTCCCAGGAACGGGTTATGTGATCCAGTTCAAAGACTATCGGGAGGACCAAGAAAGGCCGCCCCCGCAGCTCGTTGATGCCTTGATCTGCTGGGTCAAATGCGTCACCGAATTGCCGGAACCCGGTAGAGCACCCAACTTTCGCTTCATTCAGCAAGCGGCAATGCCTAATCTGGCAATTGGTGATCAACCGGGTCTTAAACAAAATCCCGGACCCAATATGCTCGACATCGAAGCGCTCTATGATCGCAAGAACGGGACAATTGTACTTCCCGAAACATGGCGTCCATCTCCGCAGAGCTTGTCAAGCTTGGTGCATGAATTGGTTCATCACCTTCAGGCAGAATCCAACCTCACGTATGCTTGCCCTGCCGCTGCGGAGGCCTTGGCATATGATGCCCAAAAGAGGTGGTTGGAGCTATTCGGTACCACGCTCGAGGAGAGCTTTGAAATCGACCGACTTACGCTATATGTACTGACGAATTGCGGGTTTTGATCCGCTCGCACCTACAAAGCCGTCTCCGACTTCTCCGGTGTTGTATCTTGCTATGACGGCCAGGTCCTACGACCACGCCCCCGTAAAAATGGGGGATTACCCGAGTAGCGCAGAAGAACATTCCGCAAGAGCCTTTTCAGACGCGGATTACCGCTGTCGACTTTGCCGCACGCCAGTGTGAATCGACATTACCTTCAAATTGTCATATCCGGATAATATGCAGAAGTTTGCGCATATCCTTGCCATCATGTTTCTCGCCCTGTTTGCGGCGGGCAGCGTCGTGCATGCGGTCAGCGCGAATTCAATGGCACTGGATATGGCTGTGGCAGCGGGGGACACAGATGTCATGCCCGATTGCCAAGGATGCGAGGCTGACGAAGCAGGCACCAGCAACGCCGGCTCTTGTGACCTCGACTGCACAACGCCAGGCATTGCGATGCTTGATACCGCTCCCGGGCCGCTATTTGCAGTGTTTGCTGCGCGCGAAAATCGCCTGCCCGGTATGAGCCTGCCGTCGGGGCGGCGCGGGGCGCCGGACCCATTTCCTCCAAGATCTCTCATCTGAGGTGACGTAGCGATCGCGCTTTGGCGTGATCGCAGACGCGCACCGTTCATGCCGGTCCCTATTTCGGGGCGCCGGAGCCGCATCATGGTCAAGCCAAGCAGGCTTGGCCGTTCCAGACGGTGATCAGATGAGATTGAAACATGAAACCTCTCCCCCACTCCGCGCTGTCGCGCCGGTCTTTCCTTGCCGCGAGTGCTGCTGCGGGTGCCGCTCTCCCCTTCCGGGGCGCCCTGGCTGACAACCCCAACTCTTTCGTGTTGCGCGCCGCCCAGGATCGCGCGCGCCTTGTTCCCGAGTCGTGGGGCGAGACCGATATCTGGTGCTATGGCGGCACTGTTCCCGGCCCGGAAATCCGCATCCGGCAAGGGGAACGCCTGCGTATCGAGGTCGAGAACGCACTGAATGAAGAAACCACCGTTCATTGGCACGGGGTACGTGTTCCCAATGCCATGGACGGCGTTCCGCATCTGACGCAACAGCCGATAGCCCCGGGCGGGCGGTTTACCTATGAATTCGATGCGATGGATGCTGGAACCTTCTGGTACCACCCGCATCAGCGCAGTTTCGAGCAGGTGGGCCGGGGCCTTTACGGAGCCCTGATCATAGAGGAGGCGGAGCCGCCAAGGGTCGACCGCGACCTGGTATGGGTTCTGGACGACTGGCGGCTGACCGAAGAAGCCGAGATCGCCGGCGGCTTCGGCGGTTTCCACGACAAGAGCCATGCCGGGAGGCTCGGCAATACCGTCACCATCAACGGCCGGGTTCCTGATCAGGTGGCCGTGCGCGGTGGCGAACGTATCCGCCTGCGCCTGATCAACGCGGCCAATGCCCGGATTTTCGCGCTGGATTTCGGCGCGCTCACGCCGCAGGTGATCGCGCTCGACGGCCAGCCGGTCGCGCCGCATGCACCTGGCGGCCGCGGATGGGTTCTGATCGGCCCGGCGATGCGGGTGGATCTGATCCTCGACATGACCGGCGCGCCGGGTGAGCGGGTCACGGTTTCCGACCGGTTCCATACCGGGAACAACTTTCAACTGGTCGATCTGACCTATGCGGATGAACCACTCCGCGACGCTTCACCGGATTGGCCGGTGCAGCTTTCACCCAATCCGCTCCCCGAACCTGACCTGAACAGCGCCCGCCGCCACGAAGTGACCTTCACCGGCGGAATGATGGGCGGGATGGCGATGCGTGAGATGGGGATTACCAGCGAAGGCCGCATGATGGGCAACGACATGATGGGGATGATGCATGGCGAGGACATCTGGTTCGTGAACGGCACCGCCGCCAGGGGCCACATCCTCGACCCGTTGCTGGTGCTGGAGCGGAACCGGAGCCACGTCGTCGCGATGACCAACGCCACCGCGTTCCATCATCCGATCCACCTGCACGGACATTCCTTTCGGCTGCTGAGCCGGAACGGGCAGCCCACCACGCACCGCGAATGGCAGGACACGGTTCTGATGGCCCCACGCGAGCAGGTCGAGATCGCCTTCGTCGCCGACAATCCCGGCGACTGGATGTTCCACTGCCACATCCTTGAACACCAGGCGGGCGGGATGATGGGGGTGATCCGTGTTGCATAAGGAGACGGGAATGGAACGATCTGGCGCCTTCAAAAATCCCTCGGGCGCGACTGACGGCGGAAACCCGGGGCACACCCACCGGCGGATGTTCCTCGCCATGACAGGCAGCACTTTCATTGCTGCGTTTCTTCCAGGGCGCAGTGCGCAGGCCACTGGTTATGCGGCTTCGGCGGTCATTTTCAGCGGCCAATCGGTGATCGTGGCAGGGGACGGCGTCCGATCCGTTGATGTTTCAACGGGCACAGCTGCCGATCTGACGGCAACCGAGCGACCAATTCGAGCGCTTGCCAATCACCCCGACCGCCCGGACCGGCTCTTTGCTGCACCGGCGGGTGGAGGCGTCGAACGGTCGAATGACGGCGGGCGCTCATGGCACTCTGCAGTCAATGGGCTGCCGGATGCGCAGGTCACTGCACTCGCCGTCGCGGCGGCAGCGCCCGACACGGTCTACGCTGCTGTTTCGGGCGATGGACTGTGGCGCAGCGAAGACGCAGGCAGGACCTGGAGCTTCGTCATGGACCGTCCGTGGATCGAGGAGGCCGAACGGGACGTGCTGGCGCTCACCTCCGTCAATCTCGCCTCAGGCATGGGCGGCATATGGCTCTATGCGGGAACCGAAAAGGGTGTAACCCGTGTGCCGGACTGTTTCTGCCGCTGGCAGGATGTGGTGGCGGGCGATGCGATGGATGCACTTGCCGCCGGGACCGCACCGCCACAGGAGGCACCCCTGCCCGAGGGCGAGCCGGTTCTGGCACTTGTCTCGGCTTATCCCGCGCCGGATCGGCTTTACGCGGCCCTGCCTTCCGGACTCTGGGCCTCCACAGATGGCGGCGTGATCTGGGAACGCAAGTCGAACCTGCAGGCGCGGGCTCTTGCCATCGATCCCGCTGACCCTGGCCATATCGCCGCTGCGACCGATACCGCACTGAAGCAAAGCCGCGACGGGGGAGCCAATTGGGCGCTCCTTGCGGCACTTGGAGAACAGGATAGCTGACTATGAAAAAGATACTTGCATTGACCTTGGGTGTAGCTGGCGCCGGTGTTGCCACCGCCGCCTACCTCTTCGCTGATCGCGGCACCCCGTCACCCTTTATTGCTTCCGCTGCCGCACAGGGCGCGGAGCCTGTCACAATCTGGCGCGCGCCCGGCTGCGGCTGTTGCGATGCCTACGCCGAATACCTTCGGAACAACGGCTTCGAAGTCGAGGTGATTGATGACCGGGATTTCGAAGAGCGCTCCGTCGAAGCTGGGGTCCCCGATCGCGGTATCGGCTGCCACATCGCAATGATCGGCGGTTATGCCGTAAGCGGGCTGGTGCCTTCCGAGATCATCGAGCGCCTTCTGGAAGAACGCCCGGATGTTACCGGCATCACCTTGCCAGGCATGCCCGCAAACGCGCCCGGCATGGCGCCGGAGAAGACTGGCACGCTGCGTGTTTACTCCTTCGGGCCGGATGGTGTGGCGGTCTATTCCGATGAGTGAAGCTGCCGCGCTTCTCACTGAAACATTCGGTACGGCGGCGGCGATCTTGGTCATGACGCTCGTGCCACTGGCGGGATTTGCCGCGCTCGTCGCGGGCATCGTGTTCCTTTGCAGATTTTTCAGGAGAGTAAAATGAACGGACAGGTTGGCGGGCCCGGCACGGGCTCCATAGGCGATTGCATGGGCCAAATGATGGGTGGACCGATGATGGGTATGATGCTGGGAAGCGGCTTGATTGTGCTTCTCCTGATCGCGGTTCTGGTGCTCGCCGCGCTTGCGTTCATCAAGTACCTGCGGGCGCCGTCATGAGGATGCGGTTGCTGACAATTGCGGGGGTGGCGATGTCAGTCCTGGCCATCGCGGTTGGAGCGGAGACACTGCGGGCCGAACCGGAACCGGTCGCCTTTCTCGGGCAGATCATCGCGCCAGAGCAGATCGCGCGCGGCGAAGCGCTTTATGCTGAAACCTGCGCGTCTTGCCATGGCGCCGATCTTGAGGGGGCGCCGGACTGGCGCCGCCGCAATGCCGACGGCCGCATGCCGGCGCCACCGCATGACGAGACCGGCCACACCTGGCACCATTCGGACCGGGACCTGTTCAATATTACCCGGCTTGGCGTCGGCGGAGTTGTTCCGGGCTACGAAAGCGACATGCCCGCCTATCGGGACGTTCTGAGCGACGCCGAGATTTTCGCAGTTCTCGCCTTTATCAAGAGCACCTGGCCCGAACGTCAGCGCGCGGCCCAGGCCCGGATCACCGAGACCGAGGGGGATGGGTCATGAGTTCAGATACGAGCCGCCGGACACGGCGCTATTCCCAGATAATGCTGCTGCCGCTGGTTATGTTTGCCGGGCTTGGCGCGTTTTTCTTTTGGGGGCTCTTTAACAATGACGACCGTCTGCCCTCGGCCCTCATCGGGCAGCCGGTGCCGAAATTCACGCTGCCGCCAATCGAAGGCCGGGAGGACGGGCTCTCTTCGGCCGACCTGACGGGGCACGTTTCCCTTGTCAATGTCTGGGCGTCCTGGTGCGTGCCCTGCCGGGCCGAAAACCCGCTGATGGTGGAGCTCGCCGACACAGGCGAAGTGCCAATCTATGGCATCAACTACAAGGACGCCGCCGACGAGGCACAGGCATTTCTGGACGAGCTGGGCAATCCGTTCACCCGCATCGGCGCAGATCGAGATGGGCGCGTGGCGATCGACTGGGGCGTATACGGCGTGCCCGAAACCTATGTGATCGATGCCGAGGGCCGGATCGCGCACAAGCATGTCGGACCGTTTAACCGGCAAATCCTGGATACAGAAATCCTGCCGCTGGTGCGCAGGTTGCAAGAGGAGGGCGCGCAATGAGACGGCGGCATTTTCTGACGGGCGCGATGGCGCTGGCGGCCGGGCCTGCCTTCGCACGGCCATTGATACAACTCCATGATAAACCGCGTCCGATGCTATCGCCGCCTTTCGTGGATGGCGAGGGGCGCGACCTGACGCTCGATGATTTCCACGGCAAGGTCGTGCTGTTGAATATCTGGGCGACCTGGTGCTTGCCCTGCCGCGAGGAGATGCCAACGCTTGACGCGCTCCAGGCGCGCCTTGGCGGTGGTGATTTCCACGTTCTGCCATTGTCCATAGACCGCGCTGGAATGCCGGTGATCCGTCAGTTCTATGAAGACATCGGGATCGGGCATCTGGGAATGTACCTGGCCGAGGATATCCGCGCGATGATGGCATTTGCCGCCTACGGTCTGCCGACGACAATCCTGATCGACCGCGAGGGGCGTGAGCTTGGCCGACTGGTTGGCCCTGCCGAATGGGACAGCCCGGACGCGGTCGCACAATTTCAAACTATCATCGCGACAGGGGGAAACTGACCAATGACCGAAACACCCGACCTGGCAAACCCGACCCGGCCTGCAGGCTTTCGCTTGCCGCTTGGCCGCCGGGGGCTGGTGATCGCGGCTATGGCTATCATCGGCGCCGGAACGGCTCTGAACTGGGGCTGGCTGACCGCGATCGGGGCGGCCCCCCTGATCCTCAGCCTCGCCCCCTGCGCCGTGATGTGCGCCACCGGATACTGCGTCATGTGCAAAAGCAAGGGCTGTGATGCCCAAAAGACGCCGACAAGTGAACCGGTGGATACGAAGGACGGAATTTCAACCAGGGAAAGGAACTGAAGATGAAAACCGCAACCAAACTAGGTCTTTCGGCCGCATTCGCAATGGCCCTGACTTCCCCTGTTGCATTTGCCCAAGGCGACGAGACGCCGGGGCAAATGATGCAGGGCAATGGCATGATGATGGGCGAAGGCAATATGTCCGGCATGATGGGCATGATGCAGCAGATGGGACCTATGATGGAGGCTTGCACCGAGATGATGCAGGCCATGACGGACCACATGGGGCAGCACGATCACTCTACCGACGAGGGGTGAGGGAACTGGACCGGGGGGTTCCCATCCCCCGGTCCAGCAACAGATGCGAAAGGAATTGGCATGACTGAGATTGGAGCGCGCGTTCTTGGCGCCACAGTGGCCTTGTTGATCGGCATGGGCCCGGTCGTCGCGCAGCAATCGACACCGTTCAGCGACGTGCAGCAGGACGCGATCCGGGCTCTGATCCTGGACACTATCAGAGAAAACCCCGAGGTCATCATCGACTCGATCATGGCCTACCAGGGCCAGGTTGCGGCCGAGACTGAGAACAAGCGGCGCGCGGCGATTGCGGATCTTCGAAATGATCTGCAGTCCGATCAGAACGCCGGAAGCCTCGGCAACCCCGATGGCGGCACCGTCATTGTCGAGTTCTTTGACTACAACTGCCCGTATTGCCGGCGGGCTGCGCCGGAGGTGAATGCCCTTATTGACGAGGATCCCGATTTGCGGGTTGTCATGCGAGAGTTTCCGATCCTCGGGTCGGATTCCGAGACCGCTGCCCGTGCGTCTCTCGCAGCGCGGGCTCAGGGAAAATACGCTGAGTTTCATGATGCTCTGATGGCACAACCTCGGGCCAACGCAGCCACGATCCGCCGTACCGCAAATGAGGTAGGATTAGATTTCGAACGGCTTCAAGCCGATATGCACGCGCCCGAAGTCGATGAACATATCGCCCGGTCGCGCGAACTTGCGCAGCAGCTCGGAATTTCCGGCACGCCGACCTTCATTATCGGCGGCAACATTGTGCCCGGGCTTGCGAAACAAGACCAGCTCGCAGCCATGATCGCCGAAGCGCGGGACCTATCTGGAGGACCTTAAGATGCAGAGAACGAGCCTTTACAAGGTCCGGCTAGCCATCTGGGGCTTTGCTGCCGTGGCTGTGCTCACCTTCGCAGGAGCTTTTTTCTGGCGAATGTTACATCCGCCTGAACTGCCCGCCCCTGTTGTCACTGGTGAGGCTGCGATCCGCAATGCCTATTCCCTGACCGACCACACCGGGCAGGCCGTGACAGCGGAAAGCTATGCCGGGCGCTGGCAGCTTGTCTTCTTCGGCTTCACCTACTGCCCCGACATCTGCCCGACGACGCTGGCTTATCTGGCTAGTGTTATGGACACTCTCGGTCCGCAGGCCGAGCGCGTGGTGCCGATCTTCATTACTGTCGATCCAGCGCGAGACACGGCAGAGGTGATGGCTGAATATGTCTCCGCCTTCCATCCGCGAATGGTCGGACTGACCGGCACCGAAGCACAGGTGGCCGAGGCGGTCGGCAATTTTCGCGTCTGGTATGAGCGGTCCGAAGACGAGGCCGCGCCCGACGGCTATCTCATGGCCCATCCCGGCCACATCTACCTGATGCGCCCCGATGGACGTTTCGAGGATGTATTCATTGAGAGCGGCCAGTCGGCCGGAGACCTGGCGGAACACATCTCAAGCCTGATTGAAAACGAGGAGCGATCTGGATGAAACATTTCTTAGGTGCGGCATTCATTGCCGCTCTGCCAACGTTGTCCATAGCTGAGGTGACAGTCACCTCTCCCTGGGCGCGCGCAACGATCATCGCGAACCGTCCCGGCGCCGGCTACCTGAGCCTGACCAGCGATACGGGCGACCGCCTGCTGTCGGTGTCGAGCCCGGTTGCGGGCATGGTGATGATCCACGCGGTCGAAACAGACGGAAACGGTGTCTCTCGCATGGTGCATCTCGACGCGCTCGACCTGCCCGAGGGCGAAATCGTGACGCTTGCGCCCGGTGACATGCATCTGATGCTGATGCAGCTCACACAGAAGCTCGAAGAGGGCACGAGCTTTCCGCTGACCCTGACTTTCGAAACCGCGGGTGAGATCGCGGTCGAGGTGAGGGTTCTGGGCATTGTCGCCACCGGTCCGGAGAGCGCGGAATGAAACGCATGGTTGTTGCCCTCGCGCTGCTAGCTGGGACCGCCATGGAGGCCTCCGCCCATCACCCCGGCGAGAGGATCGACGAGGTGATGGCCGAGCGGGAGCCGGCATTCGAACCGACCGACCTGAGCCGGACGCCGCAATTGGCGCTGACAGATGCCGGCGGCGCGGCTGTCCAGATACACGATATGAAAGACAAGATCGTGGTACTCAGCTTCATCCCAAGGACCTGTGGCGCCCCCTGTGCGGCGCAGCAGGCCCTCCTGAGAGAAGTTCAGGAGTCGGTGAATGTCACGCCAATGCGCGAGATGGTTGTCTTTCTGACTGCTGGCACCGTACCTGATCCGGGCTGGGACGACGCGAACTGGAGCCGTGTCGCCGTGGAAAACGGAACGGCACCCGCCGCCGCCTCATTCTCTGCCCTGTCTGAGCGTGAAAGCGAGGCGCCTATGGTCCACATCATCGCACGGGGCGGGCGTCATGCGGGCATTTTCCATGGAGTGGAGTTCGGCCGGGTCAACCTTGTTCTCTATATCAATGAGTTGACCCGCGCGCCCTTGCCAGAGCCGGGACTTCTGGATCGTGTTCTTGGAATTTTCAACTGAAATTGGAGATAGCGCATGGCTGATCTTTCACTTCTGGGGATGATCGCGGCCCTTCTGGCCGGAGCGATCTCCTTCGTATCGCCCTGTGTCCTGCCATTGGTGCCGGGCTATGTCTCCTATATTGCAGGGCGAACGACCGCAGGCGATGTAGAGGTCGGCCGGGCTCAGACCCTTTGGCTCAGCCTCTGCTTCGTGCTCGGGTTCTCAACGATTTTCATGGCACTCGGGGCTTCGGCAACGGCCCTGGGTCAGGCACTGTTACGGTGGCGGTATGAACTCAACCTCATCGGCGGCGGCATCGTGATCCTGTTCGGGTTGTTCATGATCGGCGCGGCGCGGATCGGCGCCATGGAACGGGATTTTCGACTTCATCTCGACATCCCCGGCGGCAGGCCGACAGCGTCCTATGTGCTGGGCCTCGCCTTCGGCTTCGGCTGGACACCCTGCATCGGACCTATTCTCGGCGCGATCCTCACTGCCAGCGCGGCGAGCGCCACGGTTGGTCAAGGTGTCGCCCTGCTGGCAATTTATTCTGCCGGCCTCGGTGTACCGTTCCTGATGGTTGCGAGTTTCACCGATCGGCTCGTTGGTCGATTGCGCGGCGCCAGACGGGTCGGTCGCCGCCTGCATCAGGCCGCCGGTGGGGTCATGGTCGTGATGGGACTTGCGATGATGACCGGGAAGCTCACCTCGCTAGCTTACTGGTTGCTCGATGTCTTTCCGATCCTCGGGAGGATCGGATAAGAGTTACATGATCGTCAAACGCGGAGAACCGATCCGGAGATCAAGCCTGTCTGTTGAACAGCCACTAGTACAAGGTCGGGATCACAAGTGCATTCGACTTGCACAAGTCGGCAGCCCGCCAACCAGTCAATCCTGGCGGTTGGATCCAGCGCATGAATGTTCCGGGCGAGGTCACTGTATTCGGCCTCGCCGGCGTAGAAAGGGGCATCGATGATCAGCTTCCGGTTCATGGTCAGACAGTATGCAGTGTTCCAGTGGTGGAAGGTCAACTCCCATCCGCCGCAGCGGGAAAGCTCGGCGACATCCTTGCCCAACGTCTGCACGGCGAGCCTCAGCCCCTCAACCGTGGTGAGATACGGAAAGTTCGTCTCGCCAAGTGTCTTCGTCATCATCCCGGATATCAGGGCCATGGCCAGTGTCTGAACGCTGTCCAAGCCTTCGGATGCCAGAAAAACGCCCCCGAGCAGCCTGTCAGTCTGCGCCTCGGCCACAAGCTTGATCAGTCCCCGCGTGTCACGGGCCGCAACGCGCGGGGCACATTTCCGAGAGTCAGAACGCTGGTCTTTACCTCATGCTCCACAGCATGCGCTTCGGTCTCGTTGAGGGAGCTGTTCCGGTAGATGGGATGGTTGCCGCCCTCCCCAGACGGCATCGCAATATGCCAAGCAAGTGGTGTTAACAGCCTCAAAACGGAAAGGGCGGCGAGATGAAAGATACAATGATTGGGGTGGATCTGGCAAAATCAGTCTACCAGCTTCATGGCGCGACGATGACGGGAGAGATCAAGTTTCGCAAGAAACTGTCGAGGCTTCAGTTTTGCCGGTTCATGGCGGACCAATCTCCCGCCATTGTGGTTTTGGAAGCCAGCGGTAGTGCCCATTACTGGGCACGCGAACTGGGCAAGCTCGGCCATGAGGTCAAGCTGATTGCGCCGCAATATGTACGCCCGTTCGTGA